>Ga0182024_10004406_pt1 | contig 32442 bp, 30 predicted proteins | sample P32metaG_FD_120480 | JGI IMG/M metagenome (GOLD analysis project Ga0182024, IMG submission 120480) | Permafrost microbial communities from Stordalen Mire, Sweden - P3-2 metaG (Illumina Assembly) | ecosystem: Environmental > Terrestrial > Soil > Wetlands > Permafrost | place: Sweden: Stordalen...
ATCCCATGACCGGGTGTGACATGCCATTGTCACTCGCTGTGCGAAAGTGCGATGCCAAATGTCCCTGTGAATTTCCCGTGGAAAACCATAGTGTACGTCCGCTTTGACCCGCTAATCAAGTACGTCTTCACGGAGCAGGGCGCGGAAAACTCGTCCCTGCGGACGAACATGGGCACACAGTTCTGGGCCACGCTCGATTGTGACGCCGAGCGCTACCAGCAGTTCGTGCAGTACATGGAGCATGTGGCGGTGAGGCCGAACCTGCGTCTCATCGTCCTTCTCGAAGAGGACGGGCCAAGGATCGTTCGTGATGAGCAACAGGCGGGTGTCGTATGAACGCCGATGAGCCGTTCCAGCACTTACGCCTCATCCACCGGCAGACGTGCATCAACGAGGCCGAGAAGGTGACAGTGGAAACGTCCTTGTACCAGTCCAGCGTGACGGGTTGTTACACGCTGGAGCAGGTGGTGCATAGCAGACGTGGGCCGTTGCGGAGCTTTGTGTCTTTGAGCGCCGGGATCATCGCGGCGCTGATGCCGGTGTTCGAGGATATCGTGGACGAGGAAGGCTGAGGTTGTCGTTTACTTCATGACGAGGGCGAGACATGGCCGAATCTGAAGTGGCGGTCATCAAGCCGATGGATCGAGGTTTGAGGCGACACGGCGACAAGGCATCATGTCTGAGGTTTTCCCACGACGGCAGGTTGCTGGCGTCTGGCGGCTTCGACAAGGTGGTGCGCATCTGGGACAATCCGAGGGAACGACAGTTCCGAGACGGGCGCTTTCTCAACAGCCACGATGACGCCAGTTCCCTTCTCGACTTCTCGCCGGACGACAAGCTGTTGGCTTCAAGCAGCTTCGACGGGACCGTGAAGGTCTGGGACGTGACGAATGGGCCGGCCAACTTTCCAGGGCCGATTTCCGTCCTGTACGGACATGAAGGCGCGGTGAATGGGGTCGTCTTCCTCCCCGATGGGAAGACGCTGGTGACGTGCGGTGAAGATAGGACCGTGCGCGTTTGGGATCTTGGCACGGCCCACGAGAAGAAGGGCTTCAGGGACATGACCCCGTTCCTTCATCTGTGTGTCGCGCCAACGACCGAGCAGTACCATATTTTCACGGCGAGCCGTTACAAGATCGATTTCTTCGATCTTCATGCTGGTCGTCTGGTTCGCAGCCAAAGCACCTATCCCGACTTCCCGATCTGTCATGTGGCTGTCTCGCCCGACTGCTATCATGTGGCGGCTGCTGGTCCGAACAGAATTTGCCTCTGGTATCTGAACGACCGATTCAAATTCGAGGGCGGCTCGTGGGAGGCCCATCAAGGGAACGTCTTCTCGGTCGCCTTCTCTCCCAACAGCAAATTACTCGCTTCGGCCAGCGCCGACCAGAACGCGCGGCTTTGGGACGTGCAAACCAAGAAGCAGCTCGCGCTCTGTCAAGGCAACACGGCCGCTGTCTATGATGTCGCGTTCTCCCCGGATGGGAAGATGCTTGCAACGGCTGGCGAGGATTGGATCGTTCACTTGTGGGACTTGACCACCTTGCCGTCCGAATACCTGAAATAATTTCCTACCTCTCTCATAGATAGGACGTATCTAACTATGGGAGTATGAACCGGCGCCGCCGAAGCCGTCTTGGCGTCCGCGCCCTTTCGCGGCTACGATAGCGGATGGCCCCTGTTTTCGGAGGAACGGATCGATGCGTCTCTTTCTCGTAGCTTCGACGGGTCTCCTGGTCCTGACGGCCCTCGGCGCCGAACCCGCCGTCCCGGCCGACGACGCGGCGTCGCTGAAAGTCGTCAAGTACCCCGAACTGACGCGCACGGTGCGCGACCTCCAGGGCAAGGTGGTCGTCGTCGATTTCTGGGCCGACTGGTGCATCAACTGCAAAAGGGAGTTTCCGCACCTCGTGGAGATGCAAAAGAAGTACGCCAAAGACGGGCTCGTCGCCGTGTCGGTCACCGTCGATAAGGCCGACGACGAGGAGGCGGTGGGCCGGGCGCGCAAGTTCCTGCGCTCCGCACACGCCGATTTCACGAACCTGTTGCTAGACGAGCCGGACTCCGTATGGGGCGAAAAATTGAGCGCCAAGACGATCCCGCTCATCTTCGTCTTCGGCCGCGACGGCCGTCTGGCGGGCAAGTTCGATGGCGAAGACGCGAATTACGAGAAAAAGATCGAACCGTTCGTGGCCGACCTTTTGAACAAATGAGCACCCCGATGGTCATCGTTTCCACCGCCTTGCTGGCCGCGGCCGTCTTGAGCGCGGCCCCGCCGCCCGCGCCGGACGACGCGATCGCGCTCCGGGCCGTCAAGTACCCCGACCTGACGCGCACGGTGCGCGACCTCCAGGGCAAAGTGGTCGTCGTCGATTTCTGGGGCGAGTTCTGACTGCCGTGCAAAAAGGAGTTTCCGCATCTGGTCGAGATGCAACGCAAGTACGCCAAGGACGGCCTCGCCGCCGTGTCGGTCAGCCTCGACGACCCCGACGACAAGGAGGCGCGGGAGCGCGTCCTGAAGTTCCTCAAGGCCAAGGGCGCCGACTTCACGAACCTGTTCCTCGACGAACCCTCGGAACGGTGGTCGGATCGGCTGAAGATCGACCTGCCGCCGGCCGTGTTCGTCTTCGACCGCGACGGCCGCATCGCGGGCAAATTCGAGGGCAAAACAGTGAATTACGAGACGCAGATCGAGCCGCTGGTGGTTGAACTCTTGAAGAAGTGAGCATCGGATGAGCGACGACCGACTGAAGCCGTTGGCGGCCGCCCTGGGGCGCGTCCCGAGCGGCCTGTTCATCGTCACGGCCAGGCGAGGCGAGGCCGAGACCGGCCTGTTGGCCAGTTGGGTGCAGCAGTGTTCGTTCGAGCCGCCGCAGGTGTCGATGTGTCTGCGCCGCGGCCGCGACCTGAACGCCTGGCTGGAAGTCGGGGCGGCGTTCACCGTCAACATCCTGGAGGACGACGGCGGCACCGACCTGATCGTCCGCTTCGGCCGCGGCTTCGGCCTGGACGAGCCGGCCTTCGAGGGGCTGGAGGTGGACCGGCCGGACGGGGCGGCCCCGGTGTTGCGCGACGCGCTGGCCTACCTGGCGTGTCGGGTGGTCGCCCGCCACCCGGCCGGCGACCACGAGCTGTACATCGGCCACGTGACGGCCGGGGCCATGCTCGGCGACGGCAAGCCGATGGTCCACGTCCGTAAAAGTGGATTGCATTATTGAGAGTTCTAAAGGGCGTGGAAACCCCGCCCCTACGGACGAACACGCCGTAGGGGCGGGGTTTCCACGCCCCCTCCCGTCACCCTTTCGCCGCGCCCACCGCCTCCCCCGGCGCCTCCCGCGGCCCGAAGACCCGATAGAGCGTCGGCAGCACCAGCAGCGTCAGCATCGTGCTGGTGACGACGCCGCCGATCATCACCGTCGCCAACGGCCGCTGCACCTCCGCCCCCACGCCCGTGCTCAGCGCCATCGGCAAAAAGCCCAGGCCCGCCACCAGCGCCGTCATCAGCACCGGCCGCAGCCGCGTCAGCGCCGCCTCCTCCACCGCCTTCGACATCTTCAAACCGTGCGTCCGCAGGTCGCGGATGAACGACACCAGCACCATGCTGTTCAGCACCGACACGCCGCACAGGGCGATGAACCCCACCGCCGCCGAGGTCGAGAACGGCAGGCAGGCCGCGGCCCCATAACGCCAGCACGCCCCCCACCAGCCCGAACGGCACCGCCGCGAACACCAGCACCACGTCGCCCAGCCGCCGGTAGGTCACATACAGCAGCACGAAAATCAGCGCCAGCGCCGCCGGCGCCACGACCGCCAGCCGCGCCCGCGCCTGTTCCAGGTTCTCGAACTGGCCGCCCCACTCCAGGCGGTAACGGCCGTCCGCCGGCAGAGCGAAGCGCTCGGCCACCAGCCGCCGGGCGTCCGCCACGAAGCCGCCCATGTCCCGGCCGCGCACGTTGCACTGCACGACGACGCGCCGCCGCCCCTTCTCGTGCAGGATTTTCGCCGGGCCTTCGACCAGCGAAACGTCGGCCAGGCGCGACAGCGGGATGTGCTCGCCCGACGGCGACGCCACCAGAATGGCGCCGACCGCCTCCGGGTCGCGGCGGTCCTCCTCGGTCAAGCGAACCGCCAGCGGGAACCACAATTGGCCCTCCGTTACCTCTCCAATAGGCTTGCCGCCCAGCGCCTCCACCAGCTCCAGCACCGATTTGGCCGGCACGCCGTAGCGCGCCAACGCCTCCCGCCGCACCTTCACCTGCAACTCCGGCTGGCCCTCGGTCTGCTCCACGCTCACGTCGGCGGCGCCGGGGACCCGTTTCAACAGCTCCACCAGCTCCTGGCCCTTGGACGCCAGCGTTTCGAGGTCGTCGCCGTACAGCTTCACGGCCACGTCGCCGCGCACGCCGGACACCATATCGTTGATCCGCTGCTCGATCGGCTGCGTGATCGACACGCGCTGGCCCGGAAAGTCTTCCAGCTCGTCCCTCATGCGATCCACCAGATCGGCCTGATCGCGGATCTCCTTACGCCATTTCTCGCGCGGCCGCAGCGTCACGAACACGTCGGTCTCCTCCGGCCCCATCGGGTCGGTGGCGACCTCGGCCGTGCCGCAGCGGCCCCAGACGTTTTCCACCTCGTCGGGAAAGGCGTCCAGCAGCACCCGCTCCACGCGCGTGTTCTGGCGCAGCGACTCGGCCAGGTCGGTCCCCGGAAGGCGCACGACGCTGATAACGAGGGCGCCCTCCGACAGCCGCGGCACGAACTCCGAACCGAGGTCGCGCGCCGCCAGGACGCCGACCGCCAGGGCGCCGACCGCCAGCCCGATCGCGGCGAAGCGATGGTGCAGGGCGAACCGCAACACCGGGGCGTAGAGCCACCGTCCCGCCCGCACCACCCACGGCTCCCGCTCGCGGATGCGCCGCGGCAGCAGCAGGCTCGACAGGGCCGGCACGAACGTCAGCGACAAAAGCAGCGAGCCGAGCAGGGCGAACAGCACCGTCAGCGCCATCGGCCGGAACATCTTGCCCTCGACGCCGCCCAGCGTCAGGATCGGCAGGTAGACGATCATAATGATCAGCTCGCCGAACAGCGTCGGGGCGCGCACCTCCACGGCCGCGTCGCGCAGAATTTCCTCCTTGGGACGCCGCGAATCTCGTTCGTGGGCCAGCCGGCGGACGGCGTTCTCGACCATGACGACCGAGCTGTCCACCACCAGGCCGAAGTCGATGGCCCCCAGGCTGAGCAGGCTGCCGGCGATGCCGAAGCGCCACATGCCGCAAAAGGCGAAGGCCAGCGACAGCGGAATGGCCAGGGCCACCAGCAGGCCGGCCCGCAGATTGCCGAGGAAGAGGAACAGGACGGCGATCACCAGCAGGCCGCCCTCGAAGAGGTTGCGGTAGACGGTGTGCAGCACCTGATCGATCAGGACGGTGCGGTCGTAGACCGTCCGCGCCTCGACGCCGGCCGGCAACGACTTTTTGGCGTCCGCGAACTCCGCTTTCAGGCGGCGGGTGACGGCGTGGCTGTTCTCGCCCATGAGCATGAAGCCCAGCCCTAACACCACCTCGCCGCGGCCCTGGGCCGTCACGCCGCCCATGCGTTGTTCCGCGCCGACCTCCACCTCGGCCACGTCCTTGAGAAGGATCGGCGCCCCGGTGCGCCGCGTCAGGACCACCAGGTTCCCGATCTCGTCCACGGTCATGGCCCGGCCGACGCCGTGGACCAGATAGCCTTCGCCGGCCCGCGGCAGCGTGCCGCCGCCGACGCTGAGGTCGTTGTCGCGGACGGCCTGGACCACCTGATCGAAGCCGAGGTCGAGGACGTGCAGTCGATCGGGGTCGATGCGGATGAGGTACTGCTTCTCGAAGCCGCCCCAGCCGTTGATCTCGGCGACGCCGGGCGTCGAGCGCAGGGCCGGCTTGAGCACCCAGTCCTGAAGCGTGCGCACCTCCGTCAGGCTGGTTCGTTTGCTAAAGACGAGGTAGTGAAAGACCTCGCCGAGGCCGGTGGCCACGGGTCCGAGGGTAGGCCGTTCCATGCCGTCGGGCAGCGCGACCGAGCCAAGGCGTTCCGTCGTCAGCTGGCGGGCCAGGTAGATGTCGGTGCCGTCGTCGAAGACGACCGTGACCTGGGAGAGGCCGAATTTGGAGAGCGAAAACATCCGCTGAAGGTGGGGCGTGCCGCCGAGACCTTGTTCGATGGGCGTGGTGATTTGGCGTTCGACCTCTTCCGGGGCGAGTCCGGCGGCGGGCGTGTTGATCTGCACCTGGACGGGCGTGGTGTCGGGGAAGGCGTCGACGTCGAGGTTCGTCCAGGCCAGGGCGCCGAGGGCGGCCAGCAGCAGGGTCGCGGCGACGACGATGAATCGGTTGCGCAGCGACCAGGCGATGACGTTGTTGAGCAGGTCCATGATTTCGTCCTCCCCGTAGCACAAGCTTCAGCTTGTGCCGCTTCCCGGTGACACAAGCTGAAGCTTGTGCTACGCCGCTGGGTGGTTTCTCAGTCGTCCCCGACGATGCGGTCCTTGAGCCACTCCGCCTTGAGGACGTGGCTGCCCCGCGTGACGACGACCTCGCCGGGCGCGACGCCCGATTGGATTTCCGTGTATCCCCCCTCGCTGACGCCGACCTGGACCGGCCGCGGTTCGTACTCCTCATCGGAGACGCGCACGAACACCAGAGGCGACCGGCCGTCCCATTGCACCGCCTCGGCGGGCACGGCGACGGCGCGCGGGTCGCGGCGGACGACGATGTGACCCTCGAACGGCGTGTTCGGCCGCAGCGTCCCGGCCGCGTTGGGGACCTCCGCGAACGCCTGGACGGTGTGCGTCTTCTCGTCCGCTTCCGGGCCGACGCGGGTGAGTTTGCCCGGCGGCGCGTCCTCGGCCGCCCCGTCGGGGCGCACGACGATTTCCTGGCCCGCCTTCAGCAGATCAATGTCTTCTAAACGGACCTCACAAGTAAGCCATACCTTGCGCAGGTCGGCGACGACGAACAGCGGGCGTTCCGGGGAGGCAGCCTCGCCGAGGACGGCGGCGCGGCTCACCACCACGCCGTCGAAGGGGGCCGTCACCGGCAGCAGGTTGGCCGTGGCCGTGTCGGCGTCGAGCGAACGGGCGACCGGCTCCGGCAGGCCGAGCAGCCGCAGCCGGCGCGTGGCCTTGTCCTCCGGCAGGGCCGCGACCTCCTCCAGCGCGATCGGCAGGCCGAGGTTGAAAAGGGCCTGCTGGTCGGAAAAGAGGCGGGCGCGGGCCTCGCGCATCTGGGCCTCGGCCTCGCGCAGCGACAGCTCGGGATAGGCGCCGGGGACCACCTTGGCCTGGGCCTGCACGGCCTGGAAGGACTTCTCCTTGGCCTGGGCCTGCGCCAGACTTTGCAGGAAGGCGGCCTTGGCCCGGCCGACCTCGGCCGCCTCCACCACGGCCAGCACGTCGCCGCGGCGCACCGCCTCGCCGGGCTGGCGATAGACCTGCCAGACGACGCCGGCGGCCCGCGGCCCCAGGCGGGCGTAGCGCGTCGGGTCGTAATCGAAGCTGCCGTGGGCGTGGACGTACCGGGCCATCGGCCGTTCGGCCGCAGCCGCGGTTTCGACGCCGGCCTTGCGGGCGGCCTCGGCCGACAGCCGGATCGGCCGCTTCGCGGACGTGGAATCGCCGGAGTCGGATGTCTCCGAAGGGGCGGCCGACTCGGGTTCGTCCTTGGCCCCGGCGGAAGCGCCATTGCCGAAGAGGCGCGGAAGTTTCCAATCGTTGAGGTAGCCCACCACTCCCACGCCCGCCAGGCCGGCCAGCACGAGGACGGCAGGAAGGCGGTCGGCGGCGCTCCAAAAAAGGTCCCGAATGCGGGAAATCATGTCCATCACCCTCCGGGCGGAAGACTTGGAACGGGGCGCGACGCCGGGCGGCGTCCCGAACGGCGGGCCGGAATAAAAAGATTATGGAGAGTTGATTAGACGATTAAATGAGAAGGGGGCGGCTCAGGGAGACGGGGTGGAGACGAGGCGGGGGGATGGACGCGGCGGCGCCGGCGAAGGGGTTAGGGGCGGACGCCGGGACGGCGGCGAAAGGGGTCTGGACTTCGGGGGAAGGGGAGGGTCGGCACGGCTGGGCCACCGGCTTGGCCCGCACGCCGGCCGGCAGCTGGCAGATGCAGCAGCCGGTGTCGTCGCCCTCTTCGTCGCATTGAACCGGCGCCCCGCCCGAGTGGAATATCTCCGCCAGGAACCGGACCAGCGGCAGGCTCAGTTCACACAGGCAGACCCCCGGCGGCGCCAGCATCCGCAGCGCCATGAAGACGACCAGGAATCGAGCCAGGCTGCGCACGAAAACGTCCTCGACCATCGCTCTTCACACCGGCCGTGAGGGCCGGGATATAGAAGGATAGTCCCACGCCCGCATTTTCGCCATCCCAACCGGGAAGCGTCCTGTCCGACGCCGCCGACTATACTAAGCCCCGACCGAACCGACCCCGGAGGCGCCGATGGCGGAGTACCGACCTGTAGCGAGTTTGAAGACCGCGGAAGACTTCCTTCGCCGCTTGGCCGACCTCGGCGTCGAAATGCCTTTCGACGCGGAAGTCCGCCCGGCGCCGGACGGGCCGCTGGCGCAAACGCTATCCGCGGCCGGACGGACGGTCGGCAACCGCTTCTGCGTGCTGCCGATGGAGGGCTGGGACGGCGACGCCGACGGCCGGCCCACCGAACGGACGTTTCGCCGCTGGCGGCGTTTCGGCGCCGGCGGGGCCAAGCTCATCTGGGGCGGCGAGGCGGCGGCCGTGCGCGCCGACGGCCGGGCCAACCCCAACCAACTCCTTCTGACCGAAGAGACGCTCCCCAGTTTCGCGGCCCTGCGCGAGGCGCTGATCGACGAACACCGGCAATGCCACGGCCGCACCGACGACCTCCTGGTCGGCCTGCAATTGACGCACTCCGGCCGCTTCGCCCGGCCGCGCGACCACGCCCGGCTCGAGCCGATGGTCCTGTACCATCACCCCATTCTGGATCGCAAATTCCGCGTCGCCGACGACCATCCGGTGCTCACCGACGACGAGGTCGCCCGGCTGGTGGGCGACTATGTGCGGGCCGCCCGGCGGGCGCAACGGGCCGGCTTCGACTTCATCGACGTGAAGCACTGTCACGGCTACCTCGGCCACGAATTTCTGAGCGCCGTGGACCGTCCCGGCCGCTACGGCGGCGGCTTCGAGAACCGGACGCGATTCCTCCGTGAAGTCACGGCCGGCGTCCGCGCCGAGGCGCCGGGGCTGGCGGTCGGCGTCCGCGTCAGCGCGGTGGACTGGCTGCCGTTCCGGAAGGGGGCGGACGGCCGCGGCGAACCGGAGCCGTGGTCCGGCGCCTACCCCTACGCCTTCGGCGGCGACGGCACGGGCGTCGGCACGGACCTGACGGAAGCGTGCGCCTTTTTCGATCTGCTAACGGCGTTGGACGTGCGGCTGGTGTGCGTCGCGGTCGGCAGCCCCTACTACAACCCGCACATTCAGCGGCCGGCGCTGTTCCCGCCGTCGGACGGCTACCTGCCGCCGGAAGACCCGCTGATCGGCGTGGCCCGGCAAATTGCGGTCGCGGCCGCCCTCAAGCGGCACGCGCCGGGGCTGGTGATCGTGGGATCGGGATATTCCTACTTGCAGGAGTGGTTGCCGAACGTGGGACAGGCGGCGGTGCGGACGGGGGCGGCGGACTTCGTCGGCCTGGGGCGGATGGCGCTGAGCTACCCGGAGCTGCCGGCGGACGTACTGGCCGGCCGGCCGCTGCGCCGCAAGCAGATCTGCCGCACGTTCAGCGACTGCACCACGGCGCCGCGCAACGGGCTGCCGTCGGGGTGCTACCCGCTCGACCCGTTTTACAAGGGGAGCGAGGAGGCGGTGCGGCTGGCGGCGATCAAGCGGTGATTTGGCAAGCCAGTGAAGCACGTTCCATTTCGGTCTCACCGACTCCGGGAAAGGCGCGCCGGAGAATGAGGTGGCCGAGTAGGGACGAGAGACCCCGGAACCTGAACCGGGCAGCCGCACCGCCGGCACTTGGTACGGGCGCCGCCCTTTTCCTCGGGCGCCTTGAGGGTAGCTTGGCATTTGGGGCAGGGGAACGCGATCATGGGCCGACTCCTGACCCGACACTCAACACCTGGCGATGCTACTCGACGGGAGAGCGGGCGTCCAGCAAGAAAGCTGCTTTGCGGCTTTGCCGCTACGCTAATTCACGCCCCCTCCAACCGCCGCCCCGCCCTTGTACAATTGCCGAGAGAGGAGACGGAATGTGAGCACGATTTCCCGGCGCCATTCGCTTGTCCCGCAGCCTCCCGAGAACGGTCTGCCGCTCCTTTGCAACGGCGACCGCATGAAACAGCCGGAATTTCACAGGCGTTACCAAGCCTATCCGGGGGACGTGAAGTTCGAGCTGGTCGGAGGAGTCGTTTACATGGCATCGCCCCTGCGTCGCCCGCACGGCATCTATCATCCGAAGCTGAGCCAGGCGCTGGCGACCTATGAGTCGGGAACGCCGGGGGTCGAACTGAGCGACAACGCCACGGTCATTCTGAGCGAGGAAAGTGAACCCCAGCCGGACCTGGCGCTCCGCATTCTAACGGAGTGCGGCGGCCGGTCGCGCGTCAACGCCGACGAATACTACGAAGGGCCGCCCGAGCTGCTCGCCGAGATCGCCCACAGCTCGCGCGCCATCGACATGAATCAGAAGCGCGACGATTACGCACAAGCCGGCGTGCTGGAGTATCTGGTGTTGTGCGTCGAAGAGCGCGAAGTGCATTGGTCCCATTTCCCGTCCCGGCGAATGATCCGGCCCGACCGCGCGGGCGTCGCGCGCTCCCGCGTTTTTCCCGGACTGTGGATCGATGTGGCCGCCCTGCTGGAGCGCGACGGCTCGCGGCTGGTGGCGGCCGTGCAGCAGGGGCTGGCCGCTCCCGCCCACGCGGCTTTCGTCAAGCGCCTGGAGAAGGCCCGAAAGCGGCGCTCCCGAGTGGTCATTCACGCCCCCGCCAACCGCCGACCCGTCAGCCGCTCATACGCCTCCACGTATTTCTCCCGCGTCCGCGCCGCCACCTCCCCCGGCAACCGCCCGGCCAGGTACAATAAAGGTGGTGACCGGATATAGGACCACGGGGAAAGTATTCTCACGGGAGGCGAACCATGCCGGAGGACCGCGCGGCGAACCACGCCGCATACCGCCGCCTGAAAGACGAACTCGCTCGCGCCTACGAGCCTGGCCGCTTCGTCGCCATTGCGGGCGGCCGAATCGTCGCCGACGCGGACGGCTTCGACGAACTGCGAACGCGCCTCGCCGCCCTCAGGAAAGACTCGCCCGAGGTCCTCGTCGTTCAGGCCGGCGTGGACTACCCGGAAACCGCCGTCATTTTCGCCACGGGTTCAGCATGACGCCGGCCCCTCCGTCCGAACAGAAAAACCCCTACAAGGGATCTCCGAACCGCCCCTGGGTCCGGCTGCGCCTGGCTGCGCCCGATGGTTCCACTGTGGAACGGGAGTTTCTCGCCGACACGGGCAACCCTTGCGCACTCATCCTCGGTCAGCAAGACATGGCCCGGCTGAAGGCCCGCGACGGCCCCGACATGAACACCAACTTCGGGCTGCTCCAAGGTGGTTGGGTACAACTCGCCATGCCCGAGCTTGGATTGACGCAGACCGTGCTGGGTTATGCCAGCGACGCCGTCGCCGCGGCGGCCCCAGCCAGCCATCCCGATTTCCAAGGATTGGTCGGACTGCCCTTGCTCCGCTTGACCGAGTACGGCGGAGACGCGAATTGGTTCTGGATCCGCGCCGTCGGCGGTGGTCAGATCGCTCCGCCTTGACGCGCCGGTCTCCTGCGTTTCACCCCTTCTCCAACCGCCGGCCCGTCAGCCGCTCATACGCCTCCAGGTACTTCGCGCGCGTCCGCCGCGTCACGTCCTCGGGCAACAGCGGCGGGCTGTTCTTGTCCCACCCGGTCGTCTCCAGCCGATGTTCCGGGAAGCATCGCCACGAGTCGAAGAGCACTTGTGCGGAAATCGTCGCTATTCGTTGGGAGGAAAGCGGCCTTCATACAGAAGGTTTTCGCGCAGTATCACCCGCGTTGATTCGTTGATGTTCAGAACCTGGACCGTGACTTTGCCGGACAACGTCTTGCCGACGAGGTCGTTTGCTCCCAGCGGAAGTGGCGCTTCCACTGTTGTTTCCGAGGATGAAAAAGTGGATAGAGCTTGCCGCCGATCAGTCCCGCCAGATTCGGTCCTTTCGCCCAATTGCATTCCGAACAGGCCAGGCACAGGTTGTCCGGATCGTCGCCGCCGCCGTGCTGCTTGGCGATGACGTGTTCGACGTGAAACGACAGGAAGTCGGCGTCGTCCTGGTGCAGCCGGCAGTATTCACAGCGCCCGGCCGCGCGCTCCCAGACGAAGGCACGGAGAGCGGCGTCCATCATTCACCTGCGGAACCGGCGAGGAGTTGGCGAGCCTTGGACTTGAGGATGGCGACGAAGGTGCCGTAGGAAACGTACTTGCTGTACTCGGCCTCTTCCTCGGGTGTGAGCAAACCCTCGTTACGGCGCCCGGCCAGGTAGTCCACGCGGGCTTGCAGGGTCGAATCGGCCTTCAAGGCCAGCAGCCGCCGGGCCGACTCGGGGGTCAGACACTCGCCGAGAGGGGCCACGAGGCGGTCGAGAACGGGAGCGGTTTTCGTGGATTTCATGCTTGAATTGTACCATCCGGATGAACGCCGACGAAGGGGATTCCGTCGGCATAAGCGCGGGCCAGATCGGCGTCGATGCCGTCGTTATCCGCCCCCGTCGCGTGGCCCAGGTTGACCTCGCCGAAGTGACGTTCAAACCGCTCCCGCGCCGCTTTCTTTTCGGCCTCCGTGGCAGGGTGCCCGCTCACGGGCAGTCCGTCGGGGGCGCCGAAGTGCTGCTCCAGGGCCGCCGCGGCCGCCGCCGCGGGAGACTGCGCGGCCGCATGGGCGCGGAGTTGCAGTGCGGCGTAGGCCGCGTCGCTCAGCTCAACCGTCAAAGGGTGGCTCATGGGGGCATACCTCCCAACATATTGCATCCGTCGAGCCGCACGATGTCAAAGGCGCGTGAACTCTCTTCAACGGATAAATGGTGTCCGTTCATTTTTTGGCGATTAAAATGAAGTGACACCATTTATCCACCATTTATCCAGCCGGCCGAGGAGCCTACTGGTCGATTTTTTTCAGAGCGGCCTGGGCGGCGGGTCCGACCTCCCTGTCGTCCAGGATCGCCTTCAGTCCGGGCAGCGCCGCCTTCGCGTCCGGGCCGACAGCTCCCAGGGCGTTGATCGCCGCGATGCGGGTTTTGGCGTCCGGGTCGTTTCGCACCGCCTCGATCAGCGCCGGGACGGCCTCCTTTGCCGCCGAGCCGTACTGGAACAGCACCAACGCCGCTCCCTGGCGGATTTTCGAGTCGCGCCGCCCGACCAACTCCACCAGGGCCGGCAGGCATTCCTTGTCGCCTTCCTCTGAGGCGCACAAAGCCTCGGCGGCCTTGAGGCGGACGCTCGGGTCCGGGTCACGGAGGAACGGGAGGAGGGCCGGCGCTGCCGACGCGGGAGCCTTGTGAATCAGGGCCAGCGCGTCCACCGCAGCGACGCCGGTGCTGTCCTGGACCTTTGAGGCCAGAAGGAGCGCAGGGATCGCCTCTCCCGCCTGGTCGCCCATCGCCCCCAAAGTTTTGCATACGTCGGTTCGCATCCCGGCATCCTCGTCCTTCAATAGCGGGATCAGGGCCGGAATCGTCGTCAACAGGATGCGCGGTGGGTCCGGCCCGTAAATCACCTTCGGGACGCGCCCGAGCGCGCGAACCGCCAACCTGCGCGCGTCCTTGTCCCCGGTCTTCACCGCCTTTAGGAACATCGGTATCGACGGCACGCCGAACGCACCCAGGGTCCGCGCCGCCGTCTCGCGCACCTCTTTGTCCTTATCATTCATCAGCACTTCGCCCAGGGCAGACATGGCGGCCTCGGCGGTGTCCGGCCACGCCGCATTTATTTGCGGCATCGGGCCCATACAGCTGGCGGCGTTCTTGCGGACGCCGGCGTCTTTATCCGTGAGGGCTTCGAGAAAAGCCGGAACCCCGAAGGGGCCGTGCTTGGCCAGGGATAGGGCGGCTGCGAACCGCGTATTCTGGTCGGCGTCTTTCAGGAGCTTGCCCAGGGCCTGGGTCGCGGCCTCTGGGGGCTTCTGGCCGAAGGGGATATTCCCGAGGGCCGCGATTGCATCAAAGCGGGCATTCACGTCATCGGCATGGAGCTGGGCGATCCAGGCGGACACGGGCTTACCCGGCGTACCGTTGCCGCGTCCCCCTGGCGTGCTGCTGCTGAGGATCGGATCGTCCTGCGGCTTCTCAGGGGCGGGAGGTTTCGCGGGGTCGGCGGCGGGCTGGGCCGCGTCCTGGCGTGGGGGCTGCGCCGCGCCTGGCTGTGCGGGCTGGGCTGCGTCCTTGCCCTGCTTCGGTTGTTCCGCTGCCGGGGGGTCGGGGTTGCAACCGATCAGGAACGTGACGCAGCAAGCGGCCAAGGCCAGCCTGACCAGAGGTTTCACAGTCGCCATGATGTTGTCCAATTGGGGAGGGGTGCGGACCTTAACCACATATCCTCCCAGATGACGGCGCGCATGTCCATGAAAAACCAACGGGTGCCACGATCCAACCGGGAAAGCCGCTTGGAGTTTAGACCGCCGGGTTCAGGTATCACTCTCGATTCTGTTCGTCCCAGCCGGACCTCCGTTCTCCTAGTCGTTCACGCCCCCTCCAGCCGCCGCCCCGTCAACCGCTCATACGCCTCCAGGTACTTCTCCCGCGTCCGCCGCACCACGTCCTCCGGCAACCGCGGCGGCGGGCTGTTCTTGTCCCAGCCGGTCGCCTCCAGCCAGTCCCGGACGTACTGCTTGTCGAACGACGGCGGATTTCTCCCCACCGCCCATCCGTCCGCCGGCCAGAAGCGCGAGCTGTCCGGCGTCAACGCCTCGTCCACCAAGATCAGTTCCCCCTCCGGCGTCCGGCCCCACTCGAACTTCGTGTCCGCCAGGATCACGCCGCGCGCCCGCGCGTGGTCCGCCGCCCGCCGGTACAGGTCGATACTCCGGTCGCGCAGCTGCGCCGCCGCGTCGGCGCCGACGATCTTCGCCGCTTCCTCGAAGGAGATGTTCTGGTCGTGGCCCTGTTCCTCTTTCGTCGCCGGGGTGAAGATCGGCGCCGGCAGCCGCTCGCTCTGGCGCAGCCCCGGCGGCAGCGCCACGCCGCAGACCGTTCCCGTCTCGCGGTACTCCTTCCAGCCCGACCCGGCCAGGTAGCCGCGCACCACGCACTCGATCGGCGCCACCCGCGCCTTGCGCACCAGACAGGTCCGTCCCTCCAACTCGGCGGCCCGTTCCGCGAAAGCCGGCGGCATGTCCCGCACGTTCGTAATCAAGAGATGGTTCGGCGGGGCCAGCGTTTCCAGCCAGAACAGCGTCAGCGCCGTCAGCACGCGGCCCTTGTCGGGGATCGGCGTCGGCAGCACCCAATCGAAGGCGCTGATGCGATCCGTGGCGACGATGACCAGACGGTCGCCGAGGTCGTACACGTCGCGGACCTTGCCGCGGCGGCACGTGTAGCCGGGGACCCGACTTTCCAGCATAGGCGGCATGAGACGTGCATCCTCCATAATCGGCAAAATCGCCGGCCCGCTCCCGGCCGTCGCCTTCCCCCTTCGGGACGCGGGCCGTCGTGCCGAAAGGCGGCGCGGCCGGTTGTCCGGCCTGAGTAAGCAACCTAGAATATAACAGGGAGTGGAGAGGAGAGCGGCTCATCGGATCCGATCCTCACGCCGCCCGGCCGCACTTCTCGCGTCCTCGCGCATTTCCTCTCGCCGTCCCTGTATACCCGTCGTCCGACCAGCGAAGCGCGACGCCAGCCGTGCGCGCCACAGGGGAGGTTCCGTCATGAGCGCCATACCGGATGTCCTGGAAGCGCCTACTCGTGCCGCCGACTGGCGGCGGACGTGGCTCGACGCCTACCCCTGCGACCTGCCGACCACCGTGCCCTACCCCCAGGCGCCGCTGACCGCGTTGCTGGAGACGGCCGCGCGCCGCTTCCCCGACCATAACGCCTGCACCCTCTACGGCAAGGCCACCACCTTCGCCGACCTCGACGACCAGGCCCGACGCCTGGCCCAGTCCCTCATCGGCCTCGGCGCCAAGCCGGGCCGCCACGTCGGCCTGCTGCTGCCGAACATCCCGGAATATCTCGTCGCGCTTCAGGCGGTCTGGCTCACCGGGGCCACGGCGTTGCAGCTCAGCCCGCTGATGGTCGCGGAGGAAGTCGGCCACTGGCTGGAATCGGCCAACTGTTCCATCGTCGTCACCCTCGATTTGCTGGCCCCGGCCGTGGTCGGCTCGCTCACCAAGGGGCCGCTCGAACATCTGGTCCTCACGTCGCTGGCGCGGCGCATGGCCATGTGGCGCGGGATGCTCTACCGCATCGAGCGCCTGCGCCGCGGCGGCTACCTCCGTCTGCCCAACGACGCCCGCCGTCACCGCTTCGGCGACCTGCTCCAGGCCGAGCCGTTGGAGCGACAGGTCGCGGTCAACCCGGCCGAGGACGTGGCCGTGTTGGCGCCGACCGGCGGCACGACGGCCTCGCCCAAGGCGGTGATGCTGACGCACCGCAACCTGTTGGCCAACGCCATGCAGCTGCGCGAGCAATGTCCCGGCGGCGACGGCGAGGGCGGCGTCCTCGGCGTGCTGCCGTTCTTCCATTCCTACGGCCTGAGCGTGGCGCTGCTGACCGCCTGGGCCAAGGCGACCACGCTGCATTTGCACCCGCGCTTCGAGAGCCGGGCGGTGCTGGACCTTTTGGAGGAGCAGCGGCCGGAACTCGCGCCGGTCGTGCCGGCCATGCTGAACGCGCTCAACAAAGTGATGCGCGGCCGGCCGCACGACCTGTCGTTCATCCGCATGGCGATTTCCGGGGCGTCGGCCCTGGAGCCGGAGGTGCGGCGCGAATTCGAGAGTTCCGGCGCCCACGACATCCTCGAAGGCTACGGCCTGACGGAGGCCAGTCCGGTCACGCACGCCAACCCGCCCGGCGACCGCAACCGTCCGGGCACGATCGGCCTGCCGTTGGCCGACACCGAGGCCCGGCTGGCCGACCCGGACACCGGGGCCGAGGTAGGGGGCGACGCGGTGGGCGAGTTGGTGGTGCGCGGCCCGCAGGTGATGAAGGGCTATTTCAACAACCCGTGGGCGACGCAGGCGGTCCTGCGCGACGGCTGGCTGTACACCGGCGACATGGCCCGACGGGACGCCGACGGCTATTACACCATCGTAGACCGTAAAAGGGACATTATCAAGACTTCGGGCTTTTTGGTGTTCCCGGCGGAGGTGGAGGAGGTCATTCGCGCGTTCCCCGGCGTGGCGGAGGCGGCGGTGGTCGGCGCCCCCGACGCCGAGCGCGGCGAGGTGGTGCGGGCGCTGGTGGCGCCTCGGGACGGCGTGAAGCTGGACCTGGCGGCGCTGGAGGCCCACTGCCGGCTGCACCTGGGCAAGCAGAAGCGGCCGCGGCGGATCGAGGTGGTGACGGAGCTGCCGAAGAACTTCCTGGGCAAGGTGCTGCGCCGCAAGCTGCGCGAGCCGGCAGAGAAGTAAACCACGAAAGACGCGAAAGACACGAAAAAATGAAAGGCACAAGCCTTGGTCTTTTTCGTGTCTTTCGTGTCTTTCGTGGTTGATTGTTGGAGGAAGAACCATGCTTGACATCGCCATTCTCGAAGGCGTTCGCACGCCCTTCGCCAAGGCGTTCGGCCCGCTGGCGTCGGTGCCGGCCCAGGAACTCGGCCGTATTGCCGCCGTCGCGGTCCTGCAACGCGCCGGCCTGCGTCCCGATCGGGTGGATCAGGTCGTGTTCGGCAACGTCGCCCTGCCGGCCGACGCCGCCAATATCGCCCGCGTCATCGCCCTGACGGCCGGCGTGCCGCGCGACCGCATCGCCCACACCGTTCAACGCAACTGCGCCTCCGGCATGGAGGCGATCACCACGGCCGCCCAACTCATCCAACTCGGCGAGGCCAAGACGGTCCTGGCCGGCGGCACGGAGTCGATGAGCCGTATCCCTTTACTCTACAATCAAGAGGCGACGGAGCTTTATCTGCGCCTCGGCAACGCGAAGACGTTCTGGCAGCGCCTCAAGACGCTGCTGTCGTTCCGTCCGCGGCACTTCAAGCCGGTGGCCGGCGTGCGGCTCGGCCTGACCGACCCGGTGTGCGGCCTCGTCATGGGATCGACGGCCGAACTCGTGGCCCGCGACTTCGGGATCACGCGGCCGGAACAGGACCTGTACGCCCTGGAGAGCCACCGCCGGGCCGTGGACGCCCAGAAGCGCGGCCTGTTGGCGGAGGAGATCACACCGATCCCGGCCGCGGTCGCCGGCAAGGAAGTGAAGGAAGACGTCGGGCCGCGCAAGGAGCAGACGTTGGAGGCGCTGGCGCGGTTGAAGCCGGTGTTCGAGAAGAACGGCACGGTGACGGTCGGCAATTCGTGCCCGCTGACCGACGGCGCCGCGGCCGTGATCGTCGCGTCCGGCGAGGCGGCCCGCGCCGAGGGCCGGCGGCCGCTGGGCTACCTGCGCGGCTACGCCTACGCCGGCTGCGACCCGGCGCGGATGGGTCTCGGCCCGGCGTTCGCCGTGAGCAAGCTGCTGAATAAGACGGGACTACGGTTGCAGGACTTCGACCTGATCGAGCTGAACGAGGCGTTCGCGGCGGTGGTGCTCGGCAACGAACGGGCCTTCGCGTCCGACGCCTTCGCGCGGGAAAACCTGGGGCGCGAGAATGCCCTGGGCGCGCTCGACCGCGACAAGCTGAACGTCAACGGCGGCGCCATCGCGTTGGGCCACCCGGTCGGGGCCACGGGGGTGCGGCTGGTGCTGACGCTGTTGAAGGAACTGCGGCGGCGCGGGTTGCGGCGGGGGCTGGCAACGCTGTGCGTCGGCGGCGGCCAGGGGGCGGCGCTGGTAGTCGAGACGGGAGAGTAGGGTTGCGATGGGCGGCCTCTACCCCCCCGGTCGTTGCCCTATCGGAGGGCGTACGAACCGCGAGGGAGGGAGTTACTCCCTCCCTCGCGCTTCGGGTTGGCGTCGTCGATCACCGACCCCAGAGCCGTTACGGCAGGTCGAATTCCTTTTCCTTGGCGATGGCCCGCAGCTTGTTCATCGCCCTGGCGTTGAGCTGGCGGACGCGCTCCTTGGTGATGCCGAACTTGCGGCCGATCTCCTCCAAGGTGACGTTCTTGCTGTTCTCGTCCATGCCGGCCCGCATCCGGATGATCTCTCGCTCGCGCGGCTCCAGGTATTCCAGGAACCGGTTGACGCTGTGCTTCGCCCGTTCCTGCGTCGCCAGCATTTCGTGCTCGTCGGTGCGGTTGTCCGGGGCCGCGTCGAACACGTCCTCGTGGCCGGTGATGAAGCGCTCGCGGCGGTGCTTGTCCTCCGGGATGCTGCGGGCGAAGTTCTTCATGATCGCCCAGCTGGCGTAGGTGCTGAACTTGAAGCCGCGGTAGTAGTCGAACTTCTCCACGGCCCGCATCAGCGACATGTTGCCGTCGGACATCAGCTCGAAGAAGTTCTCCGCCTGGGCCGTGTGCTTCTTGGCGATGTTCACCACCAGCCGCAGGTTGGCGTTGATGAGCATCTCCTTGACGAGGCTTGCCTCGTTTTGGAGGTCTTCGATCTCTTTGAGCGTCTGGATGCGGACGCGCGTCGGATCGACCTCGTCGGCCTCGCCGCCCTCCTTGCGCATCCGGTCGCGCAGCTTGGCGGCCTTGAACTTCAGGAAGTTCATCTTGCGGAACTGGTGCTGCTCCTGGTCCTTGCTCAGCAGCGGGTATTCGTAGCACGAGGCCAGTTCCGGCGGCACGTCCTTGGGGGCGTGCATGGCCCGGCGCTTGGCGTCGTAGGCGTCGGCGTCGGGCATAGGCGCCAGGAGGGCCGCTTCCAGCCCCGGCTTGTCGAACTCCGGGCTGGAGATGTAGTCGAGGGGCTGTTCCAGCAGGCGCTGCGCCCGGACTTCGTTGATGACGCGGTACATCGAGGTCCGCGTCCGTTGGAATTTTTTGGCCAGTGTGTCCACTTTGATCCCCCGACGAAAAGAGCTATAGATGATCTGTTTTGCTTCCGCGTCGAGCGGGCCGGTCAGGTTCGGAAATAGGGCCTGGTCGGGGTGCTCGCGGTCGAAATTCTTGATGGTGTACCGAACGGCCTCCACGGAGCGGCCCAGTCGCCGCGCCACGCGCCGGCTGACCTCGGTGAGCGTGCCGCCGCCGACGCGCGACAGCCGCTTGGCCCGCCGTAGCACCTCTTCGCGCTCGGCGTCCGTCATCTGGGAGAACCGGCCGCCGCGCTCCACGCGGTCGGCTTGCGTCGTCAGAAAGTCGTCCACCACCGACAGTTTGAAGCCGAGCTGACGCTTGCCCTGGCAGAGGAAGAGCTTGCCTTCCAGGCCGAACTTGCGCCAGCGGCGGACGGTTTTGGTCGAAACATTCAGCCGCTTGCTCACGTCGTCGAGCGTGACGACGGGGTCGTCGAGCAGGCGGACCATTTCCCGCAGGTCGCCGGCCAGGTCGGCGCCGTCGATCAGCAGGTCGGCCTGGGCGTCGGGTCGATAGCCCGTGACCCGGAAGCAGACGAACTGGTACGGGTACTGTTTGCCCGGCTGGATTTCGCCGAGGAGTCGGCGGGCCTGGTCGGCCTGCTCCAACCGCCGGGCGGGCGGCGCGAACCGCACTTGTTGATCCGTCAACTGTCGCAGGGCCGGATGCATGAAGCCAGTCACAGCCACACTCCTTTCCGTGGTTCGCCGGAACCCGATCCGGGTTCCCTCTCGCCAGCCTCGCCTTCCCTTACGCGGCCGAACCGAAATCGTCGCCAAAAGATTGCACACCGCGGGCCGCGTCAGCCGATTCAAAGGATACGACACCCTGTAGAGGGCCGCGGCGGGTCGTCGGTTCGGGTAAATCCCGCACCTTCCGCACTTTCCTTCCATACCGACCCGAGAGGCGTTTTGTTCCGTCTGGACAGGAATATCAAGGGAGGGTAAAGACTTCCCTGTCGTCGGTCGCTTGGTACTTCGCCTTTCGGCCGGGCGGCTTTTGGCCCTTCCCTTCCTTATTTCGGGGCCGCCGGGACTTCGTTTGTGCAAAAGCCGGGCCGCCTCCCCCCTTATTAGACGCTCCAGCGGCCCGATCCGTTCATTGGATTTCGCATTTCCCTTTCCCTCCGGCGTTTGTGGCGAGCGACTTCGTTAGAAAGCCGTTCGCTTTTCTCCCGACCCCCTACCAAATCGACATGATCGCCTGTCCAGTTTTACAGGAAACCTGTTCAAAATTGCAAGGACGGCAGGACAGATTGCTTCAATCCTCGCCACGGCCGGCGTTTGAGTCGGCGGGAATCCCTACCGCCAACTTTACCTCCCTTTAGGAGTTACCGCAAAACGGCGCGGCTCTTACACCGGAAAAGACAGCTCAGACGCCAAAGATCGCCGCGTCCATTAAAAGAGCGCGGGGCTCAAGCCGCCTTGCGCGCCCCGTCGGGAGGCCCGGAGGGGTAGAATCGAGCGTGGACGGGCGCGGTTTATCATCCCGGAGCGGAACGTATGGCACTTCACACACGGTTGGGGCGGATGGCGGCGGTCCTACTGGCGGCGGCGACTTCGGCCGCGTGGGCGACGGCCGAGGAGCCGGTGAAGTTGGAAGAACCGTTCCGTGAGGGCCGGTCCTATCGCGTCAGCACGCGCGTGGACCTTTCCGGCACGCTGACGCCGCCGGCCGAGAAGGGTAAGCCGGCGCCGAAGCCGTTGACCGTCAAGGGCGACAGCGCCATTGACTACGACGAACGCCTCTTAACCGTCGAGAAGGGCGAGGTGCGAAAAACCATCCGTCTCTATGGCCGGATGGACTTCGAGCGGACGCTGGGCGACCGACCGCAGCAGAGCACCTTGCGGCCGGCGGTGCGCCGGCTGGTGGTGATGCGTCAAAACGGGGCCAAGGCGCCGTTCTCGCCGGACGGCCCGCTGACCTGGGGCGAGATCGATCTGGTGCGGACGGACGTGTTCACGCCGGCCCTGGCGGGGATGCTGCCTGACCACGCCGTCCGTCTCGGCGACCGCTGGGACGTGTCGACGGACGCGGTGCATGAGCTGACCGACATGGAGCGGATCGACGATGGCAAGATCGAATGTCGGCTGGACGACGTGTCGGCGAAGGACGGACGGCGTCAGGCGCGGGTGACGTTCAGCGGCGCGGTGCGCGGCGCCAACGAGGACGGGCCGAACCGTCAGCAACTCGACGGCTGGTATCTGTTCGATCTGGAGTCGAACCACCTCAGCTACCTCTATCTCAAGGGCGTGCATTCGCTGCTGGACGCGGACGGCAAGGAGGCGGGGCGCGTCGAGGGGCGCTACGTTTTGAGCCGCAAGGCGGACGTGAGCAGCCGTGAGCTGGGCGATGAGGCGCTCAAGGGCGTGGGGCTGGAGCCGAACGCCGGGAACACGCTTCTGCTGTACGACAACCCGGATTTCGGGGTCCGCTTCGTGTATCCGCGGCGTTGGCACCCGGCGGCGGTGCGCGGCAGCCAGCTGGCGCTGGACGGGGCGGACGGCAGCGGCCTGTTGCTGACGCTGGACGCGGCGGCGCGGACGCCGACGGGCGAACAGTTTTTGAAGGAGTCGCGCGACTGGCTGGAAAGCCGCAAGGTCAAGGTGTTGGGCGTCGATCCGGTGCGGTCGGCGGCGTCGGGCGTCGAGCATTTCGCGCTGACGACGGAAGCGGCGGAGCAGCGGACGGTCATGGATTACTACGTCGTCCGCCAGGCCAACGGCGGGGCGATGCTGGCCGGCCGGCTGCAAATGACGGAGCTGGACGCGCTGCAAAAAGAGGTGGAGGGCATCGCCAGGAGTTTGGCAATCACGAAGAAGATTGAGGAACGGAAGTGACGGGCGCTGGCGGCGGACGCCCTTTTTGACCAGTACGGCGTGACGCGGCTGTGGTGAGCGGGGCGGTTGCAGTCCGAGCCGCCGCCGCGTATGTTGCGTGCAGCCATCGTCCCTCGGTATCTGCCTCATGTGCTTGTGGCGAATCGGAACGGCCGACGGCGTTCGCGGAGAATGCCCATGAATCAAACTCTTCGCTCCGCCATCGCCGCGTTCGGCGCCAGTGCCAAGGCGAAACTGGCCAACCCGGCGGCGGCCGGAGGGCCGGAAGATCAACTCCGCGCCCCGCTCGAACATCTCCTTGTTGACCTGGCCGAACTCTGTGGTCTGCCCCGATCGGCCGTCGCCGCCGTCGGCGAGTCGTCGCTTTCCGACCTCAAGACGCGGCCCGACTACGCCATCACCGTTCGGAACGCTCTGGTGGGGTTCGTCGAGGTGAAAGCCCCCGGCAAAGGCGCCGACCCCCGTCGGTTCCGAGATCGCCACGACAAAGGACAATGGGAAAAGCTGCAATCGCTCCCGAATCTCCTCTACACGGATGGTAACGAGTTCAGCCTCTGGCGGAGCGGCGCGCCGGTAGGCTCCGTGGTGCGTCTCACCGGGCACATCGAAACGTCTGGCGCCGACCTGGACGCGCCACCCGGCTTTCTCGCCCTGTTCGAGGACTTCATCCGCTGGGAGCCGATCCCCCCGCGCGACGCGAAACAGTTGGCCGAAGTGAGCGCCCGGCTGTGCCGGTTGTTGCGCGAGGAAGTGACCGAGCAGATGGCGCTCCAAAGTCCGGCGCTCACCGCGCTGGCGACCGATTGGCGGAAGTTGCTCTTCCCGGACGCCTCCGATGAGAAGTTCGCGGACGGCTACGCCCAGGCGGTCACGTTCGGCATGCTCATGGCACGGGCGCGGAACATCCCGCTCGACGCCGGCCTCGACCGCGCCGCCCGCCAACTCAGTCAGACCAACTCGCTGATCGGCAACGCCCTCCGCCTTCTGACCGACGACGCCAATAATCAGGAGACGTTGAAGACCTCGATTGGAACGCTCACTCGCGTTCTCGACGCCGTGGACTGGCCGACCGTCAGCAAAGGCGACCCCGACGCCTGGCTCTACTTCTACGAGCATTTCCTTGCGGTTTACGACAACCGGCTGCGCAAACTGACCGGTTCGTACTACACGCCGCCCGCGGTCGTCCACGCCATGGTCCGCCTGGTAGACGAGGGGCTTCAAAGCCGTTTCCACCTGCCCGCGGGCCTGGCCGCGCCGGCCGTGAAACTGGCGGACCCCGCCGTCGGCACGGGCACGTTCCTCCTCGGCGTCTTACGCCGGATCGCCGAACGGATCGCGGCCGACGAGGGGTCTGGCGCGGCGCCCGCGGCCATCGGCGGCGCCGTCGGCCGCCTCATCGGCTTTGAAATCCAGCTCGGCCCGTTTGCGGTCGCCCAGCTGCGGCTCCTCGCCGAGCTAGCCGACCTCACCGGGGCCGTCCCGACGACGCCGCCGCAGTTGTTTGTCACCGACACGCTAGGCAACCCTTACACCGAGCAGCAGTGGATTCCCGACATGCTCAAGCCGATCGCCGAGTCGCGGCGGCAGGCGAACAAGATCAAGCAGGAGGAGCCGATCATGGTGGTGATCGGCAACCCGCCGTACAAGGAGAAGGCCAAGGGCCTCGGCGGCTGGGTGGAGTCGGGCAGCCAGGACCAGCCCGCCCCGCTCCAGGCCTGGATGCCGCCGCGCGAGTGGGGCGTCGGCGCCCACGCCAAGCACCTGCGCAACCTCTACGTCTACTTCTGGCGCTGGGCGACATGGAAGGTGTTCGACCACGACCGGAACGCCAACACGGGGATCGTCTGCTTCATCACGGTGTCCGGGTTTCTCAACGGACCCGGCTTCCAGAAGATGCGCGATTACCTCCGCCGAACCGCCGACGACATTTGGGTGATCGACTGTTCGCCGGAGGGCCACCAACCGGAGGTCAACACGCGCATATTCGAGGGCGTACAGCATCCCGTCTGCATCGTACTGGTCTCCCGTTCCGCGGCCGCCGACCCGGAGTCGCCGGCGAGAGTCCGGTTCCGCGCGCTTCCCGCGGGGCGGCGGGAGGACAAGTTCGCCGCGCTGGCCGGCGTCACTCTCGACGAGGAAGGCTGGGCGGAATGCCCGTCGGAGTGGCGCTCCCCGTTCTTGCCGCAGTCGGTAGGGGCGTGGGCGACCTATCCCGCCCTCGATGACTTTTTCCTCTATAACGGATCCGGCGTGATGCCGGGGCGCACATGGGTCATCGCCCCGGACGCGGAGTCCCTGCAGCGGCGCTGGCAGACGCTCATTCACGCCGGAGCGATCGGAAGGAAGACCTGTTCCATCCGCATCTTCTCGGCGGACGGCCGGGCGACAAGCACACCATGAAAGGAGTAGCGAGGGGCCTGCCTGGCTACGAACCACGGCCTACGCCCGTCGCCCAGGAGCGAGGCCCCTGCATCCCTCCGGTGCGCTACGGATTTCGCTCCTTTGACCGCCAGTGGATCATCCCCGACAACCGGCTGATTAACCGGCCCAACCCGGAACTGTGGGCGCTGTACTCGGGACGGCAGGTGTACATGACGGCGCTCAGTCGTTTGACACCGTCCACCGGTCCTGCAATCACTTTCACAGGGCTAATCCCTGATCTGGATCACTACCACGGGCGAGGCGGCCGCGTCTTTCCCCTGTGGGGCAATCGCGCAGGCACACTGCCGAACATGCCGCCCAACCTGCTGACCTATCTCAGCCGGAGGTATCGCAAGGCGGTGAGCGCCGAGGACCTAATGGCCTACATCGCGGCGGTCGCGGCGCACCCGGCTTACACCGCCAGATTTGCATCCGACCTGGTGCAGCCGGGCCTAAGGATTCCGCTCACCGCCAGCGGCGCGGCGTTCGCCGCCGCCGCCGAACTCGGCCGAACCGTCCTCTGGCTTCACACCTTCGGAGAACGGTTCACCGATCCCGCCCGAGGTCGGCCGGCGCAACCTCCACGGCTGCCGGCGAGCGAGGCGCCCCGCATCCCCGCGGCCGGGGCGATTCCTCAAGACCCGGCGTCCATGCCCGACGCCATCGACTACGACGCGGCCAACCGCAGACTGCTGGTCGGCACAGGCTATGTGGATCGTGTGACTCCGCAAATGTGGGGCTACGAGGTCTCCGGCAAGCACGTGCTGCGGCAGTGGTTCAGCTACCGCAAGGCGAACCGCGAACGGCCGATCATCGGCGATCGTCGGCCGCCGTCAACACTGGGCGAAATTCAGCCCGACCACTGGCTCGCGGAGTACACGACGGAACTGCTGGACGTGCTCCACGTGCTCGGTCTGCTCGTTAGTCTCGAACCGCGGCAAGCGGAACTGCTCAAGCGGGTCTGTTGCGGTCGAATGATCTCCGCCGAGGAGCTGCGCGCGGCGGGCGCGCTCGCGCCGCCCGCCGGTTCGGCTCGCGGGACCGGGACGGTCGATGCCCAGAGTCATCCAAGCCTGTTCGATGGACTTCCCTTGTCCGAAGGCGCATAACGCCGCTGGGACGTTATCCGCACCGAGTCTGGGGCCGCCGATGAAAAAAAGCATCATGCGCGCCACGCTGCCGACGCCGCCGGGGCAGACGCTGGTCAAGCAGCTCGGCCTCCTCAAGACGTGCGGTTTCGACGGCATCCAGCTCGGCGTCCATCAGGTCGGCGAGTTAACCCTCGCCACGCCCGACGCCGACGTGACGAAGCTGGCCAAGGCCTGCCGCGACGCCGGCCTCGAACCGCACTCCATCTACGGCGGCATCACTTTCTTCCGCGAGGACGAGGCCGACCGCAAGCGCGGCCTGGAGGACGCGCGCCACGTCCTGGAAATCGCGTCGCTGATCGGCGCCAAGACGATCCTCATCCATCCCGGACAGCTTACTTCCGCGATCCCCTACGACGACTGCTGGAAGTACGCTCTGGACGGGCTGCGGTCGCTCAAGGAGAAGGCCGAGGCCACGCACCTGCGGCTGGGCCTGGAGAACGTCTGGAACAAGTTCTTGACAGTAGTAAGCCGTCTCCGTAGGATGGGGGACAGACTACCCCGTCAAGGAGACTGTCATGCGACGTGCCATTTCCTACGTCCGATTTTCCACTCCAGAACAGATGGAAGGCAGGTCGTTCAAGCGGCAGGAAGAGGCGGCCAAGGCGTACTGCGTTCGCAAAGGCCTGACGCTGGACGAACGGTCATTCACCGATCTCGGCGTCTCCGCCTACCACGGCTCAAACGCGACGCACGGTGAGCTGGGCGAGTTCCTCGAACTGGTCCGGGACGGCCGCATTCCGAAAGGTTCGGTGCTCATCATCGAGAACGTGGACAGGCTAAGCCGCTTGCCGCCCGACGAGGCCACCGCCCTCATCATGTCCATCGTCAAGGCCGGGGTGGACGTTGTGACCACTTCGCCGGAGCAACTTTACACCGCCGCCACGATCCGCCAAGTCGGCGTCTGGATACCTCTGCAAGTCGCCTGCTGTCTGGCAGCCGAAGAGAGCCGCAAGAAGGGTGAGCGGGTGGCGGACGCATGGGACGCCAAGCGCAAGACCGCGGCAGTGTCCATCGTGAGCAAGAAGGGGCCGGCCTGGCTTCGGTTGACGGCCGACCGGAAAGAATGGGCGGTCATCGAGCAAAAGGCCAAGTGGGTGCGCCGGATGTTCGCGCTCGCGTCCGAGGGGTATGGCGTGGGGAGGATCGCCGGCGTGTTGGGCCGGGAACACCCGGAAGGGTTGATGGGCAACGGCTGGCAACCGGGCTACATTCAGGGTATCCTTCGATCGCGCAGCTGCATCGGTGAGTTCCAGCCTTTCACTGGCGTCTGCGCCCGCAAGGGCCGGCCGTCCACGCGGAAGCCGGCCGGCGAGGCGGTCAAGAATTACTTCCCGGCCGTGGTCTCCGAAGCCGACTTCTACCGCGTCCAGCAAGCGCTTGACGGCCGACGGCGCGGCGGAGGGCGAATCGTGGGCGTTCCCAACCTGTTCAACGGGATCCTTTTCGACGCGCTCGACAAGCGGAAGATGGTTGTCAACCAACAGCACAGGCGAAAAGTGTTGGTGAGCGGCGGGGCCATCCGCCGAATGCCGGGGTCCGTCTACCACAGTATTCAGTACGACGTTTTTGAGCGCGGGATTCTGTCGCGTCTTGCCGAGTTGACGGCGGCCGACGTGCTGGGCAAGCCTTCCGCGGCCGAAGATCGAGTAGCCGAGCTGACCGGCAGGCTCACAACTTGCAACCGCAACAGGAACGCCGTTCGCACGAAAGCGGCCGGGGCGGAGGACGTGTCATCATTCTTCGATCTTTTGGCGGACCTGGACCGGCAGAGGAAAGACCTTGTTGCTGAACTGGAGAAGGCCAGAGCCGAGGCCGCGTCTATGGAGGGTGACAATATCGGAGAGTTCACGTCACTGGTTGCGATGCTGGACGATGCAGAGCCTTCGGAACGGGAGGGCTTGCGGCGGAAGGTGCGGGCGGCCCTTCGCCGGGTCGTCAAGGAAATGTGGGCCCTGGTCGTCCCGCGGGGCCGAGTGCGGCTCTGCGCCGTTCAGGTCCGGTTATCCGGCGGGGCGCACCGCGACTATCTGATATACCACAAGGGAACGCAATCGTGGGTGCGCTCGCTGGCGTCCGCCGCGCCCGGCCCTCTGGACCTGCGGGACCCCGAAGAGGCGGCGGTGATCGCGGCGGCCCTAGAAACAATGCCGTTGGACGCCCATTGACGCCAAGCGCCGCGGGAAAAACTTCGGCGGACATTCCAATCGGCCAGGCCGCGCGAGTATTATTGTGGTGTGGCGTGTGGCACCTAACTGGCTGTGGAGAACAATCTTGTGCCTATGCCCCCGTTAAAACCAAAACGTCGCCGCCCACAACGACAACCTAAACAACACCGACACGCAGGCGAGCCCTTCGAGAAGGAACTGGAACTCTTCCTCGCCGACGGTTGGTCTGATGAACAAATAGCAGGCGGATACCTGGACGAATACGGGCGTCGGGTATCGTATCTCCCTGGTTTGCCCTGGACGGCCGCCAGCGTCGGCTACTGGCGAAGAAAGTTAGGATTCAAGAAAGGGGAAAAGGAAGACAATGTGTTAGCCAAGCGTACGATCCGTAACCGCATCAATGGCGGCCACTGGTGGCTGCGGTACGCCGACGACGGGACCATATCCGACCAAGAAATAAAAATACTGGAAGCGCTCGCTGAGCACCGCCGACCCATGACTCGACAACAACTCGCTGTCGTCCTGAAGATCCCTTGGGGGCCGCGGGTGCTGCAAACCGGCGCGGCGAATGCTCTGGGTCGGCTGCTACGGCGACAGGTGACGATACCTGACGCGCACGGCAACATGGTAACGCACGTCGGGCTGGTGGAGCGAGTGCCGGCGGTGGGGCCAAAATCCAACAAGCGCGGGCGTCCGGCGGGCGCCTATAAGCTTAGGAAAGGGGTGCAACGTCAGGAGTTTATAGGCAACAATTCCTCCCCGCTGGATTAACGTCGCGCCTACGAACGGCGAATTATGCTTGCGATTGGGATAAGGTTCTGCTCGGGACACCAAAGTATTTTTTCGACCGCCGAAAACAGCCTTTTTTCCAGCGGTTTTTGCATTTCCAGGTTCCGCCCGACGCGAACCAAAACGGACCCCAACACGCCCTTCCCAGCCCCCGACATTTGCATTGCGACGCCGGACATGGCATAGTGTCGCTTACGACCTTGCGAGACGGTCGGCACCGCGAGACCCTTCGGGTCTATTTTTCTATCCGGACAATTACCACTACGAAAAATCCAAGTAATAACTGAGCGAAGCCCCGCCGCGGAGACTCCGCGCCCCATCGGGCAATCACCACGCCACGGAGAGTAAATGGCGCTTGATTTGCACCTCGACAATAAAAACAATCGCCCCCGCCATGCGCCAACCCCGTTGGACGCCATGCTCCAACGGTTGGCCCGCGATGCCGACGACCCCCGCGTCCGCGCATGGGCCGCGGCGCTGCTGGCCGGCGAGGGTGGCCCACGGGACGGCCGCAAGGCGGCCGCCACGGCAACCGCCAAATAGTAGTTGGGCGACGCCCGTTCGCCCCGAATCCGTCCCCACAGTGATAGATAAGGAAGATGGAAGAACGCTATCTCGTGACGCTACTCGCCGACGACGGCGACCACCCGCAACGGCTGTTCCTCGGGACGGATGAGGCGTTGGCCTGGGCGCGTACCGTGGACGAGTGGTTCGGCGTCAAGGTTACGCGATTCGTTGACGGTCAAGCCGTTAGCGTCGTCTTCCAACGCGAGGCGCAGGGGTCGCGCGTCAGACCCTCGACAGGCTCGCAGGACAACCTGCCGAAAGTCCTATCGTCGCGCATCACAGACGCCTGGGAGGGCGATGGGATTAGCCCTGGGGGAGTCACAATTGAATGGCAGACAAAGGAGAATGGCTTCTCTCGGATGGTCCTGCTGTGGGAGGCCGGCAGACTTCGGGTTCGGAATTTTTCCCTGCCTAGTCTCCCATTCTGCCGGCGCGTCTTGGCCAAGTTATCTGAGATAATAACGCTCGACTTGGACCCCGATTACCTGAAAAATTATGAATCCGAAGAGCGGGCTGAGGACGAGGAAGCTGCCGACGAGGCGGCGGTGGACAATGCCTTGCCGGCGAAACCGACAAAAGCGCGGCGGCAAAAGGTCGGCGACGCGGCCGGTTGAATTGAAACCATTCGCCCTGTCCAAAAGGAGAGATGTTCCATGCGCAATTCGTACTTGGTGGTGCTCTGCACCGGCGGCCCGGACCATCCCCATCGTCTCTTCGACACAGAAGAGGAGGCCGTGGCCTACGCCCGATCCGACGCCGTCCTGGAAGTACCCGGCCGGGAGTGGCGCGACTGGGTCAACGACAACGCGCGGGATCCGGTGCTGTTCGTCAAAATCGTGCGATTCGTGGACGGCATGTTCTCGCGCGTGGTTTACACGCGGGACATGGAAGAGGTCGCGGCAGCCTGATCCCTTCGGCGGGTTTCAAGGCGCGCCGAGCGCGCCTTGAAACCCGCCGCCGAGGGGTGCTTTGCGTCACGCGCGCGGGGGATGGTAACTTCAACGCCGGGGGCGGCCCGACACAACCCCGAGGTGAACTGACCGACAGCGGGGGCCGCTGTTTTCCGCCCCTTTGCCCCGGCGGGCGGCCCCGACGACATGCTGGCGTGGGAGTGCCTTGCACCCCGCACAGCACTCATGGCAACATGGAGCGGTCCAAGACGCGGCGGGACGGCCGACGGTCGGCCGTCCCGAATGGGGGCGCCCCCGACACATGTGGGAACATGTGGGGACATGCGGGGCCGCTGGGAGCGTGTGTACATTGGTTATTCTACCGCACGTCGATGAATCGACGGAAGGTCAGGAGCAGCACGAATCAGGGACGAACGGCTCCGCCGGGGGGAAAGGCCGAACAAAAGCCGACATTGTGGCCGCCGCCGAGAAGCCCGTCACCGCGCCCGTGAACCTGGCCGGCATACCGGCCAAGCTGCGCGAGCGGCCGCAGTGGGTGTGCTGGCGGTGGGAGCGGCGAGGCGGCAAATGGACCAAAGTCCCCGTCAACCCGAAGAACGGCAAGAACGCCAAGGCCAACGTCCCCAAAACTTGGGGCACGTTTGAGCAGGCCGTCGGTTATTACCGGGCCCACCCCGACAAGGTCGCTGGCATCGGCTATGAGTTCCACCCGGACGACCCGTTCTGCGGCGTGGACCTGGACGACGCCATCGACCCGGAGACGGGCACGCTGAAGTTTTGGGCCGTCAAAATCATAGCGGACTTCGTCACACTCACCGAGATAAGCCCGAGCAAAACAGGGTTGAAACTCTACCTCTTCGGCAAGAAGTCCGGGAAGGACTGCCGGAAGAAGTACGAGGACGGCGAGGTCGAGATCTACGATCAAGGGCGATTCTTCGCGATGACGGGGGCGCTATGGCCGGGAACGCCCGCAACCGTCGAGCCGAGGCAAGACGCCCTCGACAGGCTCTACCGCAAGGTGTTCGGCGGAGAGGGACCGCCCATCGGCGAGGACGCCGATATTCCCTTACCGGATCAGGACCCCGCCGAGGACGAGGATGAGGACGAATCTAACGAAGCAGGCCCGGCAGGCTCCGCCGGTCCACCGCCAATGACGGACGCCGAGGTTTTGCGGCGACTAAACTTGGCGGGCAACGCCGCCAAGTTTAACGCTCTGATGTCCGGCGATACGAGCGGGCATGACGGCGACGACAGCAGGGCCGACGCGGGCTTGCTCGCCATCTTCGCCTTCTACACCTGGGACAAGACGCAGTTGGAACGCCTATTCGGCCGGAGCGAATTGGCGAAGCGCGACAAGTGGACGGGGCGACCCGACTACCGCGGCAAAACCATCGCCAAGGCCATTGCCTATGTCCAGGCAAAAGGGAAATGGTTCGGGTCCAAAGACG
>Ga0182024_10004407_pt1 | contig 32432 bp, 27 predicted proteins | sample P32metaG_FD_120480 | JGI IMG/M metagenome (GOLD analysis project Ga0182024, IMG submission 120480) | Permafrost microbial communities from Stordalen Mire, Sweden - P3-2 metaG (Illumina Assembly) | ecosystem: Environmental > Terrestrial > Soil > Wetlands > Permafrost | place: Sweden: Stordalen...
CCAAAACGCGCAAGTCGCCTTTGAGGGACTGCTCCCCTCATGGACTTCCCGCTGGATTCGGATTGCGTGTTTCGTCAGCCTTCCTCTGTGCGCCTACACGGTTGTGAGCACGTTCTCGCGCGCCGGCTTTCTGGCCCTCCTCGCGGCTCTCGTTGCGTGGGTCGCCTTTCATCCGCGACGGTTCAGGATTTTCATCGCTGTTGCTGCGATCTCCTTCGCCGCCACGTTCGTGCCCTTGCCAACGGGTTACATGGCTCGACTCGGCACGATCGCTCCTGCTGTGCAGGGCGGTCAGGTGGACGCTCGTCCGGACCAGGACGTTTCTGAGGGTCGCCTGTACTTCTGGACGATCGCTATGCGCATGGCGCGCGATCATCCGTTTGGCGTCGGCATGCGAAATTTCCAATCCGCGTTTCCCGCGTATGACGTGACCGGAGGCGCGTACGGAGAGAATCGGGACGTCCACAGCAGCCACTTTCAGGTTCTGGCAGAACTCGGCTATCCGGGGTTGCTGGTCTGGGTGGCTCTGTTCAGCTACGGTTTCTGGGTAGCATTTCGCGTCAAGCGCCGAGGACGCGTGGCGACTCTGACTCCGAGTGTGGCACACTTGTTTACGACTGCGCCCGTAGCGCTCATCGCGTCCATGACTGGCTTTCTGGTGGGCGGCAGTTTCATATCTGGCGCTTTGAACGATCTGACGTGGGTGACGTTCGCCTTATTGGCTGCTTTGGACCGGATGAGCGCGCGTGCGGTACTCGGGCAAGAGAAAGCCGTCGCCCCTGCGTACAAGCCACGAGCGACACAGGGACGATACAGCACGCGGGGCGCGGTGAATGGGTGACCGTGGATTATGCAGCCTAGCGTCGGCCAGAAGCTGAAGCGAGCAGCCGCAACCGGAGGAGCGTGGTACAGCGCTCTACTTGTGATACGCGCGATGGTCGACCGCTGTCGCGATCTCCTCGACAATCGTCTTGCAGCGATCGAACGGCACAAGGGGATCGTCGAGCCGTGGACCGTGTCCGCCCGCCGCTTCACCGCCTCGGACAACCGGGTCCTCTACGACAGCTGGGATTGGGGCGCGCGCGGCGAAGAGTGGACCAGCAGCCCTGAATGGAAGGCTGCGCTCGTCGCCGAGTGCTTGGTTCCCAACGTCCCTGAGAACGGCGCGGCCCTGGAAATCGGACCCGGCGGTGGGCGCTGGACCGACGTCCTGCGACAGCGGGTTCGTACTTTGGTCGTAGTGGACGTCTCAGCGCGCGCTCTCGACATCTGTCGGGATCGGTTCAAGGAAAGCACGAACATCGAGTACCTGCTGAGCGACGGGGGTACACTCCTCGTGCCCGACGGCTCCGTGGACGCGATCTGGTCCTATGACGTGTTCGTGCACGTCAATCCGATCGATGCTCGGCGTTACTTTCGTGAGTTTCACCGAGTCCTGAAACCGCACGCCAAGGCCGTCATCCATCACCCTGGGGACCGACGGGTGAACCCGACGCGATCGGATCTCACTGGGCGGATGGTGGGAGAGTTTTGCAGAGAGGCCGGACTGAACCTCCTTTCGCAGACAGGAAAGTTCGCCAGCGACAAAAGCCCGACGGACCTCGTTTCCGTGATCCAGAAACCGGCGTGAAAGTGAGTCCGTGACCCGATGACCGCCAACAACAGCTTCAAGGCCGTCGTTAAGCACCTCTGGAGATTCCTTGACGGGCGCCGTTACCTTGTCAGCGTTAGCCTCGGCTTGTTGATCGCGTCGGCCCTTTCACTCGGTGGGAGGCCTCAACCACCGGCGGCTCAAGAGGGCCGACACTCTTCCTCGCGGCGCGTCCTGACCGCAAGCGACATCACCTACGTCGGATGCTTCCGGATGCCGACGACGGTCGACACGGCCTGGGCGTGGGGCAACCTCACGGGTCGGATGGTGAACGGGCACGTGCATCTGTTCGTCACCGGCAACAACACGACGACGCCGCAGGATGCGGTTTCAGAGATCGTCGACCCCGGCAGCGGCTACTCGCCCGACTGTACGGTGACGCCGCGTGCAACGCTCTACGCGAACTGGGGCGACATCTACCACAGCAAGCGGATCTCATTCGACGCGGCCACCGGCACTCCGCTCAGGCTGCAATACCTCTTGCCGGGCGGTTTCTTCTGGAACGACCAAACCCACTTGCTATATTGGACCTACCGTGACTCCTACAACGTCTCGGGGCGCCCCGATTGGGGGCTTGGAGCCACGAGCCTCGGGGACCCGGCGACGGGTACCTCGACGGCCTACGGTCCGTGGCGCGCGGCAGCGCGGGATGCCGACCATCGGATGTTCTACGGCCCATGGCGCTGCCTATATCTCTTCGCGCGGCCGAGCGACGGCAGCCTGATGTGCGGGTCGGCGCCGCAGAGCGGCGATTCAGTCTCCCCGTTTGGGCCGGACGCCTACGGCGGTGTGCCGTGGCCGACGACGACTACGCCTGCTGGCTTCGGGGCGCCAGACCTCGTCCTCTCGAGGCGCTCGCTCGAGTACTACTTCATGGGTAACCCAAACGCCCCGAACCACTTCGATGGTCTCGGCGCGCTGCACGGAGCGTTTCGTTCATTCCGGCGGACGAATGAACAGACGCTTTGGGAACCAGGACTGGAGGGCCTGCGCGCCAATCCCGCGTTGAACAACGGCATCGGCTCGTGGGGCGAGACGGATGGGACGAACGGGGCGATCTGGCTTGAACTGCCGAACATGCGCGCCGTTATCTTCAGCGCGGGGCTGGCGGGCGCCGTTAGCCAGGACCCGACGGACTGCGTGAACGCGTCGCACACGTGGTATGCCAACGCCGGCGTCCATCCGCCGATCGGCGCCTGCTCGCACGGGTGCCCGCCGCCTCCGGGGTCCGCGACCGGCCCGGTGTCGACGGCGTCCTTCCCCGCGTTCATCATCTACAACCCGGACGATCTCATGGCCGTCGAGGCCGGCAAGATCCCCGACTACTCACCGAATCCAACCTCAACCATCGACCTCGTGACGACCTATGGATTGCCGAAGCTCGGCGCGAACGGCGGCGTCAAGACCGATGGCGGGTTTTACTTCGATCCGGTGCGAGAGTACCTGTTCACGATCTCGCAGCAGTCGGATGACTCGGACGGGCGCTACGCGGTCCACGCCGTCATCCACGTGTTCGCGATCCACGACGCGCCAACAACAGTCCCAACGCCAGCGCTCACGGTTCCTGTATCGACACGGGTCCCGGCGGCCGCTCACCGCCGGCTTGGAGCGGCCCCCAAGACTGGGGATAGTCCCGGGGCGTGAGTGCCCATCGGGCGATCCTCGCCGCCGCTATCCGCGAGCGGGTGACATACGATCTGCGCCCGCTCCGGGCGCCGTTCGCCTCGACGATCTGGATGGCCGCACGGATCCTCTTGGCCGCGCCCTCGCGTCGCCTGCGCGCGCGCGCCTTCGGTCTGCTGACGCGGCTTCACAGCGGCGCCTTCTCGCCGGCCGTGGATCGCCGCATCATCGACGCCATCAGTAACGCTAGCGCGAGGGAGCGTCGAGGCGAGGATGCCGGCCTCGGTGCGCTGTACGCCCAGCAGATCCGCGTCGCAGTCGCCGCCTTTCGGGCCGGGACTAACCCGGATCCGAAGCGCTTGATCGGGTCGCGCCTCCTCGTCGTGAAGGCCTGGAATCCAGGCGAGCGCGGTGTTCTCGTCGCGGACTATTCCTACGTCTTTCCGCTCCTCGCGGGTCTCTTCGATCTCCAAAGGATTGCCGATCGCTACACGATCGTCCTCGAGCCGAGCTGGGCCGGCGCCTGCACGCCCGAGATTCTGCTGTACAGCCGCCTGCGCCACCCCGTGTTCGTACAGACGATCGAGCCACGCGATAGAGATCTCCTCGCCCGGCTGAACACGAACCTCGAGGTGGTGCCTATCGCCGCCAACTGCTGGGTCGACCCGCGGCAAGCGCCCGTGGTCAATGCGCCGCGTGACATCGACGTCATCATGGTGGCGGCCTGGAGCGACATCAAACGACATTGGCGCGTCTTCAAGGTGCTCGCGGCCCTCAAGGCTGGCGGCCAGCGGCTGAGGGTTGCCCTCGTCGGCTATCGGTACGATCGAACGAAGGCCGATATCGAAGGCCTGGCTCAGCACTTCGGGATCCGCGATCAGATCGAGACGTACGAGCGAATCCCCCAAGAGGAGGTCTCACGGTTGCTGGCGCGGTCCAAGGTCCATGTCCTCTGGTCGCGCCGCGAATGCGCGAATCGCGCCATCATCGAAGCCATGCTTGCGGATGTACCGGTGATCGTACGTGAGGGGCTGACATTCGGATTCCGATACCCGTACATCAACGACCGCACGGGGCGTTTCGTGGCCGAAGCCGACCTCGGCTCCGCCATCCTCGAGATGATCGCGACGCGCGAGCGCTACGCTCCGCGCGAGTGGATCCTGGCCCACATGACCGCCGAGAGGGCCACTGCAGCGCTCGCGGCTCACCTGAATGCGCGGGCCCTCGCCGTCGGCGAGCCCTGGACCCGGGGACTCGTCGTGAAAACGAGCACCCTCGACGCGCAGCGCTATTGGAACCCGGACGACCGCGCACGGTTTGCCGCCGACTACGCGTTTCTGGAGTCTTCGCTGCTCCCAATCGGCGGAGCCTAGTGTGGCGGCCTCACCCCTGGTCAGTGTGGTCATGCCGGTGTACAACGGCGAGCGCTTCGTCGGCGAGGCGATCGACAGCGTGCTTCGACAGACTCTCCCCGATCTGGAGCTGGTCATCGTCGACGATGGTTCGACCGATCGCACGGCTGAGATCATCGCGGCGCGGGCGAAGGCGGACTCCCGCATCGTGATTCACCGTCTGCCCTCCAACCAGGGGCTCGTGGGCGCCCGGAACGCTTGCGCCGAACTCGCCAGAGGCGAGTTCATCGCTGTCCTGGATGCCGACGACGTGAGCCTGCCAGACCGATTGGAACGGCAGGTGGCCTTCCTGCGATCTCACTCCGAGATCGGCGTCCTCGGCGCCTCGGTCCAGTTCGTCGATGACGCCGGCAGGCTCGGGCGCCTCAAGACGTTTCCGTCGGGGCCGGGACTCGTCGCGTGGTCCATGGTGTTCTTCAACAGCATAGCGCACTCCACGGTCATGATGAGACGATCGGCACGGGAAGCGGTCGGTCGCTATGCGCCAGAAATGAAGCATGGCGCCGAAGACTACGATCTCCTGGTTCGCGCGACGAGGATCATCCGCCTGGAGAACATGCCCGACGTCCTTGTGCGCTATCGAACGTGGCCCGGAAACATGACGAAGCGTTTCTGGGAGCGGCTCGAGGCGAACTCGACGGTTATCGTGGGGAGGCTAGCTGAGTCGCGGGCGGCACAGCCCGTGTCCCCCGAAGAAGTCGGCGCGCTGCGCGGTCTGGCTCGAGACGACTACCCGAGGTCACCGGAGGCGATCCGGCGGCTTGGTAGTCTAATCCACGCGATGAACGCCGCCTTCATCAAGCAGCCGTGGCTGGACGCCCGAGATCGCGCGGCCATCCGGCGCGATGCCGCAGTGAAGTTCTGGCTACTGAGCGCCCTCGCAGCGCGCCCGGCGCCGAGCCTGGCAATCACACTCGCGGCCACGGCGACCCATACGAGCCCAACGTCGCTCTTGATGTTTGCTTCAAAGATCGCCAGCCGCATCCGATATCGCCGAAGGGGGACGGCTTAGGATCTTTGGCCTTATCCGCATCATGTCATCCTGAATCGCGATATCAACGTCGTCCCGCCCGTGTCGTGTCCGCCATTTGCTGCCGCAATGACACAGCTTCTTCCAACGTCGACGGGCCTGTGTGCCGTGCCGTTGACACGGCGTCACCCGTTGCCCCTGCTAAACCAGCCGCCTGACCAACCAATGGCTCGTTTCACTCGAACCTTGACGGCGCTCAAGTATGACGCGGGAAGGCCCTCCACCCAGCCGCCTTCCGTCAGCCGGCTCCCCACGCGGTCGGACTCAAAAACAATCGCAAGGACCTCGCTCTGCGGATAGTGCAGAAACAAATGCTTAGCACCCTCGCGGCGCAACGCGGTCCGGATACGAAGAAAGGCCAGAGGCGTGACGTGGCAATCGTGGAACGCCATCACGCCATCCTTCGACAAGTACTGCCGAATTGCCGCGAAGTCTCGGCCCACTGCCCCGTTCGTATGCTCTCCATCGATAAAAGCAAGGTCCGCAGCTTGTGGAATACTTCCGGCTTGAAGCTCCCAGGACGGTACTTCAAACGTTACGAGCTTGCCAAGGTCGGCACCAGGAATCGCCGCCAGCAAGCGGAGCATACGTTCCGTCGAGTTATCGACATAGTTATAGGGCCGTGACCACCGGTCGTCTGCCTGAGAACCGGGCCGAGGATCGATGGAAACGATCTTGCGACAGCGCGGATCGACGATGTGCGGCTGCAAACTGCCGCCCAAGTGCGATCCCACTTCGATGTATACGTAGCGGTCGATCGCACTGCAGACGGCCTCGCGCAGGGACAAGAGGGCGATTCGATCGTGCAACGAGGTTTGCGACTCGATCCACCGAAACAACGTCGTGTCAACTACCGATTCACTCATACAAGGCCCATCGATCTCGCGCCGCAGAATGCGATCCCGATCGCATGAACTGAACCCATTCGAAGACCGCAGGGCAAGCGAGCAAGCCGCCCTCTGTCATTCCTCCAGCAACCGTAACGTGCGGCACGTGTAGCATTGCCGACGATGGCCGGGCCACACGTGTTCAGCGAAATCGATCCGTACCACGCTGAGGCTCTTTTCTACCACGCAGACTGTTCCACAAGCGCGGAGGACACCGTATTCGCGTGCCGGCGGCTCTTTGGGCAGCCTCTTGTCGACGATATTCCAGCTCGCAAGCTCGTTTTCTCTCTCTGGACGGGCTGCGTCACTATCTCGGGCGGCGGGCACCGGTTGCTGTAACCCTCAACGTCCAGTGGACGTTCCACCGATCCTCGCGCTACCGAGCACCACGGCGGCGTCCGAGAACACGATCGCGTACGGCTCCAAGGCTTGCTTGAAACAGTTCGAATGCCGGCTTTGCCCATGCCGTTGATTGAAGGAAGAGCCGTGGGTGAATGACGTCTAGGACAGCGGAACTGGTCTGTCGACTCAGCTCGCCCATCCTCGGCCAGCGACTCAAGGCTGTTTCATCGATGGCTACAAAAATGTTTTGGGCGTACCACCACTCCACTTCCCGGCTGTTCCAAATCCTTGGTCGAATGCAGTCGATGCTTTGGAAACCCTGCTGCGCGAAGAGGCGGACCCAGTACGAAGGCCATTGCTCGTTGACATGATTTCTCCCGCCCTGAAAAGGGACGGCAGCAGAGAACAGAACCGTGGAACCCAGACCGGTGAGTGACCGAACAAAAGTCTCTGCAGATTCTGGTGCAATGTGCTCGGCGACCTCGACCGAGATGACAAGATCGAATGTCCGGCCGACGGAAATGGGCTCTGTCAAGTCAGCCTCAAAGAACTGACTTCGCGGCACTCTTAGAAGTTCCGGCGAGACCCAAGGACCATCAACTCCAAACACCTGCGGCACGCCCAGGCGCGCGCACTCGGCGAGCCACCACCCGACGCCGCACCCAACATCAACGACCGACAATGGCTGGATCAGTTCGAGGACGATAGGTACTATGGCTGCGGCTGAGCGCGCTGAACCCTCACCGGCATCAAGGTAGAATTGGCGATTGTACTTCAGCATGCGCTCATCATCACTTGTGCCGGCCGCAGCGCGCAACGGATTCGACAGCCGAGGTGGGTGTGGTGGCACAACCAGTCAAGGGGGCGAGGTCTGTGCGTCCCGCCATTAGCGTCGTCATGCCAGTTTACAACGGCGAACGATTCCTGGCAGCAGCGGCACGAAGCGTGTTGGTCCAGTCGTTCGGGGATTTTGAACTCATCGTTGTGAACGACGGGTCAACCGATCGCACCGCAACCGTTCTACAAGCTCTATGTGAAGAGGACCGCCGTATCAGGGTCATAAATCAACCCACGAACGCTGGTATAGCGGCCGCGCTTAACGTCGGCTGTCGCGCTGCCACCGGCGAGGTGATCGCGCGGATGGATGCTGATGACATCACCCTGCCGGAACGATTCGGTCGTCAGATTGAGTTCCTCAACGAGAATCCAGACATCGGCCTTCTGGGCGCGACGGTTCAAACCATGGACGAGGAGGGGAGGCTCGGCAGGATCTGGCCCTCACCTACCTCGCCTGGAGGCGTCGCGTGGGGACTCATGTTTTCGACCTGCGTTGCGCATCCAACTATTATGGTTAGGCGACGCGTCCTCGAGCAGGTCGGGTACTACCCATTGGGTTACGTGGTCGAAGACTACGCACTTCTCATCCGAGCCATTCGCGTCACAAGAATAGCCAACTTGCCGACAGTCCTGCACCATTATCGGATTTGGAATGAGAGCTTCACCCAAGTGCAGGTGGCGAAGAATCGACATGAGCGGGGATTCGCTCGCGTTCTTCTTGAATCGGTTGACGCACTGGCAGACGTGGGCGGTACTGAAGCCGACGTCAAGCTGATTCGTGGGCTCGCCCGACACGAATACCCAGGCTCGACGGTTGACATCGTGCGTACTCACAGGCTGTTGCAAGCGCTGCGCGGATTCGTTTCTGGCTTGGCGCCGCTTCGACGCGAGGATGTCCGTGAGATCGAGTTAGACGTTGGCGTTCGGTTGTGGCTTCTAGCCGCTCTCGCTCTCAAGGCGAGGTCTCCCCAGCTGAGCTGGTCGCTGGCGTTGGAGGCGATCAAGGCTAGCCCCGGGTCGGCCATGGTGTTTGCAAAGAAATCAGTCCGGCGGGTTACGGGAGGCCGCAGATGATGAGGCCACCCACTTGATTCTTAAACACGATCTTTCCGGTTAAATTAACCCGAATGGCGATGAGACAGTTACCGGAAGTATCCGCAACCGCGCCATTGCCCTGCGGACTGCGTCAAGATGTGTGGGAAGCCCCGCCAGCCACCGCCACTGCCCGATCCAGCAATCTTGAGCCCAGCAGAAACCGGGAAAACCGTTCTGCCATGGCTTCCGACCCCGGATCGAGGAGGTGCATGCAATCCGAGTAGTGGGCCGCGTCCGGAGGGATCGCCTTGCGGTCGTCCACTACCGGTAGATTCCGGCGGCCGGCATAGTCGAGAATCGCCTGGTTGTAGACGTCCATCGCGTCGAGCATCCCGTCGATGCTCATCCAGGGCATGTAGAAGAAGGCAACATCGGCGTTCTTGACCTGGGTGGCGCGGTCCTGGTCGCGGCGATACTTCACGAGGAACGTGGACAGGACGAGCGGGACGTGGCGCGGCTCGAGATCCGCCCGCATCGCGTCAAGCACCCCGACGAAGTGATCGGGTAGGTTCGGCGGGACGCGATCGACTTTTCGTGCGGATCCGGCGCGGCTCCGCGCCGCGATGACCAGGTTCTTGTACGCCAAGTCCACGAGCAAGCTGTACTTCGACAAGGCCGCGACGAGCGGCGGCTGGCCTCCCGTGTCGCCAATGCCCTCCCGCGCCGCGAGCGCCCGCGTGTCCTTGACGATCTCGTTGTTCGCCTCGTAGTAGATGACCAGATCCGGGTCAAGCGGCAGCACGCGATGCTCGAGGCTCTTGAGGTTCTCCTCCGACGTGTAGCCGCCAACCGCGGCATTCACGACCTCGACCTTCACCGTCGGGTAGGCCGCTTGCAGCTTCGCCTGTAGCCGCATCGGCCACGTCGTCCGGTTCGAAGAGGACTCAGCGCAGAACGTCGTGGAGGCGCCGAGCGTCGCGATGCGCACGGTGCGCGGCGGCTTCACGCGCGCGATCTCGTCGCTCCGAAACCCGAGCGAGTTGATCTCGATGTCAATCCTTCCGCCCTTGGCCACATAGCCAGGACGTGGCACGAAGATGCCAGCCTCGGCGTCGAGGACCAGCATCGGATCGCGCACGCCCGTGGACGGGCTGCCGTACCGAACCCACTGGCGCACGCGCAGGCCGCCCTCGGCGAGCCCGAGAATTATCGAGAGCAGGATCGCAACGTAGGCAAGCTTGCGCCCGGTCGAGAGGCGAATCTCAGGCGGGCCGGCCACGACACCTCTAGAAGAGCGTGTAGATGAAGGGCGCCGCCGCCGTGCCCGACAGGAACACGAGGACGCCCAAGAGGACGATCACCACGACGATCGGCAGCAGCCACCACTTCTTGTTGTGCTTCAGGAAGTACCAGAACTCCGACATGAAGCCCGTCTTCCGCTGCGTTCTTGCCGCCTGCTCGAAATCCGACATGCTAAGTCCCCACTCATTATCAGGCCGTGTCTACGACTGCCGGAGGTACTCCTCGGCATTCGAGGCGCGAGACTTGGGCGTCCAGTACGACGCAACCCTCCGCCTTCTGACCATCAGGACGTCGCGGCCGATCGCTTTGAAAATCCACGACACCGGCGTGAAGATCGCGTAGAACACGAGGCCGAGCACCACGCGCGAGACCGTCCAACCAATGGGAAACGCGGCGATCATCCATGCCGTGTAGATGTAGCGCACCGCCGCCGGCGCCACCAGACCCGCGACCCCAACGACGACGCCCAGCAGGGCGACTGCGTCAGTCTTCATGCCCGTCTGCCCATGCGAGACACGCCAGGCGGCGATCCCGACAAAGAACACGAGCCAGAGCCCGGCAAACTGGCGCAGGACCTTCGGCTTTGGCACGGCAACGACGTCAGACCAAGTCATAAGGGTTAATCTAACTGAAACTGCGCGAGGTACTTCTCGCGCGCCGAGGCATCGAGCTTCTCCGCGACGTCGTCCTTCAACAAGATGACATCCTCGAGCACGAGCGCATCCATCTCGGTCCCGAGAAAGCAGCGATACGCGTCTTGCGGCGTGCACACGATAGGCTCGCCGCGGACGTTGAAACTGGTGTTAACGAGCACGGGGCAACCCGTGCGTACGAAGAAGGCTTCGAGCAGCCGGGTGAAGCGCGGATGACGCTCCGAGTCAATCGTCTGCACGCGCGCGCTGTAGTCAACATGCGTGACGGCTGGAATGACCGATCGCGGGACGTTCACGCGATTCCGCAGATCCGGATCGGCCGCCATCATCGCGCGCTGGTCCTCCGAGACCGGTACCCGCCGGTCTTCGTTGACCGGCGCCACGAGCAGCATGTACGGACTCTCCTGCCCCGGGTCGAGCCCAAACCAACGGTGCGCCTCCTCCTGGAGCACGCACGGTGCAAACGGGCGGAAGCTCTCGCGGAACTTGATCTTTAGGTTCATCGTCGCCTGCATCTTCGGCGAGCGCGGGTCGCCGATGATGCTCCTGGCGCCGAGCGCGCGCGGCCCGAACTCCATCCGGCCGTGGAACCAGCCGACGATCTTCTCGGCGACGAGCAGATCGACGACGTCGCGTAGGAGGTCGCTCTCGCTCGCGGCGCGGCGGTAGCGCGCGTCCACGCCGCGGAGAAACGCCACGATGTCATCCGACGAGAACGCGGGGCCGAGGAGACTGCCCCGCTGCGCGTCGCGGCCGCCTGGCCGGCGTGGCTTCTCGAGTAACTGGTACCAGACGAAGAGGGCGGCGCCAAGGGCTCCGCCGGCGTCCCCGGCCGCCGGCTGGATCCAGATGTCTTCGAATGGCCCCTCGCGCAAGAGCCGTCCGTTCCCGACGCAGTTGAGCGCCACGCCTCCGGCCAGCACGAGATGGCTGCTCCCGGTGTCGCGGAACACCTCGCGTCCCATCGACAGCATCGCCTCCTCGGTCACGGCCTGTATGCTCGCCGCGAGGTCCATGTGCCGCTGCTCGATGCTCGACTCGGGATCGCGTGGGGGGCCACCGAAGAGGGCATGAAACCGCCCGTTCGTCATCGTCAAGCCCTGGCAATAGTTGAAGTACGCCATGTCGAGCCAGAAGCTGCCGTCAGCCTTCAGGTCGATGAGGTGCGTCGTGATGAGGTCCCGGTAGATCGGCCGGCCGTATGGCGCGAGACCCATCAGCTTGTACTCGCCGCTGTTGACCTTGAATCCACAGTAGTACGTGACGGCTGAGTACAAGAGGCCCAGCGAGTGCGGAAACTGGAGCTGCCGCCTGAGTTCGATCCGATTTCCGCGCCCGACGCCCATCGTCGTCGTGCTCCACTCGCCGACGCCGTCAAGCGTGAGGATCGCGGCTTCGTCGTACGGACTGGGGAAGAACGCGCTCGCGGCATGGCTCTCGTGATGGTCCGTGAACACGATGGGCGCCGTGACGCCAGCGCCCAGGCTCTCGCGGATGACGGCCCGCAGACGCGTCTTCTCCTTCAGCCAGACCGGCATGGCCATGGCGAAGCTCCGCAGGCCTTCGGGGGCGAATGACAGATACGTCTCGAGCAGGCGCTCGAACTTGCGCAACGGCTTCTCGTAGAAAACGACATAGTCGAGATCGCGTGCGGAGAGCCCGGCCTCGTGCAAACAATATTGGACGGCCCGCGCGGGAAACCCAGGGTCGTGCTTTTTCCGCGTGAACCGTTCCTCCTGCGCGGCGGCGACGATCTGCCCGTCGACGACGAGGGCGGCGGCGCTGTCGTGGTAGAAGGCCGAGATGCCGAGGATGGCCGTCACGGAATCCCCTTGACGATGCTCGGTCCCACGGCGTTAGCGATCCAGAGCGGCAGCCGCTGCCAGGCGGCAATCGCCAGCCGGAACTTCGGGTTCTTGGGACTCTGGTCGGGCAGCCGGCCGTCCTCGAGACCTGCGTACTCCCAATGGAGCGGCACCGGCACGGCGCCCCACTGGGCTTTGAATTTGTACGTGCCTTCATCGGGCGTCGAGCGCCCGAAATCGAGCAGGTTGCAGCCGTCTGAGACGGCGGCGTCCAGGACCGTCCAGTACAAAAGATGGTTCGGACAGAGCGCGTTGTAGTCGCGCACGGACGAGGCCCAGGGGACCTCGACCTGGCCGCCCGTGCGATACGTGAGCGCGGCGGCCACCGGCTGGTCCTTCAGCCGCACCACGACGAGCCTCGTTCGATCGGGAAACGCGGCCAGGATCTCGGCGAAGAACCGCCGCGCGTACACGGGCGTGCCAAGGTCGCGCATGTTGCGGGCGAAGACCCGATAGAACTCACCCAGCAGCTCGGCGCCGCCGCGGACGGCCGTGAGCCCGGACTTCTCCGCTTTCCGGATCTGATTGCGCACCTTGCGATCGAGTCGATCCCACATCCCAGCGGGAAGCGGGAGGCGCATCGTGACCTTGTGCTGCTTGCACGGCAGATCCGTCAATCGTCGCCCGATGTGCCGCAGCTCGACGTGGCGGCAGGCGCGGGCCCGGGCCACGCGTACGGCCTCGTCCACGAGCGCTCTGGCCGCCCCGTCCGAATCGGCAACCACCCCGCCATAGTTGAGGAAGGGGAGCGACGTGAGCGAACGCCCGAAGAGGAGGCTCCGCACCTCCGTCAAAGGCAGCACGCCATCAATCTCAATCGAGGCGGCGCGGCGCGCGACGAGGTACACACTGTCATGGCCAAAACTGCGGGCGAAGACGTCACGCCAGGCCCACGAGTGATAGCCGGTCGCGCCCGACGTGGCTCGCGCGTCAGCCCGAGCGGTCGCGAGATGCGCGTCGACGTAGGCGTCCCACGCCCCACGGTCCGCCTCGGTCGCGACAGAGACCACCACGGCGGCCGGCGCCGTCGTTGCCGCCTCAGCCATCTCAAGCATGCTCAGCCCTGAGCAACCAATAATCTTTCATGAGGACGAACCCGCCGATGACGAGCGCGTCAATCGCCGAGGAATAAACCGTCCGCACCGCGTCGCGCGGCGTGCAGGCGACCGGCTCACCAGGGCCGCTGAGGTTCGTCTCGATGAGCCCGGGCACGCCGGTGCGCCGATAGTGCTCTTCGACGAGTGCGGCCAAGCCAGGCTGGGCCGCGCTCGACGCGTGCACGCGCACCGAGTGGCGCCAGTCGAGCGCCGACGCCAGTTTTTCGCGCCAGGGGGGCGCGATCGGCGCGTCGAAGACCCCGGCGCCGCTCTCGGCCGTCAGCGCGTCGAGGCAGTCGTGCGCAGCCGACGGCGCGAAGACGACCGGGAGCGGCTCGTCGAGCGCCACCTGCCGCAGATACTCATTGACGTTCTGGCGCGCGTAGCGGCCGGACGGATCGCACAGGATGCTCCGAGTCCCGTGCGACCGCGGCCCAAACGCCATAGGGCCTTGAAACCAGGCCACGATCTTCCCCTGCGCGAGCAGCTTCGAGACGCGGGCATGGATGCGCGGCCGGTCGGGCTCGTAGACGTAGTCGAGCCGGCAGTTGTCGAGCGTGCCCTTGATGTCCGCATCCGAAAAAGCGGGGCCGAGCGCGAGCCCGGAGAACGGGGCGCGCGCGCCACCGGCCGTCACGAGCGCCGCGCCGAGCGCCCGGCCAGACGACTCGGGGACCGCGGCAAGCGCGATCGGCGCGCCCATCAGGTGCCTGAGTTCGGTGTTGAGGCGCGAGTTGGCGAACAGGGACCCGCCGAACGTGACCGCCTCGGCCCCTGCGCGGTCACGTGCCCGGTCGGCGGCGTCGCGAATGAGGCCCGCTACATGGCACGTGAAGCTCGCCGCGAGCGCGCGCCGCGTCCGCTGTGCCGGCGCGTTCCACGATTGGGCGACGGCCAGCGCACCTTCGTGGCCAGCGCCAAGCGAGGCCACGAAGCTCGCGAGCCTCGACTCGTCGACGACCACGCCCGATTCGTTCTCCCAGCCAATCGCCTGCGCGAGTTCTCGCTCGTATTCGGGCTCGCCGCCCACGCTCAATCGATCCAGGGCGCCGAACGGATCACTCGCCGGAAGGCCCAGCTCGCGTGCCATCGACCGCGCGCTCGAATAGAGCGGGCGGCCATCCTCGATCCGCTCGGCCTGCACGCCCCCTTCCGCGTCGCGAACGAACGCCGCCATCTGGGGCGGGTCGGCGCTCCACACGAGCACGGGACCTCGGCCGCCCGAGGACACGGCGGCCTGGACCGCGTCGGCCTGTACGGCCTCGATCGCCCGGACGGGCACGCCCGCCGGGGCGCGACCGGCGACGGCGTCAAAGCCGTCCCCCAACCCGTCTCCGTCGTGGACGATGGCGACCTCGTCCAGATCGGACGCGCCGATTCCGGCCGCCGACAGGCACGCGTCCACGGCGCCCGACGGGAATCCGCCCGTCAGCGCATAGCCAATGCCCGGCACGCGAGCGAACGAGTCCTCGACCACGGCCGCGACCACGCGGCCGTCCACGGCGAGCGCGGCGGCCGCGTTCCGGTACTTGCCGCTGATGCCGAGGATCCTCATCACCGGCGCGCCGACGGGTGCTCGACCAGACAGTCCCCCATCGCGAGGTAGTCCAGGTTCCCTTGGAGGAACGCGCGAATCGCGTCGTCGGGCGTGCAGACGATCGGCTCTTCGTGCATGTTGAAGCTGGTGTTGATGACCGACGGAATGCCCGTCAGCCTGTGGTACTCGGTCAGGATGCGATGGAACCCGGGACTGCCTTGCGCCGAGACGAGCTGCGGCCGCGCCGTGCCGTCCACGTGCACGGCGGCTGGGCAGTCGGCTTTCATTCGATCGGTGCAATCGAACGTCAGCGTCATGAACTCGGCGGCGTACTCGGCGCCGGCCATGTCCAGGTAGCAGGCGTCGCGGTGCTCATAGAGCGTTGCCGGGGCAAACGGCATGAACTCCGTGCGGCCGAGCCGCTGGTTCAGCCACTGGTTCACGGCGGGCTCTTTCGCGTGATAGAGGATCGACCGATGCCCGAGCGCGCGCGGGCCGTACTCCATCCGCCCGTCGAACCGCGCGACGACCTTCCCGCCGGCGATGAGCATCGCCACCTTCGGTTCTATCGGTTTGTACACCGTGAACGGCAACTGCGCCCTCGTCAGCGACTCCGCGATCTCGTCGTGGGAGAACTCCGGCCCGAGATAGACGTCGTTGTACCTCGCCCTCGTCTCCGGGTTGCCGGCAAACTCCAAGAGCGCCGCGCCCGTGCCGCAGCCCCCGTCGCCCATGTTCGGATGGATGAAGATACCCGTGACGCCCTCGATCTGGCGCAGGCGCTGGTTCAGCTTCACGTTGGCGACCACGCCTCCCGAGAGCACGAGGTTCCTGAGGCCGGTCTTGCTGACGTATTGGGCGACGTAGGCTGTCGCCACTTCTTCGAGCACGCGCTGGTAGGCGGCCGCGACGTCGATCTTCGGGAACTCCGCCGCGAGCATTCGGGCGAAGTACAGGTTATTCGTCTCGACGATGCGGAACCCGCCGTTGTTCTGCACGAACCGCCGGCGCAAGAGCGAGCCTACGACCTCCGGATCGCCGTAGGCGGCCAGGCCCACGATCTTCCCCTCGTGGCGGCTCGGCTTGAAGCCGAGCGCCGAGGTCACCGACTCGTAGAACGTCCCGAGCGAATGCGGGTACTCCTGGTTGTGGACGCGCTCGATGTGGCCGGCGCGGCCGACGCTGACGCTGCCCGACAGCCCCGATCCGTAGCCGTCAAGGGTGACGATGAGCGCCTCATCGAATCCGCTCTTGTAATACGCGTTCGCCGCATGGGCCAAGTGGTGCTCGACGCGCTTGAGCTTGCCGGTCAGCCCCACTTCAGCGAGGCCGGTGTCCAGCTCTTGCTGCCAGCGATAGTGGAACGCCGTCGCCTCGCGGCCCCAGCGCCCGGACTCGCGCTTGGCGACGTTGCGCGACACCACGCCTTCGTTCGCCAGCACGCGATAGGCCATCGTCTTGAGCAGGCCCTTCTCGAACCGCTCGTTCGGGTCGCCGAGGCCCGGGACGGGCGCGCGGCCGACGGGCACCCGCGCCCGGGCGTCGCGTATGGCCTTGGCCGTCGCGTCCGTCTCGGTCTCGTCGAGGAACTCGCGCTCCTTGGCCAGGTTTTTCTCGAAGAGGCGCGTCTCCTCGTCGTACGGCAGGAACGGATAGACGACGCGGTCGAACTCTTCGACTTTCACGCCGGTCTTCTCGAGCGCGTTCTCGAGTGCGCGCCACGGAAACCCGTCCTGCAGCTTCACGCGGGTGAACCGCTCCTCGGCGGCGGCGTACGTAATCCGGCCGTCCTCGACAACCGTGACCGTCGAGTCCTTGTCCAACGGGGAAAGACCTAAAACCTTCATGAGTGTGCCGTCCACGAGCCGGCGTCGGTCGCGCGCAGCTCGTCGTAGAGATCCGCCGGCGTGCTTGGAACACCGCCGATCCGGCCGAAGAAATCCTCGCAATAGCGATCGATCGTCCCGAGGAACGCGTCGCGTTCCGCCGTGGTGCGCACGTACGGGGTGCACCCGGGCTTGAGGCTGGGACTGTGGAACGTCAGCGCGAACGTGCGCACGCCGTCCTTAGCGAGCGCGTCTGTGAGCGCCCGCATTTCGGCGAACGTACTGCCCTCCGGCGACAGCATGATCTTATTGAGCGCGCCCGTCTTCGCGAGGGCTCCGACGGCCCTCAAGGGCGTCAGCCAGGGCGCCGAGGCCGCGCGGTGCAGCGCCGGGCCGGCCCCCCTCGCGAAGCCGACGAAGCCGTGCGTGCACGGCACCTCCAGAAGCGGCCGGCGCTCGCCGAACCACCCCGGCAAGACCGAGAACCCCTCGAACGACGGCCCGCCGTCGCGCGCAAAGTTCATGTGCGGGTTGACGCTAAGATCGACGTCGAAGTCGAGCACTTCCAAGGCCTCGGCCGTCGTGCGCGCGAACCCGTAGCGGCCGGCCTTGTAGCTGCGTGGCCGGACCCCGACGCACTCTTCGATCACTTCCTTTAGCCGCAGGATCTTGTCGACTTCGACGTCATACCCGAGATTGCAGGCGTAGCTGGCGCGGCGGCCGAGCTTCTCGACGAACGGCGGGTTGACCCACGGGTGCAAGTGCGCCCCGATGTGGCACTCGCCCCGGTGCGCGATCTCGTTCAGCCGCTCGGATGACGACGCCGTCGCCGCGACGGGATAGTCGATCACGTACGTCGGAGTCACCTGGTAGCGCGCAAGCACGCTCTGCAGGCGCCCCACCTCGTCGATCGCCGTGACGGCCACCGCATCGCGCGAGAACGGCGCCGCCCAGTTGAACTCTTCCTCGGTGTCGACGACGACGACCAGCCGCGGCCGAGCGGTCCTGGACATCCGCACCGGCTTGAAGAATCCGGCCGGAATGCGTTGGGGGGTGGACGGTTGGGCGGCCGGCGGCACGCCGAACGTCAGAGCCACCTCTGGCGGCGAGTTCATGCCAGCCGCGCCTCTCTCATTCCAACCAGCGCCGGCGCGGCGGTGGCGGCGACGACATCCCGTAGCGGCCCGAAGCGAAAATCCTGGAACAGGCGGCCCAGCCGGGTCTCGGTCTGGTCGAGATGCCGGTAGTGCCGGAAACGGCTGAGCCAGGGCGCGTGGAGCCGGGGCTGCCCTGGATCGACCTCCCACGGATGCACGTAGAAGATGGCCGGCCGACCCTCATGGCGATTGAGGCGCGCGATGCCCCAACGCGTCCACGCATACGGCAACAGGCGGAAATAGCCGCCGCCAGCGATCGGCAGATTGAGCGGCCCCACGCACGCCGTCGACCCCGGGCACTCCACGAGCGATCCAGATTCGCGCATCAAGACATACGGATGGCGCGGCGACGACGGAATCCCGTAGCGATCGTGCCGAATCGGAAAGATGCTGGCATCGTAGCGGTGGCCTTCCTCGATGAGCACGTCGAGCGCCCAGAGTGAGCGCTTGGTGATCGAGAAGCTGGGCGCGCGATAGCCGTCCACGGGCCGACCGGACGCCTCCTCGAGGAGCGCCTTGGCCCTGCGGACGTCCTCGCGGAACGCGGCGGGCGTCTGCGTGTAGATCAGCTCGTGGCCATAGCCGTGCGACGCAATCTCGTGGCCGAGGCCTGCGATGCGCGCGACGATCTCGGGGAATCGGTCCACGACCCAGCCGAGCATGAAGAACGTCGCGGTCACGCTGTGGCCAGCGAACAAGTCCAGCAGCCGATCCGTGTTCGCCGAGACACGGCTCTCGAGCTGGCCCCATCGGCTCCGCGCGACGACGGCGTCGAAGGCGCTGACCTGGAAGTAGTCCTCGACGTCGACGGTCATCGCGTTGACGATCCCGCCCGGCGGCGCCATTTACTGCGCGCCTCGCCGCAGCAGGACCGTCTTGATGGTCGAGAAGAGAATGAAGAGGTCGAAGGCGACCGTGACGTGCTTGATGTAGAAGAGATCGTACTGCAGCTTCTGCAGCGCGTCCTCCACGCTCGCCCCGTACGTGTAGCGCACCTGCGCCCAGCCGGTCACGCCAGGCCGCACGCCGTGCCGTAGCCCGTAGAACGGAATCTGCTCGGTCAGCCTCGACACGAACTCCGGCCGCTCGGGCCTCGGGCCGACCATGCTCATGTCGCCCTTGAGCACGTTCCACAACTGGGGCAGCTCATCGAGCCGGGCGCGGCGCAGGAACCGGCCGACCGACGTCACGCGCGTGTCGTTGGACTGCGCCCACACCGCGCCCGTCTTGGCCTCGGCATCGGTGCGCATCGACCGGAACTTGTGGACGAGGAAGACCCGGCCGTTCCGGCCCACGCGCGCCTGGTGGTACAGCACCGGTCCCGGCGAGGTCAGTCGAACCGCGAGGGCCACGAGGGCCATCACGGGGGCCAGCAGGGCGAGGCCGACGGCGCCGCACACCAGATCCAACCCCCGCTTGACCGCGCGGCCGAAGCGTGTGCTCCGGAATCCTTCACTGAAGATGAGCCAGCTCGGCCTGAGGTTCTCAATCGCGATCTTGCCCGTGTATTCCTCGTAGACCGACGCCAGGTGATCGAACGTCACGCTGCGTTGAAGCTTCATCTCGAGCAGTTTGTCCATCGGCAGCTTGCCGCGCGCATCGGCGAGGCTGACGACCACGCGATCGACATGGTGCGCTTTGACGATCGCCGGGATGTCTTCGATCGCGCCGATGACGCCTGGATTGATCAGCGGCGTCCCGACCCGGCTGGGATCCGGGTCGACGAAGCCGACAATCTTCACACCAAGCTCCTGATGGCGCTCGTAGAGCTCGCGCGCCAGCGACACGGCGGCCGCGCTCGTGCCCACGATGAGCAGCCGCTCGCGCGGCGCCACGTGCCGGCCGATCCAGTCATAGAGCAGGCGCCATCCGCCGACGAGCGCGACGATAAGCACGACGGCAATCGTGAACACGCCGCGCCCGATGAAGATCGCCGGCAGCCAATAGTAGACGCCCGCCAGGATGAACGACGCCGCGCCGAGCGCCTGCAGCAGGCGAATGAACAGCTCGCGCCGGTCCGACACCACGCGCAGGTCGTAGAGGTCCGCATAGTAGAGACACGCCTGCGTGATGCCCGCGAGGAGCAGCGCCTTCACGAGTCCGTCCCCGGCGACGAACGCGCGCCACGCCTCACCTGGCAGGCGCACGTAGACTGCCGCGGCGACCGCGAGCGTGATCAGCAGGGTCTCGAAGGCGACCAGGCGCAGGAGGCGGACGTTCGCGTGGCGCAGCATGGCGTCAGCCTCAGCCTTTGGGAGGCGTCAAGTAGTACCGCGAGTAGTCATAACCGTACCTGGCCGAACGCTCGATGGCGCGATTGAGCACGACGCCGACGAGTTTACCCGGCCCGAGCGCATCGATGGCGCGGCGCACCTGGTCGTAGGACGTTTCGCCCGCCTTGACGACGAGCACCGCGCCGTCGACCATCGCCGCGAGGAGGCTGGCGTCGGTGAGGAGTCCGACCGGCGGCGTGTCGATGATGACCCAGTCGAAGGTCTCGCGCGCTTCTTCGATCAGCCGGCGCATGCGCGTCGAGGTCAGGCCGAACATCGGGTCGCTGCTCGGCTTGCCGCCCGTCAGGAGGGTCAGTCGCGGCGTGATCTGATGGAGCGGCATCTTCCAGTCCTCGCCGGCGACCATGCCCTCCATGAGGCCCGGCGATCCATCGACCTGGAAGGCCGTGTGCAAGGACGGGCGCCTGAGGTCCGCATCGATGAGCAGGACGGAGCGGCGATATGACTCGCTCAGGGTCAGGCTCAGGTTGACGGCCGTGAGCGTCTTCCCCTCGCTCGGGCTCGCGCTGGCGATCATCAGCACCCGGAGACCCGTGTCGGCCTGATGGTGATAGAGCGTCGCGGCGAGCCTCCGGTACTGCTCGCGGGAAGAGGGTTCCATGTTCCGGTCGACGACGACCTTCTCCCGGAGCGCCGGATCCATGCGATCCATGAGCGCCGAGACCTCGGCGGCGCGCTCCGCGCGCGGGGCAAACTCGTCGAGATCGGCCGCGGCAGGGGCCGCTCGGTCGGCCGCGGCGGGGGCCACTCGGTCGGGCGCGGCGGGGGCCACTCGGTCGAGCGCGGCGGGGGCCGCTCGGTCGGGCGCGGCGGGGGCCCTTGGTGCCGCCGGCTCCGCCAGCGCGGCGAACTCCACCGGCCATGCGGCGTGGGCCGGCGCGTCGGGCGCGTTCTCACGCGCCTTCTCTGCCGCCCGCCGCATTGCGTCGTCTACTCGACCCATGGTCTCACTCGTCTCCTCGACTCCGCGAAAACGGAAGAAACCGCTTCCGCTTCGGCGTGTAGCTCGCGAACATGGTGCGTGGCACCTGGCCGCTCCCGGCGTCGGTCGCGGCCGCTGGGCGCTGCTCGGGGTCCGGGTCTGGGTCCGGGGCGACGACCGGCGGCCACCGGTCGGCCGTCGCCGGCGCGCCGGAGGTGACCGCCGGAGCCGTGCGATCCCGCTGGTCTGAGGTATCGGCGTGATCGCGCGGGTCAGTCAGGTCGAAATCCCGGCAGACTTCCCGAACCACCTGACTCGTGATGGGCTTCCAGCCCACGGCAAAGGCCCCGAGGAGCGCGTTGTCGGCAATGACGTTAATCGTGCGTGGAATCCCCTTGGCCCGAGTGTGGACGAGCGCAATCGCGTCATCTGTGAAGATCTCGGCATGCACGCCGCCGGCCGCGTGAATCCGGCCCTCGATGTACTCGCGCGTCTCGGCGAACGACAGCGCCCTCAGCTCGCAGCGAAGGGCGACGCGCTGCTTGAATTGACGCAGCGCTTGTTGGTTCAGGCGCCCGGCCAGTTCGGGCTGACCGGCCACGACGACCGACAGCAGCTTCTCGCTGTTGGTTTCGATGTTGGCCAGCAGCCGGATCTCCTCGAGCAACTCGAGCGGCAGGCTGTGCGCCTCGTCGACCACGAGCACGCTCGTCTCGCCCTTGTCGTGCCGGGCGCGAAGCAGGGTTTCGAGTTCGACGAGCATTCGGGCCTTCGACTGGCTCGCAGGACCGGACAGCTCGTATCGGAACGCGAGCATCTCGGCGAACTCGGCGCGCGAGAGCGTCGGATTGTGGAGGTGCACGCAGTGCACGCGCACGGGTTGCCGGTCGATGGCCGTGCGGATGACGGTCGTCTTGCCCGACCCGGCTTCGCCGATGAGCAGCGTGATGCCCTTGCGGCTCGCGATACCATACGCGAGGTTGCTGAGCGCCTCCCGATGCGACTCGGTCAACACGAGGTAGCGCGGATCCGGCGTCAAGTCGAACGGCCGCTCACGAAAGCCGAAGAACTGCTCATACATGGCCGTCACCGCACGAACGTGTACACGACGAGCGCCAGGCACGCGGCGACCACGCCGCTCCACCCCAGATTCCACAGCCATTTCATTCGTACGGCCCGTGTGTGGTTGGCCGTCGACTCCATGAAGGGCACGACGGCCAGCACGCGCACGGAGAGCAGGTTCACGATCTCGTCGTCGGTCTTGAACGTGCGGTCGCGGTACTCGAGCACGCCGACGAGGAGGACGCCGATCGCGAGACCGGCCGCCAGGCCGGAGAGGTTCAGGAGGGGCCGATTCGGGCTCGTCGGTCTCTCGGGCACCCGCGCGGCGTCCAGCAGCTTGAAGCTCTCGCCGATCTGCCGCCGCTGGAGGTTCGTGGCCAGATCGGCCTCCTCCTTCTTCGCGAGGCGGTTGTTGTAGAGGCTGCTCAACGTGGCATAGTCCCGGTTGAGGTCGAGCAGTTCTGATTCGCGGGCCGGCATATCGTCCACGCGGTGCTGAAGACCAGCGGCCACCGCCTGGAGCCGCTTCTCCTCGGTCTGGTCATAGGCGATCTGCTTGTCGAGCTGGGTCAACTGATTCTGGTCGTCGGCGAGCCTCTTCTGGCGCTCGACTTCCGCGGACGAGATCCCGGCAACACCCGACAGCGGCTGCTCGAGCGCTTCCTGGTCAAGTTTCTTCTGCAGATCGTCGATCATGCGGCGCGTCGCCTTCACTTCTGGACGCTCGTCCGTCCACCCGGCCGCCTGCTCGGCCTGGAGCTGTGCCTGATAGAACGCGAGCATCTGAGCCGTCGTCCCTTTGGGGGGGCCGTCGGTCGGCGGGGGTGGGGGGGGGGGGGGCGGGGAGGCACTATCAGCCGCCGGTGGTGGCTGCAGATCGGCCATCTGGCGCTCGATGAAGATGTGCTTTTCGTGATCGCGGTTCTCCGCGTCGATGAGGATCTGCATCTGCTGATGCGTGCTCTGGAGCGCCGTCAGGTTTCCCTCGAGCTGTGTCGGCAACTCGCCGGCATGGCTTTGACGATACGCCTGTAGCTTCTTCTCCGTCTCTTCCAGGCGCTGCCGCATTTCCTCGGTGGACGACTCGAGGAACTGGCTCGTGCCCTCGGTCAAGTTCGCCTGGTCTCTCGTGCTCTCGTCGATGAAGGCGGACGTCAGCTTTTCGGCGACCTTCTGGGCCGTTCGGGCGTTGCCGCTCGTGTACGAGACCGAGAACGCATCGCCGCGGGTGATGTCGATGCCGATGTCTTTCGTCATCTGTTCGACGACGTCCTGCATGATGCCGGTCCGGCGTTCGTCCGGATACAGGTTCAACTCGTCGATGATCTGCTCGAGCCGCGTACGGCTCAGGATCTGCTGCGTTATGGTCTGGAGTTGCTCGTCGAGCCGCGTGGACACGGTCGGCTTCACGTAATCCGTCGGCACCTGCTGCGGCACGACGAGCACGACCGCTTTGGACGTGTACCGATCCGGTAGCTTGCGGACGACGACCGCCGTCGCCGCGGCGACGACCGCAAAAGGCACGAGCACGAACCAGACCCTGCGGCGCAGGATCTCCAGGATATCCTCGGGCGTATACGTCTTACCGGGCAGCATTCGGTCTCCTCCCGCGTGACATCAGTGGGGCCCACAGGCTCACGTAGACCCGGACGCTCTCTACATCGCTTTGTGATCCGAAGCCCGGCGGCAACTGGACGCCGCTCGCAAAGCGAGACCGGTAATAGGAGTAGTCGAGGCCGACGCTCACAGTCCGGCTCGCGTCCATGCGCAGGCCGGCGCTCCCGAAATACGTCCGGAATTGGTTGGCGGCCGAACTGACCAGGCCGATCGTGCCGTCGGTCACGCCAATCGACGACTGCGCCTGCACGCGGCGCGAGAACCGGCCGCCGATGCCGGCGGTCACGGCGTCGGAGAAGACTGGTTGGAGCAACGCCGCGACGAACGACTCGCTGCGGTTGTAGGCGACGGTCGCGGTCCAGGTGCGGCCGATCTCACGCGCGAGCGCGGCCTGCGCCGACAGAAAGTACTGCGCGCGGCCGTTCAGGATTGCCGTGTTCGAGAACTCCGACAGGCCCGAAGCGAACGAGAGCGTGGTCCGGCGCGTGATCGACAGGCTGCGATTGAACGCCAGCCCGCCGTTCAAGCCGCGACTCGTCGTCGGGGTCTCACCGACGCCGAAACGGCCGGTCGACTCGCTGTAGAAGAGCTGAGCCGAGAGGCCTTTGGCCAAGAGATAGCTGAACCCGCCCCCGTACGACTGCGCGGACAAATCGAACTCATGCGACGCCGACGTGACGATCGAATCGCCGGCGTCGAGCGAGACCGACAACCGCCGCGTCATGGCGTGCGTCAGGGCGACGCTGCCCACGACATTCAGATTGTCTTCGACGAGGAGCGTCGACCCGCTGTCAAGCACGAGCGTCTGGCCCAGCGTCTGGGCGGTCGGATCAATGGCGCCGGCGTTGTCAGGCGCCGCCGGCACAACCGGCACGCCAGGCAACGTATAGAAAGGCCCGTACAACGCGGTCACGCTCGCGGTGACCGCCGTTCGTGACGACACGTTCCACGCGGTGTTGATGCCGCCCGAGTCGCTCACGGTGAGGGGCTTGGCGCCGAACGACGCGTAGTAGTTCGCGTTCGTGGCGCCCGTCGCGCCGAACGACAGCCGGCGGCCGGCGAACGAGTAGGCCAGGGACGCCGACCCGTTCTCGAAGGTGCTCGGCTGGGACGGGCCCTCGGACAGCGAGTTTGTGGGGCTGACGCCCAGAGCCGCCGCGCCACCCGCGAGAACGTTCGTGTCGTATCCGGCGCCCGCGGTCACCATGAACGTCAACGACTGCGCGGTGGGGACGCGGCTCTGGGCGAAGAGCCCCTCGTAGGGGCGTGATGGCTGCTGCGGGTCAGACGGCGCCTGAGCCTGCGGGTCAGCCTGTTGCTGAGGCTGCGCGTCAGACTGTTGCTGAGGCTTCGCTTCAGGCGTCTGGGCCTCGGCCGCCCCGGCAGTAACGAGCAGGGCCGCACACACGACGACGGCCGAGGGCCACCACATCATCGACATTACTTGACGATGACCTGATCGCCCGGCTTCAGCTCGATGTTCTGCTTGAAGGCCTTCGCATTGCCGTCGGTGATGTCGCCGTAGTTGAGCTTGGCGATGCGCACGGTGGCCCCGTTCACCACGCGCAGCACGCTGATGTTGTCCTTGTCCGCGTAGGCCGACAACCCGCCCGCGACGCTGATGAGGTTCAGCACCGTCATGTGCTCGGTCAGCGGGTACGTCCCCGCGCGCCCCACTTCGCCGGTGATGTAGACCTTGCGGCTGTTGATCTGCTTGACGACCAGCGTCACCGTGGGATCGGTCTGATAGGACGAGAACGCGGTGGTGAGGACGGCGCGCAATTGCTCGGGCGTCAGCCCCGCGGCCTGAATCTCGTTGAGGAACGCGACCGAGATCTTCCCGTCCGGCCGGACCGTGACATCGCCATTCACGGTCGTGTCTTTCCACAAGCTGATCGTCAGCACGTCGTCCGGGCCAATCACGTAGTCCGGCGGCGGAGCGACGGCGGCCGGCGGAGGGGGGGCACCCGGTTTCGCCGCGGCGCCCGGTTTGGCGGCGGCAGCCGGCGCTTGCGGGACCGGCGCGCCGGCGCCTCCGGCGGGCTGCGCGACGACTACTGGCGTGCCCTGCGGCGGGACGGCTTGGGGAGCGGCCGCCCAGACCGGCCACACCATTGCCACGGCCATCGCCGCGACCGATCTCACACGCCCTTTCGGCTTCATCGTGCTCATCATCTGGCCCTCACAACTCAACTACTCTACCGGTACTCTTTGAACGGAAGCTGGCAGTCGTGCTTCCTCAGGAAGTTCAAGAACCGCTTGTAATCCACCGGCTCCATGTTGAACAACCGCAGGACGATCTTGTAGTTGCCGCGCGCCTCGGCCAGGCCCTTGTGAATCAGCTCACGGACGTTGGTCTTGGTGATCTCGCGATTCATGTAGAGCGGGTAGACGGCGTCCCAGAACGAGTGCCGCTCCTCGACCAGCTTCTTGAAGAGGTCGTCGGCGACCGTTCGGCGACGCTCATGCCGGGGTCGTCCGAAGTGGCCCGGCGCCCGCACTTCCGGCGGCAGGTCCTCGACGCGCACATCCACATCAGGCCGTCCGGTCACGACCATCCGCTCAATCACGTTCTCGATCTGCCGGACGTTGCCCGGCCAGGCAAACTCGCACAGGACCGCGTAGGCTTCGGGCGAAATGCGGCGGACCGGGCGCGGCATCGCCAGGTTGTCGTCTCCGTTCAGCCCCCCAGCCGACGCGGTGAATTTCGCGAGGAAGTGGTCGAGCAGGAGCGGGATATCCTCGCGCCGCTCGCGGAGGGGCGGCACGATGAGGTGGATCACGTTGATTCTGTAAAACAGATCTTCGCGGAACTGGCCCTGCGCGATCATCGCCGGCAGCAGGCGGTTGGTGGCGCACACCACGCGTACATTCGTGGCGCGCGTCGCTCGCTCCGCGCCGACCTTCTGAATCTCACCCGTCTCGAGGTACCGGAGGAGGAGCCCCTGCATGCGCAGGGTCATCTCGCCGATCTCATCGAGAAAGATCGTCCCGTTGTCGGCCATCTCGAGCTTGCCGGGCTTGTCTCGGTACGCACCCGTGAAGCTGCCCTTGACGTGGCCGAACAGTTCGGATTCGAGCAGCGTTTCCGGAATGCCGGCGCAGTTGACGGGGACGAACGCGACCGGCCGCCGGGGGCTGGCGGCGTGAATGGCGCGCGCCACGACCTCCTTGCCGGAACCGCTTTCGCCGGTAATGAGGACCTTCGCGTCCGACCGGGCCACTTGCTCGACCTCGGCCCGAAGCTCGACGATCTGCCGGCTGACTCCGATGAGTGTTCCGAACCCGCGACCTTCCATCGTTGACCCTCGCCCGCGACTAAAGCTCTCCAATGAGCCACATCGAGGCCTAGACCCTCTTGCAAACGGAAAACCGTCCGCGACGGACCCCCAGGCCTCCCCGTCTATCCGCTGCGCTTTCAATAACTTACTGCCACCTTCCCCTTCGACATTGGCCGGCGGGCCAGGGCAGGAAGTGCGTCTTCACGCGGTCTTGCGGACATGAAAGTTCTACTTCGCAGAGACTTTTGACACGCGTCAGGACGTACAAAGTTCGTCGTTACAAACATGTCGTTTGACTCGGCGAGGTCGCACCGCTACGATCGTTTCCCCCGGCACTAATCAGAGTTCCTCTGTTGGGAGAGACATGCAGCCGTTGGTCGCCCGTCCGTCAGATATTCGCTTGATCGGCCGCAGCGAGGCGATCCAGCGGATTGAATCCGAGATCGAGTGCGCGGCCCGCTCCGACGCCAAAGTGCTCATCACGGGCGAAACCGGCGTCGGCAAGGAAGTGGTCTGCCGGCTGATTCACCAGCGCAGCGCGCGCGCCCCGTCGCCGCTCGTCACGCTGAACTGTGCGGGCCTGCCGGACTCACTCCTCGAATCCGAACTCTTCGGCCATGTGCGCGGGAGCTTCACCGGGGCGTACCGGGACAAGCCCGGGCTCCTCGAGATGGCGCCGAACGGCACCGTGTTTCTCGATGAGGTCGGCGAGATGAGCCCGCGGATGCAGGTGGTGCTCCTGCGCTTCCTCGAGACGGGCGAAATCCAGCGCGTGGGCGCCGACCGATCGCATACCCGCGTCAACGTGCGGGTGATCACGGCGACCAACCGGGACCTGCACGAGCACATCGCGTCGGGCGCCTTCCGTGAGGATCTCTACTTCCGGTTGAACGTCATTCGCCTGAGCATTCCGCCGCTCCGGGAGCGGGCCGAGGATGTGCCCCTCCTCGTGCAGTACTTCCTGGCCGCCTACGCGCGTCAGCACCACGCGGAGGTCACGAGCGTCTCGCCGGAGGCGATGGAGGCGCTGACCGCCTACCGGTGGCCGGGCAACGTGCGCGAGGTGAAGAACGTCGTCGAGCGCATGGTGCTCAAAGCGTCGGGGTCCGCCGTGCGGCACCACGAGCTGCCACCCGAGGTGCTGCGGGCCCTGTCGGCGAGCGCAGCAGCCACCCCGCGCGGAGCGGCCGGCCCACGGATCGCGGCGGCCGACGAACTGTCGTCGCTGATGCTCGAGCACAGCGAGCCGTTCTGGTCGGCGGTCTATCCGCTCTTCATGGCTCGGGATCTGACGCGGGCCGATCTCCGCCGCATCGTCCAGATCGGCCTCGAGCGCACGAATGGGAACTATCGATCGCTCGTGCAACTCTTCAACATGCCGGCCACCGACTACCGGCGCTTCCTGAGCTTCCTGCGCAAGCACGACTGCCAGCTACCGTTCCAGCGCTTTCGCACCGTCGCGGCGCGCCTGGCGCCAGCCGAGGCTGTGGGATCCGAGACGCCGGCTCGAGCCCGGGAATCGGTCGCCTTCGGCGACTGAGGTGTGCGCCAGCTACACAGTGTAGGTAAGCCATGACCGGGTGATCGCCCGTCCGGGCGACAGCCACTTATCGAAGCGGCCAACAGCCGCGGCATGTTCCCGCCATTGAAACTCGACCTCGCGGCATGCCTCTTGCCATACAGCCAGAGTTTTCTCGTGGGAGAGGCATGCAGCCGTTGGTCGCCCGTCCATCAGACGTTCGCTTGATCGGCCGCAGCGAGGCGATCCAGCGGATTGAAGCCGAGATCGAGTGCGCGGCCCGGTCCGACGCCAAAGTGCTCATCACGGGCGAAACCGGCGTCGGCAAGGAAGTGGTCTGCCGGCTGATTCACCAGCGCAGCGCGCGCGCCCAGTCGCCGCTCGTCACGCTGAACTGCGCGGGCCTGCCGGACTCACTCCTCGAATCCGAACTCTTCGGCCACGTGCGCGGGAGCTTCACCGGCGCGCACCGGGACAAGCTCGGGCTTCTCGAGATGGCGCCGAACGGCACTGTCTTTCTGGACGAGGTCGGCGAGATGAGCCCGCGGATGCAGGTCGTGCTCCTGCGCTTCCTCGAGACGGGCGAAATCCAGCGCGTGGGCGCCGACCGATCGCATATCCGCGTCAACACTCGGGTGATCACGGCGACGAACCGGGACCTTCAGGAGCACATGACCTCGGGCGCCTTCCGTGAAGATCTCTACTTCCGGTTGAACGTCATTTGCCTGAGCATTCCGCCGCTCCGCGAGCGGGCCGAGGACGTGCCGCTCCTCGTGGAGTACTTCCTGGCCGCCTACGCGCGCCAGCACGGCTTGGCGGTCACCAGCGTCTCACCGGAAGCGATGGAGGTCCTCACCGCCTACCGGTGGCCGGGCAACGTGCGCGAGGTGAAGAACCTCGTCGAGCGCACGGTGCTCAAGGCGGCGGGGTCCGCCGTACGGCAGAGCGAGCTGCCGGCCGAGATGCTTCGGGCCTTGTCCGCGCAGGCCGCGGCCGCCCCGCGCGGGCCGGCCGGCCCCCGGATCGCGGCCGCCGACGAGCTCTCGTCGCTGATGCTCGATCATGGGGAGTCGTTCTGGTCGGCGGTCCACCCGCTCTTCATGGCTCGGGATTTGGCGAGGTCAGACCTCCGCCACATCGTCCAGATCGGCCTCGAGCGCACGAACGGGAACTATCGATCGCTCGTGCACCTCTTCAATATGCCGGCCACCGACTACCGGCGCTTCTTGACCTTCCTACGCAAGCACGACTGCCAGCTGCCGTTCCAGCGCTTTCGCGCCGTCGCGGCGCGCCTGGCGCCAGCCGACGCGGTGGGATCCGACACGCGGGCTGGGGCTGCCCGGGAATCGGTCGCCTTCGGCGACTGAGTACGCCGAGGCCGTCGGCGTCCGCTTCAGCCGTGGGTCAGCCAATAGTCTCCGGCTGACGGGATTTTCCTAGTGCCATGCAACCAAGTAGCGGTGTCACCGATGGACCGGTGCTTGCACTCGTCAATCGCATGAAGGTCCCTCTCACAAGCGCAATCGTGACAGCGCTGGCGCTCCTGGTCGGCGGTACTGCCGAGGCCACCCCTATCACTTACACGTTCATTGGCACGGGCACTGGCAGCGTCGGTGGCACGGGTGGTAACAATGCGTCTGGCGGTACCGCGTTCGTCGCTGATACTGGCGGCACGTCGTTTACCACGTTTACAGTCACGCTGACCGCCGACACGTCAACGGTCACCGGCAGCGGCCTCATCTCCAATGCCGCCACGACGACCACGTTCGTTGCTGGAGCGACGACAGGCACTTTCGATATGTCGAGCTTTGTGGTTGAAAATACCGGCGTTCCGAGCATGGCTTTCGATGAACTCGTGCCAGCGCCTGTTTTCGATGTCGGCGAAGCGTTGGTCGCCTCGCCGTTTGCCACGTACAATCTCGCCAGCTCCTTGTCGTTGACGCCCGATACGAGCTTGTCCGTCGGTCCGTCGATATACGCAACGTCAGCAGGCGATCTGGAGTTCGACACCATCACGTCGCTGAGCTTCGAGGCGGTGACCCAATCGACGGCCGCCGTTCCCGAGCCGGCGTCGATGGCGCTACTCGGCTCGGCGCTCGTTGGGCTCGGCGCCGGACGACTTCGGAGGCGAGGACGTCCATGACGCCGGCCGGCCACCCCGGCAGCCCGCTACTTGGCCTGAGTCGCGTAGGCCCGCAACCGTCGTCTGAGCCGGTGGGATAGCCCGAGTGCGTGGTCGAGGGACAGCCGCACGCCGTTGATTTGCCTCGCGAATGCCGACTGTCGAACGAGTCCGAACGTCTCGTAGCCGGCGCCCTCGCCGATGAGGTGATGGCGCACCTTCACGCCCTCCCACATTCTCATCCGCTCTTCCTCCGGTTGAAGGCGATCGATTTCCCGCAGGCCATCTCCGTTCGGTCGGGCGAGCGGATTCACGCAGGGGATCTGGTCCGCGATCGCTATCTTGCGCGCGCTGCCGCCTCCGATCAGCTCGCAGAACCACCAATCCACGCCGTAGCCGACGAGCGACGGGTCGTACTGCGCGAGGAACAATTCAAGCTTGTCACGACGGAACAGCGGGCACGTCACTTCGACGAAGTTCGTGAATCTGATCTTCGCCTCTGCGCGCATTCTCGTGATGGGATGGCTGATTCGACCGCGCGGCGAAAAGGCCGGTTGGAGCAGCCACAGGTCGTACTGCTGACGCAGCTCGAACAAGCGCGCGATCGCCCTCGCGGAGATCTCTATGTCATCATCTGGAACGAACACCGCGTCGTACCGCTGGAAGATTTCGGGATGGCAGCGGTAGTCGCTGGCCAGGCTGGGAAACTTTCCGCCAGACCTTTCCCGATAGTACTCGCCGAGTTCTCGGTAGCGTCCCGGGATCGCGCCATAGTAGGAGATCCACGTGTCGAAGGGCCTCGCTGTCCCCGGCGAGAGCCATCCCGTGATTGCTGAGCGGTCGCCGGCGCTCGTATAGACGAGAAAGCGGCGGCCCGACGAGTCGTCGCGAGGGGCCGGAATCCGATCTGCCATTGACCGCTCGGTCTGATGAGCGCGCCCGTCGTTTCTTGTCGGGGCTTGTCGGGGCTTGTCGGGCCTCGTCGGGCCTCGTCTGGCCTCGTCTGGCCTCGTCGGGGTCGTCCTGCGGCCCCACGCATCGCCGACCATGATCGCACAGGCGCCGGACGGCCTGTCGGTGCCCCAACGTGGGTCACGGACAATTCTGTCGGAGACTGGTTGGAGGGCCCTTGACGCCTGAACGCTTTAGTAGAGAATTGATGGTTTGGACGACCTGAACGAGATGCCAGAGGAAACCGACCTAGGCGAGCCGCGGCGGACCCCCTATTCGGTCCCGATAGCCGACGAGCCGACGGTCCCCATGCCCGCCGAACCCATATCGGAAGTCCATGAGGACTTCCTGAGTGAGGAGGAGACTGCGCGTCGCGCCGTCAGCCGCGCGCTGGACGCCATCACCTCACC
>Ga0182024_10004408_pt1 | contig 32432 bp, 35 predicted proteins | sample P32metaG_FD_120480 | JGI IMG/M metagenome (GOLD analysis project Ga0182024, IMG submission 120480) | Permafrost microbial communities from Stordalen Mire, Sweden - P3-2 metaG (Illumina Assembly) | ecosystem: Environmental > Terrestrial > Soil > Wetlands > Permafrost | place: Sweden: Stordalen...
CCGCTCTCTGAACATTTGCCATTCAATTCCAAGCGCAAATGCCTGTTCCGAGCTGATGTCATTCAACGAATCATCCACATTAAATGGTTCAACCAATCCACAATCGGTTTTGCTTTCAATCATCTTGATTTTTCAAGTAAGCCAGTGGTATGCCAAAAATGGGTTTGGAACCATGTTCGCTTTCGCGGCTGACATCGTGGTTCCGGCGTGGCTCACTTCTGTCGTTTTAGCACGACTCCGACGAACCGCCATTTCTGCCGAAATTGGTCACAGGAAATTTTATCCAACCCATTGAGAGGATCACCAACGACCACTTCCGAGTCAGTGACTTCAAGAATCCGACATTTCGCATTTGCTTTCATGCCCACGACCGGCGCGGGCCTTTTTTGTGATATTCTCTCCGCGCCAATGCAGCGCAAGTTTTTTTCATCCGAACCCGATCAAGGCAAATGCGATTCATGGGGTTTGGTTATGAGGGCGGTTTCTTCATCGAAAAGGCGGGCAGCTTCCATCAACAGAGGTTCCCAGCGGCCGTGCAGGGTGCGCTGGGACGGCGCCTGGAAGGGTTTCAATTGAAAATCCCCGCCTTTGAGGGACAGCAGGCGGTGAAAGGCCTTTTCGCCAACCAGTGCTCCCGCCGCGGCGTGAATGAGCGCGCCCACCTCGATATAAATCCGGCCGACCGTTTCCGGATTGCGGACTTCGAGAATTGAAGAGCGGCATCCGGTGCATTCCATCTGGATGAGTTCCAACAAACTGACCTGTGGCAACGCCCCGCTGAAACCCTCGCGGCGCGTCCACGAAAGCAGTTCATTTAGCATGTTGAAAACGACCTTCATGTCGCCGGCGGCAAGGGGTTTCTCGATGAAAAGCTCCGCGCCGCTCGAAAGGCAGGCGGCGCGTTTGTCTGTGGTGGCGAAGCCGGTCATCACCGCGATTTTGACTCCCGGATGACGGCGCTTGATGATGCCGAGCAACTGGAGACCGTCCACAATCGGCATGGTGATGTCCAGCACCGCCAGGTCAATCGGCTCTTCCCGCAGGATGGCCAGCGCCTTGTCGGCGGTCGCGGCGAGGCGGATTCCCCACGTCCCGTCCGAAAGAGCGGTGCATGACTCATTGAACATGTCGAGGAACGCCATGCTGTCATCCACGAACAGGACATGAAATTTTTTTGCCGGCCCGCTGGCGGTGTTCGGCGAGGCTTTCACCGGCTTGTCTTCCGGCGGGGCGGTGGACGTGATGTGCCTGACCTGCATTTTGTTGACGAAAGATGCGCCCGGCAAATCCGCGGCTTCAAAACACAATTCCACCTCGCCGAGGCGAAACGTCTGTCCCGATTTCAGGACGCCTTCGGATATTTTTTTGCCCGCCACGAACGTGCCGTTGGTTGATTGCAAGTCGCGCACGACCAGTTCATCACCTTGCAGCCGCACCTCGCAGTGACGGCCTGACACCGACTGCTCGACGATCTGAACCGTGTTGCCATAGGCGCGCCCGATCGTGACCCAAGTGTCGCTCAATTCATGCGACAACGGGGCCAATCCCTTTGTGATGACGACAAGCCTGGGCATAACGCCAAATGAACCGTCGCAATGTGGCAATGTTTGCTGCCCGCAGGCAATGAAAAACTCAACGGCACGTGGTCTTTCAAATGACGGAGGTGGCGGAATGAGATAACTGTCAAGGACCTTCGAGCAGCGTGGGCCTTTTTTGTGACTTTGTCGAAAGAATTTCCCTGATGCATCTCCGCCCGCATTGGGGAACCAACATCAATCGGCGGAAACTAACAATAGGAGTTAAATATGATAAGCCAGTGATCAAAAGAATCAACCCAAGAATTTGGTTCAGAGATTTAAATGGCAACAAAATTTGTTAGTTCAAGGATATAAGGGAAATACCCCATGGCACCCGCAAAATATTTCAGCCTATCGTATCTTGTTATGTTGCCGGTTAAAATCAAATGAAAGGGAAAATTGTAATATGATAAACGATGCTCCAAAATTGGGGGAATATGTAAAATTCAATAGGACTGGAGAAATATTCAAATTGAATAGCTATGACCCTAAAAGCCAAATGTTGGAAATTGAATTACCGGTAGGAGCTATTATAATTGTTCCTCGTCACGAAGTGGACGCAATTACAGCGAATGAGGAGGTAGAATATTTATCGAAGAAAAAGAAATCATATTAGGGCAACATTCTGGATAAGCCCCAACTAAAATGACATGGCAACAATAAGATTAAAATTCGAGGGTGACGGAACGGTTATCAATTCTCATAGGGCATGGATTGTTTTAGATGACCATGGGCTTAACGACGATGGCTCGGAGCATCATTTATCTGCGACTTGCGCAACTGCATCAGAAGTTGAAGAATCCGCGCAACATCTAAAAAAACAACTGGACCAAATCGTCAGGCAGGCAAATCGGATGTTTACTAAATAATTTCAAACTGAGTCACTATCTATATTTAGGGAAAAATTCTGGATAAAGACCAAATTTGACGGATTGAAGCAGCCTTAACTTGATTCACTGAGTGGCGAAAAACATTCATAACATTCAGTAATTCCTTGCCGGTAGCGAATGCCTTCCATTTGCCCTCTTTGTCAATGACCGCCATGCACCTGAAACCTTTACATTTAACCCAATACGGGTCGCCTATTTCTGGAATTTGTCCTAAGGGCAGGTAATCGTCTGAATTTTGAACTTTTCTATTCACTACCCCAAATTGTAATTTCTTTGATAATAAATCACCATGGGGTGTTCACCCTATGGGCATTGGCTTCTTTGGAACGGGACAAAGAAGCCCGAATTTGGATTGGCACATATTGGCTGGCAACTTTTGGCCATGCATGCGCAAGTTCCGCCAGTTCGGGACCGTCTTGATACAAGCAACTCGAAATTCATGACCCTTTGAATATGAACATCTCATATCTCCAGCTACGAATTTGTGCGGCACAAAGCACCGCGTTTGATCCGACGAATTTCGGCCTTGGGCCGATACGGGTTTGACCCGTTGCCGCCTATGGCGGCATTCGTCGGATCAAGAAATGAAGGCTTTCACGAAACCCGAGAAAAAGGTTTCATGAAATTGTTCTTTAGCCTCAAAAGGTAATTCCCCTGCCGCAATCAATCTTTCAAGGGTCTTTTTATAAAAGACGATGTGTTGTATGGGCAGCGTGCTGGGAGCAACGTCAACACCACCGGCAGCGGATTTGAGAAAATTGTAAAAGGCTAAAATTGAACACTCATCTCCCCGCGGCAGGGTTCGTTTGAGGGCCAAATCATTTTGCACCATTTGGCCTTCAAGTTCGACAGCCCTCAACACTCCCTTTGCCGGGACGCTGTCGATCATCGCAATGAACCTTTCAAAAAGACAAGGATTCATAATTCAATCAACATAACACATAGTTTTAATTTATCAACAAAATTGAATTAAAGGTGAACCGCCGCATCTTCTGCCGGAATCCCCAAGGAATGACGAATTTCGCCCTTTGGCCGACACGGGCTCAAAAATCAGTTGGAACTCAACGACAAATTTGGCATCTTACGAAGACGAGAATTGGCGAAGAGTGCGGGGTTTGAATCGGCGCAGCGTGTTTATGACACGAACGCTTCGTGGTAAAAACCCGCGTTTTACTCATTAGCCAAGTCTTTGAAGTTCGGCCAGCGAGTTGTTCCGGAAGAACTCGCTGGCTTTTTTTTACTCTTTTTCAAAATAGAAAGACGCTGGCGGAGGCAAATCACCACCAGCGCCCCGGAGGGATCATGAACGGTTTCAACCTGTCTCAATCTACCAAGGGCATCAAACCACAATCGCTGAATTTGGTCAAAGGAGGTTCAGAAACAACACGGTGACATTTTAGAGTCACCCTTTTTTTAATCTGCCGCTTGCGCGGCTGACGGGTGTTGAGGTGGATTCGGGCAGTGGCATAGGGACGGCCCATTTTTTGGGTAGCCGAAACCAGGGCACCGCCCGAATCCTGTCTGCAATGTAACATGTTTCCTGAATCCCGTCAAAGACGGGGCGGAAACATAACGGTTACAACTCGAAGGCAAGCGCATTTTGTTCCAAAACAATGTCCGGTTTTGCCGCAACCACGAGGGTGCGCACACCACTTGCGCGGCTGGACGAATTCGGCAACCAACCCCGCCGTTTAATTCAGCGATGCCGGCGGTAATGGTGCTGCGGCATACTCACAGACCGGCGACATATAATCGGCCTTTGATTCACGCGCCCGGCTTCAACGCTTCGCCAAATGGATGAGGTGATTTTCCAGTTGTAATTCCATTGGGCGAGGCGTAAAAACACATTGTTAGAACAGAGCATCATACAAGCGAGACAAACGAAACCCGAAAACTTTTATGAAAAGTAAATTCCACTATTTGTTCATCGCGCTGGCATTGCGGATCAATCATGTTCATGCTGGCTTGCTGGTCAATGGGAGTTTTGAGGCAGCGACCAACGCTGCCACGCTGGATTATATTTCGTTGAGTTCCGGTTCCACGAACATTCCCGGGTGGACGACGACAAATGCCGAATTAACCTGGGACGGCCCGTTGCTGGGCGAGAGCATCAGCCCAACGCTGACTGCCGCGCAGGGAAGTGACTTTCTGGATTTGACCGGCACGCACGATTCTCCCCCGTATGGAGCTGTTTTCCAAACCATGACGACCACCATCGGCCAGCAATACCAGGTCTCGTTTGAACTCGGCAGTGATACATACTGGGACAGTTATTACGGCGGCGGCACGTTTACCGCCCCGATGGTGGCGGTGTCGCTCAATGGCGTCGTCGTTTTTTTCGCCACCAATAATTTCCCGAACCTCAGCAACTATTGGCAGACTTGGAGTTTTTATTTCACTGCCACCGCCACAAATACGACGTTGATGTTCACCGGAGTCAACACCAGTTCGGTCGCGTATATTGGACTGGATAATGTGATTGTGACGGGCCGTGGCCCTCCCTTGGTGATCGTGTTGAGCGAGCCGAACAGCGTGGTGGTGTCGTGGCCGTCCTCGGTGACAGGTTGGACACTACAGACCAACAATAATCTCGTCACGGGCACTTGGGGCAACTATGCCGGTTCGGTCATCAACAACGCCGTGACCAATTCACCCCCGAAGGGAAATCTGTTCTTCCGCCTGGTTAACCCCTGAAAAACATCAAGCAACGTATCTAACTCCTGAAAACAGACGTGCCCCGTCAGACGCATACAATAGATTGCCAAGGCGCCGGCGGCACATAACACGCCTCTGATTCACGCGTCCGCTTCCAACACTTCGACGAATGGATGAGGCGATTTTCCAGTTGTAATTCCCATGGATGACCTGAGCGATTAACAGCGCACACAAACTCACGCCAGCACAGGCGTCAGGTTGTTTCGGTCACGGAGCGCGTGCTGCTGCGAGATAAAAGAATGCCCGGCTGGTAAGATTTCTTCAATTACATATCTGTCGGAATCATCGCCAGTGTGTTTGTCCCTTGACTGTATAAGCTGTTCTTTGGCCAGTTCTTGAATGATTTCTGCCGAAAATCCGCACTCGCGCATGGTTGGCCGCACTCCAGAATAAATTATATCCCGCAGGCGGATTAACGCTACCAGTTTGTCGTTATCTTTCATTGGTTATCCAGACTGGAACTAGCATCACATCATTTTAATGCGTGACAGTCCATGGGGTGAACACCCCATGGACGGCGTGAGGAACCTGACACAAATTTACGGTAATCAAGTAACAACGTTTATGACGTAACAGAATCATGAAACGAATCACTGTCCTGCTGGCGGACGATAATGGGCTAGTGCGCAAGGAATTCAGAAAGATTCTGGAACTTGAAGACGATCTTGAAGTGGTCGGCGAAGCGAAAGACGGCCATCAGGCGGTCGCCATGGTCAAAAAACTTCGTCCCGCATTGGTTCTGATGGACGTTACCATGCCGCTACTCAATGGTTTGCAAGCCACTTGTCAGATTCTCGAAGCCTTCCCCGCCACCAAAGTGCTCATGCTTTCGGCGCACAGTGATGAAGCGTATGTCGTAGAGGCGATCAACTCCGGCGCGATGGGCTATCTGATCAAACAAACCTCCACTGACAATGTGTGCACCGCGATTCGGGAAGTCCAAAAGGGGAACACATTTTTCAGCCCGTCCATTCCCAGCCGTCTTCACAAACAGAAGCGGAAAAAAGATGGATTGAGCCGGATTTGCGAAGCTCGCAACGGACAGCTTCGCGCTGACGCACTCGCCCGGAGATTATGAAAGCTTCACGAAAACATCAATTGTGGGTGGATGTGGCGGTGTTTAAAAACGTGAACGACGGGAAAATGCTCGAAGCCCTTTTCCGAGGCAAAGGGCTTGAGGCGCGGACTTACGATGACAAGGCCTTTCGGTATTTTTTGTTTTTGCGTCCGCCGCGCGTGACATATCGGGTTCAAGTCCGGCAAAATCACTTGGAGAGCACGAATGAGTTTTTGGACATGAATGCGCCGGCCATTTTGGAAAAAGCGATTCATTGTCCATCCTGCGGATCATTACATGTTAACTATCCGCAAATGACGCGCAAATTTATTCTGCCGACGGTGTTGTTGCATCTCGGAATTATTTTTCGCGTCATTGAACACGAGTGCTACTGCGAAAGTTGTCACTACATCTGGCATTTGTCTCAAGCCGCCGCCGCCGCTGTTCACAAAGCTCGCACAATCAAACAATTTCCGTTTTGAGTGGCAGTTTACACGGGCTTGCGACGGGGAGAGAAGACTTACACGGATGCGATGAGCCTGCCGTTGTTTGGCGAACTGGAGAAAATAACCCGTTGCTGCCTTCACTGATAGCTTCACTAAAATCTGAAAAACTAGGTCTAGCGGCCAAACCTGCCCAAAGTGGTTCGCCGGAAAAGAGCGCAAAAATCGTTCTAAGTAACGACACCAGAGAAACTTTGACCGAACTTGTCCCACCATTGGAAAATTTGAAAGTGGCGGAGAGAGGGGGATTCGAACGCCCTCAACACCGCTTTGCTGTTCAGAGTGGCAGGTTGCGACAGCCAGAGTCAAGTCGTGACTTCCGCCTTTGTTTGCAACGATATTTTCAGTTTTGAACTCCCTCGTTTCAGTGACAGGTCGTGACACCGTTTGACCCGTCAGGCCTAAATTTCGGGAGTCTATTCGGGAGTCACCACCAAATGACGGCAACGTGTCCATCACTTCGCGCAACGGCAGTTGCCCGGCGTCCGTGTAGGTTTTCATCGTCAGACGCATATCGCTGTGCCGTGCCAATTCCATCGCCAGTCGCGGATGCACCTTCATGGTCGAGAGCCGCGTGATGAAGGTTGTCCGCAGCGCGTGATAATCCATGCGGTGTCCGCGTTCGTCCAGAAACGGTATGCCCGCCTTTTTCAAGTCCTGCCGGAATTCTTTCATTTTCGGGACGCCGTTGACCAGCACCAGATCGTTCGCTTTGCAGTCCGCCGGTTTCTGCTGTTGCAATGCCTTGGCCAGTTCCTGATGCAACGGCAACGACTGTTCCTTCCGGTTTTTGTTCACGGCGGCATGGAGGCGCAGCAATCCGCCGGTATCACCGAACACCAGATCAGACCAATGCAGCGTCTTTGCCTCATTCCGCCGCAGACCCGCATACAGGGGCAGCATATAGGCCAGTTGATTTTTGCCCGCAACTTGCAACAACTGGATGGCCTGTGCATCTGACAATGCCCGCCGCTGAATCCGTTCCTTGCCGCGTGTGTCCGTCCGCTCGACCAGTTCAAAGGGATTTACAGTGACGCGGCTTTGCTTGCGCAGCCACGTCCAGAAGGCCGAGAGTGTGGCTAGATATTCATTCAGGGTCTTGGGGGCTTTGTTGCCTTGTTCCTTGCGCCACGATTGAAACGAAGCAGGCGTCACGTCCGCCAGCCGTGTCCAACGACATTCCCGCACCAGCCGCCGCAGCCGCGTGTTCACATGGCGCAGGTGATCTGCCGACCGTCCCAAAACGGTCAACTCATTAACGTATTCTGAAATCAGATCAAGCAGTGGACTTTTCGCCGCATCCCGTTCTGCTTTCACTGGAATCAGTCCTGCCGATTCGTGTTCCAGTTCCTGAATCAGCTTGTTCAATTTTTGTTGGGCAACTTGCTTGTCGGAGACGCCGAGGGAAATGTCGCGCACCTTGTTGTCGCCAGTGAGTTTGACCCGCGCGCGGTATAACCGACCAATGGTTCGTTTGCCGTTGCGCATCCGTTTGGGTTTGTAAATTCTCGCTTCCATATTTTTGATGCTCCTCAACTTGGTCGACTCAATCTTTGAAAATACGCTTTGACCTGGCTTTCCAACATTCCCACGGCGCAGCCAATCCGTCGCAACGGTGGCAACTCGCCTGCCTCCGCCTTCCGTCTTACCGTCCGCTTGCACACGCCAAAAATCCGTTCGAGCTCGGGCAGACGGATCAACCGGTCATTAAATTCATTTTCCAGGTTCATCGTCGTCCTTCCATTTCCATCGCTTTTCTTGTTTGTCCCATTTCATGCCCTTTTCCAGCCTCTTCCTGTAAAATTCAGCTTTCTCCTTGTCAGATGCCATCACGGCCATGGCTTCCGCCAGCAGCAAAAACATATCCTGTTGCCGATTTTCACGGTCGAAAGTGTCCTTCTCATACATGATTTTCCGGTTGCCCTTATCTTTCGGGTCTGTATCTGCAAAGTCTAGGGCTTCCACGGCTTCCTTCCGAGTTTTAGGCTCGTCCACCGTCGCTGCGGGTTTTAGCTTTTTTCTCTGTTCCATGAGGCTCTCGCCCGGTTCATCCACATAACCCATCCGGCGTTTCATTTCCACCACCCACGCCTTGCATTCGCTCATGGACAACAGAATGTAGGGACGCAGTTTGACTTTGCGCTTGCTGCCAAAGAAGGTGCTATCAATCCGGGTGATGTAAAAAAAGAACGCGGTCAGCTTGCCTTCCTTGATGCGTTTGTGAACCGCCGCCCGTTGAACGGGAACGAACATGGTGACGCCGGCAGGTGAAATTCCGACATCTCCTTTGTAATGCAAGCCGAGGTCTTCAATCCATTGACCGCATTCCGCGTGCGTCCCTTCCCGACGGTAGGCGCGCGTGCCGGGCGTTGGCTCGCCGACAATCTTGCGCAAATCTTTCGGCACCTCGACGAATGGAAACTCAATGAATCCCATATTTCTTACATAGTATCTTATAAGATACAGTTGTCAACCATAAATTTGAACGGCCTCCCAAGCCAGAGGCTTGCAGCTGCTTCGTGAATTCCTAACCAGCCGCAACTTGCGACGTGAGCATTGGCAACGAGGAACGGAAGCGGTGAGATTTTTTGAGCCGACCCGTAGCATCCTTGCCAAGCGGAACGGAGCGGTATCATCGGCGGCGCAATTCACGAAGCCGGAGGGCAAAATTCTTTGCGTCTGCGAACCTCGCCGGGTATGACTCAAAACGCAAATGTCATTGGACGAAACGTGGCCCGATTTCGGTACCAAAAAGGCTGGTCGCAGGATTTGCTTGTCACCAAAATGCAACTCCTGGGGATTTATATCACTCGCGACATTCTGGCTAATATCGAAACCTTACGCTCAATTGCAACCGACAAGCAAATAGTAGTTTTCGCGGAAGTTTTCGGTGTGCCGATGGGCGATCTTTTTCCACCAAAACGGAAATTCAGCGGTCGTGTCGTGGGATTAGATGCTTAAAAAGAAAGGCAGCATCAAATTTTTGATGCTGCCATGCGTAGTTGTTTTTTATTCAGCAGTATTTAGGAGCTTGGCCAATTCGGAGCGCGGCACTAGAAATTTCCCGCGCAGCACCCGGCACGCCTTGAGTTTGCCGCGTTGAACCAGCCGATAAACGCTGAAATAATCCACGCCGAGCATTTCGGCTGTTTCTTTAAGCGAATAAGCCAGCCGTTCTATTTTTGCTGGGGATGTTTCTGTTTTTTGTTCATTTTCCATATTTCCATTGTGTTTGGGTGATTAAACGGATGTCGTTCAAATCCGCAATCGGCCTGGCGTCGTGCCGTGCCTTTTTATTGCGAATAAAAACAGAATTTCGCGGATTGAAGGGCGAACCAAGCGGAATGAGTCCAGACCGCAAAAATGTGTTAACAATTCGTTCTTCATCTAAACCGTGGTTTCGGATAAAAGGAATCCCATGAGCGATCAATTGCCAGCCCCCGCCGCCAGCAACACCTTCGAGCGCATCAAGCGCGTCAACGCCGAAGGCCAGGAGTCATGGTCGGCGCGGGATTTAGCGCGCGTGCTGGAATATCTGAATTTCCGCAATTTCCAGCCGGTGATTGAAAAGGCGAAAGAAGCCTGTGCCAAGAGCGGCCATGCGGTCGCCGACCATTTTGCGGATATGCGCAACATGGTCGGCATCGGTTCGGGCGCGCAACGCGAACTGGAAGATTGGGCGCTCTCCCGCTACGCCTGTTATCTTGTCATTCAAAACGCCGACCCGAGCAAACCGCTTGTGGCGCTGGGGCAAAGTTATTTTGCCGTGCAAACGCGGCGTCAGGAAATGGCCGATGACGAGGCGTTAAAGGAGGACAAGACGCGCCTGCTGCTGCGCGCCGAGATGAAGAAACACAATAAAAATCTGGCGGGCGTGGCAAAGCAGGCCGGCGTTGTTCAGCCGATGGATTACGCCATCTTCATGGATCACGGGTATCGCGGACTTTACGGCGGATTGGGAATGCGTGATGTCCGCGAGCGTAAGCGTCTCAAACCCAAGGAACATCTGCTTGACCATATGGGCAGCACGGAACTGGCAGCCAATCTTTTCCGCGCCACGCAGACGGAAGAAAAATTGCGCCGTGAAAATGTGCGCAACAAAGATCACGCCAACCGCATTCACAGCGAAGTGGGCCGCAAAGTCCGTCGAACGATTCACGAGTTGGGCGGCACAATGCCGGAAAACCTGCCCGTGGCCGAGAGCATCAAGAAAGTCGAGAGCCGGGAGAAGAAGCGGCTCAAGGCCGAGCAGAAAAAAATCGGTGAAAAATGAGCCGGATGCAGGAATGTGAAAATTCCGGCGCGCAGGGAATCCTTGAAAACGCATCCCTGCACACAAATTCGTGACGAAATAATCGTCCGATAATCGTCCGACGTTTTTCCGTAATCGTCAGATGGGGATGACTTTTGGAGCAGGCAAGCAAGAACGTTTTATGCAGCATCACAGCTTGCAGACGAATCGGCGATATGGCAGTTTTCAGGCAGGCTTCACCAGCAAATGATTTCAACAACTGAATTGAGCGAAGGAAACGGACGGGGCCAAAATCGTGGCCTTGTCGAGAAATCTGCTTCACTTAATTCAAAATCCAACGGGTCAATCACGCAGCCGGTTGTTGCAGATTTATGTAGCGGGATGGGCGGCCTGTCGCTGGCCGCACAGCAACTTGGTATGCGAATAATGGCTGGTGTTGACTTAAATGCTGCGGCACTTCGGACGTTCAGCAAAAATTTTCCGGCAGCAGAAACGATTGAAGGCAGTGTGCGTTCACCCATAGTGCTTGAGCGTTGTGCCCAACTGCTTGAAACGTCGCCCTCCATCGTAATTTCGGGGCCGCCATGCCAGGGTTTTTCCATCGCCGGTTCCCGCGACCCGGCAGACCCGCGAAATCAAGTGCTTGTTGCGGTAGCCCGCGCCATAGTAAAATTGCAACCAAACTGCGCATTGGTTGAAAATGTTGCGATGATACTTTCAGAAGATCACGACGACAGGTTGAGTAATTTTGAAAATATTCTCTTCGATGGCGGTTACTCTGTTTGTGGTTTGTTGCTCAACGCGGAGGAATTTGGAGTGCCTCAAAAACGCAAACGCGCCTTCTTTTTAATTTCACGGTGCGAATTATCAAAAGAAAATGTCTATGAACGTTTGGAAAAATCCAAACAGGAGCCTGTCATAGTGAAAACGGCTTTGCGCGGTTTGAAATCACCGGCCATACGTCCTGATGGTTATGACGACGAACATGACTATGGGAGAATTCCCAATCATTTTGCAATGCAACACTCTCAGCGGGTCATGAACAAAATCGCAAAAATTAAACCGGGGACTGGCCCCATGTCATATCGCCGCCTGCACCCGGAACGGCCTTCAAACACACTTTTTTCAGGCCATCGTGCGCCTCCTGCACATTACAGCCAGCCTCGCAGCATAACTGTTCGTGAAGCTGCCAGATTACAAGGTTTTCCTGATGATTTTCGGATTTACGGTTCTTTCGGAAAACAAATGGAACAAGTGACCAACGCCGTGCCGCCCCCGCTCGCGAAAGTAGTTTTATCCGTGCTTACGGAGATGGCCGATATTCCTGCCTATCTTCATGGTTAAGACCAAAATTCCGGCAGAACAACCACTCGCGGAGCAAATTCGCGCATCTGAAAAGTCGCGGGTGCCTGTGGAGACCATGCTCGCCACCGACGAGCGGGTTTTGGCAAGAATCACAGATGGCATTTATAGGCAGCCGTCTTCCGCGTTGCGCGAGTTGATTTCAAATGCGTATGACGCCGACTCAACGGAAGTCGTCATACAGACTGACGCGCCTCGGTTCGCACAAATATCCATACGTGACAACGGACAAGGGCTTTCTCCAGAAGTTTTGGAACACCTTGTCAAACATATTGGTGGCAGCGTAAAGCGTAGCGAGGAAGGTCAAGAGCTTGGCGTCACTGCCAAGACGGACAAAGATAACAGCCCCGGCGGACGCCAATTGATCGGGAAATTAGGCATCGGCCTTTTCTCCGTTGCACAGTTCACACGTCACTTTCTTATCATCACCAAAACAAAAGGTGACACACACCGGACTGTCGCCGACATCACGCTTGGCTCGGTCGGTGGACAGCAGAAATTACTCCCATTGAAAAACGGTGGTCCGCATGAAATCGAAACGGGTCACGCGCGAATCTGGCGTGAGCATACGACAGACAAGAACTCTCACGGGACAGAAATCAAATTACTCGACCTTCTTCCACGCACTCGCGCTGAATTGGCAAGCAACGATCTTTGGGCAAAGATTGATTTTGAAAAAGAAGACGACGAGACCGAAAAAACCAAGCCGCCGACCTGGCACATTGGCCGGATGAAACCCAAGCAGAGCGAATTGCTTGAAGCGCAGCCGAAACTGCCGTGGGACGAAACCGATCAGCCACAAGAGCGATTTCAAAAACTTGTCAATGCCGTCCGCGATGCCGCTGTCGAAGCCGAGTCGGTTGATCTGGACATTTTCTTTGACCGGTATCTGCAAACACTCTGGTCACTCTCTCTTTCTGCACCGCTTGAATATCTTGAGGGGCATCCATTCGACTTGGCGGCAGACGATGAATTTATTTTCTTTGAACTGGAAAACAAAACGCGCGCGCAAGCCAAGCCGCTCAACCTAAGAGGGCCTCAAACTGCAAGAAAAGCGCTAAAACTAAAAACACCCAATGGTGCTCCGGGAGAACGGTTCGATGTGTTCGTGGACGGCGTCCAGTTGTTCCGTCCAATTCTCTATCGAAATCTTCCAAAGACAAAGACTGCGGTGACAAACCCGCTGATGTTTATCGGCCACGACTCCGAGAAGTTTGAGAAGAAGCATAAGGAGTTGAGCGGCGGCCCGCTGGTTTTCGAAGCCTATCTTTTTTGGTCGCCACGGATAATTCCAAAACAGCATCAAGGCGTGATGCTTCGTGTCGGCAACGCGTCCGGCACACTTTTTGACCGGACGTTCATGGGGTATCAAGTGTCAGAGCAAAACCGAACACGGCAAATCACTGCGGAGATTTTTGTCCGTGAAGGTTTGGATGGCGCGATTAACATAGATCGCGAGTCTTTTAACTACGCGCATCCTCATTATCAGTATCTTGTGAAATGGCTGCACTCCGCCTTGCGGCAGCTTGCCAACCGTCACAAAGGAATTGGCAGCGACGTTCGGTCGAAAAAACTCTTGGTCGAGGGAAAGAGGGTTCGCGAGAAGGTTGAAGAAAAAGTTGAGTCGGCATTAAAGGCGCGTGGAATCGAAGATATTCCAGACGTTGTTTTGCTCGACCCAACGAAATATTCTGAAGCTCGGAAATTGCGAAGCGAGGGCACGATTGCACTTCGGAAAGATGTGATTTTGCCCCCGTCTTCAGCAGCCCGCAGCACCTCTTTAGAAGGTGAACGGCGCAAGTTGGCGGAAAAGAAGGCAGTTGCCGTCGTCCAGCTTTTACATGGCTGGGGACTTCTTGAAAAACTGGCCTTCGATGAACAGGAGAAACTCGTTCGCGATATTCTCGAAATCGTTTTGTTGGAAAATTAGCGTATGAGTTCCCAAGGGTCTGACTTCATTGATGACATCATTCAGGATGACCTGCCTGCCCATACATTGCCGCCTAGCGACAAGTTCTTGCCGTGGCATCGGGTGAAAAAAGAATTCATTCGGCGGAATCAATGGAACGACCTTACCGCGCGCATGATTAAACGCTACTGGTGGCAGCAACTGAAACATGACGAAGGCGAATGGTCGCTTGAAGAAACCACGGGGGCTGCTGACGCTGTCGAAGTGCCAACCGATATAGTTTTGGATCGAACACTGAAGTGCCTTGTGATTCCTGGTGAAGACTTGCTTGATGTCCGTGCATTGTGGCGCGATGTAAACGAACTGAATTGTCGTATTCAGTATCTGGGTTTCAATGAAAGTTTCGGTTCAGACCAAAAAGGCACACGCGTCCATATAGCAAACAACGCGGTTCTCTCTCTTCCGCGAATCTGGCGCGATTCGCGCGTGTTACCAGATCGTTTTGAAGCTATCGCGTCTCAAGAATCGCAGGCATATCTATATTTGAAAAAATATGGGCCATATCATGTAGTCAATCTTGACCTTTGCGGTTCGATGTTTCCAAATACTGCTAAAGACCCAGGCGAATACTACAATGCCTTGTTACGATTATTGGCCTACCAGTTTGAGAATCAGAAAATGGAGTGGCTGCTTTTCATCACAACGATGGTTGAACCTGCGGTTGTTCATCCCGATAGCTTGCAGGCGTTATGCAAGCCAACCCGCGAGAATTACAGAAAACATAATGAGTTCGCAGACAAGCTGAAAATATTCCTGCCTGAAAATGCATTTCAAAATGTCGAGCAGTCCCTAAACCTGTCCGTTTTGGGGGAAGATCAGATGGTGCAATTGTTTGGAGTCGCGTTGGGAAAATGGGTGCTGGCATTGTGTCAAAAGGCTCAACCTCAATGGACGGTCGCCATGCGAAAAAGCTTCCGATATTCCGTGAACAAAGACAAAGGTGCTGTGATGCTGTCGCTTGCCTTTGCGTTAAAACCAAACATCACGCCGCCGGTGGATGATACCGGCATGGCGAATCTAAACCTACCAGCCAGAAAATATCCTGACGAACGTGAGTGTGCTGTAAAACTTGCCGAATCAGTTTTCCACATTCGGGACGTGGATGAATTGCTTGTGGAAAAGCCGGAATTGAAAGTTGAATTACGCGAATCGCAAGCAAATCTGCTTGAATCGGCCGGTTACGACCGCGCCGCCTACATCAAATGGGTGGAAAACGGCGAATTGACGGCGATAAATTAACGCCGGAATCTCATGTCTGATGTTTTCACCAAGGCGAAGCGGTCGGAGGTGATGAGCCGGATTCGCGGGCACGGGAACAAAGACACGGAAATCGCGCTGGCAAAATTGCTGCGGCGCAATCGCATTGTCGGCTGGCGACGCAATCTATCGGTATTTGGCAGACCAGATTTCATATTTCCAAAACACAAGCTCGCGATTTTTGTGGACGGCTGCTTTTGGCATGGTTGTCCAAAACATGGAACACAACCAAAAGGCAATCGCGCGTTTTGGAAAAATAAATTTGTTCGTAACATGGCACGCGACCGACTTGTAACGCGCACGTTGCGAGCGCAAGGCTGGCAGGTATTACGCATTTGGGAGCACGAGCTTGCGTGCAAGAACGAGGTGCGGTTGTTAAGGCGGCTTGTGCGCCCAATCCGATGTTGACTATATTGCGCATTTCCACAAAATGGTCAGCCACAACATAATCCTTTTTGACACGTTTGCTGGCCTTGGTGAGTAAGGCTGCCGACTCGGTGAAGGTCGCGATTTTCACTTTTTGATTTTCAGAATGCCTCCAAGATGAATTTCACCTTTCTGATTTGATATTGAATGGCGGAGCGAAGCGGGCGCACAAGGACATTTCTAACACGTCCCGGTTGGCGCAATTGGCCGGGCCGGGCAGCACCACATACATGATTCGGGCGTGGGCACGAAGATCATGGAGTGCCGCATCGGGATTGTCGTAGAGGCCACAATCAACCAGCCCGAATTTCACTTGGCCGCCGTCTTTGCGTTCGCCCCGGCTCAAATGTCCGCGCCAACGCTGCAATAGATTCGACGTGCGGCCAAAATAAACGACACCGAAGCCGTCGTCAGTTACCGGCTCAACGGTAAACTCATACGGAATTTTCTCACCATTGTGACTGTGCGGTGCGTGGAGCGGAATGGTTGTCAGTTTTGAAAACCATGAGGCCGGAAGCAGAATTGCATACACCCCGCCCATCTCGTCCACGTCCGCTGCGGCCTGCCAGTTGGAATGGATTTGATCTCCACGGTCGGCGGCGAAAACTTGCGCATCAATACTTCGCCACTCACCATTTGGAAACGAATCGGCGACACGGTGAACCATTTCAAGTTGGAGGCGGGCATGCATCAGCCGGGTTAACCATTTGTGTAGGTGAACGGGTCTGGAATAGTTGGAGTATTTCCCTGCTCGACAGCCGCAACAAGAGCCTTCTGCCAGGCCGTTTCTTCTGAATGGCGCAGAAAACTTATAAGCTTTTCACGAGAAATCAGTTCATAGCTTGTAACCAATCCTTTTTTCACCGCTTCGTGCGCTTCTTTTTGGGCACCTGCGGAAAATGCCTCGGCAGTAGTAACGAACATCAAATTTGAATGCCCGGACAATAATGCCGCGCCAAGAAACTCCCGCACTAAACTCACCGGCTCGTGCTTGGCCAAATTGCCGCGACGTTTCACCTGAACTGCGATCTGACGTTCGTTGAGCAAGAGAATAAGATCAACGCCGCCATCGCGCGAGAACCCAAGCTGATGCACTTCACAGTCGTAAACGCCTGCTAGGATCGAGGCCACCAACTCCTCCATTTTCCGAGGATGGATGTTTCCGATGCGACTGGCTCGTTGATTTAATTCCGACCGAAGAACTTGTATTGGCACGGTCGCTTCCGACAAATCAAATCGCTCAAGCACCCCTACTGCCGTCACGGCATGCCCATCATTACACATATCTGCGTCCTGCACCGCGAACCACCACCCACAGTTTGGACAGGTGCAGACACGCAAAAGACACGCAATTGGAGAAACCGACTCTGGATACCAGTATGTTATGTCGTCCTGAATTTCACTTTTACCATGAATCTGCGGAGCAACGTCCCGACAGCCGCAACGGGTGCATATTGTCTGGTTTTCTTTTTGAGCGATGTTCATGGCATTCGCATGGAACGTGCCTAGATCAGTCAGCCTCGACGAACAATACGGGCAGACAAAATCACCGTTAATATGTTTGCGACCTTCAAAAAGGGCGACATTTCCAACTCTTCTGTAGTTTAGAATGGTATTTGCCATGGCCTCAAGAGTGTCCTCCACCAGCTACCTTCCTGAATTTTGGAATGCGAGTGCCATGCCCGTAAAAGGACTCTTCGGAATCCAAATGTTACGGTCTTTTGACAGTCGAAATTGGCTCAACGACCCACGCTGCACCAAACGCAGCCGCTTCACTCGCGCCGCCAGCAATACAAATTTTTGCTGGAATGGTAGCAATCGAAATTGGAGTTTAGAAAGTTGTGGCATAAAGATTCAGTCCGTTTGGCTTATTTCAGGATCACCGCCAAATGATTCCTTCAGAAAATAATCATCCATCTCGCTTTTGCTGACATGGAACTGATCGTACAACTCCTCCGAGCTACCGAGTTTTAGAAAGATTCGTCTCGCAATTTCGTCAACATCTACCGATATGGCTTGGATCGCCTTGGTATCCTTTTTGATTTCGTCGCCGTGAACCACTTTGGAACGGATACCGTAGGCTTTTTTGATCCGGGTGTATAGCTCGCACCGCTTGGCGGTTTCCTGTTCCAAGAATACGGCGATGCGGTGGGCGATTTTGTGTGTGATTTCCGCTGCATCCGTGGAAAAAAGTGTTTCAAACAGGCTGCAATACATCGCGATTTTCATGCCCATGTCACGAAAGGAACGGGCCGACTCCAAAAAATATAATGCCCGCCGCAGTCGCGGCACCTTGGCGTGAGCAGCCAAAATTGGTTGTTGGCCGGCGGGAAGTTTCACCTGGGTCTGAATTTCTTGGGGCGTATCGTGTGACATGAGTTGCAATAGCCCGGTGAAAAGTTGCCGCGCCTCCCGCAATTCACTTCGGCTGAATCGCACTTTGTCTTTCGAGCCATCGGCCTTTCTGACGGTCATTGCCAAAAAATTGCTGAAGGCTTGGTATTGTCCAAGCGCAGGCCAAACCTCCATAAAGCCGAGTTCAAAATTGACCGCATTATCTTTCACCATCCATAACGCGGTCGTAAAAACGCCTGTCCGTTCCAACATCCACGTCAGCTCGGCCAAGGTGGTCGTCGCGTCCAGATTCTCCTCCGTTGTGGATTCTTCATAAACCAGCGCATCGGCATTCAACAGCGCCATCACTTCGAGTCCACCCAGCGCTTCCATTAAATTGTGGGTCAGAAATTTTTGAACCACCGCTTTGTCATTGGTAATTCGGAACTCATCCGCGATTTGATCGCCTTTGCCCAATGGCTCCTGGATGTCAATCTGCGTCAGGCCGACCAGATACCGATACTTGGTAAGCGGATTTGCCATCGGTGGATTCATGCGTGGTTTCATTTTTTACGCAATTCTGATGGCGTGCGCCATGATGCCGTCCACTAACTTTGCCCACTTTTTCTGCTCCCACAAATCATTCAATTTCCATTTCAACTCGGTAAAAATCCAAACGAAAAAACGCCAGATTTCCCTGATGAATTGTTCAATGCATTCAGCTTCAATATCAAGTGCGGTGCGTTCCAGCGCCAAAAATCCTGGGCGGTTTTTTTTGAGTGCGAGCAGATATTTGCGGTCGCTTTCATTCACCAGGCTCACCTCACCGCGACAATGAACAATACAATCGCGTATTTTTTGCAGGTCGCACACGGCATTGTATTCTGGACAGTTTGTCAGAGATAGACCGTAGAACGCCTCCGTAAATTTGTTGGTCTGTTGCAAAAATGAACCCCTCAAATCTTTTGGGCCGAGCTTCTGTTTGCCATGTTCCTTATTCAAGTTGTCCACCAACCGCTGCAACTCACGTTCCACCATTGAGAAAAGCATGACGATGCAGGATTGCCGGAACATAGGGATCATGATCTCGTCCTGAAGATGGCGGATGTTCCGCACTTCCATGTCGTATTCACCACGTTCATCGTCATCAGTTGGCGTCCACGTCGGCGCGTGTTTTTTCTCCTGCTCATCGGCGGCTATCTTTATCAACTTTTCATTTTCCGCCCAATAATCGGCAAAAGATTCAAGCGCGTATAACGTATCAAAAGTTTTCCACTCAAATCGTTCAGAGTTCATGTTGAGAATGCTTGGTGCAGGAGCGATTGGAAAAGATGCTCTGCCTGCCGCAACGACTCGCGCTGCACCGACCGCAGCCGCTCGTGCCGCGAGACCAGTTCCGCAAACCGCGTCTGCAACGGAAGCAGGGGAAGGCGAAACGCAAACGACTGAATCTCTGTCGGTGAAATGTGTGGGATGGTTGTCTCTGTCGGGCGGCAATGTCTTGTGAACATTGGCTGTCGCAGGAGGTGATACAAAAACTCATTTGGAACACCATCTTTTCCGCGTAACCGGGCAACACGTTGAACCAAGAGCGCGGGACAATCTTCGGGGCGAATCTGTGTGACTTTGAAACCTTCGTTAATCCAAGGACGATCCATCGCCATCACCACATCGCCGATTTTCAGAAAATAATTTTCGAGCTTTTCCGTTTTTGATTTGGGCCAAATTGCCAAATCGCTCCAATCAATCCGATCCGGCAAAACATTTGCTCCGCGACAAAGTTTTATGGTGTCGCCACCGCTCACATACTCTGCGCTAGAAAATGGATAGCCGGTGATAATGTCGGCAACTTCATGCAACTCCGTCTTTTCACCCGTGCCATGTTCAAGGTCGCCGAAAAGGTGGAGGAAGGCGGCGGGGAGGAAGGTGTCGTCCAGTTCGAGGGCATAGCGGCGGGTGCGCCGCAGCCCGTCCGCCAGTTCCAACTCCCCCGCAATCCGCCGTTGCTCGGTTGGGTTTGGTAGAGCAATTTCAATTTCTGAAACGTATGACGGCCTTGCACGCATGAGAGACCCCCCCATGCCCGATACCGTGTTGATGAACTTGGCGTGGAATCTATCTTCAACCAACAAGTAGCGAAGAAAATTAGGCTCAACTGCTTGATTGCGAAAAACAATCCATTCGCCGGATGCAATTATTCGCCGTCCTCGGTTTCCACCAACCACCCAGCACCGGCGAATGTGAGGAACAATTTTTGAAAGCAGAACATCTCTCGGTTGAACAACCTGCTTTGCTGAACCGATTTTGCCGCCAACCAAAGCTTCGGGTTGTCCGGTGTCGAATGCCGGAACGCTGTAAAGGTCAAAAACCTCATCTGGAAAATCAGATGGATCAACCGAGCCAGTTTTTTTCGGCATTATGTCGCCAAGAGGAATTGTGTCGGCTTTGCTCACTTTAACATTTTCTCCAACGCCTTCACGTCGGCTTCGGCGGCTTGTTCAAGTTGGTGCAGCCGGTCGAGCGTCACGGCGGGTTTTTCGTAAAAAGTTTCGTCGTGTTCAAGCTGCCGGTAGCGGCTCGCGGAGAGGTCGTATTTATTGGCCTTCACCTGATCCTTCGTCACCCAGAATTGCCGCGTGATCTGGTTGATTTCGTTTTCCAGCGGCGCAATGCGAGTTTGGAGTTCGGCCAGTTCAGCCTCGGCTTTTTCGCGCGCGGCGCGGGCTTTGGCGGCACTGCCATCGCTGGCGATAACCTCCTCAAATTTCAAACGGTGGATGATGGCGTGATGTTCGAGCCGGTCTTTTTTAAGCGGGGCAATCTGCTTTTGCAGGTCGGCGAGGCGCTGGGTGCGTTTCTGCGTGAACTTGGTTTCGCGCCGGTGCTGCCAGCAGTCGAGCAGGTCTGGAATGTCGTTGGCGGGAACTTTCTGGCGTTTGTCATCGAGCGAGTAGCCATCGTGTTCCATGTCATAAAACCAGATGCGCTCGGTGCTGCCGCCCTTGCTGAACAACAGAACGGCGGTGGAAACGCCCGCGTAAGGCCGGAACACGCCGCTCGGCATGGAGATCACGCCATCCAGCCGGTTTTCCTCGATGAGCTTTTTGCGGATTTCCACATGCGCATTGGACGAGCCGAACAGGACGCCGTCCGGCACGATGACGGCGGCGCGTCCGCCGTTTTCGAGCAGGCGCAGGAACAGATGCAGGAAGAGGATTTCCGTTTTCTTGCATTTCACCGGCAGCGTGGGATTCACGTCGGCGGCATCAATCGCGCCCTTGAACGGCGGATTGGCCAAGACAACATCGTAGTTTTTTTCTTCGTTGAAGGCTTTGGATAGCGTGTCGGTGTAACGGAAGTTCGGCGCGGTGATGCCGTGGAGCATGAGATTCATGCTGCCGATGCGCAACATGGTCATACCGGAATCGGAATCAAACGCATTAAAGGCTTTTTCCTGACAGAAATCCCATTGCTCCTTGGTCAGCTTGCTGCCGGTGAAGCCGTGGGGATAACCTTCCTCGTCGTAGGTCAGGTCACGCGCATCGGTGTGGGTTTCAAGGATGTGCTGCCAGGCGTTGACAGGGAAACCGCAGGTGCCGGCGGCGGGGTCGCACATGCGTTCGCCGGGGCGGGGATCAACCATCTGCACCATCAAGCGGATGATATGGCGCGGGGTGCGGAACTGGCCGTTCTGCCCGGCGGTGTTGAGCTTGCTCAACAGATATTCGTAAACGTCGCCCTGCACATCCTGGTTCTGCGCGGAAATCTGCATCTCATCAATCGCCTTGCAGGCTTCAATGAGTAGCGATGGTTTGTTGATCTTGAACTCGGCATTCTCCATCTGCGCGGCGAACGAACCGCCTGCGCCACCGAGGGTTTTCAAGAACGGAAAAACCTTTTCCTTGATCTGCTTCAACGCTTCGGCGGCGGGCAGTTGTGTCCAGTGCGACCAACGGAGTTCTTTGTCCTCAAAGACGGGCGTGAACTTTTTGCCGCGCATTTTGGCGGCGCGTTCATTGTCCTGCTCACGCTCGTCGAGGCGTTTAAGAAATAACAGGAACGAAAGCTGTTCGATGGCGTCGAGCGGATTGGACAGGCCGCCGGACCAGAGTTTGTCCCAGAGGGCGTCAATTTTCGAGCGGAGTGTGGCGTCGGTGAGCATAATTAATCAAATGTGTCGATGTCGTCGAGGGACAGGATTGTGGTATGTAGACCGTCTTTAGGGTAAAACTTTTCGACAAAGAATTTGTTGTTCATCACCATGTTCATCGTCCTGTTATCGGGAAGCACGACTGTAAACAAGTCGTCACCAACGTCGAAGGGCATGTAATAGTCGGGTTTATTTCGACCCGAAATTGGTTTTTGGAAATACCGTTTGAACGTCGGGTGAAACACAACGCGCCACTCCCGTTCTTCAAGCAGTTCCTGTCGTTTCCCATACCGCCGTTCAAAGTTTTTTTCATCAACTCCGCTAACAAGCATGACCGATTTCCGCGGGCTACTTGAAGTTTTTGTTGTGCCCTTTGGAGCTTTACTCCTAGGCATACATGACCACTTCGCAAAGTGCGTGACATAATCGAGCCGCTTCTGGTGGTCTTTGATTTGATTCTCACCAAAAATGTCGGCTAGACGGTCATCAGCGAGAAATTCTTTCAACGTCAGAAAATTCTTTGTGTATTGGTCTCCCGAAAGGATTCCTTTCACATAAATGACCGGATGCCCGCCACGGTCGAAAACAAAGCGCCTTGGAAATCCCAATCCCAAGCGACCGTAACGAGTGGTGTGAGGCCGACTTTCAACGAGAGGCCATTCAGTAAAGCATGTGATTGGTCGGGAAACCTCAAAGTGCTTCGCCGTAGTTTTGTCACCCAAACGATCTGGAACGCGCGGCGTTTTACACCAGAGACCATTCGTGATCGCACTCTTCAAGGCATCCATGTATCTCTCGCGGGCAGGATCGTCCAATTTGATCGGCCACGAGTTGGATATTGGGTGGTCTATGTGATAACCAATCCAGTGGAACAAATGTTTTCTGTGAACGTCATTGAATCGCTTCATGGTGGCTATGCGGCTAAAGTTTCCGTCATTTGCAGCAATTCGCGGATTTCTGTTGGCGTGAAAAATCTATCAACGGCGTTGCGTCCGAAGATCGTGAGCGGCGCTTCGTAAAGGTCGGCCTCCGCGAGCTTGCGTTTTTTGAGGAAAATTTCCTCCACGGAACGGAGAAAGCGAATCTGGTCGGCATTGTAATGATGCGCGGCAATGTGCCGGGCGAACGACCGTGCCACGACCTGCGTGTAATCGGGTAGCGCGTCGAGCGTGAGCAGGTGGCGGATGAACGCGAGAAAATTGTCCACCTTGAGACCGTAGGCTTTGCGGATGTTGGCGCTGTTGAGTTGAAGTTCGCCGCCGCTCAATTCGCGTTGCAGCGTGCGTTCCAAATCCACAAGCTGTTCGTCGGTGACTTCCTGCCCCCGCCGGATGGCTTCCAGCGTCGGATGATTTTCAACGATGGCCAGAATGCGGCTCTCGATACGTTTCTTGTATTCCTCGACGTAAATTTGTTTGCCGCCTTCACCGAGCGAAATGTAGCCGCGAGCTTCGATGAAGTCAGGGAGGTCAATTTTCAGGAACGCGCTGGGGCGGTTGCGCCGGTTTTTCATCTCCGGCGCGAGGTCGGTGATAAGTTGCGTGAGTTGCACGGGCGTGGCGGTGGCGAGTTCCTTCGACAACGCGAGCTTGGTGCTGGGCGAGGATTCAACGCGCTCGTGGATGTCGGGCAGCAGGCTGACATCCTCGGCGATGGATTGCAAAAGCTGCGGCGACGAGCTGTGCCGGAGAATTTGCAATTTCAACCGCTCGACCTTGTGCGTGAAAGTTTCTGCAGCCACGTCCACGTTGGCGGCGAAGCGCAGGAGCGGGCCGATTTTGATTTTGAGAAATTCAATTTTGGCGGGCGTGACGAATTTCCAGAAATCATCCTGCCAGGCTTGTTCGATTTCGCCCCAGACTTTACGGACGGGAAATGAATCACGCGGGATGCGATTCAACATTTGCCGCAGATCAAAGACGCTCTGGCGGAAGACTTCCGTGGTATGGTCGGGCAACTGGCCTTCGAGCAATTTCAGGCGCGTGTTGAAAATGGAAACCAGCACCGGCACTTCGGCGGGGACTTTGTCATCAGCCTGTTTGTTAAAATCGTTCTGCCAGAAATCTATGATCTTGAACTCGGTCTTTTTACCGTCAGGCAGGCGGTCGAAGAATTTGCAAGCCTCGTGACTGCGTGTGCCGCGCCCGACCATCTGCCAGAGTTTGATACGCGATTGCACCGGCTTCATGAAAATGAGGTTCACGACTTCAGGAACGTCAATGCCGGTGTCGAGCATATCCACGGAAATGGCGATGCGCGGCAGATCGTTCTTCTTGAATTTGTTGATGAGGCCGTCGCCGTAACTGCCATCGCGCACACGTTCGGTCGTGGACGTGATGACTTGCGCGAGGCCGACGTGCTGCGGATACATTTCCTCGAAGACTTCGCGGATGCGCTCGGCGTGCGCCTTGGTCATGGCGAAAACGATGGTCTTGCCGGGAAGCTGGCCGGACTGGTCTTTGAGGCACGCCTCCATGACTTCTTCCCACTGCTTACGGAGCGTGTCCTTGTTGCTGATTTCAAGTTCGATTTCCGTGCCGCCGTAATCAATGGCGTCAGGATCAATACCCTGCTCGATGAGCGCGTTGCGGTCTTCCTCGGTCAGGTCAACGCCCTTAATGCCTTTGCGTTGAAAGCCGGTCTGCGCCTGATATAGGCTGAAGTCCACGAGGAAACCGTCTTTCACCGCCTGCTGGTATTCATAGAGAAATGTGGGCGTGCTTGAATCACAGTTGAAAACGCGGAACGTGTCGCGGTCTATGAAATTGGCGGGCGTGGCCGTGAGGCCAATCATGCGCGCGTCAAAGTATTCAATGACTTCGGCGAAGCGTTTGAAAATCGAGCGGTGCGCTTCATCGAAAATTATGAGGTCGAAAAAGCCGGGGCTGAATTTTTCGTAGCACAGGCTCATGGTCTGCTCGGTGGCGACGAACAGGCGCTTCGATTTGTCCACCTTCCAAGTATAAATGCGGTCGCGCGGCTCGTGCGGCAGATGGGCTTTGAATCCGTCCGTTAATGTCTGGTCAACCAGTGCGTCGCGGTCGGCAAGAAACAGAATGTTCTGCGCCTGATGCGCACGGAGAAACAAATCTATGAGCGCCATTGTCGTGCGCGTCTTGCCCGTGCCGGTGGCCATGACGAGAAGTGCGCGGCGTTTTCTGGCGGCAAAAGTTTCGGATACGCGGCGGATGGCTTCGTGCTGGTAGGGGCGGTCAACGATGGTGGTGTTGATGCTCGTGGTTTCGAGCGGATGCGCGTGCTGGCGGAGAAAAAGCATCCGCTGCAAATCATCCGGCGAGAAAAAACCGGCGATCAAACGTGGATTCGCAAGACCAACTTCCCAGAACCAGATTTCGCGACCATTGGACATGAAACCAAACGGGGCGTAAGACTGGCGTTTTGCAATCTCGGTGACGTAATGACGGAGTTGTTCGTCAGCATCGCGCGGGCTACGGCAAGTGCGTTTGGCCTCGTTCACGGCAAGCACGTTGCCAGCAAAATCGTAGAGACAATAATCCGTTACGCCATTCCACGGCTCCGCGTCATAACCATCCACCGGAATCTCAAAGCGAACGAGCGAGCGGTCATCCAGCTTCCAGCCGACTGCCACAAGTTGCGGATTGATCAGCAAGGAGCGAGTCTGGGATTCATTTAGCTCCATTGGCATTCGTCAAATTATGTTGAACGGAATTGGCATAAGCTTCGCAAGTCTGAACGAAATACCCGGACAGTTCAAACGGATTGATTCAGCGGGAATAAAAAATCCAAAAACTTGCGGGTGGAGAGGTTGTTTCACAATGTTTCCAAAAGACAGTGCGACTCATTTTTTGAGATTTCGGCTATCTGCCGCATGAACCGGGCAATCCATGCCGACGCGTGGCGAACGTCTTTGAGAAGTTGCCGTTTATCAGCAGTGCTTAACCGGCGGCGAAGTGTGGTCAACACGCGGTCGTCCACATGACGTTGACCCAAGTGGTGCAATGCCTGAATTACCAATCCGCTGACTTTTCCGGCGGTCGCCATGTTGCGCGGCGTGGTGCGTTTGAGAATGATCTGGAGTTTGCCAATTTGAATCCAACGAGGAGTTCCATCGGTTAGAAAAACAATTTTCATCGGCACTTGATTGGAAAGACCGAGAAGATTCGCGGCATAACCACCGGCAGGTTGCAGGCGGATGGCATCGCGCCCCTGCAAGGCTTTGGTGATGGCATCCATCGAGGGCGAAAGCAGTCCGAGTTGCCGGTCTTTACGCGGATAATCGTAGATACCGCGAGCCAGTTTTCGGATGATCCCGCCTTGTGATTGCCGGGAAAGGGTTTTATCCACGGCATCGCGGCTGCCGAGGTCCACGAAATTCCTGGCCGAAAAGACCCAACCCCTCCCACGGGTTTTCACCCGTTGAAGAATTTGACTGTCAATAGATTGTGCGTGTTTTCCCATTTAACTGTTGTCACAAAAACTATGCAGTTTTTCTGACAAAAATAAAACTCGATTCCTCTATAAACATGTCAAAAAAACTGCGGTGGTCATCGGCACGCTTCGGTCAGCGGTTCGGCGGGCGGAAAAGTGAAGCGCAGGCGGAGAGACGACCGGAACGGAGTCGGAACGTAACGACCGCCGCGGTGCCGCTGACGGAAGCAAACGCGACTGCGTTTTCCATTCTGTGCCGCGACGAGCGCGCGTGAAGCGCAGCGCAACGGACGTTGGTCGCGAGCACTAAAACCAATTGTCTTGAGCCCTTGTAATGATTTCGCCAAAGGGCACGTAGACTTTTGTTTAGTTTAAGGCGCATAGTTAAAGCCATGCTTGAACAACAGCGCCTAAATCAAGCAGATGATAGGGCGATTGTTGCCCTAGTGCTGCGGTTTGCCTTGGTGTCGTGCGGCGGTCACGGCGGGGAGGACTTTCCTGGCGGATGGCTGGCATTGAATTCTTTGAATTCTTCAGGACTCATCATTGCTATTTTGGCAATGCGCGGTCCCCGTGACGTGTATGGGGAATTCTTATCTGGTGGCGGCGGAACATTGCTCGCTGGCGCAGCGGTCGGCAAGACTGTCGTAGCCATGGCTGGCACACTTTGAGGCGTGGCCTGGATGTTTACGGCTGGCATGGTGCGAGCGCGTTTGCGCCGTTTGCGCGATTTCCCGCCGTCCAAGACGATGCGGCCGTATTCGGCCACCCGCGCCAGGCTGGTCTTGACGCCATTTTGTTGCAGTAGTTCTGCAATCACAGAATAAGACGCCTGCTTGTCACGCAATGTAGCGATGGAGTCATGGAATGGCTTGAGGTTGTTGAACGGGACTCGATGCGGATTAGGCCGGAATTCCTGAACCGCCTTGTGCAGCGATTCGAGATCGGGCGTTGGTTGTGATGTGGTTGGTGTGTTCATAATCTTTGGATGTCGTGGTTAAAAGCTGATGACGAGAGTTCGACAAGCCGCTCGTGAGATGTTGCATTGGCCGTTGCGCGGACTGCGGCACGCTTGTTGCGCGACCATATTGCGAGTTGTCTCGCAAGTTTCCGGCGCGGACATTGCGTGTCCATGTCCGGCGCAAGGCAAGTTGTCTTGTGAGTTGTTTTGACGGACGCTCGGCGGCCTTGTGTCGCCGTTGTCCGACCTTTACTGGGAAGTTGCGCGGAAATGACGCGAGACATTTCGCCGGATGTCTTGCCGGATGGTTCGCGGACGTTGCGCGACCGTCTCGCGGGACTCCGCTGAATCATCGGCGAGCTATTGGCGAGCCGAAAAACCTTAGCTTGGCTAAGGAGTAAGGCGTGTCCTGTCATAAATCGGCAATTCACAGTCATGCGACTGCACCGTGACTTGAAAATTGTTGCATCAGGTTTGATGCACTTCGTGAACGTGACTGTGCAAGTTAATGATGCAATTTGTGAAGTGAAATTGAACGTGCCGGCGTTTTCATTTTTTCGAGCGCGCCGGGCACAGTCTGATTGCCGGAAATGAAATATGATCATGGTTCGTCCATTATTTCGTTGTCGTCATTTTGCACCGGGTCAACCTCGGTGATGACAGTTGGCGGTGGTGATTGAATCGGCGGTCGCGTCGTGATGATGATGCCGGGAATGACGGTGACGGAGTTGCCATGTGGCCGTTTGCGCCGCAAGCCGCCGCTCAATACCCAGGCAATTACCGCCAGAGACAACCAGACCACCACGAGGTAAAGATAAACGCCGTAATCCGAGATCAGGGCGTCCAGAGCGTTGAACACAGGATTCAGCACCGTAGCCGGATTTAAGTTCATGGCTGGCCCTCTGCTGAATTGATGATGGCGAGAACCGCTGCTTTAAGTGGGGCCGGAAGTTTTGCCCAAGCCGTGACAATTCGCGTCAGGTCGGGACAGGAAGGGATTGGATTTCGGGAGTCTATTCGGGAGTCATCTTCCGAATTCCCAATAAAAACTGGCGGAGAGAGGGGGATTCGAACCCCCGATACGGCTTTTGACCGTATAACGGTTTAGCAAACCATCGCCTTCAGCCACTCGGCCATCTCTCCACTCCTTTCAGTGAAGCTGGCTTGGGTCGCATACTCAAGTAAATTTTAATGGCGGGTGCGGAAGGTTTCGGCTTGCGTTTCAAGCACCCGCGCGAAAAACTGGAGTTTTCTTATTTATGCAAGCACAGGACACATCAACGTTCTTTTTTTTCAAACTCTGGCCGTGGGTTGAGGCCAACCTTAAACGCATCGGCATCGGCGCCGGCATTGCCGTCGCAGCCGCCTTTTTGATTTCGTTTTATTTTTGGCAGCAAGATCAAAAGGAAATCGCTGCAGGCCGGGCGTTCACACAACTGATCGTCTCCACACCGCCGGACACCAGCGCCAGCCAACTGGCCGACTTATATCTGCAAATCGCAAACGAATATCCCGGCACGCGCGCGGCGCAACGCGCTTTGTTGCAAGGTGCGACGGTACTGTTCGCCGCAGGCCGATATGCCGACGCGCAAACGGAATTCCAAAAATCTCTCGATGCGCATCCCGACGGCCAATTTTCAGGGCAGGCCGCACTCGGCGTGGCCGCCAGCCTCGAAGCCCAAGGTAAAACGGATCTGGCCGCCCGCGCTTATCAAGGAGTCATCAACGGATTCGACGACCCGATGGCGGCCGACAGGGCGAAATTTGCCCTTGCCCGGATTTATGAATCGCAGGGCAAAGTGTCCGACGCGCTGAATTTTTATGAAGACGTCGCGAGCGTCAACCCGAACAACTCGCTCGGCTCCGAAGCCAATGCGCGCGTGATGAAATTGAAAGCGAAACTGCCGCCAGCTTCATCGGCAACTGCTCCGTCTGATTTATTCAACGTAAGCCACTGACTCATGAAGCTTACGATCATTGGCACGGGCTACGTCGGCCTAGTCACCGGAACCTGCTTCGCCGAAGTCGGCCATCACGTCATTTGCGTGGACAATGACGCCGTCAAAGTCAAATTGCTCCAATCCGGTGGCATCCCGATTTACGAACCCGGCCTGGAAGAGCTCGTGAAGAAAAATGCCGCCGCCGGAAGGCTTTTATTCACAAACAGCACGGCGGAAGGCGTCCAAAAGTCCGACGTGATTTTCATCGCCGTGCCGACGCCGCCGCAGCCGGATGGCTCGGTGGATTTGAGCTTCATCGAGAAAGTCGCGCGCGACATCGCCACCGCCATGACCGATTACAAAATTGTCGTGGACAAAAGCACCGTGCCCGTCAAAACCGGCGAAAAAGTGACGGAAACCATCAAGCGTTATTGCCCGGCCAAGGCGGATTTCGATGTGGTGAGCAATCCTGAATTTTTGCGCGAAGGTTTTGCCGTTGGCGATTTAATGAACCCCGACCGCGTCGTCATCGGGGTCCGTTCGCAACGACCGGTCGCCGCGATGAAGGAAATTTACACGCCGTTCAACGCGCCGATTGTCGTCACCGACATCAATTCCGCCGAACTCATCAAGCACGCCTCGAATTCATTTCTGGCACTGAAAATTTCCTATATCAACGCGATTGCGGTGCTTTGCGAAGCCGCCGGCGCGAACGTTCAGGAGGTCGCTGCCGGCATGGGGTTGGACGAACGCATTGGCCGCCGTTTTCTCAACGCGGGCATCGGTTTCGGCGGCAGTTGCTTCCCGAAGGATTTAAGCGCATTCATCAAAATCGCCGAGCAAATCGGCTACGATTTCCGGCTGCTGAAGGAGGTTCAACACATCAATGCCGGGCAAATGGAACGTTTCGTAAAAAAAATCACCGACACGCTCTGGGTGCTCAAAGATAAAACCATCGGCGTGCTGGGCCTCGCATTCAAACAAAACACCGACGACGTGCGTTCCTCGCCGGCGATTGACCTTTGCCATCGTTTGCACAAAGAAGGGGCGGCTTTGCGCGTTCACGATCCGAAGGCAATGGACAAGGCCAAAGCCGTCTTGAAGAACGTGACTTACGTGGACGACATGAACGCCGTGGCTGAAGGCTGCGACGCGATTATCGTCGCCACCGAATGGGACGAATTCAAAAAACTCGATCTTGAACGCGCCCGCAAATCACTCACGCATCCCATCATGTTCGACGGCCGCAACCTCTTCGACCGCGCCGAAATGGAAAAGCTCGGCTGGATTTATAAAAGTGTCGGGCGGTAAAAATCAAATTGACGTTGCCGCCGCGCTGATTTTTTGCGAAGGCAAACTGCTCATTGCCCAACGCCACGCGAACTCGCACCTCGGCGGACTTTGGGAATTTCCCGGCGGCAAACGTGAAGCAACCGAAACTTTCGAGGAATGCCTCGTCCGCGAAATTCGCGAGGAACTTGGCGTGGAGATTTCCGCCGGCGAACTGTTGGAAGAGGTCACGCACACTTACGCAGAAAAAACCGTTCATCTGAAATTTTTCATTTGCCGATTGATGCGCGGCGAACCACAACCGCTCGGCTGCGCAGCCTTCAGGTGGATTGGAAAACCGGAACTGGCCGGTTACAAGTTTCCCGCGGCGGACGCGCAATTGTTGAAAAAACTGCGCGTCTACACTTTTCCGTAAACTTCCTCGACCACCTGCCGGAGATTGTTTTCACCCGGATTGACGATCGCGAATTCGCGCCGGGCATTTTCCACTGAATCGCTCGCGTGCGCCGCGTTGACGGTGATGTTCGAGCCGAATTCGCGGCGGATCGAGCCGGGCGGCGCTTTGGATGGGTCGGTCGGACCCAGCACGTCGCGGACTTTGCGGACGGCGTTCACGCCTTCATAAACCAAGGCGATGCACTTTTGAGTGCCGGGCTTGTGCCGATCCTCTTCCGAAGTGCATTCGGACGGCGTGCGGCCGGACATGAAACGCATGATCACGTCGAATTGATTGTCGCCGTGCAACGGGCCAAGAATATCGCCGAGGGCTTTTTGTTCGGCGGACGGGATTTTGAAAGTGAATTCTTTTTCCAAGACTGCCTTCGCGCGTTCACTGACGCCTTCCTTCAGTTTTGTGCGCAACACATCGCGGACCGGGCTGTAAAATTCCATCGCCTGCGCCACGCTCAGGTGCAGCACCTTGACGCCGACGATGTAAAGACCCGTGCGCGAAAAGAAATCAATCACGTTGCCGGGGCGGCCCGTCGCAAAATTGAAATTGTCCGGTTTGATGAGCACCAGGGTGCGTTCAGCCGTTTCATCCGGTAAATAAGTGATGACATTTTCCAACAAACCGCCGTCGCTGTCGGAATAGCGCGCCCACAATTTTAATTTCGTGTCAGCTTCCGGTTCGCTCGGCGCGGCGAGCACGGCCGGCTCGAAATAACGGACATGGCCGTCATGCTCGTCCACAATCAAATCGCTGTAAGTATCGCGGATGGTTTCGCCGCCGCGACGGTCGGGACTCAAGTTGCCGACGACCGAACGGACCTTGCGCACAGCTTCGTCGCCGTGAAAAACCATCATCATCACGCGGCGGCGGCGGCCCGTTTTCGGGTCG
>Ga0182024_10004409_pt1 | contig 32427 bp, 33 predicted proteins | sample P32metaG_FD_120480 | JGI IMG/M metagenome (GOLD analysis project Ga0182024, IMG submission 120480) | Permafrost microbial communities from Stordalen Mire, Sweden - P3-2 metaG (Illumina Assembly) | ecosystem: Environmental > Terrestrial > Soil > Wetlands > Permafrost | place: Sweden: Stordalen...
ATCGGCGCAACATGAGCCAGAATCTCGAACACCGGCACCATGCCACTATCCTGAAGACACCTGTCGAGTGCAGACCCATGAAATTGCGACAAACATCGGCTACTTCTTCAACAGCCTGCTAGGACGAAGCCAGCAGTGCTGCAAAGCCTCCGAAGAAAGAGGCCAGCGCCAAGAACCGCGCCCCGATCACATCGGAACTGGTATCAGCGACTTGGGCCGAATCAAACAGCGCAAGTAACGGGTGCCGGCGAATAACGATCGCCTTCGGGCGGCCACGCGGCCTCCGCAGTCTAGTGCCTGCCGGGCATAACCGGTGGCATCCCTTCCGGCTGCAATCCGGGCGTCGTAGCCGAAGCCTGAACGCAGACGAACCCAAACCGTGAATTGTCCGCGCCATGCGCATTCACCCACGCCGAATGATTGGCAGCATTTTTGCACGTCTCGATATTCGGATACCTGCCGACAATTACGGTCGTAGCGGCGGTGGCGTTGTCATGCGCCAATACGTACGAAAGCAGAAGCAAAAGAAACATGATTTTTCCTCTTCAGTGGGGGCACCTGTATACAAGGATGACCGGGTGACAGAAAGACCGTCCAAGTCCAACAGAGACGCTCGACGCATTGGCCGGGAAACCTAAAGGGCGGCCAGCGGCCGCCCTCTGTCTGAATTCTGGCACAGCCGTTGCCGGCAGTCCACTCGCGACTTGTCGCCTATTATCTCGAAGTGCCCTGCAGCTCAAAGGCGAGATCTGCCGCCGGAGAGCCGCTGATACAGGCCTGAAGCGTGCCCCAGGTCGGGCAGAAGCCGAAGCCGTCACCCGGGTCGTGCCGCATGGCCGCGTTTCCGGTAATCGTGCCGTTCTCCCCCCAGCCCCACTCGCCGCCGTTTGCGGCCACCCTGCCGGCCAAATTCTTACACGCACTATTGTGAAAGAGCATGATTGCGTGTTTACTGAGCCAGAAGCTTTCCGCGTTTTGCGGGAGCGCAATAAGGGGGTTTCAAATGTCCCTGTCCAAAACCTTTTTGCTAGCTGGCGCTGCGGCTTTCGTGAGCTCTGCAGCTCTTGCGGGCGGCATTCCACTCCGCGCCTCTGACGTTGTCGGTTTCACGGGGGTACCAGCCCACAAGGAAGTCGCGGCGTCGAAGGAGCCTCGCGCGGCACTGTGCGGAACGGTCTTCGGCTCCGAACTATCCACGCCTAACGGCGTCATCGCCTGGAACAACCTGTCGACCTACAACAACGCCAGCGGTACCGATTTCACATGCGCCGTCAAAACGAAGGTTAAGCAGGTGTGGGTCTATGGCTACGACGCTCCTCACAATCCGGAGCTGTACAACGTCACCTTCTATAAGAGCGAGAAGGCCAAAGGGTCGGATTTGGCTGAGGCGGATGACTCCAAGGTCGTGTGTTCTTACACAGCGCTTTCTGGCGCAGGTGGCGGGACCTACCCAACACGCGTCCTGACGAAGCTGAAACTGACTACACCGTGCAAGTTCAAGCCGGGCCATTATTGGGTTTCAGTCCAGAACAACGACGCCACCGGCCCATGGTACCACGAGATGACGAGCACTCTGCAGGGCACCCAGGCGGATTGGATAGACGTACCTAACACATATGGCTCTGGCTGCACCACCTTCGACAACAACGAATACTTGTCTAATTGCTTGGGCTACACGTATCCAGACTGGATGCTTGAACTCCACTAAGTCAGGCATGAATTGTGGCGCGGGGATCGGATCGATCCCCGCGCCAATTTTTTTGGTTCGTGAGCGGCGAGCCGAACACGTCGTTGTTCGCTTTTCTCTCAGGAAGAGTGCCGACAGTCCTTTTGCAAGGCTGCCGTCTGCAAAATCGGCATCAACACTTTTGCGACGCAGCGGCAAGCAAGGAGGGCGTGTGAACGATACCGCAGCATCGCAGGCCATTCCACGCGATGGTGACGCGGGGTCGCAGGCTTCGGCTCCGCCGAACCAGCCCGTTCAGACCCCGCATCCGGAATTGCAAAAGGCAATCGACGCAGCGGATGCGAAGAACAGCGCGCTCGCCGAACAGCTGACGCGCGATTTCCTCGCGACGCACCCCTCCAATGTGACCGCGCTGAAGCTGCTGGGCGAGATGCTCATGCAGAAAGACAATTTTGCGAGCGCGCAAGCCGCCGAAGCGCTTTTCGCCAAATGCCTGGAGCTCAGCCCCGGCTTCATCGCCGCCCGCCACTGCTACGCGAAGCTGCTCCTCAAAGTGGCCAAATTCGCTCCCGCCAGGAGTCAACTAGAACTGTTGCTGCGCTGGGATCCGCAAAACGTGAACTTCAGGAGCCTGATGGCGTACACGCTGGGGCAGATCGGCAACTATGAAGACGCCCTAAAATACCACGAGGCGGTGCTTGCGGAGATTCCTCACACGCGATCAGCGTTGATGGTCTACGCCAACGATTTGCGTGCGGCCGGCCGGACGGAGGATTGCATTGCCGCGTACCGGCGTGTCCTGGAGATTGATCCGGAGTTCGCGGGGGCGTACTGGACCCTCTGCGACCTGAAGACTTTTCGTTTCTCGCCCGCGGACGTGGCTCATATCCAGGAGCAGCTTAAGCAGCCTGAATTATCCGTCGCGAATCGCGTCTATTTGAACTTTACGCTCGGGAAATCGTTCGAAGATGAGGGCAAGTACGAGCAGGCTTTCGCGCACTTCCGAACCGCCAATGCGTTGCAGCGTTCCATTCTGCCTTACGATGCAGAGCGCACAGCGAGGGAGTTCGCGCGGCTCAAGAGCATCTTTACGCCGGAGTTCTTTGCGGAACGGGCGACCGCGGGATGCCAGGCGGCCGATCCCATTTTCATTGTGGGCCTGCCGAGATCAGGCTCCACGCTGGTCGAGCAGATTCTGGCGAGCCATTCTGCGGTCGAAGGAACGCGCGAGCTTCCTTACCTCCAGCTCATCGCGGTGCAGTTGCGGAGTGAGTTCGAAAGGAAGCTGACCGGGCTGACAGGGGAGGTGTTTGCGCAATTGGGCGAGCAATTTCTGGAAGGGGCGCGGCCCTTCCGCAGATTGGGGCGCTCGCATTTTATCGACAAGATGCCCAGCAACTTTGCGTATATCGGACTCATTCACGCCATTCTGCCGAAGGCAAAGATCATCGATGTGCGCCGCAATCCGCTCGATTGTTGCCTCGCCAATTTCAAGCAGATGTTTGGCCGCAGCTACGCGTATAGCTACGGCCTGGCCGACTTGGGGAAACATTACAACGCCTACCTCGATTTGATGGCGCACTACAACACCGTTCTGCCCGGCAAAATACACAGGGTCTTTTATGAAGACCTGGTGGAGGAGCCCGAGGCGGAGATTCGGAAATTGCTCGCCTATTTGGAGCTGCCGTTCGAGGAGCAATGCCTGAGATTCTACGAAAGCGGGCGCGCCGTTCGCACCTCCAGTTCGGAGCAGGTCCGCATGCCGATCTTCAAGCATTCGCTCGGCAGTTGGCGAAAATACGAGCGGTGGATTGCGCCGCTGAAAAGAGAATTGGGAGTGACGTAACTCGCGGTGCTTTCGCTGGACGTGCCCCGTCGATTGAAGTCCGGCACGTCCGGGTATGTCGCAAGCACCGATCCGAGCGCGCTCTTCAACTGGCCTAACCACGGTTCATAGTTGCGCCACTGTTCCAGCCCGTCCTTGAAGATGGGCCGGCGGACCTGCTCCGAACTGGCGGTGCTATCCGATGCTGGCGCACGCCTTCTAGGTGTCAGAACAGCGACTCAATTGCAGCCACCCAAAATGCCAGTCAATAAAATCCAAGTCACTGGCCAACCGAGTCCTTTACCACCCAACTTAGAATGGGCGCGGGTCGAGGCCCACACCATCTGCAATGGGAACGTGGCGTCCTTCTGGCCAGGCATTGCTGTTTATGGGTCATTCACGGGTTGTCCTTAGAGGGCGTAGAGTGGTGGGTATCTCGGTAGTGGTAAAGTGTGAAACCCATACAAATGGACTGCCGGCCTATTAGCGCGGCAGTCCGCTCTCGCGTTGAAGACGCTTGCGTTGGAGCTTACGGTAGCGGCGGATCGCCTCGGCGCGTTCACGAGCTCGCTTTTCGGATGGTTTTTCGTAGTGGCTTCGGAGTTTCATTTCGCGAAAGACGCCTTCCCGCTGCATCTTCTTTTTCAGGACCTTCAGCGCCTGCTCGATGTTGTTGTCGCGAACGATGATCTGCAAAGGCCGCTCCTGCTACCATTGAGGGAAGAATGTCGTCCGCCGCTACGTCGATGCCGCGCGACGTGGCGACGGTCGCGGACGAATGCCGAACTTCGCCCTGAGCGTTCTAAGGGGCGGTAACGCGGTTCATTTCCAGTGTCGCTGCCGTCTGTGCGAGCAGTCTGCCGTTGATCGACGCTCCAGTTTTCATCTCAATCGCCGTCTTGCACAGGATGATGCCCTCAATGTGCGAATTCGCCCCGAGGGACACATGCCCTGCGATTTGCCAGAACACCTTCTGCGATTGAGCGTGTGCGCGCAGTCGGATGTGTTTGTCCGCAGCCACTATGAGACTTTTCGACACTTGAAAAATCCACACATCGTGCGAGCCTCCCTTCAATCTGGCATCGGTCGGCACGCGGACATCCGTATCCCAGCGGTAGACGCCTGGCTTGAGCGTGAGGCCTCCGATGTCGCCGCCGCCCACGTTAATGTACTTGGCGGCCCTTCCTGCCGCGTCGGTGTACGCGGTTTGCATGTCGTGTACGGCATTGGTCAGTTTCCTGGGGGCCTTTATGTTGCAGGGAGGGGGGCCGGCGTTATCGACCGAGTAAATCTTGCCGTGGACTTCGGGACAGGTCAGATGATCTGCCGCGCCTGTAATGGGACTTACGCCGACGTTTCCGGTAACATCTGACGCCGGCACATTCGTAATTCCAGTTTCCGTCAGAATGACGAAGTAGCCTGCACCTCCAAGGTCTACAAGGCGGGCAGGATCGAAGGCAGGAGATACTGAGGGGGTTTCACTCTCTCCGGCTGCGTAGGCGACAGGTCCATTGAGCAGAGCCGGCGTATTTGTCAGTTCCTGCGCCATTGCCGTGCCGCAGGCGAAAAGCCCGGCAATTGCGGTCCCTGCTATCAATAGTCGGTTCATGGGCCGACTCCCTCTTGGTGCTCGCACCCCGATACGCCTCGAAGGAAACCCCGGGCTTCGTGCATTCGTTCCATAACCCATCGTCGGCTCTATCTTCACACCTAACTCCGTGTATTTACCGGGGCGTTCCTAACGATACGTGTCCGATCCGAAATCTTGATTGTTGAAGCACAGAAGGGCGGCCAGCGGCCCAAATTTGGGACGTATTCTGACCCCTCGGCGGGAAACGCCCGTGGCGGAGCCTCCCTGATGGCATTGCGCAAAGCTGGAAAGTCGCTTTCTATGAACCAAACCCGGTTTTGAGTCAGCCTCCATGAAACTGGGAGTCACGGCCGCCAAAAGCGAGGCAAAATGCCCCCTGCGCGGCGCGGGCCTTATGACCTTCCCTGAGTCAACGTGTGTGAAACCCGACAGTGTCCTGCACTAATGGAAGTCCGACCCAGCATTTGGGTCCGAATGCTGGAGTTGAAAGAACAGCGGATTGGAACATTCTTGTGCGGCGTCTTTTGAAATGGTTTTTCGTGACCGCGTGCGCTACTGCCGGGATTTGTGGCGCACTGATTGTGGCCATGTGGGTTTCTCTCGATATCCGCTATGGCGTCGTTTATTTTCTCAGCGAGCATTTTGATCTGAATCCTCCCATCGCTTCCGAGCAGCTCGCGCGACAGGTGCAGGCGCTCAAGCGTGTTGCCTTGGTCGATGCGAGCGGAAGGTCCTTCGATTGGAAGTCATCCCGGCGCGCCATCGTCTGGGTGAATGAATGGGCGAACTGGTGCGTACCGTGTCGCATGGAATTTCCGGCAATGAAGGCTCTTCAGGACCGCGTGGGAAAGGACAAGCTGCGCATCGTGCTCTTGTCGCAACCGAAATACTGGATCGCGGACAAGCTCGCTGCAAAGGAGATCGGGCTTGACTTCGAGTTGGTCTCCCCACTGAAAGCCAGCGAAGCGGATCTTGCTGCGATCAATCTTGCAAAGCGATCCGGTCAGTTTCTGCTCCCGGAAAACACCTTCATGCGGTCGAACGGCAATGGGCTGAGAGCATTTCATGCGGTCCGCCCCTGGGACAGCATGACGTGGGAAACAATTATCCGGCATTGGTATGAACCCGCATTCTCCGGTTGAACATTGAAGTTGCAAGGACGCGCGGGTCGATTCAGACATAGGTATCAGAGGCTTATGTCGTTGGATCGAGGACAATCATGGCGCACCCGGCGGGTGAATCAGAATCGGGGGCTCCAAGACTGGCTTTCGACCGCCGTCTCAAGCTGGAATTTCACGGATGCAGCGTCACGTCCGATGCGGGGTTGCTCGCCTACCGTGAACTGGACGATGCGCTCGGCCTGACCGCACTCGCCGGTGCAATGCTGTCCGAAAGCCGTCGCGGCAAGAACACGCGGCACATGCTGACAGGTCTCTTGCGTCAATCGGTGTTCGGTCGTCTTGCCGGATACGAGGACGTGAACGACGCCGAGCGTTTGGCACGCGATCCGGCGATGCGCTGGGTTGTGGGCGGACACGCGGTCGCGAAGGAGGCGGCATCCTCAAGCCAGATTGGACGCTTCGAGACGGAATGGCTTGCGCGCAATGGGAACTTCGCTGCGCTCACCGATCTGTGCGGTCAATGGATAGACCGTGTTCACGGCCAACGTCCGCCCAAAACCATCGTGCTGGACATGGATTCCAGCGTCAGTCCGACCTATGGCGAACAGGAGGGAACGGCGTACAACGGCCACTTCGGCTGCACCTGCTACCACCCGCTGTTCGCCTTCAATCAGTTCGGCGATCTGGAACGCTGCTCGCTACGATCCGGCAACGTCCATTCCGCGGATGGCTGGCAGGATGTTCTGGAACCCGTGGTCGCGCGTTACAGGAAGCCCAAGGTGCGCCGCTACTTCCGGGCCGATGCCGCCTTCGCGAACCCCGAGGTCTACGAGTTCTTGGAGGCTGAAGGATACAAGTATGCGATCCGGCTCCCTGCCAATCAGGTTCTTCAGGATCGCATCGTCCATCTGCTCAAGCGTCCCGTCGGTCGTCCTCCCGTCGAGGTCCGGCGGTTCTATGCCAACTTCAGCTATCGGGCGCAGAGTTGGAAGATTGCGCGCCGCGTCGTCGCGAAGGTCGAATGGCATCCGGGCGAGCTTTATCCGCGCGTCGGCTTCATCGTCACCAACTTATCCCGCCTCGCCGAGCGGGTCGTCGGCTTCTACAATCAGCGCGGTACCTGCGAGCAATGGATAAAAGAAGGCAAGAACGCTGTGAAGTGGACGCGGCTGTCGTGCTGCTCCTTCGCCGCCAATGCGGTCAGGCTTCAGCTTCACGCGCTGGCCTACAACCTCGCCAACTTCATGCGGACGCTGGCACTGCCAGAGACGGTCAAACACTGGTCGTTGACCAGCCTGCGCGAGAAGCTCGTCAAGATCGGCGCGAAGATCGTCACCCACGCGCGCTACGTGACATTCCAGATGGCCGAGGTCGCCGTGCCGAGCCGATTGTTCGGGAAAATTCTGCGGATGATCGATGGACTGCGGCCGCGACCGGCCCCGGCCTGAGAGCCGGGATCGTGCAACGCATCATAACGACGGGAGGAGTGTGTCCGAATGCCAAGAAGATCGAGCCAAACCAGCTTCTTGGGCATGGTCTTGCCTGACCAGGTACGCTGGCCGCAACGAAAACGGCCGCTCGGGCTTCCGCGTACCTCAGAAATGCCCTATTTTCCGCACCAACCCGGGGTCATCCGGGGAATGTCGACTTAACGAGGAGGATGTTCTCATGTCGAAATTCACATCAGTAGCTGTCATTGCAGCAGGTCTGGTTGCAGTTGCTCCGGCTTACGCCGCACCCAATCATGCGGTGCCCAATGCCGGCGTCACGCGTCAGTTACCGCCGCAGCAGCCGCCCGTTGCCACGCCGCGCAGGACAAAGGAGTTGCTGCAGTTGGACTATGAAGGATTGTCCAACACGATCATCAGATCCACCAACGTATCGAGCGTAACCAACCCGTCGACCGGAATTTTCTGCATTACTCCGACCGTCGCGGTCAATGCTGCCACAGTATACCCGATGCTGTCGATCGAATGGGGTGATTCCTCGGGTTTTGCATTGCTCGCCTATTGGAAGGATACAACTATCTTTACCGACTGCTCGGCCGGTCAGCTTGAAGTGACGACCTATGACTTCAATGCCGGCGGTACGCCCGTGCTCAGCCAGAAGGTCGCGTTCGATTTGGTAGTTTTCAACTAACTGCGGGACGACCTGCCGGCGAACGTCCGCTCGCCGGCAGCGTCGCACTCCATGAAATAACCTCTCACCGGGGCGCTGTGTAGTTCGTGAATTGGCGCGTCTGCCTATGCGATTTTAGCGGCGAGCCCTGCTTTCAACCTGAGTGAGCGCCACAAGAGTACCGCGGCAGCGCGGGTTAATCGGCAGTTAGTTGAGTTTCTTCCGATGGCGTCGGAGTTCTCGCAGGTTGTCGATCACGTGCTCCCTCGCCCAAGTTATCGTCGGACCAGTCAATCCCTCCAAGCTTTCTAGGAATTTGAGTTGCTCGGTCTCCGGGGCAAATGGGAATGAAGGCAGACAGTGAGCTTCAATGACACCGTAAGCGCCATCCGAACTCTTTCATCTTCTATGCCGCGGTCTTTCTCAGCACCTGCGCGTAGGCGCCGTTGATGCGGGTCATGTTCTGGGTTGCGAGTTCTTCAAAATCCGCGCTGAGGCCGAGGCCCTTGATGCGGTCGGGGTGGTTGATCGCGCAGAGCTGGCGATAGGCCTTTTTCAGCTCCTCCTGCGACACGCCCGGCCGCACGCCGAGGATCATGTAGGGATCGTCGCCCCGGTAGGCCGCCGCCTCCGCGGCCGGCAGCGTAACCTGCTTGATCGCCTTTTTTGCCAGTGCCACGAAGCTGCCGTCCCTGTTTTCGACCGGCACGAATTCGCGATCATCGTTGAGCAAATCCGTCAGGCGCCCCTGGATCGGCACGCAGAGTTTGCCGGTCAGGCTCGATCCGTCGAGAAGCGCGATCTCGACCAGGACCGATTTCGTCGTGATCGCACGCCCATCACTCCTCATGAATCCGATCCAAGGCCCGATTTCCGAAAAAACCAGCCTAAGGTGGAAGCGGTTAATCATTCATCTCCCGCCAACGCGGCCCGATGGATTTCGTTCAGGTTGCAGCAGAGACGCACCGGGCCTAGCGTTGCTCCGAGGCGAAGGCGGCAAGCGGGGTGTCATGAAAATTCTCTCAACGATATCGGCACTGGCGGCGGCATGTCTGTTCGCCGTCCACGCCCCGGCGGCAATGGCCGCGGAGCCGGGCGGGCTGGCGAAGGAATCGGCGTATTGCATCCAGAAGCGCGGCACCGTGCAGGAGCGCCAACCCTGGTACGGCACGAATGGCGGCTCACCGCTGCGGCTTTCCGGCAAGCAGTATTTCTGCGAGTTCACTTCGCAAAAGGACGGTTCGCAGATCAGCGTGCTGCTTGGCACGCTGTGGACGAAGCTGCCGACGCTGGCCGCGCTGGCCTACTACGCAGAGGTTGCCTACAACGGAAACTGCAAGGGCAGCCCGGGCTCCTGCTACTGCTCGCAGCTTGGCGGCACCGATCTCTTCGGCGGCATCGATGGCGCGGGCGGCGGCTGGGTGCTGACGACCAACAGCAACGACGTTCTGGACACCTGCATCTTTCCGGACATGTCCACGATCGACAGCTACGGCCTGTTCTATCATTCGGCCGGAATCATTCGCGGCAAGGATCTGTCGAAAGTGCTGCGGTTCCAGAATCCGTATTCGTGACATCGCGGCGCATGATCGGCGCGCCCGGCTGGGAGAAGATCGCCGCAGGATCCCTCGCCCGGCTCGACCGGGCCCTCGGCAGCGGCGCGCAGCGGGTCAGCGGACGGACCTGACCTCCATTTCGACCAGAACAGAAATGGGCATTGTTCGATCCGGCCGTGAAATGTTCAGGTCCGCCGTTGTAGGCTCGCCCCATGCTGAGAACGGCTGGTTGGCGTGAGTAACGCGGACGACGCAAGACTGCGCGGTAACGCGGCCGCGGAGGACGGGAACCGGCGCCACGAAGAGGCGCTGAAGCAATGCGACGCCGAAATCCGGCGCAATCCGCAACTCGCCGAAGCCCACTGCCGTCGCGCCATGGTGCTCCAATCGCTTCGAAGATTCGACGAAGCGCTGCAGAGCCTCGAGCGTGCGATACAGATCAGGCCGCGAGATGCGGAGACGCACTTCCGGAAGGCAAATCTACTCGGGTTGCTGCGCAGGCTGGAGGAGGCCGTTGCGAGCTTTGATCGCGCGCTCGCTTGCCGGCCGGATCATGCGCCAGCCTGGCACAACAGGGCCGGCGCGCTGCAGGCGCTTCGGCGCTTCGATGATGCTCTCCGGAGTTGCGACAAGGCGATCGCTTTCCAACCGGGCCATGCCGATGCTCACCTGCACCGCGGCAACGTGCTGATGGAGCTTGGTCGCCCTGGGGACGCTCTCGAAAGCTACGAGCGGGCAATCGCGGCAAAGGCTGATCTGGTCGAAGCGCAATACAACCGGAGCCACGCTTTACGGCATTTTGGGCGCTTGAGCGAAGCGCTTGACGGTTTCGATCGTACGATCGCGCTCAAACCCGGGTTTGCCGAAGCTCATCTCGGCAGAGGCAATACGCTCGCAGACCTGAACCGTCCTGACGAAGCCGTGCGCAGCTATGATCGCGCCATCGCTCTCAAGCCCAATCTTGCAGAAGCTCACAACAACAGGGGCATGGCGCTGCACCGGCTCGGCCGCATGGAGGAAGCGCTCGAGAGCTATAGTCGAGCGATCGGACACAGACCCGGTTATGCGCTCGCCCGCAACAACCGTGGCACGGCGCTCAGGGAGATCGGACGTCTCGAGGATGCGCTTCGGGACTGCAGCAGGGCCGTCGCACTCAATCCCCGGTTTGCGGAAGCGCATTACAATAGAGGAAACGTCCTGAAGGGCCTGAAGCGTCCGGATGAAGCCCTGCAGGACTACGACTGCGCCATTGCACTCAAGCCCGATCTTGCCGAGGCGCATTGGAACAAAGCCGTCTGCACTCTTCTGATGGGACGCTTTGAGGAAGGCTGGCGCCACTACGAACGGCGGCAGCACAAACCCGAATACGACGCAAACCTGGTTGCCAGGCAAACGGCGTGGACAGGAACCGAGAGTCTGGACGGCAAATCCCTCTACATTCAGGCGGAGCAAGGTCTCGGGGACACGATACAGTTCTGTCGGTATGCGCTTCTCGCGGCGGAAATGGGCCAGGAGGTCGTGCTGGCCGTGCAGGATCCGCTGGTTCGGCTGATGACAAGCCTCGGGCGCGCGATCCACATCAGGGAACTGACGTCCGGCCCGCCCGCATTCGACTATCATATCCCGCTGTTGAGCATGCCCCTTGCGTTCCACACGGATGCAGACAGCATTCCGGCAGAAATCCCTTATCTGTCCGCCGAGCCGGAGAGAATCCGTCATTGGAACGCGAGGATCGGAAGCGGAGGATTCAGGGTCGGAATTTGCTGGCAGGGCGCGAAGGGGGAGAGGTCGACATTGGCAGGTCGCTTCCGGTCCGGCACTTCGAAGGCATTGCCAGAATTGCGGGCGTGCGAATGATCAGCCTGCAGAAGAATGCCGGCGCCGAACAGCTGCTCGACCTTCCGGCGGGTATGAAGGTAGAGACATTCGGAGATGATTTCGATGCCGGCCCTGATGCCTTCATCGATACGGCCGCGATCATGGAAAATCTGGACCTTGTGATCACTTCGGATACCGCGGTCGCGCATCTTGCGGGCGCGCTCGGCCGGCCAGTCTGGGTGGCGCTGAGCTATGTCCCTGACTGGCGCTGGCATCTCGACCGCTGCGACAGCCCCTGGTATCCGACGATGAAATTATTCCGGCAGACGGAGCGCGGAAACTGGCGGAGCATATTTGCGGCGATGGAAATGCGGCTCCTCGACATGCTGCGCGCCGACCAGAGCCATCCATGACGCTGGCGCACGCCGCAACGCCCAGGATCCCGGTCTCGTGGGGGGAGCTGATCGACAAGATCTCGATCCTCGAGATCAAACGCGAAAGGATCGTGGCGAAAGACGCGGTTGCGAATGTGGAGAAGGAACTGGGGTTTCTGCGGGAAATCGCGGAGCCTGTTCTCGGTTCAAAGGAGATCGCGGAGCTCAAATCGCGCCTCGGCGGAATCAATCGGGAACTCTGGGATGTCGAAAATTTCCTCCGCGACAAGGAGGCGAAGGGACATTTCGGTGCGGCTTTCGTCGATCTCGCGCGCTCGGTGTGCAAAAAGAACGACGAGCGCATGGCGCTCAAAACAAAAATCAACCTCCTGCTGAAGTCCGAGCTTGTCGAGGAAAAGAGCTACACAACCACGTCGTCAGGCCTGCAAGAATAGAGCTGGACTCACGCGCTGCGAAAAAAATGGGCGGGTTTCCCCGCCCATCAGTGAGTTGCGCAACCGAATGCGCGGATTTTCTGGTGTAACTTAGCTCAGCGTCACGGCCGTGCCCACAGACGCGATACCATTGACGATCACCTGAAGCGTGCTTGCGCCTGTCGTGCAGCTGGACGGAATGTCGAACTCGGCGTTGGTGGTGCCCTTCGTCCACACACCCATCGTCGAGAAGCTGTAGCTGCGGCCGAAGCAGACGTCGCCGGTCGAAGTGTTGGTGATGCGCACGAGCGGGTAGTTCGTCGACGACTGCGCATCGTCGCCGTAAACCCCACCCAGATCGAAGCCGTTGAAGTTGGTGCCGGAGATGGCATTGCCCGTGCTGCCAACCGTCAGCGAGGAGTTCACGCTCGACACCACCGGCTTCCACTTCCCTTTGGGCTTGCCCTTCGGCGTATAGACTGCGACCTCGGTGCTAGACTGACTATTGTCCCACAGGACCTGGCCTGTCGGAAGAACCATCAAGTTGCCGGTAAAGTCGGTGCTGCTGCCTGCTGTGCTCGGATCATTCACCTGTGTCGCGGTCACAACGCCCGTTTTGCTGATATTGAACTCGAAGAAATGCGCAGGCGTAGCGAAAGTGCCTGGGCTGGCCTCCGCGAGAACGTTGCCGTCCGGCAACGTCGCCGAAGGAGCGTCGGCGGCGTCGTAGACTGTGGAGCCGACCTTCATTTGCGGGCCCGTTTTCCAGGTGCCACTTTTAACACTATAGATGTCTTCGACGCCGGGCGATGTGTTGGCGGTGAACTGGATGATGGTTCCTTTCTTGCCGTATTGTGGCGTCAGTGGCGCCGATCCAAGTTCGAAGGCGCTCGTGTCACTCAACCGGTCCGGGGTGGCTCCTGGTTCACTCCAGGTACCGGCCGCCGTGTCGTAGATCCAGTACTCATCGGAGGTGCTGGTGTAATCCCAGACGTCCACCAGGAACACGTCGCCGCCGGGCAGCGGGGTTAAGCCCTCTTCGTCCATGCAGGGATAGTTCGACTGAACCTTGTTGCACGTCCAGGTGGTCGTAGGAGTCCCCCAAGTCACGGTCGTGCCGCTGACCGTACCCAACACCTGCTGGCCGGTCCCAAAGAAGCAGCAGTCCGCCAGCATGAAGCTGCCGTCCGGCAGAATGAGGCTTGCCGAGTCTCCAATGCTGTTCCAGCCGGTGGGCGGGTTTACCGACGTCCATTTGTCCTTGACCGGATCGTAGATCGCGCCCTTGTTGGTCCAGTCGCCACTGCCTCCGTTGTATTCACCGCCTTCTACCAACACGTTTCCATTGGGCAAAACTTGCGAGGCATAGAAATCGGGTTGGTAGCCGGACGGCATCGATGCGATCGCCTTCCATGTGCCGGTGGTGTACTTGCCTTTTTTGTCCGGCGTGAGCTTCTCCCAACTAGCGGTGGTGCCGGTGAACGCGTGCTTGATGATAACCGAGCCGTCGGTCAGCAGCAGCGGTCCCCAGCCGCCCTGGCCCGTAAAGGGAACATTGTTCACGTCCGTCCATGTGCCGGACGTGCTATTTTTGGGCGCGACGTAGGGAGCCTCATAAGGTCCAACATGGACGAGGGGCGTGTTCGGATCCGGCGGCGTCGCTCCCCTGTGGTAGGGTAAATAGATCGGATGTGCAGCGGCGCTCGTGGCGAGCGAAGCGATTGCTGCAAGTGCGAGCACAGAGGCGCTCGCCGCCATACTTCGGTTCAATTTCATTTGGAGTCCCCTTTGCGGAGCGTGCGCCGTTCATTCGGGCACGTCTGGGCTTCTCATAGGCTACGTCAAAACGGCCGCCGCGGGCAACCACGAATTCGCGCCGGCATGCGCCTCTGGCGCAACCTCAATCCGCTCGTGGCCGTGCCGCTGCCGGAAAAACGGCTTGTCCGGTGGGCGCATTGAAGCCGTGAAGGAGCCCGTTTCCTTCGGCGTCCTCTGCGCCGAAACGTTCTTTCTGGACGTAGTCCGTGGCTTCGATTTGAAGACGTTTCTGCTATTCCGCAGGCATCGCGCCGGCGTGGCCGGTGGCGCCGCAGCGGGCGAGGAGGCCGCGCAAATCGCGGATCGCGGGGAATATCTCGTTGTTCCAGTCGGCGCCCTGCGCGTCATGCGCGGCTTGTTCCTGCTCGACAATTTGTTTGTCTTCCCGGAAGATGTTTTCCGTGAACCAGGTGATGAAAGGCCACGCGAGATAGAGAAGCGGCGCCAGACGCGGCTTCTTTACCGAGAGATGACCGAATGTCCGGTTGGTTTTCTGTTCCTTGTCAAGCGGCGTGTAGCCCAGCCAGACGTCAAGCACCGGGTCGCCGTCATCGACCCAGAATTTCAGCCGCTGATAGGGATAATTGGTGCGGATCGTCATCAAGTCGCGCCGTCCGCCGGCGCGTTTGTGCTCGACGACATTGAGGATGGCCGATTCGCCGATCGAGGAGCGCCCCGCGGTGCGGCTAAAGGTGTAGTCGACCTCGCACCAATTCTCGCCGAGCCGCCGCCCCAGGCAGCGGGCGCGGATCATGCCCATCTGACGGCGATGCAGGAATTGATGATTCATGTCGAAGAGGTTCTCGTGCATGAAGGTGTAGTGGCAGGCGACTTCGCGGTTCAGACGCCGCGTCAGATAGCGCTGGTCGCTTTTCGCGCCGACGCTGCCGGGCCTGCGCGCCTCGGCCAGGTTCGTATCGCCCGGAAACAGAAAGACGAGTCCGTCCACTTCATGGGCGGGATAGCTTCTGACTCCGTTGGGGAGCCCGTCGCTCCCGAGATAGGGAACATCGATGCATCTGCCCGCGCAATTGTAGGCCCAGCCGTGATAGCCGCATTTGAGCGTGTCGCCCTCCACCTTCCCGAGCCGCAGTGGCACCTGACGGTGGGCGCAGCGGTCCTCGAGCGCGAAGACGCGGCCGCTCGCACCGCGATAGAGCACCACCGGTTCGCCGCTGAATCGTACACCCAGCGTTTTTCCCGATTTGACGTCGTGCGACCAGGCAACCGGGTACCAGAAATCGGGGTGCGTATCGATTCGGCGAAGGTCGACCTGAGTGTCTCCGGAAGTACGATATTGCATAGGGCGTTGCGCGCTCCTGGAGCAATGTTTCAGACAGTTTGGCCGTAGCACGGTTCAAAGCTACAAGGCGAACAATGCGCCGGCGGTAAATCTCGCTTCGACGCCTCCTGAGCGCGGCTAACGGCGGTTCATTCCACCGAGCTTGAGATCGCCGATCGTGAGGCGGCCGATTCGAAGTTCGCGCGCGTCGGCGCGTCCCACTGCGATGCTGCCTATCACGAGTCGCCCGATCGCGACAGCTGCAAAAGCAAGAAATCCGACGGCAAGGGCGCCGATCGCGAAGGCCGCGATCGCCACCGCGGCGGGCATGCTCGGTTTGGGAGGGGGCGGCGGCGCCCAGATCGCCTGCTCGTCCTCGTCGGCCTCATTCACATAATTCATTGCTGAAGAACCGCCTGTCCCGAAGCTCCGTTTTCACTCTGCCGCGGGAGGCGGCGCGAGATCAAGGAATGGAGAGGAGCGCGCGGGCGGTCGCGATGTCGATGGCGTAAAGCGCCGAGGTGATCGCAATAACCGCCCCGACGAAAGCGGCGGAAAAGACGAGCCCTTCGCCATTCGATTTGCGCGGAAACAACTTCGCCGAACCTACGCGCTGCATGCCCCAACCCCGGTAAGCGAATAGGGAAGGATCGCATGAACGGGTTACGGCTTGATTACCGATTATATAATCTTTTTGGCTTTTCGGGCGCGGTCAGCCGCTCGCGTCCGGCGGCGATTCCTCTTCGTCGATTTCGTCGATCCCGAAATGCGATGCGATCAGCGGAATTGTGACGAGATAGGCGAGCAATGCGACGGTCAGCGTCGCCCAGGGCCACAAGATGGCCGAGGCGAGCAACAATCCTCCAAACGCGGGGACTGCCTTCTTGAACTGCCGCGGCACGTGCACCTGCTTGAGAGACAATGTCGGCACCCGGCTCACCATCAGCCAGGACATGAGCGCAATCATTGCGGCGCTGAGCCAGGGATGGCTGAACGCACTGCTCTTGAACTGAAACGCCAGTACCATCGGCAGGAGAATGAGGCAGGCCGCCGCGGGCGTGGGCAGGCCCGTGAAGTAGGATGGCGGGGGGGAGGACGAATCGCGCTCGGCGCTCTCGACATTGAAACGCGCCAGCCTGATCGCGCTCGCCGCGCAGAAGATCAGGGCGAACGCCCAACCCGCTCCCTGCGCATGGTAGAGTGTCCACATATAGACGAGCACGCCCGGCGCGATGCCGAAGCTGACGAGATCGGCAAGGGAATCGAGTTGCGCACCGAAAGCGCCCGCCACGCCGAACAGGCGGGCGAGACGGCCATCAAGCGTGTCGAAAACCGCCGCGCAGATGATCGCCGCAACGCCGGCCTTCCAGTCGCCGCCGAGCGCAAACCAGATCGCTGTCGCGCCCGAGCAAAGCCCGAGCAGCGTCAACGCGCTCGGCAGGAATTTTCCAAGCCTGCTGTCCTCGCGCAGAGCCGTCGCGGTTCGAGCCAGATTGCTTCTGCCCATTTTGCCCATTCTTGCCATCAGGACGGGAATGCCGCGAGCACCGTCTCGCCTGCCCGAACCTTCTGACCTTCGCGCACCAAGACGCGCGCGCCGGCGGGTAAGAAAACCTCGAGCCGGCTGCCGAAACGGATTATGCCAAAACGATCGCCGCGGCATACATTCTGTCCCTTTTGCAAGCCGCACTCGATGCGGCGAGCCACCAGCCCGGCGATCTGCACGACACCAACGTCCGAACCCAGGCTTCCGGTCCCGCCGGCCGCGATCCGGATCGACATGCGCTCGTTGAGCAGGCTCGCCTTGTCGAACGACGCATTGAAGAATTTGCCGGGCCGGTAAGCAAGAGCGGTCACGGTTCCGTCGCATGGAATTCGGTTCACGTGAACATCGAATATGGACATAAAAATGCTTAATTTTAGTAGCGGCCCGGCGCCAAGGCCGAGTTCGGGCGGAGGGCTGGCCTCGAGCGGAGGCAGGAGCCTCCCGTCCGCAGGCGACAGGACGAGATTGCCGCCCGGGGGCGGAACGCGCTCCGGGTCACGAAAAAAGGCGGTTACCCAAAGTGTCAGGGGAACCAGGCACCAGCCAAGCCAGCCCGCCGCGGCAAACAGGGCGATATTGGCAGCGCAGGCAACGGCGATGAAGGGCCATCCGGCCCGATGGATCGGAATGCGCCTCAAATCGTCACCTGCGTGCCCATTTCCACCACCCTGTTCGCCGGCAGGCGGTAGAACCGGACCGGAGAGAGGGCCGTGGAAACAAGACGCATGTAGAGCCAGGTGCGCCACTTGCCGAGAATAGGAGGATCGGAGGGGACGAGAGTCTCCCGGCCAATGAAGAATGTCGTGTTCGAAACATCAAGAGCGAGTCCGAATGGCCGCGCGCTCTCGAGCGCGCGCGGCACGTCCGGCGTCTCGAAGAATCCGTGGCGGATGAACACGTTGAAGAATCCCTTGCCGAGCTTCGTCACTTCCAGTCGCCTGTCCGCAGACACGGTTGGAGTGTTCTCGACCACGACATGGGCGAGCACGACGCGCTCGTGCAGGACCTTGTTGTGCTTGAGGTTGTGGAGAAGCGCGCCCGGAACCACGTCGCCACGCGGACTGAGGAACACGGCAGTGCCCGCGACGCGAACCGGCGTCTTGTCGGCGCGCTCGAGAAATAGATCGAGCGGCATGGATTCGCTTCGTACTTTCTCGAGATGCGCACGCCGGCCGCTGCGCCAGGTTTCCATCACGATGAAGACGCCGGCAGCAATCAGCAGAGGCAGCCAGCCGCCCTGGATGATCTTGAGCGAGTTGGAGCCGAGAAACGCCAGATCGACCAGCGCGAGCAGCCCAAACACGGGACCGACGACGCCCGGACGCCATTTCCAGCGGCGCAAGGCCACGATCGACGCAAGCATCGTGCTGATCACCATGACTCCGGTGACGGCAATCCCGTAGGCCGCCGCGAGCGAATCCGAACTGCGGAAGATGAGGACGATGAGTACGACCCCGATGCAGAGAAAGATGTTTATCAGCGGCACGAAGATCTGCCCGTAATCGGTCGCGGAAGTGTGGCGGATTTCCATGCGCGGCAGCTGGCCGAGCTGCACGGCCTGTTGAGTAATCGAATAAACGCCCGAGATGACCGCCTGGGACGCAATGATGGACGCAATGAGCGCGAGGATCAGAAGTGGGAAATGCGCCCAGGCCGGCGCGCCCGCATAAAATACGTATTCGATCTTGCGCGGATCGCGCATGATCGTGCCGGCCTGGCCGAAATAAGCAAGGACGAGTGCGGGAAACGCAATGAAAAGCCACGCATAACGTATCGGCTGTTTGCCAAAATGTCCCATGTCCGCGTAGAGCGCCTCGCACCCCGTCACTGCGAGCACGACAGCGCCAAGGGAGACGAAAGTCGTCGCCGGCTTGGCAATAAAGAATGCAATTGCGTAGTAGGGGCTCAACGCCCAGAGAATCTCCGGTGTCTGGATGATCGCACGAAATCCCATGACCGCGAGCACCGCGAACCAGATGAGCATGATGGGCCCGAACAAGCGGCCGATCTTTGCAGTGCCCCGGTTCTGGAACGCGAACAGCGAGACGAGGATAATCACTGTCAATGGAACGATGAGAGGCACAAGTCTGGGGACATCGGCGCCGACATATTCGACGGCACTGAGGACCGTGATGGCAGGGGTCAGCATGCCGTCGCCGAAAAACAGCGCCAGTCCCAGGATCGCGCCAAATCCGATCAGCATCTTCAGCCGCCGGCCGAGGCCGGACGATCGATGCGCCAATGCCGCGAGCGCGAGCACGCCGCCCTCGCCGTCATTATCGGCGCGCATGATCAGGAACACATATTTGACTGTGACCACGAGCACGAGCGACCAGAAAATCATCGACGCTGCGGCCAGGATCGCAAAATGGCTGGGGGCGCTGCCCCCTGTCGCCCGCACAGTTTCTCGCATCGCATAGAACGGACTCGTGCCGATGTCGCCGAATACGACGCCGAGCGCGCCGAGCGTCAGGAAGGCCGTCCTGCGGCGGCTGGGTTCGATGTGGGCGTGCCCACGCGCCCGCGCCCCGGTCTTGTCCGGCGCGGCTGCAGGGGCGCTGCTGACAGGTTGAGAGACGTTCATGCCGGCGGAGCCGCCATCCCTTCACGGACTGAGAGTCTAACGCGTAATGGCTGCTTGCGCCGCCGGGCGTGGTCCGACATTCCCGGCTGCCCCCTGAAGGGCGGGGAACCTAATCGCCCTGCGTCTCGCACAAAAGAGGGGCGGGCAGAATAGCGCATGCAGAAAAAAAGAAAGGACTTAACGCAGGGGACGCAAAGGTAGCGCCGAGGACGCGGTGAAAAATTGCAAGCCTTTGGTGCGCTATCCTTGACCTGCGCGCTCCGCGCTACCTCTGCGACCCCTGCACTAAATCTTCCTTCTGCGGCCTCTCATCATTCCGCGGCGACGCGGTCGTCGGATGAGGTGGGCGACGGGCCGATGAAACCTTCGACGAGATAGGTTCTGACGCCCCAGGCGTGGCGGCGGGTGTTCCAGACGCGGACCTCGCTCCAGTCATTGTCAGGGCTGACATCGGCCACGGGATCGTTGCGATAGATGGCCCCATCGTCCAGCCAGTTTGCGTGATCGAGCCGTATCTCGCGTGGCGATACCAGCGCGCTCACCACGCCCACATGGCCACGGCCCGGCCCGGCATATCCCGTCAACACAATCACGGAACCAAGCAACGGCGTGTGACTTCGCGTGTAGCGGCCGTCGGCCTTCCCCCACCACGTGCCGGCATCACCATAGAGGGAAATGCCCGAACGCGCCCGTGCATAGGGCACGCACTCAAGGGGCGTAGAGGGCGTCTCGATGCTCGCGCCTTCGGTCGAAGGAGCCAAGCCGCGAAGGTCGGCGCTGTCGAAATCTTCGTCCGGCGCGCTCGCGCATCCTGCTGCGCCAAGCGCCAGCATAGCCACCGCGACAAATCGGAAAGAAGCCCCCTTCATTCCCGCCTCGACCTTTAAGTGCCCACGCCCGCGACGCTCCCGTCGGGGCGAAGCGCCGGTCGCTGCCCACGACCGCGCCAGGCGAAATCATCGCACGCGGAACAGTTAAGACAGGATTAATTCTGGCTCGTGAGGCGAAGAGCTTCGCGCGCGGGCACTTCCCCGGTACCGTTCCAGCCCATGGCGCCGATCGACAGCAGCCCCGCCGCGGCGAAGACGAAGAAGGGCGCGCTCCAGGCCTGTTCAGCGAGCGCAAACACGGGAAGAAGAAGTCCGGCTGCGATTTCCGGCCGCCCCCGCCAGCCGCCGACCGCGAACTCCCCGGCCCGCGGGGTGCGCACGAATACAAGATCGCTCCTCCAAAATGCCTCGAAGGTCGCTCTCGCATTCGAGAGGATGAGCCCGCTCGGAAAGACAATGGCCAGCAGCAGCGATTGCGGAAGCAGGGGCTCGCGCGCGCGCCCCAGCATGAGCTGGCCGCAATAGAGATAGCCGACACTCGTTCCTATCCCGATGATTGTCACCGCGATGCCAAGTTCGGCGACCGACTGCAGATAGGTCACCCCCATCGACATGAGCGCGATGCTGATCACGGCGCTCAGGGCTGCGAGCGTATAGAAAGCGAACTGGCAGACCTGAAACGACATTACGAGCTTCTTCCACAGAGGCATCCGGCTCGTCAGGATTCTCGGCAGCAGCTTGCGCGCCACCTGCGCATGGCCTTTCGTCCAGCGCGCCTGCTGTGCCCGCCACGCGGCCGCAGTCTCCGGCAGCTCCCCGGGAACTTCGAGATCGGCCATCATGGCGCCCCGCCAGCCCCTCAATGCGCAGCGGATACTCAAATCGAGATCCTCGGTCAGCGTGTCGCCGGTCCAGCCCCCGCCCTGATCGATCGCCCGGCGGTTCCACACGCCTGCCGAGCCATTGAAGGAGATCGGCAGCCCCGCCCTGTAGCGTGCCTCCTGCTCGACGGCGAAGTGACCGTCGAGAAGCATCCCCTGGGCACGCGTCAACCAGTTGCGGCTCCGGTTCGCATGGCTCCAGCGCGCCTGTACGAAAGCGAGGCCGGGATCGGCGACCAGCGCAGGAACGGTCCGGCGCAGAAAGTCCGGGGGCGGAACGAAATCGGCGTCGAAAATCGCCACAAACGGTGCGTCGGAATGATTGAGGCCGAAAGCAAGATTGCCGGCCTTGAAGCCGGCGCGCTCGCCGCGGCGCAGCACGGAGAAGTCGATCCCATCGGGCACGCCCTGCCGCGCGGTTTCACGCAATTCGTCATGAAATTCGGCCTTCCCATCGTCCAGGAGCTGGATCTCAAGGCGGTCGCGCGGCCAGTCGAGCCTCGCCGCGGCGTTTGCAACCCGCAATGCGAGCGGGCCCTCGTCACATACCGGAAGCTGGACCAGAACGTGGGGGAGGAGGGAATCGGGCAGGGCAGGCACAGCAAGCGCGCGCGCCGGCCAGAACCGGCGCAGGACGCACAGGCTCAGGAGCTGCAGCGACAGCAAGGCGAGCACGATCAGCACGCAGGCCAAACCGGTCTGAAGAATCAAGGAAAGGCCGGACATGATGATCGGTTCGGACCCCCCACTCTCTGAAAATTGACCCGGTCGGATTTCGGGCCGCCGCAACAGGCAACGCAGAACCCGGCGGCTAAGGTCTGCGCAATGTGAGGCGGCATGCAATCTTTCGCAAGTGCCACGGAGGGGCATGACCAGAGGGCGGCCTTGGGCGCCCGCGGCATTGAACGGTCGGGGCGGCCGGGCTATGGGGGCCGCGCTAAGGAACGTGGCCGATGAGAGACACGATTGTTGGTGCCGTGCTGGCAGTCCTTTTTTTGGGCCTGCTGTTTGCCGCGCCGCGATTTCTGCCTCACGGCATCGAAGCGATGAACCTGGCGGAACCGGCTCAAATCCCGCCCGGATTTACGGGAACCCGGCTCATCGGATCGTGGGATCTCGCGTGTGCGCCCGTGAGGACAGCGGCGGGCGCGCAGCAGCCGGATTCCCAAAAAGAGGCCGGCCGTTGCAGGATGGCCCGGGGTTACCGGGCGCAGAACGGCCAATTGGTGCTGGCTGTGGCCTTCCGCTATGCGGGACCCCAAAAAGCGCTGACGATGATCGTTCGCTTTCCGCCCGTCGGCCGCCAGGGACAGTATTTGCTGGTGAGGCTGGGACGGCAGGGGGGCCTCAGGCTTCCCGTTTTTGGATGTGCCAATGGGTCTTGTGTCGCCGTGGGCGCCCTGATACCTGCGGCGCAGAGTCTGCTTCTTTCGGCGTCGGCGGCGCAGGTGGTGTTGCCGCCCCGGGCAGACGGAAAACAATATTCGATCGGCATTCGTCTGGACGGGCTGGCGCCGGCACTGGCCGGGATGCGCCGCGCCGAACTTTGAAAGTGCTGTGGACTTCAGTGTTTTTTGGCAGCGCGCGTGCTAGTATGTGGTTTCGGATCGCTCCGGGCCGCCAAAAGCCGATGCGGCAGGGCTTGAGGAATGGCCGGAGCGCTGCTGCCGGCTTGCGAAGGGCGGATCGAGCCATCGTCCTGCGCCAGTCTGTGCAGGCGGACGGAACATTTGCCGACGGAACAATCGAGATGACGCGGCTGCCTGTCGCGGGAAGGGCTTATGTCTAACGGAGGTTCTCCCGCCACGGAGCACTCGTTCGCCGAGCATCTGGTCGCGTGCGGGAAAGTGCAGCCGCAGGCGATCGAGCGCGCCCAGCATCTGGCCGTCGAGAGCCACGAGCGCCTCGAGAGTGTTTTGACGCGGCTGGGCCTCGTCAGCGAACGCGATCTCGCCGAAGCGCTGTCGCAATTTCTCCACCTGCCGCTCGCGGTCGCCGCCGACTATCCGCCGCAGCCAATTCTCGAAGAACAATTGGGACGAAAATTCCTGCGCGAGGCCAAGGTCCTACCGCTCCGCGAAGTGCCGGAAGGCGTAGTAGTCGCGATGGCCAATCCGCTCGATTCCTATGCGGCGCATGCGGTACGCTTCGCCGTCGGCAGGCCCATTCTGCCCCAGGTCGCGCTGCCGGCGGATCTCGAAGCCGCGCATGAGCGGCTCTATGGCGATGGCAAATCCGGCATTCACCAGATCTCGGGAGAAACCGACGAGCATGTCGGCGAAAGCATCGCCGACGACGTCGATCGCCTGAAAGACATCGCCAGCGAAGCGCCCGTTATCCGCCTCGTGAATCTGCTCATCACCCAGGCAGTCGAGGCGCGCGCGTCGGACATCCATATCGAGCCGATGGAAAACGAATTGCGCGTGCGCTACCGCGTCGACGGCGTCCTGAGGCCGGTCGAATCACCACCGCACCGCCTCGCCTCCGCAATGATCTCGCGCGTCAAGATCATGGCGAAACTCAATATCGCGGAACGCCGGCTCGGCCAGGATGGGCGCGTCGCCATGGCGGTGCGCGGCAAGGACATCGATCTGCGCGTCGCGACCACGCCTACGATTCACGGCGAGAGCGTAGTAATCCGCATTCTAGACCGCGCGCATGTCGAACTCGACCTGGATTCGCTCGGCTTCGACGAGAGCGTCATCACGCCCTTCCGCGCCTTGTGTGCCCATCCCCACGGCATTCTTCTCGTGACCGGACCCACGGGCAGCGGCAAGACGACGACGCTTTACGCGGCGCTGTCGGCGATCAACACCAACGACAAGAAGATCCTGACCATCGAGGATCCGGTCGAGTATCAGCTGCAGGGCGTCAACCAGGTACAGGTCAAGCCGCAGATCGGGCTGACCTTCGCGGGCGCGCTGCGCTCGTTCCTGCGTCACGATCCCGATATCATCATGATCGGTGAAATCCGCGATCTCGAAACCGCGCAGATCGCCGTTCAGGCCGCGCTGACGGGCCATCTCATCCTTTCCACGCTTCATACCAACGACGCGGCGACCGCGGTGACGCGCCTGCTCGACATGGGCGTGGAAGACTATCTTCTCACCTCGACCATCAACGGCATTGCCGGACAAAGGCTTCTGCGCAAATTGTGCGATGTCTGCAGCGAAGCCTACGAGCCGATTCCCGAACTGGTGAGGCGTCTCAAGCTTGACCGTCTTACGGAGGGGCGTTCGATCGTGCTCAGGCGTGCGGTGGGGTGCGCGCAATGCCATCACACGGGCTATCGTGGCCGCACGTCGATCGTGGAAGTCCTGACGGCGACGGACGCAATCAAGCAGGCAGTACTCAAAAGCACCGACTCCGGCCAGATCCAGAAGATTGCCGTCGAGGAAGGCATGCAGACGATGGCGACGCACGGCCTCAAGAAGGCGCTCGCGGGCATCACGACCATCGACGAGGTCCTGCGCGTGGTGACGGTGGTCTGAAGATGGTGCAGTTTCAGTACAGGGCAATGACGGGTTCGGGCGCTGTCGTGCGCGGCATGCTGGAAGCGCCGTCGCGCGACCAGGTGGTGCGGCAGCTGCGTACGAGAGGGCTCGTTCCCCTTGCTGCCTCCGAGCGCGGCGAAGGCGGCCTCTTCGGAACGCTGGCGAAGAATCTTCGTTTCGGTGCGCGCGTGACGTTGCGCGGTCTGGCGATGGCGACGCAGGAGCTTTCCACGCTGCTGAAGGCTGGCCTCGAGCTCGACCGCGCGCTCGGAATCCTGGTCGGCCTCTCCGACATCGGAGCCTTGCGCGTGCCGTTCGAGAGCGTGAGCAACCGCGTGCGCGACGGCATGAGCTTCGCGGAAGCGCTCGCCGCCGATCCCGTGTTTCCGAAATTCTACGTGAGCATGGTGCGCGCCGGCGAACATGGCGGCACCCTCGACGTAACGCTGCAGCGCCTGACCGACTATCTCTCGCGCACGATGGCAATCCGCGAGCAGATCACTTCGGCGCTCGTCTATCCGTGTCTGCTTCTCCTCACAGCTGGCGGTTCGATCATCGTGATCCTGGTGTTCGTCCTGCCGGAGTTTGAGCCGCTCTTCGCCGATGCTGGGAAATCGCTTCCCATGGCGACCAGGATGGTCATGGGCGCGGGCCACGTGGTGCGCGATTACGGATGGATCTTCATCGGCCTGATCGTGGCGGGCGTCGTCGGGCTGCGCCGGGCGCTGAAAACGCCTGCCAACCGGCTCAAATGGGACGCGTTCGTCCTCAAATGGCCGGTCCTGGGCAAGCTGTTTGCGGCCATCGAAGTCGAGCGCCTGATGCGCACCTTCGGCACATTGCTGTCCAACGGGGTGCCGTTACCGACGGCGCTCAACCTGTCAAAGGACGTGCTCTCGAACACGGTTCTGGCCGCGGCGGTCAAGGACGCGGCGGTCTCGCTGCGCGAGGGCGAACGCCTCGCCCAGCGGCTCGCTCGCTCAAAAGTGTTTCCTGCTGTGACCCTCGACCTGATACAGATAGGCGAGGAGTCCGGCAAGCTCGACGAGATGCTGCTTCGGCAGGCTGATCTCGACGAGCTCAGGATCAAGCACAAGGTAGATCGCGCTCTGGCGCTGCTTGTACCGGTCCTGACCATCACGCTGGGCATGATGGTCGCAGGTCTCATCGCTTCGATGCTGGTAGCAATCATCAGCGTGAACGATCTCGCGCTTCAATAGGAGGCCATTGGTGAAGAATTGGAGAAACTCTTTCCCCGCGCTTCGCTCCCGCAAGGACGAGGCCGGTTATACATTGATGGAACTGCTGGTAGTGCTCGCGATTCTGGGCCTGCTCGCTGCCATTGCGACACCGATGGTGCTGCACTATCTCGACAGCGCCAAGGTTTCGACGGCCAAGACGGAAGTGTCGACTCTCGCCGCCGGGCTCGACCTGTACAAATATGATGTCGGGCGTTATCCGACGACGCAAGAAGGCCTGGAGGCGCTCGTCTCGGCGCCGCAGGGCGTCGACAACTGGAATGGGCCCTACGTCAAGAAGACGACGAAGCTCTCCGATCCCTGGGGCCGTCCTTACAATTACCGCTTTCCGGGAGATCATGGCGAGTTCGACCTCTACAGCTATGGCGCCCATGCGGACGTGGCCAAGAACGATGAAAAGCCGCCTATCGCGAACTGGTGAGCGCGGCGTGCGTTCACCCCTCACCTGCGTCTGCGCGGTTGACAGGCATCATATGGAGCCCCTCTCCCACAAGGGGAGAGGGAGCACCTTGCCTGCGTTTTCTGGTGTTGATGCAACGGGGAACTTCCCCTCTCCCCTTGTGGGAGAGGGCTGCGACAGGAAGCGGATCTTCCGAAACGAAGCGCGGGTGAGGGGTGGGCCGCACAGGGCCGCCGGCGAACGTGGCTTCACTCTCATCGAAGTCCTCGTCGCGCTCACCATTCTGAGCATCTCGCTTGCCACCTTGCTTGCGGTCTTTACGCAAGGGCTCGACAGGGCGCGGGAAAGCCGCAACGAGGCGTCCGCGCGCGTGCTCGCGCAGTCTCTGCTCGCTCAGGCCAAAACGTCGACGAACCTCGCAGTCGGAGATAGCGCCGGCCGGACGAACGACTTTTATTGGCACCTGCGGGTCGCGCCTTACGGCTCCGCCGCGGACCTTGCGGCATGGCAGGCGACCCCCACCGAAATCTCCGCGAAAGTGACCTGGCTTGGTAGCAGCGGCGGCAGGCGCTCGATCACCTTGTCGACATTACGCTACGTGCCCAAGCCGAGCACCGGGTCGCAGTCGGATTCCGATTCGGATTCGGAGTGAAGGAGATTCGCGCCCTGACGAAATCTTGCCAGGCGGAAGCGGGATTCACCCTGCTCGAGCTTCTCATCGCCACCACGGTGCTCGGCTTTCTCTCGCTTCTTCTCTTCGGCGGCTTGCAATTCGGAACGCGCGTCTGGGAGAAGGCCCAGTCGTCAACGACCGACACCAACCGTGTCCGCGCCGCGCAGCTCTTCCTGTCCGACGAGATTTCGCACATCTATCCGAGCTTCACCGGGCTCTTGCCGGCCGACAAGCACGTCGCGTTCGAGGGCCAGGACAAGCGCCTAACGTTTCTCGCAGCGTCGAAGTCGGTCGCAGGCGCGATGGACTGGGTCACCATTCAGGCGCAGCCTGGCAAGGGCAGCGTCTCGGTCGTGGTGACGAGCGAAGGCGAATTGTCGAACGGGCATGACACGGCGTTGCGCCATACGCTGATCCGCGGGCTCAAATGGTTCCAGATCTCGTATTATGGGGAGCCATCGCCGGCCGGAGCGTCGACCACGACTCCTTCGATTGCGAATGCGGGTTTGGGCCGCAATGCCGCTGCCTTGGCAAGCGCGCCGCCCCAATGGACTTCGGTGTGGATCGGTCAGCGGCGCCTGCCTTCGCTGATACGCATTCGCGCCGCCTTCGCAGACAAGGCCCCATGGCCCGATCTCGTGGTGTCGCCGCGCATCGATGTCGACGAGTCCTGCGTTCTCGACCAGCTTTCGAAATATTGTCAGGGCCGCTGATGGCGACACCAACCTTTTCGGATTCGGTCGGCCAGTTCCGCGGCTTTGCAGGCGAGCTAGTCTCCGAATGGCGGCGCGAGCTTGCACGCTTCGTGCGCGAATTGCTCGCCAGTCCGCTCGCGCGCGGCGGAGAGCTGGTGCTGCTCGATATCGAAGCGGACCAAGTGATCGTCAAACTCGCTTCCGGCGACGATGTTCACGAAATCGGACGCGCCGCGGGCGACGGCGAGAGCCGCGCCAGGGAAATCTCATCGCTGCTAGCGGCGTCCGAGCTTGTTCCCCGCGGGACTGCCGATGTTGCCGTCGAATTGCCCGATGACGATGTCTTGCGGCGGCGCTTCGAACTTCCCGCCGCCGGCCGGTCCACCTTGGCGCGGGCCGTTCCCTTCGAGCTCGAGCGGTTGAGCCCCATCGAAGCCGATCGCCTCTATTATGATTTCAGCATCCTGGAATCGCTGAAATCGAAGAAGCAGGTCGAGATCGAATTGCGCATCGTCAAGCGCAGCACGGTCGATTCCGCCATCGCCTCGGCCCATGCCGCCGGCCTGAGGGTCGGCGCGATCCGCTTCGCCGGCGATCCGCGCGAGGCGGATTGGCGATCCTTTCCGCTCGACCGCCGCGCATGGCTCGGGCTCAAATGGCGCCAGTGGAACGTCCTCGCGCTCGGCGCCGCGGCAATCGTGCTCGGCATCGCCGTCGTGTTTGCGGCCTACCTTCGCGGCGTTTCGGCCGCGGGCGCGCTCGCCGACGAACTTGAAGCGGCGGGCCGCCGCGCTGCTGTCGTCCACCGGCTGCTTCACGATATCGGCGATGTGCGGGCGCAGATCGAATTTCCGCTGGAGCAGAAACGCGCGCCTTTCCTCCTGGCAATCCTCTCCGAGCTGACGCGCGTGTTGCCCGACGGAACATGGCTCACGGAATTCCAGCTCGACGGGAGCAAGGTTCACATACAGGGCTTCTCCAAATCGGCATCCGATGTCGTGGGCGTCGTCGATCGCTCGCCCATATTCGCAAACGCCCAGTTCATGGCGCCGCTGCAGAGCGCGCCCAACGGTCTCGAGCGCTTCGATCTCTCCTTCGATGTCAAGGGAGCGCACCACTGATGACCGCTCCCACTTTCCTGCGTGGCCGCAAAGGCGCCTTTCTCGCTCTCGGCGCCATCGTATTGTTGTTCGCTCTTGTCTTTGCGCTTCCGGTCGCCGCCCTGTTCCGCGCCCAGGCCGACGATCGCGCCGAAGCCCTGGACCAGCTCGCAGCCTATCGCGCCCAGGACGCACAGCGACCGGCGCTCGTGGCGCGTCTTGCGGCGCTTCAACAGGGCGCGAAATCGGTCCCCGGGCTTCTCACCGCGTCAAGCGCCGCTCTTGCCCAGGCGCAGCTGCAAAGCGATATGAAGGAGCTCATCGACCGCAGTGGCGGCGCACTTCTGAGCGCACAATTGCTTCCGCCCACAAAGGTCAAGGGATTCGATTCCGTCGCGATCGAATATGATTTGACGATTCCGGTGTCGCGTTTCAGTTCGCTCGTCTATGCGGTCGAGACGCACACGCCGTATTATTTTGTCGACAGCGCCGATTTCGTGATGCCGCCGAACTGGCGGCCCAACCCGCAGGGGCAGGATCCGTCGATGGAGATGCGCTGGACCATCCATGCCTTCCGCTGGAGAGGCTCGCGATGAGTCTGCGGCTCAACCCGGCACAGCTCGCGCTGACGGCCATTTGCGGCGTGTTGTCGATCATCCTCGGCTACATGCTGCTTGCGCCGTTGCCCGATATTCCTCAGCCCGCGATCCAGGCGCATGCCGACCCGGTCGACGACGCTCCGCCCGCACGCTTCGAGGCGCCGCCCAAGCAGGCTTTTGTCGAGGTCGACGACCGCTCGGTGTTCAATCCGCTGCGCGTGCGCGTGAGCGGACCCTCCGAGCCGGGCGCGGCAAACACCAACAGCCTGCCCGCCGATCTCTCGTTGGTCGGCGTCATCCTCGACGGCGACACCAGACTCGCCCTGTTCAAGTCGAACTCTGCGCCGCTTGCGGTGGGCGTTTCCGTGGGTGGCAGCATCGAGGGATGGCAGGTCACGCGCGTCGAGCCCGACGAGGTGGGCATGAGGTCGGCCGCCGGAGAACAGGAAATCAAGCTGGCCGCGAGCAAGCCTTCCGGGCAACCGGCGGTGCAGGCCGTGGGTGGGCCCGGAAGCTACAATCTCAATGCTGCGCAGGCGAACGCCAATGCTGCGCAGGCGAACGCCCAGGCGAGGTTCCAGGCCAACATGGCGGCGCGGAACAACGCCGCAAACAATAACGCGAACGTCAACGCGAACAACAACGCGAATAACGACGACGACGACGACAACAATTAGACTGCGTTTTGTCGGCGCGACAGAACCGGCAAGCATTGCCGGATGCTTCCCCCAAGAAGGGTTCACTTTTGCTTCTCCGCGACTCCGCGTGAACCCTATCCCGGCAGCCTACGCTCCGCGCACAACTTCACGTCTCCGTGAAGGCTGCGCCCTTGCGCGGGCATTTCGTGATAGGCTGCCGCCATTGCTTTCAGGGGATCGATCCATGCGCAGGATGCTTCGTGTTACGGTATTGACGCTTGCAGCATGCGTGGCGCCCTCAGCCCTGTTTGCGATGGGCGGCGGCGGCGGTTATGGCGGCGGTTTCAGCTCGATGCGCATGCCCACGAAGCCCGACGATTACAGCGCCGCGCTGAAGCTGATTCATCAGGAGAGATACGCCGAGGCGATGCCGTATCTCGACAAGGCGGTCGTCCAGCATCCGCACAACGCCGACATTCTCAACTATCTCGGCTACACGCACCGGATGGTGGGGGATTATCCCGGTTCGCTCGCCTGGTATCAGAAGACCCTCACCGAGGATCCCGGTCACAAGGGCGCGCATGAATATCTGGGCGAGCTCTATCTGAACATGCGCGATGTCGCTTCGGCGCGGATGCAGCTTGCCGAGCTCGTGCGACTTTGCCCCGACAATTGCGACGAGCGCGATGCGCTCACCAAATCGATCGACACCTACGTCGCCGCCAATCCCCCCACGGCGATGCCGGCCACCGCCGCAGCGACGCCCGCCGCTTCCGCGGCGGCTTCGCCTGCGGCAGCCCCACCGGCAACGACGTCGGCCGCACAGCCGGCCGCTCCCGCGCAAACAACTCCGCCGTCGCCTTGAGGCAGGACAGTATTTGCACGCGGAGACGCGGAGAACGTGGAAGACAGAAATTCACAGGGAGACAGCGAGGGCGGTGAGAAAGAAGGTGGCGCGCCGGAGGCGCGCAATAATTCTCACTGTCCTCACTGTTTCCCTGTGAAACTGTCCTTTTCTCCGCGTCGTCCGCGTCTCCGCGTGCACCTTTCTTAAAGGCGCAACGCCGGGATCACGCCCGCTCTTTCGCCATCGCGGCGAAGCGGGCGAAGAGGTAGTGGCTGTCCATGGGGCCGGGCGAGGCCTCGGGGTGATATTGCACGGAGAACGCGTTCCGGTTCTCGACCACGAGTCCGCAATTGGTGCCGTCGAACAGCGAGACGTGCGTTTCGCGCACGCCCTTGGGCAGCGTTGCGCTGTCCACCGTGAAACCGTGGTTCATCGACACGATCTCGACCTTGCCCGTCTCAAGATCCTTGACCGGATGATTGGCGCCGTGATGGCCCTGCGCCATCTTCCGCGTCTTCGCGCCGAGCGCCAGCGCCAGCATCTGATGGCCGAGACAGATGCCGAAGACCGGCACGCCGCGATCGAGGAGCGCTGCGATGGTGGAGATCGCATATTCGCCGGTAGCGGCGGGATCGCCGGGGCCGTTCGACAACAACACGCCATGCGGTTCGTGCCGCATCACCTCGTCAAAGCTCGCACTGGCGGGCAGCACGGAAATCTCGGCACCATGTCCCGCGAGCTGGCGCAGGATGTTGCGCTTCACGCCGTAATCGAGAACGACGGCGCGCCAGGTGGGCGCCTTCTGCTCGCCATAGCCGTCGCCCCATTGCCAGGGCGTCTCGCGCCATTTGTAGGTTTGCCGGCACGTCACTTCTTTTGCCAGATCGAGGCCTTCGAGCCCCGAAAATCCGCGCGCTTCCGCCGCGAGTTTTTCGATATCGAATTTTCCGTCCGGCACATGGGCGACCACGCCGTGCGGCATTCCCCGTTCGCGGATGCGCGTGGTCAATGCGCGCGTGTCGATTCCGGAGATGCCGGGGATGTTGTGCAGTTTGAGCCAGCGGTCGAGCGGAGAGAGCGAGCGCCAGTTCGAAGGCTGCCCCGCATCGGCGCGCACCACGATGGCGCGCATCGCCGGCGTCAGCGATTCGATGTCTTCGCTGTTGGTGCCGACGATGCCGATATGGGGAAAGGTGAAGGCGACGATCTGACCGGCATAGGAGGGATCGGTGAGGATTTCCTGATAGCCGGTCATCG
>Ga0182024_10004410_pt1 | contig 32423 bp, 28 predicted proteins | sample P32metaG_FD_120480 | JGI IMG/M metagenome (GOLD analysis project Ga0182024, IMG submission 120480) | Permafrost microbial communities from Stordalen Mire, Sweden - P3-2 metaG (Illumina Assembly) | ecosystem: Environmental > Terrestrial > Soil > Wetlands > Permafrost | place: Sweden: Stordalen...
ATCGACTTTTTCCCCGATCTGCTGGAGCACACCGAACTCATGACCCGAACCGGCGACCTTCTCCTCAAGCGGGTGATATTTCGCAAGGCCTCGCGCACGCACGGCTACTTTCTATCCAGCAATTCGCACGAGCGGCTGGACATATTCGATGCGATCGGGCTCCAGTGCTACTGGTACGACGAGGTGACGAACGATCTCTACCTGCACGTGTACAAGAAAGACCAGGGCTTTTTCATCCGGGAGGAGATCGCGAGCAAGTTCCAGGAAGCCACGATCCTCGCATTCTACGGTTCCGCGGTCGGACTCGATCAGGCGGATACGGACCGGATTTCGGGGCTCGTTGAAAAAGTGACGAACTTCATCGGAGGAAACCTGGGCGTCCTGACAGGCGGTGGAGGCGGGGTCATGCGGCTTGCGACGGACCAAGCGCGGATCAAGGGGGCCCTGACTGGAGCGTGCTTTCTCGAACTCGAGGCGCAGCCGCCCGAGCTCGGGGTCGATTTCTTCAACACGTTCCAGGAGTCCTCGCGTCATTTCCGGCAAAAATGGTTCGAGGTCGCCGACTTTTGCATTTTCAACGTCGGCGGCGTCGGAACGCTCGAGGAAATTGGGATCGAGATGTGCAATCTAAAGCTGGGCATCCGGCCCCGCGTGCCGTTTGTCTTTTTCAACGCGCGGTACTTTAACGATCTGCGCCGCCAGATCCGCCACATGATCCGGACCAAGCGAGCGCCCGCGTGGATGGCCGATTACATCCTTTTCACGGACGACCCCGACGAAGTCGTGGCCTATTACAGGCGCAAGCTGCAGGTGCTGTGATGGACGCTTCCGCCCTGCCCAGGACCGTCCTGGTTGTCGGCGGCGGCGGGCGCGAACACGCGCTCGTCCGGTCGCTGGCCGCCTCGCCCGCGCGCCCGCGCGTCCTATGCGCGCCGGGCAACGCAGGCATCGCCGACGACGCCGCGTGCTTCCCGGTCGGGGCCGAGGATGTCGCCGGCCTCGTCGCCCTCGCCTGCCGCCAGGCGGCCGAATTCGTCGTCGTCGGACCCGAGGTCCCGCTCGCCCTCGGCCTGGTGGATGCCCTGGCCTCGGCCGGGATACCCGCGTACGGCCCGGGCGCCGACGGCGCGAGGCTCGAGGCATCGAAGATCTATACGAAGGAAATCCTCTTGAAATACGGCATCCCGACTGCTCCCGCCGCGATTTTCGGGGATGCGCAATCCGCGAGCGCCTGGATTCGCTCCAAATCCGCGCCGATCGTCGTCAAGGCGGACGGACTGGCGGCCGGGAAAGGGGTTGTCGTCGCGCAGACGATCGCGGAGGCCGAGGAGGCCGTGCGGGCCCTGATCCGGCTGACGCCTCCCGCCCCTGCGGCCGGCGGGCCGAACAGGATCCTGATCGAGGAGTGCCTGCAGGGCGAGGAGACTTCAATTCTCGTAATCGTGTCCGGCCGGGACTACGTGATCCTTCCAACCGCTCAGGACCATAAGAGGGCCGGCGAGGGCGACACGGGCCCGAATACCGGTGGCATGGGAGCCTGTTCGCCTGCCGCGGTGGTAACCCCCGACCTTCTCGGCCGAATCGAGAACGAAATCGTGCGTCCTTCCGTCGAGGGAATCGCCGCAGAGGGGATCGATTTTCGCGGGACGCTCTTTGTCGGGATCATGCTGACGGAAGCCGGGCCAATGGTCCTCGAATACAATACCCGCTTTGGGGATCCCGAGACCCAGGCCGTCTTGCCACGCCTGGCCACCGACCTTTTGGAACTTCTTTGGGCGGCCGCCCAAAGGAAGCTTGCGGGAGTCCGCCTCGAGGTCAGTCCCGAGCCCGCCATCTGCGTCGTCGTCGCCGCGCAGGGTTACCCAGGGTCCTACCCGAAGGGAGGCCGGATTGGTCTGCCGGCTAATGGAGAACTCCCTCCCCAGACGGTTGTCCTGCACGCGGGCACCGCCCGAAATCAAGCGGGCGAAATCGTCGCAAACGGCGGGCGCGTGCTGGGCGTGGTTGCGATGGGCCCCACCCTCAAGGCTGCAGCCGACCGGGCCTACGCAGTCTGCGAAAAAATCGAGTATTCCTCGAAATTTTATCGCCGCGATATCGGCGCGCGGCAGATCGGCCGAACATGAAAAAGTGGGCACTCCTTTTGGCGTTTTTCGCGGCTCTGGCGCCTCGCGCCCCTGCGGCGCCCCTCGAGCGCGATTTGGGGCAAGGGCTCGCCTACTTCCGCATCCATTCGATTCTCCTGGATCTCCCTTCGGACGAATCGGTGCGCCAGCGGCCCTGCGTTTTGGATGTGCGTTACGTGCGCGGGGACCGCGCCGCGGCGGCCACCCTGTTCACCTGGCTCAAGTCCCACGCGGGACCGAAGTCGCCCGTATTCCTCCTCGCAAATCCCGAAACAGCCCCCGTCCTTCTCGTCCCGCTCAATCCAGCCAATTCGGTGCCCGGACTCGTGGTTCTCGGGCCGGCGGCGCGCAATTTCGAGCCGGACATATCCGTGTCCGTCACACCCCAAGTCGAGCGCCAAGCGTACGACGCCCTGGAAAAAGGCGCTTCGATCGATTCCCTTCTCAGCGCGCCGGTCGAAAAGGAGCGCTACGACGAGGAACGCCTGGATCGGGAGCACGTGGACGACAGCGCCCCGGAGCCAGTTGCGGAAGGCGGTCAGCCGGCGCAGCCTCTCTCGCCGCCACATCTAATCGATCCCGTATTGCAGCGGGCAGTGCAACTTGATCGGGCACTTCTCGCGTTGAAGCGTTTGTAACGCGCAGGAACAGCAGTAAAGCCGCCGAATTCCAGTTTTGCGTTTGGCCAAGAACCGTGTCCCGTTGATCATCGGATGCCCTCGACAGGACATATATTAGTGGTGTGCACGGCAAACATTTGCCGGAGTCCGATGGGCGCCGCACTGCTGCGCCACGCGTTGGCGGCCGAAAGCGGCTGGCTCCGCTCAATTCCAGTGATTTCGGCCGGTGTATCCGCGCGCGGCGGCGAGCTTCCCACAGACCATTCCGTCACATCGCTAAAAAAGGTCGGTTTGGACATATCCGGCCACCTCAGCAGGCCGCTCACCCAGGAACTGATCAACGGAGCCTTGGTCGTCATATGCATGACCGATTCCCACAAGGCCATGGTCCGGCTGATGGCCGATCCCGAGCCAAAAAATCTGATCCTCTTCCGCGAATTCATGAAGGAAGGAGCCAGGGAGATCGCCGATCCCTACGGCTGCCCGCTCCCGGTCTATGAGTCCAGCCGCGACGAGATGGTCGAAGCCCTCCCCTCCCTCGTGGAGTTTTTTAAGACACTGGCAAAGTGATTAAACCTTGTTCTTCGGAACCGGCCGCCATTAAGGATTGCGTGCATTTTGGGCCACAGCCGATTGGATAATTTGCATTGCTAGACCGCTGTTCTCCGATTTCCACAAAATCCGATGCTCGACTCCTCGCCACTCCCTCTCGCCGATCCTGACATTTACGCAGCAATAGTCTCGGAACTTGTTAGACAGCAGACTCATATAGAGCTTATAGCCTCCGAGAATTTCACCTACCCGGCGGTTTTGGAAGCCCAGGGAAGCATCCTTACAAACAAATATGCGGAAGGCTATCCCGGCCGGCGCTGGTACGGCGGTTGCGAGAACATGGACAAGATCGAACAGCTTGCGATCGACCGCGCCAAAACCCTGTTCGGCGCCGAGCACGCCAATGTCCAGCCGCACTCCGGATCGCAGGCCAACTACGCCGTCTATGCGGCCGTCCTCCAGCCCGGCGACAAGATTCTAGCCATGAATCTAAGCCACGGCGGGCACCTGACCCATGGAAACCCGGCCAACTTCTCCGGCAAGATGTACAAGGTTGTCGCATACGGCGTCAGGGAGGACAACAACCTGATCGACTACGACGCGCTTGCGGAGGTTGCCGGCCGGGAGAAGCCGAAGATGATCACGGTGGGCGCGAGCGCCTATTCGAGGATCATCGATTTCGCCCGCATGGGCGAGATCGCCAAATCGGCCGGGGCGTATCTGTTCGCCGACATAGCGCACATTGCCGGGCTCGTGGCGACGGGCCTTCATCCCTCCCCGCTGCCGCATGCGGATTTTGTGACGACGACCACGCACAAGACGCTCCGGGGCCCGCGCGGCGGCCTGATCCTCTGCCGCTCGGCGCACGCGAAGGCCGTGGATTCGGCCGTGTTCCCCGGATCGCAGGGCGGCCCGCTAATGCATGTAATCGCCGGAAAGGCAGTTTGCTTCGGCGAATGCCTGAAACCCGAATTCAAGACCTACAGCGAGCAGATCCTCCTCAATTCCAAGGCCCTCGCCGCCGCCCTGGTGAAGCGCGGGTACAAGATCGTCTCCGGCGGCACGGACAACCATCTGTTTCTCGTCGATCTCAGGGCCAACCTGCCGGACCTCATCGCAAAGAAGGCGCAGGAGGCCCTCGATCTCGCGTACATCACGTGCAACAAGAACACGGTTCCTTTTGAAACCCGGTCCCCATTCCAGGCGTCCGGTCTTCGCCTGGGGACTCCAGCCGTTACGACCCGCGGGCTCCGCGAGACCGAGATGGAGGAAATTGCGTCCTGCATCGACACGGTCTGCCGCGCAATCGGAACGCCCGCCGAAGCTGACGCCATCGCGTCGGTCGGAAAGCGCGCGCAGGCGCTGATGGCCCGCTTTCCCCTTCCCTACCGGGCCTGAGACGTGACAAACGCCGCACAAAATCACCCGCCGACCGGGCCGCGCAAATCCGGCTTGGGCGTCATCTTCCTGACGATCTTCATCGATCTGCTTGGGTTCACAGTTCTTTTCCCCCTGTTTCCGGGAATTCTTGAGTATTACCTGCGCGTCGACGGCAATCACGGGGCGATCGGCTGGCTCGTCGCCCAGATCGATTCGCTCGCCGGAATCGTGCATGCGAGCGGCAATTACCGGGCGGTTTTGTTCGGCGGAATCCTGGGTTCTCTGTACGGGATACTCCAGTTTGTGATGTCGCCGATTTGGGGGAGCATTTCCGACAAGGTGGGGCGGCGTCCGATTCTTCTCATCACCGTTGCCGGGGTCACGTCGAGTTACATTCTTTGGTTTTTCAGCGGCTCGTTTCTCCTCTTTGTCGCAGCGCGCCTGATCGGGGGCAGTTTCGCGGGCAATCTATCCGTGGCGACCGCGGCGGTGGCCGACGTGACCAGCCGCGAGAATCGCGCCAAGGGCATGGCCCTTGTGGGAATTGCGTTTGGGCTCGGTTTCATGCTCGGTCCGTTGCTGGGAAGCCTGGCGGCGATGAAAGACCTGACCGTGAATCATCCCGGCCTCGCCCGCCTGGGATTGAATCCCTTCTCGTTTCCCGCTCTCCTGTCGGTCGGATTCAGCGTGATCAATCTCATCTGGATCAGTCTGAAGTTTCGCGAGACGCTGGACCCCGCCCACCGCGATGCGAACGAATCCAGAAGGATCCGACATCCGCTGCATGAACTCGTGTCGGCCAAGGCCGGGCCGGCGCGGCGCACGAACTGGCTTTATTTCATCTACAGCCTCTCATTTACCGGAATGGAGTTTTCGCTGCCCTTTCTCGCTGCCGAGCGATTCCATTATGAGCCGGAAAAAATGTGGGAAATCTTCGGTTTTATGGGCATTGTTTTGCTGATTACCCAGGGCGGAATCGTGCGCTCGGTCGTTCCACGATACGGCGAGAAGGCCGTGCTGCTTGCTGGGCTGGCCGTCGACCTTGCGGGATTCTTGATTGTTGGCCTCGCCAGCTCAAACGGCTCTCTTTTCGCGGGCCTTGCATTGATCGGCCTCGGCACCGGACTCATCAACCCTTCCGTCTCGTCCCTTGTTTCGCTTTACAGCAAGGCCGGGGAGCAGGGGCTCATGCTCGGTGTCTTCCGTTCGCTCGGCTCGCTGGCCCGGGGATTCGGACCCATCGCCGCCTGCCTCCTGTACTGGTGGCAGGGCGCGACGACGACCTACATCCTGGCGGCCTTCGTTCTGATCGGGCCTTGGATCATGGCCCTGCCTCTTCCGAGGCCGGCCAAGTAGACTCTATCAAGATGTCGCAGCTTGCTGCGAAGTTTATTCGGCTGTCAGGAGGCCGCCCGAGTCCCGTCTCCGGCGGGACTCGGGCGGCGTTCAATGGAGCGCGGCCCGTGCGTGGCTTCCAACTCCGGCCGGTTTCTGCCGTCGCACTGTGCCTCCTATTTGCGGGATGCCTGTCCCTGCACCGGGAGCCGCCCAGGCCCGGCAGCACGAGCATCGGCTCCAGCGCAGTAACTTTGCCGGCGCAGATGCTCGACAACACCCTGATCGTGGAGGCCAAGTGGGATCGATTCGGGCCCTACCATTTCCTCGTCGACACCGGCTCGTCCGCGACCCTGGTGACGCCCGAAATCGCTGCCCGGTATGCCGACAAGGACGCTCCGCCGCCGGAAACACCCCAGGTGAGGGTCCGCTCCTCAGACGGGTCGAGCACCGCGCTGCAGGCCGCAACGATCGCCCGAATCGAGCTTGGAAGCGCGAAATTCACGACGGTGCCGGTCCTCGTATACGATTGCGCCCCGATCTCGGAACAGTACGGAGTTAAAATCGACGGTGTGCTCGGATTCCCGTTTTTTCGAGAGACTTTGCTGACCCTGGACTATCCCCGCAGCCGCGTCATTCTTCGGCGCCAGACGATGGCTTCCCCCGTTCTCCAGGGCTCCGCCATCGCGTTCAACAATTCCGACAAGACGCCGGTCATCCTTGTCCGGCTCGGGAACCGGGAATTTCCGGCTTTGATCGATTCGGGCAGCTTCGAGACCTTCAGTCTGAACCCCTTCGGTCTCGGGGCGAAATTCGCATTCGGCGCGACAGAGGGACCCACTGTGGGGACGCTGACCGGCGACCGGCCCCAGCAGATCGGGCGGCTCGCCGATACCCTTTACGTCGGCGACTACGCGGTGCCCCGCCCGGTCGTGGAGATCACCGAGGCGCCGTCGGCAATCGGGGGAGGCGTCCTGAAATACTTCACAGTCACTTTCGATCAGGAGCATGACCGGATGGCGTTTTTCCGGGACGCGACCGATCCCATTGCCGTGCCGGGCCGCCGCAGCACGGGTTTGAGCTTCGGGAAAGCGCCGGCCTATTGGCGCGTGGTTGGAGTCGTGCCGGGATCCCCGGCCGACGCAGCCGATGTGGAGACGGGTGATCTCGTGACCCGAATAAACGGCGAGACGGCGGCCAAATGGACTCCGCGGCGGTACGAGCAATTGGTCGCAAACGCCGAAGACATTACCTTCACATTTCTCAACGGCACGCAGGAGACGGATAAGAAGCTGCAGGTCGTCGATCTGGTTCCGTGAGGGTGGATTTCGGTTTCTGAGCGAAGGGATGTCCTACCGAGGAGTTGCGGCCTCCTTTGACGTCTCTTGGCCGCCATCTGGCACGCAGTACTGCGTGCGGATCTTGGCGGCCGGTCTTGACGGCAAATCTGGGTATTGGCCGCATCCGACGAAGGAGGACATCCCTTCGCTCAGAAACGAAATCTGCTCTTACGATCTCCGTCGAAGGAGGAATGCCCCGCCGCCGTCGTGGCGATCGATCCAGGGAAAAGATTCCTTGGATTTCACGAGTTCGAATTGGTCGGACGCCTTCTTGAGAAATGCGTCGACCACCCCGCTGTTCTCCTCCGGATCGATGCTGCAGGTCGAGTAGACGAGACGGCCTCCGGGGGCGACAAATCGGGCGGCGGCGGCAAGAATCTCCAACTGCTGGCGGGCGTGCTTTCGAAAGTCTCCCTCCTGGAGGCGCCATTTGACGTCGATTCGATGACACATCACGCCGGTGTTTGAGCATGGAACATCGGCGAGAACGGCGGGATACTCGAGCGGCAGGCCGCGTTCCTTGAGCGAGCGGGCCGATTCCCGGCGCAAATCCGCGATCACGATCTCCGTCCTGACTCCCCTGGCGAGCGACAGATTTTCCTTCAGCCGGTCGATCCGGGCGCCCGGAAGGTCCAGGGATACAACCATGCCGTCCCCGCTAGCCGCACTCCCAACTGTGTCCGCGAATCCCAATATCGGTCCGGCCATAACGTCCGCTATCTGCAGGCTTTTTCCACCCGGGGCCGCGCAAACATCGAGCACGGCCTCGCCAGGCTTGGGAGCGAGAAGCTCGATTGGGATGCGCGTGCCCGGATCCTGAAGGTAGACATTGCCGGAGCGGAGCAAGTGCTCGACGTCCGCCCATCTGCCCGACGGCACCTCAAAGAAACCTGTCCACGGAGTCGCCTTGAGCCAATCCGGCACGGGCGCAGACGGACTTACGGAGGGGCGCCAGCGGGCTTGAACCGAGGCCGGATGTTGATTCCAGGCGAGGAGTCCGCGGGTGGCTTCGGCCCCGAACGTGGCGAGCCAGCGGCGGACGAGCCAGACCGGATGGGAGTAGAATTCGGCGAGGGAGTCGGCGGAAGAAAAAGGCGGCGGCTCCGCCTGGTCTTGGAGAATTCCGGCGAGCTTGCGCGCCACCGCATTCACAAGGCGCGCCTCGGCTGGGCTCGCCAGGGACTTTGTCTGCTCCACGGCGTGGTGCACGATTTTCGCCGTTTCGCCCGTTCCTTCGATCATTTCAAATCCGGCCAGCAGAAGGGCCGCGCGCGTGACAAATCGCGGAGGATGGGCGATTATGCGCTGCAATGCCGTTTCAAGACGAAGGGCGTGGCGGACGACACCAAATACAAGATGCTGGAACCGGGCGCGTTCCGCGCCATCAAGCCCCGGAGCAGCCGTTTCCATCATTCGGTCCATGCGTTCGCGGGTTGCCAGCCAGCGCGCGAGGAGCCGCGCCGCCTCCGGCCAGGCCGCTGGGCCCGCCACGGGCGATTTGACAAGTTCAACCATTGTAAGCTCAACTCTCCGGTTTACGCTTCTTATCACGCAATCATGAATTCTGCTTCCGTCTCCGCGCTCATTGCAAAGAATCCGTCCTTGAAGGGCGCCAAAGGCAAACTGGAGGCCATGGAACCGGGTGCTTATGTGGTCCACCGGAGCTGGGGATTCGGCAAGATCAAGGGGTACGACGAAACCACCCGCCGCCTGACTATCGACTTCAAGGACAAGAAAGGGCACGACATGGATCCGGCCTTCTGCGTCGGCACGATGGAGATCCTGCCGAATAAGCATCTGCTGGTCCGCAAGGCGGAGGAGCCCGAGAAGATAGCGCAACTGGTGGCCGACAACCCCGTTGAGTTGGTGGTCGAGACGCTTCTCGGTTATCCAAACCACGCGACGACCGCGATCGACCTCGAAATCACGCTCGCCCAGGTCGTCGGCGAGGAAAAGTTCAAGAAGTGGTGGACGAGCGCCCGAAAGGCCGCCGCCAACGATCCCCGTATCGGAGTTCCCGAGAAGAAAACCGAGTGCTACGTTCTGCGCGAGACGCCCATTTCGGCCGAGGATGAAATTCTCGAGCAGTTCAACAGCACCCGCTCCGCCCGCCGCCGAATCAATCTTGCCGAGGAACTGGTGGAGGCCGCCAAACGCCAGGAGACAAAAGCCGACTTGTCCGCCGTGCTCAAGGGCCTGGCCGACGCGGTCCGGGACAGCAACCAGCTCGACGCATCGGAGCGCCTGTACGGAGCCGCGGTGCGGGACGACCTGGCCAAGCTCGCCGGCGTCGCTGGCCCGCTGGAGCCGACACAGGCCTCCCTCGCCGCCAATGTCCGCGATCTGCCGGCGATCGCCGAAAAGATCCCCGTCCCTTTTCAGGGCCGGTTTCTCGAACTCGTCAAAGAGACCCACCCGGTCGAGTGCCGGGATATAGTGTTCAACCTGCTCAAGGTCTCCCAGGGAAAGTTCACGACCGAGTGCATCAATTTCCTCGTCGATAACGGCTACTCAGACGATCTCGCGGCGGCGCTCAAGCGCTGGCAGACCGAGCAGAATCTGCGCGCGCCGGTCCTGCTTTGGATCGTCAAGAATCGCCATTCCAAGAAATTCGCGAAACTGCTCAATGACCTGATCAATCCGAGGCTTTTGAGCGCCATATTCTTTGGAATCGACTACGAGGCGCTTCAGGCCGCGAGCGCCCGCCGCATCCCGCTCGCCGACATACTCAGCGATGATCCGGATCTGATCGGGGATCTCCTGTCGACTGCCGACCCCGAGACCGCCCGCGATCTGGCGAACACGCTTCTGCTGAACCAGGGCTTCGAGGAACTGACGAAGAAGTCGCTGCTGGCCCGCTTCATCAAGATCTTCCCCAACATCCAGTCGCTCGTCGCAAGCGAGGCCGAGGGCCGCGAGGAGCAGCTTCTCGTGTCGCGCGCGAGCTACGACCGCCGGCGCGAGGAATACGAGAACATCGTTTCGAAGAGGATCCCGGAAAATTCACGCGCGATCGCGGCCGCCCGCGAGCACGGCGATCTGCGCGAAAATTCCGAATACAAGATGGCGAAGCAGGACCAGCAGATACTCATGGCCCAGAAGCGCGTGCTCGAGCGCGACCTCGCCCGGGCGCGTGTCACCGATTTCAAGGACACGTCCGCCGACTCGGTTGGGATTGGAAGCTTGGTCGAATTGCGCCACGCGGATGGGACGACCACCCGCTACACGATCCTCGGCGCCTGGGATGGAGATCCGGCGAACCACATAATTTCATACAAGACCCCGCTCGGGGCCGCCCTGCTCAACCGCAAGGCCGGCGAGACTGTAAAGGTCAAGACGGGGACGGCCGAGGAGATTCACACGGTCGTTTCGGTCGGTCGGTATGCGGATGCTACGCCGGCGTAGCGGACAGGGCAGAACGGCAGCCCTGGACTGATTACGGTTTCAGCTGTGATCGAAATCCTCCTAAAGGGCATCGCCGCCGGTTTCATTGTCGCGGTGCCGCTCGGCCCCGTTGGTATTCTTTGCTTTCGGCGCGTGTTGACGGGACCGCGGCTCGTGGGATTGATGACTGTCGCGGGAGCGGGTCTTGCGGACGCAATCTACGGAACTGCGGCCGCATTCGGCCTGACCGCCATCTCGCGAGCACTTTTGACCCACCGTGAGGGCCTGAGAGGCGCGGGCGGAGTGCTCCTTATCATTCTGGGCGCTCGGATGATTCGCGCTCAAACGCCCGAGGAGCAGCAAGAGAACTCGCTGAGGAGCCTGCCGTCGGCCTTCCTCTCGGCCTTTTTCCTGATGATTGCCAATCCCTCGGTCATCGTTTCGTTTCTCGCAGTGTTCGCCGTGCTGGATCTGGGGACCGTCCGGGGCTACTCGGAAATGGCGTGGCTTGGGCCCGGCGTTTTCATCGGCTCTTCGGCGTGGTGGTTTGCCTACGCCCTGACCCAGTGGTGCTTCAACCACAAGCTTCGCGCCGCCAGCCTGCGTAATATCGACATCGGCGCCGGCATCCTGGTCAGCGCCTTCGGCGTCTGGCAGCTGATCGAGCTCCTGCGCGGGCGATAGTATTGCAATCGGGCCGGACGGCATCCACCCTGCCCGGAATTGAGCGCATCCTGGGACACGCTAAAAACCCTGTCCGATCCCACCCGTCTGCGGCTGCTCGCGCTCGTGACGCGCGAGGAGCTTTCGGTCGCCGAACTGCAGGAAATCCTCGGAATGGGACAGTCGAGAATATCATCCCAGCTTGCGCTGTTGCGCCAGGCCGGGCTGGTCTCCGACCGGCGTGAAGGCAAGAATGCCTTCTATTCGCTTCGCGCGAATCTTCCCCAGCGGCAGGCGGCGCTTCTCAAGGCGGCGGTCGATTCGGTCGCCGACCTCCCCCTGGTGGATGAGGATCGCGAAAACCTGGAGCGAATCCTGCTCAAGCGCCGCCGGGTCTCCGAGCAATATTTTAACCAGATCGCGGGCCGGCTCGGGAAAAGCCACTGCCCGGGGCGATCCTGGGAGTCGATCGGCCACTTGGCGCTCCGGTTGACGCCACCCCTGGTGATCGCGGATCTGGGCGCCGGCGAAGGCCTCATATCCCAGCTCCTCGCCCGGCGCGCGAAGCAGGTGTGGTGCATCGACAACTCCCCGCGCATGGTCGAGGTCGGCGCCGAGCTGGCCCGCAAGAACGGCCTTGCCAATCTCGCCTACAGGCTTGGAGACATCGAAAAAGTGCCACTGCCCGACAAGTCGGTCGACGTCGCCATATTCAGCCAGGCTCTGCACCATGCCCAGCACCCCCAAATCGCCGTCCTGGAATCCGCCCGCATCCTCCGTCCCGGCGGCCAGGTGCTCATACTCGACCTGAACGAGCACGGATTCGAAAGGGCACGGGATCAATATGCGGATGTATGGCTGGGCTTCAGGGAAAACGTGCTCCACGGCTTTCTGAAAAAAGCGGGCTTCCACCAAGTCGAGGTCACCGCTGTCGCCCGGGAATCGACCGAGCCTTTCTTCGAGACGCTGCTCGCAAGCGGCATCAAGAAGTAATCAAGACCTCAGCCTCCAGGCGAAACGCTGGCGCGTTCCGCTACATCACGTCATCGTAGCGGAATGCGCCAGCGTTTCGCCGGAGGTCTTCACTCGACCGTCACCCGCGAACGATAGAAAGCGTTGAATTTCGCGTAGATCTCCTTCGGGGAGTCCATCGCGAGCGCTTCCTTGGCGAGGGTCCGCGCCTCGGACATTTTCAGCGCCCGGACAAGGTACTTGACCGTCGGCAGCCAACCCGGGGTCATGCTCAGGCTGTCGACGCCGAGTCCAAGAAGCAAAGGCGCGAAAACCGGGTCCCCGGCCATTTCCCCGCACACGCCGACCGGGATCTTCTGCTTGTGTGCCTCATCGACGATCCGCTTCAGCGTCCGCAGGACCGCCGGGTGCGTGGGCTCGTACAGATGGGCGATGCGGTCGTTCCCGCGGTCGACCGCAATCAAGTACTGGATGAGATCGTTCGTTCCGATGCTGAAAAAATCGCATTTCGGGGCCAGAATGTCCGCGGTATAGGCGGCGCTCGGAATCTCGATCATCGCGCCGACGGCGAGCTTTTCGTTGAAAGGCTGTCCGCGCTTGCGCAGCTCGGCTTTGCACTCGCCCAGAATGTCGTTGGCCCTGCCGAGCTCCTCGGCGCCGCTTATCATCGGATACATCAGCTGCACCTGTCCGTGGACGCTGGCCCGGAGGATGGCCCTCAACTGATCCTTGAACACTTCGGGATTCTCGAGAGAGTATCGGATCGCCCGGAAGCCCAGAAATGGATTGGCTTCCCGCCGCAACAGTTCGGGGACGCCAGCCATCGGCTTGTCGCCCCCGAGATCGAGGGTGCGGATGATCACGGGCTCGGGCGCGATGGCTTCGGCCAGCGCCTTGTACACAAGGAACTGCTCCTGCTCCGTCGGCATGCGCGAGGAATTGAGGCACAAGTATTCGGTTCGAAACAGGCCGACTCCTTGCGCCAAATATTCCTTCACCTTCGCGACTTCGTCCACCTTTTCAATATTGGCCATGAGCCGGACCTCGACCCCGTCGAGCGTGACCGCGGGTTTCCGGTTGGCCTCGACGAGCCGGTCCTCGAATGACTTTTTTTCCTGCTTGATCTTGCCGTAGCGGAAAAGCGTCTGCTCCGAGGGGTTCACGATGACCGTGCCTTCGTAGCCGTCCACGATCAGCCAATCGCCGGTCTTCACTCGCGTCGTCAGGTCGCGGACGCCGACGACCGCCGGAAGCTTCATCGAGCGGGCCACGATCACGGCATGGCTTGTCTTGCTGCCCATGTCCGTCACGATCCCCATCGCGGCGCTCCGGTCGATGCTCGCGCAGTCCGAAGGCGAGAGGTCGTTGGCTACGACGATCCGCTTTTCGGCGAGCCGGCTCAGGCTGTTCTCAGCCTGGCCGAGGAGGTTTTGGAGAACGCGCTGGGCCACGTCGCGGATGTCGCCCGCCCTTTCGCGCAGATACTCGTCGTCGATCTCCGAAAAAGCCTGAATATAGCGTTGGGAAACCTTGTTGAAGCACGTCTCGATATTCTTGCTTGTCGTTTCGAACTCCCGGATCGTCTCCGATATGAGGGCCTGATCCTCGAGCACGAGGAGGTGGGCGTCGAAAATGAGCGACTCCTCGGGACCCAGGTTTTTCTCCACCTCGCTTTGGATCTTGGAGATTTGCTGGCGCGTGATGACGAGGGCCTTGTCGAAACGGGAGATTTCCTCAATTCGCTTTCCGGGGTCGACCTGGTAGTTGGGCACCTCGACCTCGCTCTGGAGATAAACAAAGATCTGCCCATAGGCTATGCCTTGCGAGGCGGAGATGCCCTGCACTATGAGTTCTTTCTGAGTGCGATTTTCCGAAGGCATGCGAAGTGCGCCGCTCACCCCTGAGCGTGATGGCGCGTGCGGTGCACGAGCATAACGGCGCTTAAGCTGGATGGGTCAATTCCCATATTGCGCGATTTGGGTCTTGGCGGCTTTTCTCGGCGGTGCAAATGCTTCGTTCAGGCAATCCGCGCCTCTGCAAAGAAGGCGGCCGGGCCCCACGCGGCGCGGACAAACGCGCCGATCTCATCCGCCGGCGGACCACCTTCAACAGGCAAGAGCGCAAAGCAGGCGCTGCCGCTCCCGCTCATCCGAGCGGCGAGCCCGAATCGCGCTCGAACCCTCTCCAAGAGGACAGGCAGCGCCATGAACCTCCCGAACGCCGATTGCTCGAAGCTATTGAAGAGGACTTCCTCGGCAGCGGCCGAAGGATTTCCGAGCCATGCGGCGAGCCTTTGTTCCGCCTTGGCCGCCGGCAGATAGGCATCCGGCGCCCGGTCCGCGAGCCTTGCATAGGCGCTGGCTGTCGAGATATCGAAGCCCGGCTTGAACAAAAATACCCGCCGGCCACTCAAACGCGCGGCGGATTTCTGTGGTAACGCCTCAACCCGTTCTCCCTTGCCGCGCATGACGACCGGCCCGCTGCTCAGGAAGAGAGGGCAGTCCGATCCGATGGCAGTTGCGACTTTGAGGAGACCGGCCTCGTCGATCGGCCCACCGGCCAATTCGTTCAGCGCGCCCAAGGCGGCCACGGCGTTGCTGCTTCCCCCGCCAAGGCCGGCTCCGATCGGAATCCGCTTATCGAGGACGAACCGGGCTCCGCGGCGCCAGCCGGAGGCGTCCTGGAACGCCGCCGCCGCTCGCAATATGAGATTGGTTCCATCGAGGGGCACCCGCGGGTCGTTGCATTCCAGCGAAAAGCCGTGTTCGGCCTCCTCGGCCTTAAGATCATCCCCCCAAGTCAGCGGCACCGCGAGCGATACAAGATCGTGATAGCCGTCAGGGCGCCGTCCCGTGACCGCGAGGAAAAGGTTTAGTTTCGCAGGAGAGAATGCTCGGGCCGAATTCACTGTTTTCAACTCAAGATAACATTTCTCGCAGCTTGCTGCGAGGTTTCGTGTATGGGCGTTAGGACGCCGCCCTTTAGGCGGCGTCCAATCTCCAATCTTTGCCAATCTTTGCGAAACGGAAGAAGAAAACCTTTCCTCCCGGCCCAATTTTGCGTCAATTGGGATCCCAATCTCCGAAAAGATGCCTTGCGAACTCATACTGGCCCTCGACGTGCCGAACCGCGGTGCGGCGGATGCCGTGCTTGCAGAGCTGCGCGGGACCGTCAAGTGGGTCAAGATCGGCCTGGAAATGTTCACTGCCTGCGGACCGGAATACGTCCGGGCCGTGGCGGCTGGCGGGTTCAACGTTTTCCTCGATCTGAAACTCCACGACATTCCGAACACGGTCGCGCGCGCCGTTGAGTCGCTGAATTCACTTCCAATTGGCATGCTGACCGTCCATGCGGCGGGCGGGCGGGAAATGCTGGCCTCGGCCAGCCGGGCCGCGCGGGCAGATCTTATCGTCCTCGGCGTAACGGTTCTCACCTCACTGGACGGCCCGGGGCTTGCCGAGACGGGAGTATCGGGCGATCCCGCGGCGCAAGCCGCTCGTTTGGCGAAGCTTGCCGTATCCGCGGGCCTTCGGGGCTTGATTTGCTCCCCACTCGAGGTCGCTCTCCTCCGCGGACAGTTGCCCGCCCACGTGAAGCTTGTCACCCCTGGAATCCGGCCCGCCGGGAACCCCGGCAGAGACGATCAGAAAAGAGTGATGACGCCCGCCGAAGCCGCCCGCGCCGGAGCAAATTATATTGTTGTTGGCCGTCCGATCCTAATGGCGGAAGATCGCGCCGCGGCCGCGGCCGCGATTCTCCACGAACTGCCTTGACCAAGTACTGCCTTCCATGAGCCGCACTGCCGCCATATTGCTCGCCGCCGGAAGCGGCCGGCGCATGCAGGGGGCCGTCGAAGACAAGGTCCTCGCCCCGCTCGCGGGCCGCCCGGTATTTGCCTATTCCGGAGCCGCTTTTTTGGAGAGCGGGGTCGCCGATCTTTACGTCGTCGTGTACCGCGATCTTCGGCAGATGCTCGCGCTTTCGGCGGCGGCCCCGACACCCTCGACGCTCATTCGGGGCGGGCGGGCGAGGCAGGACTCGGTCATGCATGCCCTGGCGGCGCTGCCAGATGACGTCGCCTATGTATTCGTCCACGACTGCGCGCGGCCTTTCGTCCGGCCGGACCAGCTCATCGCGCTTCATGAAGCCGTGCGCCGGAAAAATGCCGTCGTCCTGGCCCACCGCGTGATCGAGACAATCAAGGAATCCACGCCCAAGTCGCATCGCCTCCGCACTCTCGACCGGAGCCGGCTCTGGGCGATGGAGACGCCGCAGGTCTTCACCCGGGACCTCATCGTGCGAGGCTATGCCCGGGTCGCAGCGCGCGGACTCCACGTTACCGATGACGCCGCCGCGGTCGAATGTCTGGGCCACCCCATCGCCATTATCGAGAATTCCCATCCGAACCCCAAGCTCACAACGCCGGCGGACATGGCCTACATGGAATTCCTCATGACCGATAGGCGGGCGGAGGAGCGAATTCCATGATCCGAATCGGCCACGGATACGACATCCACAAGATCGTCAAAGGCCGCCCGCTCGTGCTCGGCGGCGTCCGGTTCGAAACGGATTTCGGCCTTTTGGGCCACAGCGATGCCGACTGCCTCACTCACGCCGTCTGCGATGCGCTGCTGGGGGCAGCCGGACTTCCGGACATCGGGCATCGATTCCCCGACACCGATCCCGCATGGAAGGACGCCGACTCGCAACTGCTTCTGCGCAATGTAGTCGCGGCACTGCGCGCGCATCGGTACTCGCCCGTCAATATCGACATCACGGTGATCGCCGAAAAGCCGAAGATCCAGCCGCGGATTGCAGACATCAAGGCCGCCCTCTCCCATTCCATTGGGCTGGCAGCCGGCGATATTGGGGTCAAGGCCACGACCCATGAGGGGATCGGTGAACTCGGCCGCGGCGAGGCGATCGCGGCCTTCGCGGTCGCGTTAATCGAAAAGCCATGAGAATTCGGAACGCCTGGGCGTTCGCGTTCGCCGCCCTGCTGGCGGCCGCCTCCGCCGGCTGCATGCGCCGGGAAACCCAGGTCCAGCGCGCGGATCGTGACCAGGTCCTCCTGCGAGGCATTGGCTACGAGGTGACCGACATCGATCCCCAGCTCGGAACCGGCACCGCGGAGCAAGCGGTGATTTCGGGGTTGTTCGAAGGGCTCGTGACCGAGGATCCCCGCGATTTGCACCCCGTGCCCGGGGTCGCGTCTCGCTGGGACATTTCATCGGATCGCCTTGCGTACACGTTTTTTCTTCGTCCCGACGCGCGCTGGTCGAATGGCAAGCCCGTGACTGCGGATGACTTCGTGCAGTCCTGGAAACGGATCCTCTCCCCCTCGCTTTCGGCCGAAAATGCGAACCTGTTTTACGTGATCCAGGGCGCGGAGGCCTTCAACAAGGGCGCGACCGAGGATTTTTCCCACGTGGGCGTGGTTGCCTTGGGCGAGCGCACGCTGCGCGTGGCCCTCGAGCACCCTTCGCCGCATTTTCTGTCGCTTCTGACCCATTGGTCCTTCTGCCCGGTCCCAGTCGCAGTGATCGAAAGCGAGGGCCCTCTGTACAAGCGCGGCAACCCGTGGGCGACTCCGGGCCATCTTGTGGGCAACGGTCCTTTCGTGCTCGAGTCATGGGAGCCAAACAAGGTCATCATCCTGGCGAAATCCCAGACCTATTGGGATGCCCCGCACGTGACGCTGAAAGGCATCCGGCTGTATCCAATCGACAGCCTCGATGCGGAAGAGCGGGCGTTTCGATCGGGCCAGCTGCACGTGACGGATGCGCTTCCGGCGGGACGCGTCGACGCCTATCGTTCCGGCAGCCCCGAGCTTCTGAAGTTCCTTCGGATCGATCCCTACCTCGGCACCTATTTTTACCGCATCAACACGGGCCGCGCCTCCCTGAGCGATCCGCGCATCCGGAAGGCCCTGGCCCTGGCCGTCGATCGAAGCGCGATCGTAGAGCACATTTTGCGCGGAGGCGAGAAGGCCGCCGAAACTCTGGTTCCTCCCGGCATTGAAGGATACGAGCCGCCGCCCGGGCTTGCGACGGATTTTGCCGAGGCCCGCCGTCTTCTCGCAGCCGCCGGATACCCCGGCGGCAAGGGACTGCCCTCTTTCGAGCTTCTTTTCAATGATTCCGAAAAAAACAAGCTGCTCGCGGAGGCCGTCCAAGAGATGTGGAGACGGGAACTGGGGGTCGACGCGCGGCTGGTCAACGAAGATCTGAAATCCGTGCTTTCCGCCCGCCGCGAGGGCGACTACCAGATCCTGCGTTCGTCATGGATTGCGGACTACGAGGACCCTGAATCGTTTCTCGACGTGTGGCGGGTCGACAGCGGGGATAATTTCACGGGTTGGTCGAGTCCCGAGTACGACGCGCTGCTTTTCGCGGCCGAACGCACGCCGGACGCCGCGTCCCGGGCCACTCTGCTCCGGAATGCTGAAGGTATTCTACTCCAGGCGGTTCCAATCATTCCCATCTATTTCTATACGCATGTCTTTTTGAAGCAGCCCTCGGTTCAGGGCTGGTATCCAAATTTGCTCGACCATCATCCCTATAAGTACGTCCGGCTGTCCGACGCGCCGTAACGCATGGCGGATACGGGCCGGCTGCCTCCCCCCGGCCGGAAGCTCCGAGTTTAACGTATTTTAATGAAACCTAACCGGCCGCCGGGCGTCAACCTGCCTGACGGGCATTAGCGGTTTCTCTAGCTTCACTGCGGACGGCCCGTATCCGCATGCAGAATCCAATCCACAAGGTGATCATCTCTGGCACGGGGAGGGCCGGGACGACCTTCCTAGTGCGCCTTTTCACCGAGTGCGGGTTGGATACAGGCTTCACGCGCCGGACTTGGCGGCGCGATTTTTATTCGCAAGGACAGGCTGGACTCGAACGAAACATTATTTCGCCGCGGGCGCCCTACATCGTCAAGAATCCGGATCTGTGCGAGAGCCTGCCCGCAGTGCTCGCGACAGGCCGGTTCGTCATCGACCGGGCGATCGTTCCGGTCCGCGATCTGGAATCGGCCGCGATGAGCCGCGCGCGAGTGGGAGGCTGCAACGGCTGCCTTCACGGAGGCTTGTGGAAAACAGCCGATCCGGCCGCGCAAAAAGCGATCCTGGGCGAGCTTTTTCACGGGCTCATTCACACCCTTGTCGAGCATGACATACCCATCACGCTCATCCTTTTCCCCCGCATGGTTGAGGATGCGGACTACACCTACGAAAAGCTCGAGTTTCTCGTGGGCAAGATTCCCCGCATCCAGTTTCACCAAATTTTCAGGCGGGTCGCCGAACCAGCCCTCGTGCACCAGTTTCATCCGATGGCCGCCACCCCGGCGCCGATGCTTCCGCCGGCGGAGTTCGAGCGCGCCAGGCGCGAATACGAGAACCATCGTCATATGAGGCCGGTATCGATCCGGCTGGGAATGGCCGTCGGATTTCTTATTCTGATTCTCGGCATTTGGCATTTCCGGGTTATGCTTGGGGAGGCTGCGACGTTCCATCCCAACTTCGCAGCCCGTATCGGTTTGGTACACTGATCCGTTCGGAATCGAGAGCCCTGGGCCGCTGCCCGGCGAATTTTCCTTGCCCCCACCCCCCTCCGCCTTTGAGTTAACCTTCCGGCTTTTGGGGACCCTTAGCTCAGTTGGTTAGAGCGTTTCCTTGACATGGAAAAGGTCGCTGGTTCGAGCCCAGTAGGGTCCACCATTGCTGGAATGTACACCACAAAGCAGGATCGACTGGGAAGCCAGTCGACTGCGTGTGTCGGCGGAATGCTACGGCGGAGACTAGGGCCGGAAAGTGCCAGTCTGCTGCATCAAGGCTTTAACAAATTCAGGGGTTATTTTAATGGCATGCGCGTTCAAAGTCAGAGCGAGAGCTGACTCAACCTGTAGCCACGGCGCATCGGGATTTTTGATGTGTTGCTGTACATTACGGACCCGTTGATTGGCGAGATTTCCTTCCAGCTCCGCTACGCCCAGGGGCAGATCACTCCCGGAAGAAACGGCATTGAAAAGCTGGTGTACTTTCGCAGCATCGTCGCTGCGGCCCTCCTGATTCAGAACCGTTTCAGCGGCTTGCGGCAGGAAATCAATGAAACTCTGCCGGTCCTGGGACGTCATCTGATCGAACTGTGTAATATCCATCGCCTGCACCACACTGGCGGCAAGCAAGGATGCCGACAGGATCGTGGCCGCCAGAAATTTGTTGAAACGATTCATAAATCTCCTGCGTACTTCGACTTCAGGGTTTCCTCCCGACGGCGGGGATTAAGGGCACAACAACTTGGGGAGGTATCACCAATCCCTCTTTGGCCGTGGCATCTTTGGGATTTCGGTTTGGAGGCTCTTTTTGAATAGTAAATGTCCCGTCAGGATTTGGAGTGATCATGGGCTTACTGGTGGAAGTTGAAGTCGCTGCCTGAGCCGTACCAGATTTCGATGGCTGTGAATCATCTGCTGCCATGGCCGCAGGCGCGTAAGCACTCAAAAAGACAAGACCGGCCACGGCGTTTGTCAACATCCTGGCTACCGACAGAAACCAGGAAAGGCGAGTGAGCCAAAAGGCTGGAACATCTCCTCCGGTTAGGACTGCAGCCGGTAAGACAAACGAGTTCATAGGAAGCACCCATTATCTCGGCCTCGCCTAGCAATTTACACGCGCTCGGGGCCAGTGAACACCCGTCTAGCGGGACATGCGCGCATTTCGCCGAAACCTTTATGAATCCGGCGAAAAATCGCCTTTCTTGCGAGGCGCGGCGATGGTCAGGAGCCAGTGCCCAGTTTGACCTCGGTTGGTCCACCATTTGCATAAGTAGATAAAATATGTCAGTTTACAGAATAATAGTTTCGAGTAAATCAAGGAGTGGCAACGTGAGTGACAACAGGTTCAACGAGATGCTTTGTTGTTCGCCGATGGATAGCTGACGTTGACCCCGGCCCCGGAATTGCTATCTTCCCCCTATGGAGATCACCCTTCGAGTCGAGCCCTGCGCCGAAACCGGCGGCTACGTCGCCCGTTGGGACGATCCGGCCGGCGGCGGCATCACGACCCAGGGCGACTCCCTGGCCGAGCTTCAGAGCATGGTTGCAGACGCTGTGAGCGGCTATTTCGCGGACACCAAGGCGCCCGCCCGCGTGCGGCTGCATTTCGTTCAGGACCCGATTATCGCGGTAGCGTGAAACTGCCGCGCGACGTAAACGGCGCTGATGCCGTTCAGGCGCTGCACCGCCTCGGATACGAGAAACGCCGCCAGACCGGCTCCCACGTCATCATGCGGAAGGAAGGGCGCACCGTAGTCATCCCGATGCACCGCCCGATTAAACCGGGCACCTTGCGCGGCCTGATTGAACAGGCCGGCGTCACTGTGGAGACGTTCGCTGCCGCGCTCTGATGGGCCGCCATCATTGACGCACGCCGACCGTCGTTGGGGCCTTCCCGGCCCGCCCGGTTGTCTAAAGCTGACCGGAGAAGAAAATGCTCGGCGCGTGCGCGTCGGCGATTACCGCATCCTTTACGAAATCTTCGACGGCCGGGACATTTCCCCCGTTTTGCCCCCCACCCCACCCCGCCACGTTTGGATGCCGCGCACGGGTCCCATACCTGTCGCGGGAACCCAATTTTCCAGCCCGAAACCTATGCGCAACAAATCGGCCAGGAATCGCCTGCTTGTCAGCGACGAGATGAAATCCGTGAGGAATTGCCGGTTTGAAAGCCGAGATCTACTTCGGGTCGATTTTCTTCCGGGCTTCAAAAAAAGAGATCTACTTTCGGGGTCGATTTACTTCCCCTGTTGAGGCTCTACTTCGGCGGGATTGAAAGGCGGGAGGGGACGGCGTTGAAGCTGGCGGGCTATGAACGCCGACGCCCCGCTCAATTGTTTCCACTGCAATCGATTGTTTGTGCCGGACTGTCGGCATCGCCGGGATCAACGGTGCTGCTCGCGGCCGGCGTGCAAGCGAGCGCGGCAGGCGGCGAGTTTGCAACGGTGGAGGGAGAAGCCGGAGAACCGGGATTTTTGGCGCGGGGCGTGGAACGTGGAGCGGGTTCAGGAATGGCGAGCGGCCCATCCCGGGTACTGGAAGCGGACGAAAAAGAGGGGGAAGGCACCGTTACAAAACGCGATGAAACTCCCCGGAGTCGCTGATCCTCCGGAGGATAAGGTGAGTTTAGACGGCGAGTGCGTTACAAAACGCATCCCGGCGCTACTCCGTGAGCAATCCCCTGTGGTGGTGGGACTTATCGCGCAGATGACGGGCTGTACGCTACAAAACGCAATTTTGGAGGTGGCCGAGAAGCTGTTTGAGAAGGGGCGGGCCGTGATCGGCCCGTAACCCCCAATCAAACATGAAAATCGAGAAACGAATCCTGTGCGCCCAGCGTCTGCGGCGAACGCCGGAGAGCTTCAGCTGGGTGGACCATCGATTGGTTCGCGAAGGCTTCCTTCGCCGAGCCGAATCCAAGGCGTGGGCGTTGTACCTGGTGCTGGTGACCGTGGGAGACGAGCACGGCCTTTCGTATTACAGCGACAAGAGCCTGGGGCTTTTGTTGGCGCTGAGCCGGGAGGAGATTGCCGCCTTGCGACGGCAACTCCTCCTGGCGGACCTGATCGCGTACGAGGCGCCGCTGTACCAGGTGCTTTCGTTGGAAGGAGGGGTGTCATGATCGACTATCAGACCTTCCAGCAGATCCGGCTCCTGCACGACCAGCAGCACCTGAATGCCGCGCAGATCGCGCGCGTCCTGAAGCTGCACTGGGAAACGGCGCGCAAATGGGTCCAGCGGCTGAAATACGAGCGGCGAGCCTCGCCGTCGCAGACGAAGCGGCCGAGCAAGCTCGACGCGTACAAGGGGACGATCGTGCGGCTGATCGAGAGCCATCCGTATACGGCCGCACAGCTGATGTCGCGACTCAAAGCCGAGGGCTACGCCGGCGGCTACACGATCCTGACGGACTTCGTGAGGACGGTGCGGCCAAGGAATGCTCCGGCTTTCCTCACGCTGCACTTCGCTCCGGGCCAGTGCGCGCAGGCAAATTGGGGCTCGTGGCAGGCGATGCGGGTCGGCTCCACCCGCCGGGCCCTGAGCTTCTTCGTGATGGTGCTGTGTTGGTCGCGGAAAATGTATTTGGAATTTACCTTCAGTCAGGGCCAAGAAGTGTGGCACGCTTGCCGCATTTGAAGCCGTGCCAGCCGTCGCTGCTGCTCAGCGTTGGAGTGAAGTGGTGGATTTGAACTATGTTGGCCGCATCTATCAGAAGCTCGAAGAGGCGTCGAATTCCTGAGAGTAGATTGCGAACACGTACGGGTCCATGAGGTTTCAGGCTGTTTCAAATTCTTGCGATCCAAACGCGATCCAAGATCAATCTCCCTATGACGAGATAAACCCCAGTGGGGTCCACCATTTTATCATTTTGACCGGGAGTGACGGGAGGTGCCAAAGGGTCTAGTCTAAAGAATGAGGCACTGACGGATAATGATTGGAGGTCATCCGAATCTTGACATAAGTTATACTCTAATAATTATTCGATTATGACGGAATATTTATCGGAGCATAGCTACCAAGCCGTGGAGCAGACCTTGCAGCGCCGGCTAGAAGAAAATCCGCCAACTCGCCTCCAACTGCTCGTTGGTCCAAGACAGGTCGGCAAGACGACCCTGCTGCTGGAATTGGAAGAGAGGCACAAGTCCCAAGCAATTTACGCCTCGGCAGACGTGCCCGAGGCGGCATTGCCTTCCTGGGCCGATGGAGTATGGCGGCAGGCGCTGGAACGGGCGAGGCGTGAACCGGCAATTCTTCTCATCGATGAGATCCAGTACTTGCCGCAGTGGAGCCGGTGGTTGAAGGCACGTTTCGATGAGGTACGCAGGAAAAGAATTCCTCTGCATGTGGTCGTTACCGGTTCGTCATCGCTGAGCATCGGGACCGGCGCCAAAGAGACTATGGCAGGCCGATTTGAACGGCTGACTCTGACTCATTGGGGCGCGGCCGACCTCATGAAGCTTTTACGGGTTTCCGGCGATATCGCGCCGGAACGCATTGTCAGTCACGGCGGTTATCCCGGCGCTGTGGCCTACTGGAACGACACGGCACGCTGGAGATCCTACCTGCGGGATTCAGTGATCGAACCCGCGATTGGGCGAGACATTCTCCAGATGGAAGTTGTGCGCAAACCCGCCCTCCTTCGTCAGCTCTTTGCCCTGGCAACGGCACACCCGGCAGAGATTCTTTCTCTTGAGAAGATCGCCGGTTTACTGGCGGAAAAAGGCGCTTTGGAGACTCTGGCCCATTACTTGGAACTGCTCACCGACGCCTTTCTCGTGGCTGGCTTGCAACGGTATGCTGGCGACGAGATTCGGCGGCGGCGTTCTCCACCCAAACTTGTCGTGCTAAACAATGCTCTTCTTGCCGGCAGCCGCGCGTTGCCGCCTCCTCAGGCCCTGGGCAATCCATCGGAATGGGGCCGTTGGTTGGAGAACGCCTGCCTTGCCCATGCCTTCAATGCCGGCCAGGAGGTCTTCTACTGGCGCGAAGAGCCTTGGGAGGTTGACGCATTGATCAGGGGAAGCTGGGGGCAATGGCTGTTGGAGGTCAAAAGCGGAGATTACGGGCTCGCCGATCTGCGCGGCCTGGCCCAGGCGGCCGCTAAATTTCCTCGTTTTCTGCCCATGGTGATTTGCGACCCGCATAAGGAATCGGCAGCAATTGCAGCCGGATTCAAAGCCATTTCCTGGCATGATTATCTGCGCGATGGCCTTCACGCACGATGAGCGAAGCAAACATAATTCCGAAAAGCGCCGGCAGCGAAACTCGGAAAACGCGAACCAATTGCGAACTAGATATTTATTCTCTGAATGAAGGAGTCCAATAGTTCGGCCAAATAGAAAAATTATCGTGGGGTCTACCCGGCGACTGAGGCGGAATATTGCTAGGCCCGCCCGGCGAAGATCAAACGGGTGTAACGTTGCGTGCCCGGGTTGACCGACCTCCCCATTAAGCCTACTTTCGCGCCAATCGAAAACCGGCATGAAAAAGATCCCAATGATTCTGATTGTGGCCGTGATCGTGACTGCTTTGGCGGCATGGTTTGAATGGTCTGAAGAAAAAACGGTTCCCGGCCAGAACGCAGGAATTGCGAGTAGTGATGGCCAAAAGGAGGTGTCTCCGGATCAATTAGCTGAGCAGCGTGCACAGCAGACAGATATCGACTTCCCCTTCGTTATTAATTTTGTCACAGGCATCCCTGATTCGGGCAAGTTCTCACCAGGAGACGAAATCGTAATTACTTCGGTTAAAGGAGATCGAAACCATATCGAACAAGGTGGCTCCTATGCGGTCGAAGGCACCTACACCCTGGCCTCCATGGACAATGCGAGGCTGGCGATATCCGTGATCGCGCCTGCTCCCGATTTGTCGGATACGATCTCTGGTGCAATCTCGCCAACAAATCAGCAGGGTGGTTCCATTGTCTCCCGCGGTACCGGCCAATTCTCGCTTAAAACAACGGTGCTTCACGCAGGAACTGTTCATGTTTCCTTCGGTCCCACGGGCGGCGGCGATTCGCGTGGCACAGTCACTATTTCAGAAAAGTAACGCCAATGACGGAATCCCTTCTTGGCCACGAACAGCCCGGAAGACAGCCGCCGCGCTGGGCTTTGTAGCCTTTCATCGTTAGGTTCACTAAAAATATTTTATCTGATGAAGAACAAATACATCCTCCTTCTCCCTGCGGCTTTCGTCGCATTGATCACGATGGGCGCTGACGACCAAAATAACGGCTCAGAAACCGTAGTGGTCGGTTCCCGGTACGATATTTCAAACGGAACCACAGACATTAAGGGAACGATTCTTTTCGATTCAGGTGGCGGCTGGTATAAATTAATAAGAGACGGAGATGGCTTTATAGTAAGCATAAATATCAACAGCGCCTTTTTGATCTCTAAATTGAATGGAACGACATTATTGGAGAATACGGACCGGACAGCCTCGCCTTTCTCCGGTAACGTGAGTATCGGTGTGTCTTCGTGGGACCCGCGCTGGAGCAATTACGGGGTCTATCTTCTGCGACTAGTCGAATCGATCCAGGCCCAATGGGAGCACGTTTTAAACCAGGGCGGTGTTCTTACGAGTCCAGGGAGCATGGTGGAAGTGAAATTTGCCCTGAATTCCAAGGGAGAGATTTCGAAGGTTATCAACGTCAACCCTTCTGCCGGGACATCATTGCCGGCGACGCAAGCCTGTCCCACAGCTATTCAAGCGCAAAAGTCCTACGGGGAATGGACAGATGACATGAACTCAACCCTCGGAACCGAGCAGGAGTTCACGTTTGTATTTTACTACGCGAGTACGTAAATCGACCCAGGTCGATTATCGGCGCTACCACTCAAGCGCACCCAACACGGACTTATGAATTGGACTACCGGGACGACGCGAGGGCGACCGGGGCGTTCTCATCCAGCTCGAGCCGCAGGTAGTCGTAGCAGACGCCGGAAGTGAGCTCGCCGGCGGGGACTGTGAGGGTCATCTCGTTTTCGCCCTCCTTCAGGAGCGTTGCATCGAATGGCTGGGCGTATTCATGCCAGACGCCCCGGTCGGTGTTATACCGGAGGGCATTGGTGGCGACCGGCTTGATGATGCCCACCGGCTTGCCGTTGACGCCGATGGCAAGACCGCCTTGGCCGTCGGCGCCGCCCAAGGCGACTCGGAGGGTCGCCTTGCCTTGCTCGGCCTTGTCCATGTTGAACTTGATGGTCCAGGTGGTCGCCCGGCCCCGGCCGATGGTGCGCCACATGTCCTGGCCCGGGGTCCCCAATTTCATCCAGCCGTAGCGCTGGTTCGTGGGGTCCTTCGCATCTGGATTCAGCCAGGATGTGTTCAATGCATGGGGCACTTCCTCGAAGAACCAGTCCTTGTGATAGTCGCTCTTGCCGACGGTGTAGGTGATGTCATTGGGGAACAACAGCGCGTAGCGCAGGCACCAGCCCCAGTACGAATAGTCGTCGCCCTTAAAGAACTCGCCGCCATTGCGGTTGGGGTAGCCGATCTCCCAGACCTGTTTGCCGTAGCGCACCGGCTTCCACGCGATGGAACCTAGATCCAAGTTCTTACCCGCCTCCACGGTGACGTTGGCCTGCTCGAATTCGCCGAGCACGCCGTCGGCGAACGCATGGAGGGTATAGGTGCCGGGCCGGATGCTGGGAATCGTGAATTTGCCGTCGTCCGTGCCGTCGGTCCAGAACTGGTAATAATTCCCGTCGTGCGGCCATTTGACCATGTTGCCATCGCCCGATCGCTGCGTGTATCCCCGGGCGGCGGTGGGGTAATCGGGATGCGCCAAGCCGACAGTCAGGCCAGGCAGCTTGGTTGACGCGGCCTGCGAATCGTCGAGCACGAACTGGCCGGTGACGGTGCCGCGCTCGCTCTTGTGCGGATAGTCGACGCCGTCGACCCAGTCGTAGGGCCAGGAGGCCTTGACCTGCTTGGCCTCTGCCTGCGCGTCATTCCAAAGCGCATAGGCGTTGTCATGCCACGAAGCGGGCACGACGGGATCGCCCTGCGAGGCCGCCAGCGCGTCCAGCTCGGCCTTCGTCGTCTCCTTGGGATTCTCCAGGGCGTTGAAATAAACGAAGATCGGCCCGATGACTTTCTTCCACTCCTGACCGGCGGCAACGCGGGCCTGGGCGCCGCCGGAATAGTGGCCGGACATCCAGTAATCTTGAATGCTGTTGTTCGATTCGAACGACCAGGGGCCGATTATATCCATCTTCTCGGCGCCGCCGCTGATATATTCGTTGCTGGGATTGATGAGGTACACGCCGACGTGATCCTTTGTGCTGGAGAAACCCCAGGCGGTGAGCCGGTACATGATGGCGCAGTAGCTGTATTTGTGCTCGACCGAGTTCCGAAAATAGCCGGAGCTCAGGATTTTCTGCTCTTTCGCGTGTATGACCACTCCTGTTCGCAGATCCGCAAAGGTCGGCACGAGCATGTTGCGGTCGCCGTCCACCGAGAACCAATCGAAGTTAGGATCGGCGTGGAATACGAATTGGCTTTCGGGCATGGACGCGGCGCCATACGAGGCCGGGTGGGAAAACTCGGCGTAGGCGTAGAATCCGCTGACGCCGCGCTCGAGCGTATAGCGCAATTCGATGTCCAAGTTGATCGTGCTCTTGCCCTTGACAGAAACCTCCGCGCGTTCGCCGCCGTTTTTAGCCGGGTCGATCGTCACCGATGCGGTCACGGGGCTGGCGGGCCCTTCTTGCCAGGTCGGGTATTCGCTGCCGGGCTTGGTCGCCGGCCAGTGGAGGGTATCGGGCAGCGTCGCGACCGAGGGGCGCAAAGTTTCAATGTTGTGGTAAATGACCGAGAGCAGACTACCGGTCTTCTTGTTGACCCAAACCGTGAGAATGCCGTTATTCAAAATCCAGGCCACGCCATTGTCGGTGATCGTGACCGGGGAGTTGACTGAGGGCTTGGCGACAACCGGTGCGTCATCGGCGGCGCGCAGCGCGGGTGTTGCCAGGGCCAAGGAAAGGATGGCAGACGCTAGAAGTCTGCGCGAAATGACAAACAGCGGGGTCTTCATATGATGCCTGATATTAATTCACCACGGTCGCCTGGGGTATTGTGATGGTAGACGAAAGAAAGGGGCTCGGGGATTCGGGGGATGGGCCGCGGCAAGAATACCTAAAGCTTTGACAACAAAGCTAATTGTGGTCGGCTGGTCAAATATGCGATACAATAACGCCGTGTAAATGTCGCAAATTTTTCAACGCAACGATCCCGCCGCGTTTGGAAAATGGCTTGGAAATTCGTTCGGCGGCAAACGGAGGCGCTTCGGGAGCCTCCGCATTTTGGCTAAAATGGCGATAGCCGCCGGCGCTGTTGCGGCGGGCTCATGTCCCGCATCGGCGCAAATCTCTGGCGATTCTTCCGGCCTTTTCAATACCGGGGCGCTTGAAGCCGATTCGAGCTACTTGTGGCTGAAGACTCCCAATCCATTCACATTTTGGGCGCCGAATTACCACAAGAACCCCCTGCCCTATGTCTTTGTCACCACGACCGTCACTTGGTCGGAACCGTTGGTCCTTCCCACGGGCGAGGGATTTCTGCGCGGGAGCTGGGAGGGTCTGGTCAGCGGGATGGCCACTGCGATAACCGACGGTCCCGAGCATCATTGGTTCGGCGGAGCCGTCGGATTGCGTTACAACTTCGTGCCAAAGGGATCCGAGAAATGGACTCCGTTCGTGGACTTCCGCGGAGGCGCCGGAGAGATTGACGCCAGCAATGTCAAATACGGGCAAGAGCGGGACCTGACTTTTACCTTTTTAATAGGTCTGGGGGTGCGGTACAACTTGAACAAGGGCTCCTCCATCATCCTTGAGACTCTCACCCAGCACATCTCGAATGGATGGCAGACCCACCCGAGCGAAGGGGTCGATCTGACGGGGTTGGCAATTGGGTGGCGTGACCGCTTTTAGATATTCCCATGCCATGCCAACGCGAAGTCCACGCTTAGGCGCCTCTGCTTTAAGGCCTACCCCTTGTCTGCGCTTGGATTGGCCAGCTTTGATCGGCGTAGTCATAATCGCGGCGTGGGCGATAGCGGCCTATAGCCGGACTTTCTCGGTCCCGCTGCTATTCGACGACATAACCGCAATCGCGAATAACCGGTCAATCCGGCATTGGGCCACCGCATTTTGGCCCCCAGTCGATACGACTGCGAGCGGCCGCCCCGTACTGAACCTTTCTCTTGCGATCAACTATGCCATCAGCGGCACCGCCGTGTGGAGCTATCATGTCGCAAACCTGGCGATTCATATTCTGGCCGCATTGACCCTGTTCGGAATCGTCCGGCGAACGCTTTCCACACGCGCAGGCCCCAGGGCCGCCTCCATCGCGTTCTGCGCCGCTCTCATCTGGGTGCTCCATCCGTTGCAGACCGAATCTGTGACCTACGTCGTGCAGCGGGCGGAATCGCTGATGGGTTTGTTTTACCTGCTCACCGTGTATTGCTTCATCCGGGGCTCCGAGACGGAAAGTCGCGTGCGGAATCTATGGTTCACCCTGTGCGTTGGGGCCTGTCTTCTTGGAATGGCCACCAAGGAGGTAATGGTTTCCGCGCCGCTGATCGTGCTTCTCTACGACCGCACATTTGTTTCCGGCAGTTTTCGGGAGGCATGGCGGCGCCGATGGATGGTCTTTTCCGGGTTGGGCGCCACATGGCTGATTTTGGTATTCCTTGTCCATTCGACGCACGGACGGAGTGGGACTGCTGGATTCGAAAGCGGCGTATCCCCCTGGCGCTACTGGGTGAATCAGTTTCCGGTGGTCATGCATTACCTGAAACTTTCGATTTGGCCGCGCCCTCTTGTTTTTGACTATGGGACGGAGTGGACTGGGAATCTTTGGGTAATCCTGCCGTCCGCCGTTATCGTGATCGGCGTGATTGCCGCGACCGGGTGGGCCCTTGTTCGCCCAAACTTGTCCTGGAAGTCCGTCGGCTTCGCCGGGGCCTGGTTTTTCGCGGTTCTCGCACCGACGAGCTTGGTGCCCATCAACCGGCAAACGGCAGCCGAACATCGGATGTATTTGGCGCTTATTCCCGTTGTTGTATTGGCGATAGTCGGGATACATCGGAAGCTGGGTCGCGGTGCGTTGCCGTTGTGCCTCGCTCTGGCCGCCGGGTTGTTTGGGATGACTTTTCAGCGGAATGAAGATTATCGGAGCGCGCTGGTCCTATGGACCGACACAGTGGCCAAGCGGCCCGAAAACGCATTTGCGCATGACTATCTGGGCTCTGAGCTTGAGATCGTGCCGGGCCGGACAGAGGACGCGATCAAGCAGTTTGAAGAAGCCTTGCTCCTCAAACCGGACTATGCCGTGTCGCATAACAATCTGGGGACCGTCCTGCAGAAATTACCCGGCCGGTTATATGATGCGATTGCCCAGTATGAAGAGGCGCTGCGCATAAAGTCGGATTTTGCCGAGACTCATAATAATCTTGGGACTGCCCTGGAGACGGTGCCCGGCCGACTGAATGAGGCAATTGCCCAGTACAAAGAGGCACTGCGTCTAAAACCGGATTATCCCAAGGCACACAATAATCTTGGGGCTGCCCTGGAAAAAGTACCGGGGCAAACGGATGAGGCGATCGCCCAGTTTGAGGAGGCGTTGCGGGAAGAACCGGGTTTTGCCGAGACGCATAACGATCTGGGAATCGCCCTGGGTTCGGAGGACAAGATACCGCAAGCGATCACCCAGTATGAAGAAGCGCTGCGTATCAATCCCGACCTTGCCGAGGCGCACAGCAACCTCGGGGAGGTCCTGTCGAGGATGCCCGGCCGCTTGAATGAGGGGATTGCCCAGCTTGAAGAAGCGCTGCGCCTGAACCCGGGCTTGGTCGAGGCCCATGTCAATCTTGGGGCCGCTCTGGAGCGGATGCCAGGCCGGCTGGAAGACGCATTTGCTCAATTTGAAGAGGCGCTGCGCCTGAAACCGGATTATGCCGAGGTGCACAATGAATTCGGGGCGGCCCTAGAAAAAGGGTCCGGCCGACTGAATGACGCAATCGGTCAGTTTGAAGAGGCGGTGCGCCTGAAGCCGGACTATGCCGATGCGCATAACAATCTTGGAGGGGCCCTGGCACAGGAGCCGGGCCGATTGGGTGACGCGATCAGCCAGTATAAAGAGGCGCTGCGCCTGAAACCCGGTTCGGCTGAAGCGCATTACAATCTGGGAAATGCGCTGAGCGCCGAGGGGGAGACACCCCAGGCTATCGCCGAGTATGGAGAGGCGCTGCGCATCAAGCCCAACTTTGTAGAGGCGCATAGCAATCTTGGAGCCGCCTTGGAAAAGATGTCCGGCAGATTGAATGAGGCTATTGACCAGTATGAACAGGCGCTGCGCTTGAATCCGGATTACGCCGCAATTCATCTTAACCTGGCCCTCGCCCTGATCCGCTTGACCGGCCACAATCAGGAAGCCAGGGCGAACCTTGAGGCTGTGTTGCGGCTGCAACCCGACAATGATCGGGCCCGCCAAAT
>Ga0182024_10004411_pt1 | contig 32421 bp, 27 predicted proteins | sample P32metaG_FD_120480 | JGI IMG/M metagenome (GOLD analysis project Ga0182024, IMG submission 120480) | Permafrost microbial communities from Stordalen Mire, Sweden - P3-2 metaG (Illumina Assembly) | ecosystem: Environmental > Terrestrial > Soil > Wetlands > Permafrost | place: Sweden: Stordalen...
ACGGCGACTCAGACCGCGACGACAACCGTAAGTCCTACGGCGACCGCGACAGCAACCCCGACAGCCACATCGACAGTGACGGAAACTCAAACTGCGACTGCAACGGCAACGCCGACTGCTACGCGAACTGCAACTGTGACTTCAACACCTACGGCGACCGCGACGCAGACCGCAACTGCAACCAGGACTGCCACGGCAACGGAGACCTCCACTCCTACGGCGACCGCGACGGCGATTGCGACACGAACGGCAACTGCGACCGCCACCGCAACTCCGACAGCCACTACTACCGCGACTCCTACGCCGACTCCAATCGCCGGGAAGCTGACAGTCACTCCCCGCTCGCTGGGATTCGGAAACAAGGTGGAGGTCGGGACTACCAGCGAGGCTCAGACCGTAAAAATCACGAATGCGAGTGGCAAAAGAGGTCCGACTATCAACATCGAGATGGAGAGCACATCGACGTCGGTGTTCGCGGTGAAGTCACAATGCGCTAAGACGCTCAAGCCCGGCAAGAGTTGCAAGGCATCCGTGACCTTCAAGCCAGTGGACGCGACGCAAGCGAGTGGAAGCCTGATGATTTTTGACAACGCCAGCGGCGCGCCACAGACGTTGAGACTGTCCGGAACCGGTAAAGTCCGCAGGAAGAAATAGATTGGCTTATGAACGGTCGGCTCGAACCCGAAAGCAGGTCGCGGACGCTACTAAACATGTACCAAGCCAGCAAAAAACTTGAAATCAGTTGAAGTGATCTGCGTTGCTCGTCCTATCAAGAAACAAATGGATGGCCGTGCGGATTCACAAAATTGCGTTGAGTTTAGGCTAGATGCCGCAGTAACCCAGGCGGGAGATTCGCTATGTCTATAAGTTCCCAGCGGGAGCGTCACGTTGGAGTGCTTGAGGTCGGAGGAGGAAGAAAACCGATCATCGCGGAAGGTTGTGGACCGCGAAATTCAATGCCCGAATCCATGGGAGGGCGGACGCTTATCTGGATAGCTCTCAACCTGGTTCAACCCGGCCTCGGGGCCTGATCCACATGGAGGGTGAGCGCAATCCGCAACTAGCGCGAGTCCGTAGAAGCCGCAATCTTGATACAGTTGAGGTGCGGCAGGATGCACGCAGCGTCGCTGCCGGCCACATTTCTCTCTCGATTCTTCTGGTCATGGCTCTGGCGATATCGGGATGTTTCGGAGGGGCGCCGGTTCAGACGCAGGTCGTTGCCAAACCGGCTGAGTCGGCGGACGCGGGCCCTTACAAGATCGGCCGCGACGATGTCCTAGATGTTCTAGTGTGGAAGCAGCAACAGCTGAGCGGTCGGATTCGCGTGGCCAGTGACGGCACCATCATGCTGCCGCTCATCGGTCAGCTTAAGGCCGCGGGCCTGACCACTAATGAGTTGCAAACGGACCTGGCAGCCCGCTTTGGCCGCTACGTCCACGACCCCAACGTTACGGTGCGGGTCTACGATCCAGCCAGCCGAGTCTTCTTCGTGCTGGGTGAAGTTACCAAACCCGGAATGTACAAGCTCACGTCAGGTGAGGTGCTCTCGCAGGCGCTTGCTGAAGCGGGTGGTCCGACGGAGTACGCGAACCTAAGGAAAATCAAGATCGTCCGTCGCAGCGATGATCAGCAGATCGAAATGACGGTCAACTACAGTGAGGTTCGCAGTGGCGACCTTAGAGCTGACGTTCCATTGGAGCGTGGCGATACGATCACGGTGCCCTGAACGGAAATGCGCTATGTCGTCAGCTCTTGCTGTCTCGTAGTTGTGGTGCTTGCGGCGGCGCGCCTTGCATGCGCCGCTGAGTTCTCGTTATGGCCCATGCTGGAGGTCGACGAGATCTATGACAACAACGTGGATTTGACCCCGACACATCGTAAGGGCGATTTCGTGACTGCCGAGACTTTCGGCGCCACGCTCGAAGCTGCCACCGCCACACGCGATTTTTTCCTCACCTACCAGACGTACCTGCTGGAGTACGCCTCCTATGCTGGCCACGACCGCTTCGGGAACAACCACTTTGCGAATTTGCGCGACGACGAACGATTGTCGCCCGCCACCTCGCTCTCGATCACGGACAGCCTGTTAGTTGGAAACGCGGTCAGCAACGGCATCCTGGCGAACGGTGCCACGCCGATTGGAACGCAGTTGATGCAGTCGCTATTTTACCGATCCTCGATCCTTAGCAACTACTCTGCGATCGACGTGTTCTCGCGCTACAGCGACTCATTCAGGTGGACAGCGAACATTCACCAGGGTCTGTTCGCCACTTTGTCTAGCGGGTCTTCTTCCTCTAGCGGTAACGGAATCTTCTTCGATCAAGGAGCAATTCTGGGAGGCGAATGGGACCTTCCTGAAAGATTTGCCGCTGGATTTGGCTACCAGTTCGACGATTTCCGCTCCAGCGCCAGCGGCCAACCCTCGGCCGAGACTAGTTGGCCGCAGATCAGAATGAGATGGGGTGACGACACGCCACTTTCATTCCGTGCGCAGGTGGGACCGATCATATCTGACAGCTCGTCGGGCTCTCTCGTCGCGACCGGTCCCTCGGGCAGCCTCACCACGACCAGCGTGCCTGCGCAGACCCAGGTCGAGGTCGGCTACTTCGTGGGCGGCGGCTACCATGACCGCAGGCTGACAGTCACCGCCTCTGCGGCGCAACAACCCGGATTCGGCGCCGGATTTGGCTTCGCGACCAACGCGCAGACCTATGGCGTGCTGGTCAATTACAAGCTCAGCCGGCGGGCGACGGTCTTTGTCAATGGCGGCTATTATACGCAAAGTCAGGCCGGCGCGACCGAACAAGCTCTCACTTATACAGGCGGCATAAACTACCGGCTTAACAAGTATTTTACCCTTAGCGCGAACTATGTGGGCTACCAGACCAAGGCGAGCGGCTCGGCCGTGGCGGGGACTATCGTCGCCGTGCCGGGAACGCGAACTACCGTCAACTTATTTCAGGTAGGTGTCACGTTTGCCCCTCCGCCGCTCATGTGGAGCTACCTATGAACGACGCGAAACCGATCAGTATCGCGCCCTATCTCGATATAGTTTACCGCCATCGGCTCATGGCCGCTTGTGTCGTCGCGTTGGGAATCGGCACCACGCTTTGTCTTTTGCTGATCCTGCCCAACGAGTACCGATCGACCGCGGTGATGGTTATCGAAGCGCCGCAGGTATCGCCGGACTACGTCGATATGGACAATCCTCCGGTCCGTGGGCAAAACGTCAATGTCGCGGACCAACTCGAGGCGCTAGCGCACCAGGCGTTTAGCCAGGCGCGGCTGGAAGAACTGATTCGAAAATTCGGCCTCTACAAGGTTCGACCCGACCAGCCGCTCGACACTACGGTCCGCTACATGTGGCGCCACATAGATCTGGTCGTTCCGCAGGACTCAATACTGTACGAGAGCTCACGCTCACAGCAGGGAGCGCCAAGCGTACTCAAGATATCGTTTGAGTATTCGAATCGGAAGATTGCGCAGCAGGTGACCCAGCAACTCGCCAATAACTATATTGGAGAGGGCTACCGGGAGCGGATCCAGCGTACTGAGGACGCCACGCGCTTTCTCACCGCTCAGGTCGTCCGCGCCAACGCCGACCTGGAGGCCAAGGGCAAGGAGGTTCGAGAGCTCGAACGCCGCTACGAAGGGAGCCTGCCGGAGGAACTCGAGCCGAACATGGCGGAAATGGGACGTCTCCAGAACCAGCTTAGTATGACCAACCAGCAGCTTACGACTCAGCGTCTTATGCCGATGGCCGGTGGACAGCCGGTTGCGATGACACCCGAGCAGGAACTTCCAGCGCTGGAGGTTAAGCTGGCAGCGCTTCGTGCCGAATACAGCGATGAGTACCCTGACGTGATCCAGCTCAAGGAGCAAATCGCGGACCTTAAGCAGCAGCTTCGTCAAAATCATGGAGCGGGCGCGGAGCCCTCCTCCGCCCCGAATGCCGGACGCGGCGACTATGCGAAAACGCCTGAAGAGAGCTTGGAGCGGCAAGCCGCGATGCTCTCCGTGCAGATCGGATCTCTGAACGCCCGGATCGCAGCTACCCCAGTTCATGGCCAGGAACTCGATGTGCTCAAGCGAGACTATGATGCATTAGATACGGAGTATCACAGCCTTCTGAAGAAACAGCTCGCGGCTCAGCTCCGCGAGACCCTGGAGAAACGGCATCAAGACGAGCGTCTGCGCCTGCTTGAAGGTGCAAATCTACCCAAGGAGCCGATCCGGCCGCAGCGAATCGCGATCGGGATTCTCGGGGTTATCTTCAGTCTGGTTGCCGCACTCGGCCTGCCATTTGCGCTCTACTTTACCGACTCGTCCTTTAAGGAACCGGCAGAGCTTCAAAGCGAATACGGAATCCCGGTGGTCGCGACGATCCCTGTGATTGAAGTGCCCGCCGAGCGCCGTGCCGCGACACTCCGAGCGGTTGCCGTATCGTCGGCGGGGATGCTGGCGATTGCAGCCGCAATTTGGACCTACGCAAATATGGTATTTTGAGGCGATGGCTCTCTACGAAGCATATTATCACTGCCGGCGGGAGCCCTTCAGCCTTAGCCCCGACCCGAGTTTTCTTTACGCGGCGGAGTCTCATCGGGAGGCACTCGCTCAGCTTCGTTACCTGGTACAGGAGCGCAAAGGATTTGCTGTGGTGACGGGCGAGGTAGGAACCGGCAAGACGATGCTGCTCCGGAGTCTCATAGAATCCGTCGGGCCCAATGTCCAGACCTGTTATGTGTTTAATCCGCCACGCACCATTGGCGCGCTCTATGATTCGATCGGCTACGAACTTGGGATCACACTGAACGGCGTAGCCAATCCAGCGGCCGTACTTAACCGCCATCTTCTGTCTGCTTATGAAGCCGGCGGGACAGTGGTGATGATTTTCGACGAGGCCCAGTCGTTATCGGTTGAACTGCTCGAAGAGATTCGCCTGCTTACTAATATCGAAACCTCCAGCACCAAACTCGCTCAGGTAATTCTGGCCGGGCAACCTGAACTCGATGCTATGATCGACTCGATAGAGCTGCGCGCATTGCGCCAGCGGCTGGTCTTTCGCTACTCGCTAACAGCACTTAGCTCCTCGGAGGTCATGCACTACATCGGCGCCCGGCTCGCGGCCGCAGGCGCCCAGCGTTCGCCATTCACGCTCAAGGCTTCTGGCGCTTTGCATCGCTACTCCGGTGGGGTTCCCCGTCTGATCAATGTTATCTGCGACAATGCGATGCTAGCCGGTTACGCGACCGACAGCTTGACCATCGACGAGGAACAGATCGCTGTCGCGGCGGCCGATCTCAGGCTCATCAGCGCACCGCAGCGGACATTCGAGCCGGATCGCACGAGCGTCACTCAAACGTTTGGTCCACACTCGCCACACCGTCGGCTGATCTACGCATTCGTCCTTGGCTGCATAACCCTGGCGCTGTCTCTAGCAGCGATTGTCATCGTAAACTGACCAAATGGCGACAGTTCCACTTCGCTGATCCAAATGGAGGGATATGTTTCCAGAAAACCCTCCGCTGGTTAGGCGGGAGTGCCAATAGCGCAATTTAGCTCGAGAGTTATCCGATCGTCTTAAAGGTAATTGAAGGTATAGATCGAGAGTGCCATGAGCCGAGTTTATGAGGCATTGAAAAAGGCCGAGAGCCAGCGGGCAGGTGCGGAGCTCCGTATCGCGGAGCCGGCTTCGATCGCCGAAGCGTCCGCATCGCCCCCTACTAACGTATCTAACAAAGCGCCGTTACGCGCCGATACGCCGAGAGTTGATTACGTGCACCCCGCCAGCGAGCGGGGATTTTCGCTCCCGGAGCTAGCTGCCGCTCCGCCGATGGGCCGCGGGCCCCTGCTGATCGTCGGCCAGCGCCAATACGCGGCGGCTGCCGAACATTTCCACGTGTTTGGCCGCAGACTGCAAGACTGGGCGAATCTCCAGGACAAACGCATCTTCACAATCACAAGCGCGCTGACCGGCGAAGGCAAGAGCTTCGTTTCGCTCAACCTGGCCGCAAGTCTCGCCAGACTCGGCAACCGCGTTATACTAGTGGACGCTGATCTACGCGCGTCTTCGCTCCACTACTCCTTCAATCTCGTCGCTGTGAAGAGCCTCGTCGACTATCTTAACGGCACCGCCGACCTGGCTAGCTGCCTCCATGCGACCCCGATTCCGCGACTGTGGCTGGTTCCGGCCGGCGGCGCGATCAGGTCGCCAGCCGAGGCGTTGGGAGGGCAGCGCATGCGCGACTTCGTGAGCGAAGCGCGCGCGATGGTGCCCGCGCCCTATGTGATTATCGACACGCCCGCGGCTTCCGCGGTACCGGAACCCGAGATACTGGCAAGGCTGTCCGATGCCTTGGTGATCGTGGTCGCCGCAAACCGGACGCCGCGCGAGCTCGTTAAGCAGACCGTCGAAAACGCCGCCGGCGCTACCATCTTTGGTATCGCGCTCAATCGCTTCGAGGCTCCACTTTCGACAGTGGTTCATTATCCGGACAAATATATGACGCAGCCGGAATAGCAATGGTAGATCCCTAAGAGCGTCCAATCCTGTTCCTTCCACTTTTTGACTCTGCCGCGAGCAATTCCATCGCTGCGTGACACGCGCAATCGGGTCGAATGAGTCTCTACTACATACTACTACTATTCACGCGGTTTCATTCCGACCCGCGCGTCGGCATGCCGCTATTTCATGCTGCGTTCGTGATCGTAACGCCCGTCAAGGTTATCGGGTTATTCACGATTTTAGCCGCATTGGCAACTCAACGACCAACCGACGCGTCACCTCGCCTGAGGAATTCGCTGGGAATGGTCTTCTTCGCATTTGCGACCCTGCAAGTTCTCGAAGTGCTGGCCTTCGGTCTACCAACACCCTCAGCTTCAATCTCCTCGCTCGTGTCTATCGGTCTGCTGCTGCTAGCAACCCGCGCTCTTATAAGCACCGAAGAACGGATGCGCAAAGCTGTGCGAGTGATGATCATGACTTCGGCATTCGCGAGTTTGTGGATATTTAGACAACATTTCCTTGAATACGCTGGTCCTGCAAATGGTATCGAGCAGGATACAAACTACGAATCTCTGACATTGGTCATGGGTATTCCACTGGCCATCTGGATGGTGCGGTATGAAACGGGGTCATGGTGGAAACGGATCGGCGCTGTTTGCGCTGGACTCATGGCCGGCGGTGTTCTGCTCACTGAATCACGCGCGGGAGTGATCGCAGCCGTGGTGATGGGTCTCGTAGCGGTGATTGTCTCAAGGCGAAAGATGCTAACCCTGGGGCTGATCGCGATCGCGGTAGCAGCCGGAGTTGTAATGGCTCCCGCCGGGCTGAGCACACGATTCCATAGCATCAAGCTCGAAGGTACCGCGAACAATGGCGACGAAGTTTCGACCCGTACTCACTTCGAACTGCTGAAGGCGGGCGTTGCCATGATAAAGTCCTATCCTTTGACAGGGGTAGGACTCGAGCGATTCAAGGATACCGCCCCTGCCTATAATCGCGAATTGCTCCAGGTCGCTGGGCACCGGTTCATCGCTCATGACACCTATATCCAGATGGCGGCCGAGTCTGGCCTTCCTGTGCTTATCCTGTTCCTGGCTCTTATGACGATGGCCTTTATGAATTGTCGAGCGGTGCGGCGCAGCGCGAATGTGCCACTGGCCCACATGGCTACCGCGATGCAACTGGGACTGATAGGCTTCGGTATCGCAGCGGTGTCCGTTACTGCGGAGTATGTAACGACCTTTTGGATCCTGGTTTTCCTCTCGCAGAATCTTCGTGAGCTTGCCGCGTTCGCGGCCGCACGCGTTCAGCCTCAGGTGCGCCGTGCTAATCAAGCGACTACGTTAGTACGCGCTCTGCCGCGCCGGGCCAAGCTCGCGAGGACCACTGCCTCGATTGGACAAGGCCGCTAGCAATCTTGGAACCATCTCCACGCGATCTGGTCCTTTCCGCGGACTAACGCTTGATGAATGAAATATTCGTCATTGCCATCGGTTGGCTGGTCTATGTCTACGCCGGTTACCTGATAGTTCTAACGCTCGTCTCACGTCGGCTGCGGGTGCGCCCTATCGTCTCCGAAAGATGCGAGCCGTCGGTCTCCGTGCTGATTGCGGCTCGCAACGAGGAAAGAGACATTGGCTGGAAAATAACCGAAACGCTTGCGTGGGAGTATCCGCCCCAGAAACTGGACGTCCTTGTGGCGTCGGACGCATCTGACGATTCGACCGACGAAATCGTCAACTCCATGTGCGGCCCGCGTGTAACTCTTGTCCGTATGCAAGGGCGAGGCGGCAAGGTCCGCGCGCTAAACCGGCTGGCGGAGCTGGCACGCGGCGAGATTCTTTTCTTCACTGATGCCAACGCGCACATCGGAGCACAAGCGCTGCGCCTGATGGTCCGTCATTTTGCCGATGAGCGGGTTGGATGCGTGACGGGCGACTCGCGCTCGATCACGGGAAAAGACAATCCCGCGGTATCAAGCGGCGCCAGTGTCTATTGGGATTATGAGAGTGCCGTTAAGGGGCTGGAAAACCGAATTGGTTCGGTACTGGTCTGTGACGGCGCAATCTTCTGTATACGCGCGTCGCTCTTCCATCGCTTGGATCCCAATCTGGCTAATGATCTCGAAACGCCGATGCGCATTGGCGCCGTGGGAGGCTGGATCATTCACGAACCGGCCGCTCTGGTGTTCGAGCGAGATACCACTTCTCCGTTCGAGGAGTTCAGGCGCCGCCGGCGAATGTGTGCGCAAGGGATGCTCGCGATGATGACAATGCCCGGTGCGCTTCGCGGTCTGCGCGGGTGGCAATTCCTTTCGCACAAGTTTCTGCGCTGGACGTCGTTGATTCCGATGCTGGCGGTGCTTGTTGCCTCAGGGATATCGTCTCGGCACTCGCTTTTCTTCGCGTCACTGCTCGTCTTGCAGGCGATTTTTTACGGATTGGCCGCCTTTGGCCTGGCGAGGGCGATGGCGGATCGTCCGGTAGCTCGTGTGATTGCCATACCGTTCTACGTGGTACTCGGAGTCATAGGAGCGCTCGCGGGCGTTGTCGACTCCTTGCGGGGAAAGCGCTTCGACATTTGGGAAATTCCCAGTTTGTCCCGTGGTCCCGTCGGAGCGCCTTCTCCGGGCGGTCGAACTGGTGATTGATATTCCTCCTCGCTAGACACGGAGTTATTACTTTTCGCTGATTGCCCTCGACTGCGCGAGGTCGTGCGCCCGCATCACTTGGCCCGCGCATCCTTGAGTTTCGTTCTTCCAAGATAAGTCAGGATGCAGATTTTACAAGCACGGTAAGTCGTATCCGGGATGCGGTTCGGTGTCTCGGATATCCCGAGGTCATCGCGCGCCGCCCCGGAGATCTCATTTACCGCGCGGGAGATTCAGTAACATGGACGCCCTAACTGACCGTTGTGTTATGTCGATCGACGTAGAGGATTGGTTTCACATCCTCGACCTGCCGTCCACACCTAGACTAGTTGACTGGGACCGGCTCCCATCTCGTGTCGAGCGCAACTTCCTACGCTTGCTCGATTTGGCGGCTGAGCATCACGTTCATTGCACCTGCTTTTTCCTCGGCTGGATCGCCGCTCATCATCCAAATCTGGTGACCGCTGCGCTCCGCCGCGGCCACGAAATCGCCTCGCACGGATGGGCGCATCGCCTGGCGTATCAGCTCACGCCCGATGAGTTTTACGAGGACGCCGCGAAAGCCAAAGATGTCCTCGAGCAAATCTCGGGATGCAGTGTGCTCGGATACCGGTCAGCTGGATTCTCGCTCTCCGACAGTAACGCCTGGGTGTTCGATGAGCTGCTGCACGCCGGGTATGTGTATGACGCGTCAGTATTTCCCGCCAGTCGCGCTCATGGCGGATGGCGCAACGGCGAATATGCTCCACATTTGGTGAAGCGGCCCGCGGGGGACCTGATCGAGTTCCCGATTTCGGTCGAGGAGGTGCTCGGGTACCCGTACTGTTTCTTTGGTGGCGGCTACCTTCGGTTGTTCCCGCTGGCCGTCATCCGAAGAATGACAGCAAGCGTGCTGCGGCAGGCCCGGCCCGCAATCTTTTATGTTCATCCAAGGGAGATCGATCCCGACCACCCTCGGCTCGCCATGAACGCATGGCGGCAGTTCAAGACTTACGTAAACCTGTCCACCACCGAAACCAAGCTCCAGGCGCTGTTATCTGAGTTTGAGTTCGTCACGCTCGAAGAGTTGGCGGAAGAGATCTTCCCATCGATTTTCCAGCCACCGATGGTCAGCGAATCCCTTCGGATCGGATATGAATTATGAATATTGAGTTAGCGAAACACCGCGAGCCGTGGGACGCCTACGTAGATTCCGCGGCACCAGAAAGCCTTTATCACAGATGGGTCTGGCGCGAAGTGATCGAGGAAACCTTTGGGCATCAACCGTACTATCTCACTGCCGTGGAAGATGGTGCGATCCGCGGAATCTTGCCGCTCGTGTCGATTCGCAGCCGGCTCTTTGGGAATTCGCTGATATCAATTCCATTCTTCAGCCACGGTGGCGTGGTGGCCGACACTGAGCAGGCACGCGACAGTTTACTCGCGGGCGCGGCCGCTTTGGGGCGCGAACTGGGAGTGCGCCATATCGAGCTCCGGCAGGGCGATCAGAGTCCCATATCGTGGAAGCATTCCTCGACGAAGGTCACGATGGAGATTCAATTGCCGCCCACGGCGGATGAATACTGGAAGCGCCTCAGTTCCGGCATGCGTAACAAGATTCGGCAGGGTCAAAAGCACAACCTCCGTGCTCACTGGGGAGGTCTCGATGCGGTTCCGATCTTTTATCAGATCTTTGCGGCGAACATGCGTAATCTCGGCACGCCGGTCTATTCGCGGCAGTTTTTTGAGACACAGATGCGCCACCTTCCGGATCGGATCCGCATCCTGAGTTTGTGGGATGGCGAAGCGCCGGTCGCGGCCTCGTTCCTCACCGCGCACAACCGGACGCTCGAACTCCCGTGGTCGGCTTCTTTACCCGCCTCCCACAAGAAGTATTCGCAAGTCCTCATGTACTGGGAGTTCATTCAGAAGGCGATTAAGGAAAAGTTCCAAAAAATAGACCTCGGTCGTTGTACGCGCGGGGGCGGCACATTCGATTTTAAGCGACACTGGAATCCGGTCGAGCGCCCGCTGCATTGGTATTACTGGCTAGGCGGCGGCGCTTCGTTACCCCAACTTCGGCCTGATAGCCCTAAATTCAGGTTCGCCACCAAGCTCTGGAAACGCCTGCCACTGGTTGTAGCTAACGGCCTGGGACCGCGCCTGGTGCGCTCGATCCCATGAGAGGACGAAAAATGAACACCGCCCTTCGTCACGACGACCATCCCTCAGCGGATCGGTCAGCAAGCCGTGTCAATGTTTTCGTGCTCATCGATGCGCTGGGCTGGGAGATAATTAAGGACCGCCCGTTCCTGACCGCCGAGCTGCCCTTTCGACAGCCCCTCCAGACCGTGTTGGGCTACAGCTGTGGCGTGATTCCCACGATTTTGACCGGCAGAAGGCCGGCGCAGACGGGTCGCTGGAACCTGTTTTACCATGATCCTAAGGGATCGCCATTTCGCTGGCTGCGCTGGTTTTCGTTCTTGCCTGACCGGTTGCTGGACAACCGATACTCTCGGAAAGTCATCAAAGAACTGGGGCGCCGTGTTCTGGGCATGGGGCCGCTTTTCGAGTGCGGGGTAAGTCCCCGTCTGCTGCCGCAGTTCAACTATGTCGAAAAGGAAAACATCTACGCCGCGGGAGGCATCCCCGGCTCGGACTCGATCTTTGATCTGCTTTGCAATCGAAACATACCGCATCGTGTTTACTCATATCACCATCTTTCCGACGCGCAGATCCTCGATCGCGCGCGCGACGACATCAAATCGAGTAATGCCAGGTTCTTTTTCGTTTACCTGAGTGAGGTGGACCACTTTCTGCACAAACGACGTGATGATGAAGATGCGGTGGCTCGAAAGCTCGCTTGGTATGACCATCAGCTTCGCGAATTATTTGCCGTCACCGTTGAACGGGATCCCGAGGCGACATTTACAATTATTTCCGATCACGGCATGACACCGGTAAGTTCGCACTACGATCTGGTCGGCAAAATTGATGCGCTCGGATTCAAGATGCCGAAGCAGTATATGGCAGTTTATGACTCCACCATGGCGCGCTATTGGTTTCGCGACGAAGACACGCGCCAAGCGATCCTGTCCGAGCTCGCACGGACTTCATGCGGGAGAATTCTCGACGACGAAGAACTGGATCGCCTCGGTATCCTGTTTTCGGATCGACGCTACGGTGAGGCGATATTTCTTCTCGATCCGGGATGGTTGATCGCCGAGAGCAATTTCAACGGGAGCGGTTGGAATCCGGTCGGCATGCACGGTTATGATCCGTCGGATCGGCACTCCCACGCGATTTACCTGACCAATCGGCAGCCTGAAACCCGGATGAGCAGTGTAGTCGACATTTTTCCGCGGATGGCGGCAGCGACGACAGAATCATGAATTCTGTGGGAGAGCCCCTGGTCAACGTTATCATCGTCAACTACAAGCGCCGCGATGCGTTTTTGCGAAGTCTCGAGTCGGCGCGCGCTCAGTCGTATTCCAACCTTGAGATTATCGTGGTCGATAACCACTCCCAGGACGGCACAGGCGAGTTTCTGGCAGCACATGCGCCCGAGGTGCGAGTGGTCGAACTCGCTGAGAACCGTGGCGCGTGTGGAGGGCGGAACGCCGGGATTCGCGCGGCACGGGGCGACATCGTTATCACGCTTGATAATGACGTTTTCTTCGAGAGTGCGTACGAAATCAGCAAGACGGTCGATGCCTTTCAACAACGACCTGAGGTCCACGTGCTCGCTTATCAACTGTGTGACGAACTGAGCGGCGCGCTCCGCGTGCGCGAATGGTGCCACCCGCGAAGCTGGATCGAATACGGCGAGACCGAGTTTGAAAGCAACTTCTTCGTCGAAGGCTCGTGCGCCATGCGGCGGGAAGTATACGAGACCGTCGGTCTCTACTACGAACCATTGTTCATTTACTGTGAGGGATGGGACCTGGCGCTGCGGATTCTTGACCACGGCTACCGTATTCACTACACGCCGCACATCCGTGTGCGCCATCTGATGTCGCCTGAGACCCGGACTCCCGACAGACCCTATTATTACTTTCCGCGCAACTATATCTGGATTGCATGCAAGGACTATCCGCCGCTCGCGGGGTCCGTTTTCCTGGTATGGAAGCTCCTGATGATGCTGTATTTTTCGATCAGATCCCGACAGCTGAGCGCGTATGTGCGGGGGCTCAGAGACGGCATCGCTGGAATCCCACGGGCGCGGCGCGATCGGACGCCGATTCGGCCGGCCACGGTTAGATACCTGCGTAAATTGGAACGCTGGCGGCCCACGCTTTGGACCCGTCTTAACCGGCATCGCGAAGCCGTGCAGATTTGAATTCGTGGAACATTCGGCAACAGCATGAGTCCTGATAGCTCCGTGTTAGAAGAAGCCCGCCAAAGCGACCCTCTTTCAGTGACCACGAGTGCCCATTCTCATTGGCAGGTTGCAGCAGGGAATCGGTCGAGGCACGAGAGTCCGCGAATCTTGCAGCTCGTTCTCACTCCGTTTCGCGGTGGTGCGGAAGAACACATGCTATCGCTTTTGACTGCCCTTCGGAATTATGGCTTCACGCCGTTCGTAGCAGCGCCTGCCCAGCTCTTGGAGACCATGACGCCAGAATTAGCTGAGTTCCGGGTGCATAGCTTGAACATCGAAATGTCATCACCGGTTCAAGGGATTCGTCTTATCGCTCAGTTGACCGCGATGCTCCGGAGAGAGCAGATCGATCTCGTTCACTGCCATTCGGTCATCGGAAGTCTATGTGCACTTCCCGCAGCGCGCATATTCAGGAGACGCTCGGTAGTCGAGACCTGCCACGGCCGTGAATTCTGGCGAGAGGGGAAGCGAATAAAAGGCAACTTTTGGCTCGACCGCCAAGCTAGCCGATTCGTCGACAGAGTTATTGCCGTTTCGGACGCCACCGCGCGATATCTGCGCGAAGCCAAAGGGATCCCCGGAAATAAAATCGTGGTTATTCGCAATGGTCGGGACCTTACATCTCTGCTGCCGCCCACGCTCGAACAGAGCGCTAAAGCACGCGCGGAGCTTGGTTTGAGCAATGTGCAGAGCGTTCTGCTGTTGGGTCGGCTCGCCAGGGAGAAGGGACATGCCTCGTTCCTCGACGCGCTCAAGATACTTGGCTCGCGGCAACCCCCACTAGTTGCAATGTTTGCCGGAACAGGACCGCTAGAAGCTGAGTTGAAAAGTAAATGCAAGACCGCCGGTCTGAGCGAACGAGTCCGCTTCCTGGGTTATCGCACAGATTTGCCGAGACTGTTGGCTGCCGCTGATTTGGTGGTGTTGCCCTCCATTTCGGAAGGACTACCGTTGGCAGCAGTCGAGGCACTTGCCGCAGCGCGTCCGATCATTGCCACGGAGACAGGAGGAACTCCGGAAGTAGTACTAAATGGTCAAACTGGGCTGCTCGTCCAACCCAACGATTCAGTTGCGCTCGCAGCAGCGATCCATCGCGTACTTAGCGACCCGGCTCTAGCACGTCGGCTCGGGACGAATGGGCGACGCTTCGTTGAACAGCACTTCGACGTCCGCGTCCAAATCGAACGCACGATGGCATTGTATCGAGAACTGACCACGAGAGAGACCAGGCGCTCAGCAGAAATGGCATAAGGCTGGAAGCGCCAGAGGGTTATTCCGGTTTGCGGAGAGTTATCGCTTTCCGGCTGGCCCATCGAGATCGGTAGCATCGACACTCGACTCTGAAGTTCGCGCAACAAAAACCCAAATGTTCGAATTACGTCCGCCTGGCTCTTTTCCCCTATGTGTGGACCCTGGATTCCAGGGCGACGCAGCGCGTGATCTCGAGCATGTATCGCGCCTGGTAAGGGAAGCAACCCGGTCATTTCCCGTAATGGGCCTGATTCTGACCGGCAGCGTTGCCCGAGGCGAAGGAACATTGATAGCCGACCAGAAAACCGGCACGCGCTGGCTGGGCGATCTAGAGTGCTTGTTGATCATTCCTCCGGCCCGGCGTACGTCCACCAGGCAAATTGATGACACTCTTCATGCTGTCGAGACAGAACTGAACAATGACTTCAGAGAGAGGCAGCGAGGACTCAAGATTGGTGTCACGCGTATGGTGGCTTCTCGGCTGGCGCTCCTGCGTCGGTCGATCTTCAATCGCGAATTCCTGGAACACGGCAAACTCCTGTGGGGCACCCCATCGGCCCTTCCGATGCCGTCCTGGTGGACCGCGGGGACTCACGAAGTCCCTCTGAGTGACGCGCTGCGCCTGCTCAACAATCGGACCATACAACAGATCACAGCGCGGATGACGCAGGAAACCGGACAGGCGCAACCGTTGTCGGCCGAGTATGCAATCAGTAAATACTGGATCGAGCTTGCGACCTCCCTTTCTGTGTTTCTCGGCTGCTACCGAACTACCTATCGGGAGCGGCAGACTGCGATAGAAAGTCTACTGGTCTCCCGGCCCGAGATATTCGGCAGCGAGTTCAGCGAGCTGCTGGTGGCTCGACTGCGCGAGGCGATGGCGGTCAAATTTGGACAAACCCCGAGAGTGCTTGGGTCTGCGTGCCAAGGGTTTGATGAGGTTGCTCGAGCCGCCTCTCGCGTTTGGTACTGGGAGACCGCACGGATGCTTGGTTCTGACTCGGACGATTCGGACTGGCGAAGCGTGATTAGCCGCTTGCGACGTCTGGAGACGGCCAGTCAGCGCGCACGTGATTGGATGAGGCTTTTGGTCCGAAACCGGGCGCTTCGCCGTCCGACGTCGTACACCATTCGGACTGTAAAGGCTGCCTTGCGCGCCGGTTCGCTCGGCAACGCCATCTACGCCAGCGGCTGTCTTCTTGAGTTCTTCTGGGACGAGATCGGCCTGGAGAATGGGCCAGGGCCCCAAATAGCAGAAACCTTGGGAGCTTTGTTCAATGTTCAGGCGGATTCAGGAAAAGTGCAGCGCTCAATGCTCGCGCAGAGTACTCAGACCGCATGGGATCGGCACCTCCGTTTCTCCGCGGCCTAGCTCCGGCAGACAAAACAATGGCGTCAAACTCCATGCGGCTCGATTACACGGCTACCGTGGTATCAGGTAAACGGCGCGCCGTTCGGAGTGTGTTGCGCGCTGTGAGCCGCCTGGCTGCTCGTCGCAGGCAAACGCGGACCCTGGTTCTCATGTACCACTCGATCGGCAACTCCGCTTACGGCGTACGCCCGGAGGACTTTGAGGCTCAGATGAGATACCTCAAGGCACACGCCCGGGTTGTCGGGTTGGACGAAATAGTAAGCGGCCGATATCTGGATACCCCAGCGCCCCTTACTTGCGCGATAACCTTCGACGATGGATACGCTGGCGTGTACGAATACGCGTATCCAATTCTCCGCCAAAATGGCTTTAAAGCGGTTCTTTATGTCACCACTTCTGCACTCGATCGGAACGGCGCGCGGCATCCTTGCGAGATTCCTGGTTTCTTTCCTGGCGAGCCAACGCTGACCTGGGCGCAAGTGCGAGAAATGAGCAAAGGCGGAATCACCATAGGATCCCATCTCTGTCATCACCTCGACATGAGAAAGCTGAGCCAGACGATTGGGATGGAAGAGCTACGTCATTCAAAGGATATCATCAGCCAGAAACTCGCCGCTCCGTGCAAACACTTTGCGTATCCCTTCGGGTTATTCAACGCTAAGAACGTTCATTGGGTAAACAAGATCGGATACGAAAGCGCGGTTACTGTTCGCCATAGTCTGGTTCCCGACAAAGTCGACCCGCTTAGGATTCCCAGGATGGGTCTCGGACCCGAGAATAGCTGGGCCGACTTCGAGGGCATGCTACGCGGCGACCTGGATTATCTGCTGATCCTGCGGAAACTATGGCAAGCGCTCGGACTACCTGTTTGAGAAAACATCACGGTTATCCAGGATTGAAGAGGCTTTCCTGAAAGCAAGCGCGAAAAATTCGGAGCAATGGCCAACTGTCGCCGAGGCGGAAACCACCGCTCAGCCAAGCGATGGTTTGACGCCGGCTGTCACATCCAGCCCCATGAATGACAGTATAGCAGACGATGTGGCCGTGCTCGGCCATGTTCCCTCCCATCAGCGGCACAGAGTTCTGCACGGGATGCGTTGGACAGTTTGGCTTTCAGCGCTAGCGGTACCCTTTAGCGCCGGGACGAACCTGCTGTTGGCAAGGATTGGTCCCGAGACGATCGGCGTCTATGGTCTGCTGAGTGTCTACATTGGTCTCATCACAGCATTTCTCTATTTTGGCGGCGACACCGTCGTAATACGCTTTATCCCGGAATGCCGCGAAGAAGATCGCGCGTCCTTTCTTGTTTCATACCTGCTTGTAATCCTGACCTTGCTATTTGGCTGTCTCGTGGTCGCGTACTTTTTTCCAGCCGTTCTACGTATCATTTTGGGTGACGGAGGAGGAGATCGGTTTCGGTTCCTCGTAGTCTGTTTGGCCCCCTTGCCGATTGCCTGCTGGATCATACTGGCGTCACTGAAAGGGATGCTCGATATCCGTGTTTCCCAGATACTCAGCAAGTTGGTGCCGATCTCGGCGTTGATTGGTTACGCAAGCTTGTATCTGGCAGCGCGTCCGTTGATGGTCCGCTATCCATTCCAAGTCATTTGGGCAGTCTATCTGGTTCCGATGGCCGTGCTCGGGACGGTAGGCGCAATCCGGGTGATCCGGCTGTGTGGCTATTCACCGATCCGGTTCTATCTGCCGCGAGGCTTCTGGTCCTATGCGCTTGCAACCCAGCAGGTAGGCGTTGCTTTCTTCCTCGCCTACCGCCTCGACTATATCCTGGTTCTGAACTATGGAGGGCTGGAAGTCCTGGGCCGGTATGTAGCGGTAATGACCGTTGCGGGTCTCGTTCCGATGGTGGACGGCTTCTTCATGGACGCGCTGCTACCCTCGCTGACCAATATGCAGGCAACTCGAAATACGGCGGGTGCGGCCCAAGTCTTCATGATGCACATGCGGATTCTGTTCCTGGTCGCGACCGCGATGAGCTGCGGCATCATGGTGCTGGCGGTAGCGGCGACTTCGGTGATGGGTGCCCAATATCACTCGATTCAGAAACTTATCATCCTGATGGCGATGGTTCAGGGTATCGCTAACCCCGCAATGGCGGGAGGAATTCTGCTCGCGAGTATCGGGCGACAGCGGCTTGCGATCTGGTCTTGCGGACTACACGTAGTATTGTTGACAGGACTATTTTTCGTCTTGTGGCGCCACTGGGGCCTGACCGGTGAGGTGATCGCATCTGCGGTAGCCGTGATGGTCTCATACGGAAGCATGATGGTGTTTGCAATGTGGGTCGCGCCGTACTCCCGGTCAATAGTTGGCCTATGGGCGCGAGCGGCGTGCGTCGACATTGCGGTGGGCTTTATCGCCTTGTGGTGGATGCCGCTTGGCCTGACCGCCGCCGCTTTGGTCTGGATAGGCGCGATGGTTCTGTTCCTCTGGCTATCGGGTTATGACTCGACTGAATGCCGAAGCTTGGCACAAACGTTTTTACCCCGCGTCGCCCTTCGATACGATCAGAAATCCGGTGCCATGGTCGTCGGTCGGGTAGGTGGATGACCCACGCTTAGTCGAGACAATTACTTCTGATGAAGACCGAACATCTAGCCTCATTAACCCGCCGCATTGTCGCGATGAAGGGCGGCTATCGAGCCTCCCGCGCCCTGATCGACTGGCATCTGCGCAAGCGTAGACCCCCGGTCGAATCCGACGTCAGGGGATTTCGCATGTTGCTTGACCCACAAGAGTTTGTTGATCAAAACTTGTTGTTTCATCCACAGACCTATGAGGCCGCCGAACTCGAATACGTTCGGAGCCATTTGCATCCCGGTGATACCTTTGTGGACATAGGCTCTCACATCGGGCTCTATTCGCTGTTGGCCTCGGCAGCAGTTGGAGAGTCGGGCAATGTCGTCGCGGCGGATGCCGACCCGGACACTTTCACTCGCCTACGGCAGAACCTGCTCCTGAACGGCGTAGCCAACGTTCAGGCGTACAACTACGGTGTCTCCGGCGAGCGTGGCTCACTTCCGCTTTATCGCTGGATCGGAACGGGTCCTAACGCCGGCGCCAACACTCTGATTCCCCGCAGCCTTCCAGGCGATGAATGGGCGATCGCGGGCGAAGTTCCCTGCGTGACCCTGCTCGACGTGTTAACTCTGGCAGGAATCAAGAACGTCACTGGCTTGAAGCTCGATATCGAGCGCGCGGAATATAAGGTGCTGGACCGCTTCTTCGCAGAAGCACCCGAGTCGCTACTGCCGTCATTCATTCTGTTTGAGGAATACGAAGCGACGATTCAACTGGCCGGCGGTAGCGCGGTAAAGCTGCTTGAATCCAGCGGCATCTATCGACGCCTCGCGAACGACGCTCTCAAACGTGACCATATCTTCGAACTCCGTACGGCTTAATTTTCTCACTGGTTCTTTCATTAATAGGTCTACGCTGGTTCGTTTGCTCATTTTTCCACAGTGTGGTGGCGAATCTAACCTGTGCGGCGATTAGCGTGCGGGTTGGATTGGCCTCACCTTAGCCTTCGCTGATGGTAATACTGTCATGAAAAATCGAACTGAGGTGTACGCTACGCCGCCCGTCACGGTGATCATCCCGACCAAGAATCGGGCGTCCGACCTGGGCATCGCCGTGCGCTCGTTACTTCGACAGACGGTCCTCCCAGCGCAGCTTGTGATCGTTGACCAGAGCAGCGACGATTCCAGCTTCTTGCGAGTGAAAACCGAGTTCGCAGATGCACCCGGAATCCGACTCGACTATACCCGCGACACCTCGCTTAGCGGCGCGGCGGCCGCGAGAAATCGCGCGATGGAGAGCGCCACGGGTGACGTTTGGCTTTTTCTCGATGATGATGTTGTGTTGGAGCAGGACTTCATCGAACGGCTGCTCGAGGCTTACAGTGACCATCCGGAAGCGGTGGGAATGTCAGGAATCATAACGAACTATCGGCCAAGCCCGCTGCCGCAGCGCCTGTGGAGCGCACTCTTCGCGCGGGGCCCGTTTCGTGATGAGCGGCAGCCGATCTATTGGGCCGCCGATCAACTTAGAAATGGCGAGCCGCATCGGGTTCGACAGTTTACCGGTGCCGTGATGAGCTTCCGGGCCAGTACGATTCGCGAGAGGCGTTTCGATTCCAATCACCCCGGCGCGCTGGCCGAGGATACGGACTTTTGCTGGAGATTGCCCGCCGGAACCCGGTTGCTGCTTACACCTCGCGCGCGACTGGTTCATAACCGCAGTCCGCAGGGACGAGCGCGCGATCATTGGCTGAGAGCGCATGCGCAGGGGTTCTACTATCTCTATCAGAGAAATTTGAAGCACGGGATTCGGAATCGGATCTTCTTCGCCTGGCTTAACGTCGGATACGCGATCGCGCTCGGCGCCACATGCGCCAAGCGACGCTCATTAGAAGGTTGGCGGGCGTTGAGGGCCGGTCGGTCTGCTGGCAAAGCCTATGCTAATCCCGAAGGTAGCTCCGCGTGACTACGTCAATTCTCGAGAAATGTAAGAGTGCCGTCGAGCGAATTGGTGAGCGCCTGCCTGCTAAGGGCGTTTACGCCATCGAGGCTGCTCTCAACTATCTGATCCTCGGCAAGTGGATGCGCCTACAAGGCTTTCGGCCAGCCGCCTGGTTTGCTGACCGCGATGATGCGTTTGAATTAGCCGCCAGGCATATTGCGCATCGGTCGGTGCTGTACCTGGAGTTCGGGGTATGGAAGGGCGATAGCATGCGTTGCTGGTCTAGGCTCTTGACCAATCCGGCTTCAGCTTTACACGGATTCGACAGCTTCGAGGGGCTACCCGATGATTGGAGCCTCGCTTACCCCAAAGGAGCATTTTCCGTTGCAGGAAAGATTCCCGACATCGACGATTCACGGGTGCAGTTCTTCAAAGGATGGTTCGAGGACACGCTTCCTGACTATCAGCTCCCGAAGCACGACGTGATGTTCGTGAATTGCGATGCGGATCTATATTCGTCGACAAAGACGATCCTCACCTATATTGGGCCGCATCTGAGGCCGGGGGACTATCTTTACTTTGACGAATTCCACCACGGGGCCGACGAGCGTCGCGCTTTCATCGAATTTGTTAAGTCTTCGGAGTGTCAATTTTCGCTGGCAGCCTGCTCGCAGTCAAAGTCTCAGGTGTTGTTTATCCTGGTGTCCCGTCCCCCGAATGAATTTGTCGACCTTGCGTCGTGCAGTCCTGAACCCGCGGCTAATGCAATGTCTGACAGATGGCACAATGGAAGTTGACAGTCAGCGTGCGAGGGAATCATATACGCGACTATTTGCCTTGACCGCGTAGTCGATAAAGTTGCCATAGTTTGCCGCCTCTCCTCCAGTGGGATAGCCCCACTGATCGTTTCCGTGCTTGCCACCAATGCCATAGATGGTGGCGCTCTCCCCGTCGTAGGGATTATCGTGCGGAGTCAGGAGGCCCCAGTTGGCCTTCTGACTGTCCATGTCGTACATCCCCCACCAATCAAAACCCACTACATGATAGGTGCCGGTCGTTGAGTCCTTCGCGTTGAAGAACGCGTTGACCATAGCTTGGTAGCCAGTCCCGCGAGCCGCTTGGGTCGAGTAGTACGATGGATTCGAGCTTGCGGATGCAGATTCGGCGGAGTCAGACTGGGCCAAAAAACCCGCCCAGTTTATCCACGGATGATCGCCTGAATTCTGCGCGGTGAAATCTACCCGCGCCTGTGTATCGGCGCAATTCGCGCAGGGCCACGGTGGGACCAGCGCAAGAATTGGCAAATCGAGAAATTTGCCGGCTTCTCTCAGAACTTCCCGGCGCGGCGGCGCCCCCCACCCGCCGAGCTGCATTTGTAACAGAATTCCCGGCGCTGCTTTGCGGAATCGCGTCGTCAGTACGCTGAAATATTGGTCCAGGTAGTGAACATAGAACGCGCTCATATCGGACTGCATCGCGGACGTTTCTGCCACCGGGAACGCTGCGGATCTCCCGAGCGTGTATGGGTCTCCGACCCAACAATCGCCAGATCCCTTAGCCGGGCAGCTCCCGTCTTCATCAAGAATGCCCGATCCGACGCCCCATCCTCGGAAGCTGCCGAACGTCGTGTAGCGTGAGCCCCACGCGATGTTCAATGCCGCGATGTTGTTGGAGTAGCGCGCGGCCAGCCACTTACTGAGTTCCTGCTTGGTATAAACCGTAGTGTCGGAATAGCTAACACCCTGGCTTCCGTTCGAAGTTTGGGCGAAACCCGAGACGAGCGTAATCCACGAGGCATGGGCCGATGGATTAGGGCCGCTTCCGACCCGCGCCGTCCCTCCGATGCTTGAGAAATCCGGACCTTGGTCCAGCATCCCTGTCTGGTCCGACTCGTCCATTGTAAGATAGAGCAGATAATTGTTGTATTTTGACTTGAGCGCCCGCTGGAGGCCCCAGGTATCGTTGGCAAGCACGTTAGCGACACAGGTGCTGAAGCTCGGGTCAAAGTAGTCGCCGAAATTGTATCGGTAGCCGGTATATGCGGAGCCGACACCGTTCATAATATCTTTTACCGGTGAGCTGATCCCGCAACCACTGCCATTTTGAAAGGCGGCATGACTCATCATCTCAATGATCGAGAAAGGCATCTTTACCGGAATCGTATCGTCGTTGGTTCCCCACGCACGATCGGTAGCGGCTGGGGTCAGCTCAGCGATGGAATACTCGGCGACCGAATTGAAGCCCCACCTTTGCAGCCGATGGACTTGTTGGAGCGCCCAATTGGCTTCCCAGTTAGGGAGTGGACCGGCGTACTTACCCTGAATAAAGCTCGTCTGCGTGCTGTTGTTGTTCGGGACAATGTCATACACGCCCTTTAGGAGGTAGCCGTTACCAGTGGGGTCACAGATCCACCATCGGTTCCCGATCTTCTCCGCGTAGAAATGCCGTTTGGGACCGCTCGGGCACCGCACGGCTGCCGTCCCGCCGTAGCTGTCCAACGGTTGCGCGTGACAGGGTGAAAGCGCTGCGGCCAAAACCACGGCTAAAACTGAGATTAAACACCCATATCGTTTTAGGCCCATACGGTAATGGCTAAGGAGGGCTCAGTTCTGTTGAATCTTGAGCTTATTCACGGTGAACGTAAAGTCGTCGTCGGCACCATCACCGAACTCCGTGCCGAGCTCGATTCCTGCCAGCCACCAACTGGAATCCAATCCCGCAGTGGCCGCCGCTTCATTCAGAAAATCCATCATGCTGAACGCGATTTCGCCCGCCATGACCTGTTGAGAAGCGGAAGGATAGAATAAGACGTCGTTCCCACCGCCTTTCCCCGTCGAATACTCGTCAAAATTCATGCTGATGACTGTACCATTTACAGTTACCGGTTCCGTGTAGACTTTGACAAAGTTGCCGGCGAGACCCTCAGCAAAACTAAAATATGGAATTATCTCCACTTCCAAAGCACCGCCTAATCCTCCTTTATAGGTGGAGGCAGGAATCAGATACTCATCATAGAGAATGTCTATGTCTCCGCCAAACGTGCCAGACAATGAATAGCTGGTATCGGCTATCAGGGAACTCATGGCGCTGAGTTGCTCTGGAAACTGCGGCGGCTGACCGCCTATCTGGTCACCGTAGGGGTCGCCACCATAGAAGATAAACGGATAGGCGACGACGGCGCCACTATTCAGACCAGTCAGTTTTACCGTAGTAGTGATGGAGCCTGTGCCTGAGTAGGCCATGTTGATTGTGCCGCGCCCAGAGAATATGCCCCAAGGATTGGGATATAACTCCCACAATTGATCGCTGGAATTCGTCTTCGAGGTTATTATAGCAACATCTGAAGACTGCGGGGCGGTATCGGTTACCGAGGTTGCCGCACCGGTATTCAACAAAGAATCAGAAGTTGTCAGGATCGTAGCCGCCTTGCTGACCCCGACAGGAAGAGTTTCAGCAACTATTTTCGCTTGACGATATAAGTCAGCGCTAACGTCGTAGTTGCCAGGTGGGACCTTCTGCATATCAATACTCGCGAGAGATTGTGGAGCGCTGAGCCGATAGGAACGATTTCCGACCGTGAGCCCGTCAGCGTTGCGGACTCGAATCACTACCTTATACCTATGGATCTGTACCGCCGGCAGGGAACCGACTGTAATCTCCACTTCAATTGATTCGGGACTGCCCGGGTTCAGGACGCCGTTGGCAGGATACACCAGCGACATCTGTAGGGTTGGATTTCTCCGAGAGGCGCTAGCCGATGTCTGAGTGCGGCGTACCGCCGATAGCTCGTTGGCAGATAAATTACTGATCAACCCGAGGACAGTAGTCAGAGCCCCCGCGAGAATTGTCGCCGAGCGGAATTTCACTGACTTTATCACCTTCACCTCTGTGCGCAACGACCACGCGCACGAGAGCAACCCGAGCCGGCTCACTACCCCAGCCTAGTCGCGCATATCAGGATAAGGCAAGACCGATATCAAGGGCGCAGCCTATCGATAGTTGTACACTATAAGACTGAAATCCTACTTACAGACACGCATAACAAAATAAACGGATAGGCGGTGATGGCGCCACTATTCAGACTAGTGGGAGTTATATCCCAGTCCTTGGGGCATAGTCTCTTGGCGCGGCCCGATCAACATGGGCAGACAATGAATAGCTGGTAATCGGCAAAGGTTGTGAAAGTCTTAGGCGTTGCTGCGGAAGTTGGAATAGGAGTGGCGTCAGCGTGGGCCCAAAACTCCTCTAGGGAAGGAACGCCCCGGCGTCGAAAAGCAACACACGGGGCGGCTGTGAGGCAGCGCTGGGCCGTCTAAGAGGCCATCGGTGGCTCTAATCGTCTTAAGGTGCCAGCACCGTTTCATTGTCAAGCAACTGCTTGACCGTGAGGGTGTAATTGACCGACGACGCGCCGCCGAACTCACTGCCAAACTCCAAACCAGCAAGCCACCAACCGTTGAGTCCGCCGGTCGCCGCCGCCTCGTTCATCATAGGCAGAAAGTCCGCCTCGAATGTTCCCGACTGCAGACCGGGAAGCACATGGGGGCAAAACAAGACGACGCCGCCCGCGCCCGGAGGCGAACCGCCGCTAGAGCCAAAATATTCGTCGAAGGTGCAGCCCGGCGCGCCATTGATCGAGCAGTTCGGGAAGGTGATCGTCTTGACGAAGTACTGCGAACCTCCGCAGATCGCGCCACTCGTGAAGCTGTAAAACGGCAGCACCTCAACCTCCTCGGCGCCGCCCAGTCCGCCGGTAAATCCGTCGGTCGGAATCAGATACATGTCATACAGCACGTCTACGTTTATGCCCTGCGATAACAAATTCAAAGTGTAGTTCGTCTGAACCAGCACCTGCGACAGCATCGAAAGCTGCTCCGGCCACACTTCGCCCTGGCCGAGGATCGAATCGGCGTACGGGTCGCCGCCATAGAAGATAAACGGATACGCGACGACGGGACCGGTGTTCAATCCAGTCATGTTAATCGTTGCGGTGATTGCACCGTTGGTCGCGCCTGGTTGATACGCTACCTGCGCCGTTCCGCTCCCCTGAGTGACACCCCAGAGGTTGGGAAAGATCGTCCATAGGTTGACGCTGGAATCGGCGGCAGACGGCACGTTGACCGCGTTGTTGCCCGACGCGGTGGTCTGCGCGCCCTCGGTGAACAGATCATCAGCCAGAGTATAAAGTGCTGAAGCTGGAGTCGGCGTCGACGTTGGGGTCCGCGTCGATGTCTTCGTCGGAGTCGGCAAAACCGGAGTCGGTGTCGGAGTCGTCGTGGCCGCGGTGGGTGTCGCAGTCCCGGTAAAGGTGGCCGTCGCCGTCTGAGTCGCCGTACGAGTCGCAGTACGAGTCGCAGTGCGAGTTGCGGTCGCAGTAGCGGTGGCCGTCTGAGTTGCGGTTTCCGTTGAGGTGGTGGTTGGACTCTCAGTGACCGTGGCGGTTGGCGTCGGGGTTACAGCGGCCGTCTGAGTTGACGTCGTGGTGGCGGTGGGCGTCGCAGTCCTGGTACCGGTGGCCGTTGCCGTCTGAGTCGCTGTATGTGTCGCAGTACGAGTCGCGGTCGCAGTGGAGGTGGCCGTCTGAGTTGCGGTTTCCGTTGCGCTGCTGGTCGGAGTCCCAGTGACCGTGGCGGTTGGCGTCTCCGTCGCCGTCGCAGCGGCCGTCTGAGTTGACGTCGTGGTGCCGGTGGGCGTCGGAGACGTCGTGGCCGTTGCGGTCGCCGTCGGTGTCGCAGTAGCTGTCTGAGTTGTCGTCGTGGTGGCTGTAGGAGTCTTGGTCGTACGATTCCGCTTCGAGATGTGGAAAGGCCCCCCCGTCGCAACTATTGCTTCCTGATTGTACAAGTCGGCGTTAACGTAGTAGTCGCCAGGCGGAACCTTCTCCATACCAATGGTGGCGAGAAATTGTTGACCGCTGGGGCGATAGGAACGATTTCGGACCATGCGTCCGTCGGAGTCGCGGACTCCAATTGCTACCCGATACTTGTGGATCGGTACCATTGTCGCGGGATCGACCGTGATCTCTGCTCGAACTGATTCGGGACTGTCCGGGTTCAGCACGCCGTTGACGGGATATACCAACGACATCTGCAGGCTTGCAGCCGCCGAGTCCTGACCGGGAGCAGCGGCCCGCGCGTAACCGCAAGCGACTACCAGCACGATCAAGGCCGCTTCAATTCGGAGAAAAGCAAATTTCTTCATCCGCTCGCTCTCGTCGGTTTGACGGGCAGCGAGCGCCGCGCAACAATCGGCTTGCCAGCCTCGATTGTGTCCGGTCGCTCGGGCACGTCAGGATGCCCGGTGCAGGCGTTCCACCGCCTGCACCGGAACTTTTTTATTGTGTCGCTTTTAGGAGTAGTCCGCGCGTGTTCGGGATAAGTGACGGCCCTCGGCGCGTCGGTCCCAAACTGTATCGCGGAGCTCTGCTGACTCTCCTCCTCCTCCAACCACCGACCATTGGACCAGCGGACTGTGCCAACCTCAGCAGGCCCGTTCCCGCACGGTCTATGTAAACCACCAACACCTCGCGAATCATTGCCGACAAAATGGCCTTCGCCAACCGCGACGAGCTAGCATGGTTCAAGCCGCTGCTCAGAGAAGAAGAGTAGTCCAAGTGATAGGAGCAACAGCGGCACGATGACCTCCGCCCGCGACACTTGCTAACCGAACCGGACACCCAGATCAAGTACGGTCGAAAAAATTTGAAGCTTCGCGCCCGCACCTTTTTTGAGCTTTTCCGTGCTTCAGCACGATATGAGAGGACCTCATGATTTTCAGCCTGTGGACAATGCTCGACAGCGGATGCGATTCGCTGCCGATTTTTCCGTTTCCACCGATTTCGAAGCATCAGAGTATCGGGGTGAGTATTCCGTCGGAGGGACATAGCCGGGACCTGCTGAGTGGCCGGTGTCCGTTTTACCGGCCACGGACTTGGCGCTGTCGGCGGCTCCAGAGCTGATGAGTCGAATGCCGAACAAACTCCGGCGCGCGCGAAAACGGCGGTCAAGATTGCGCCACGAAACGAAGCAGAGAGTTTTGTTGTTTTCAATCCACTCAACTTGGGCTCTCCACGATCTCCCGGTGCCAAAGGCGGGGCGGACAGATGCACGCCCCCGACTCGCGCACTCCCCTGTCCGACCTGAAAGCAAGCGACGTGCCATTGCTCTACGACAAGTTTTACTTCCCTACGTTGTGTAGCAGCTTACGACGTGTCCCACAGTGATTCAAAAGAGTGAATGTCGTGTCAAAAAGTTGCGCATCCGCAACCTTTTCTGTCGCAGCAAAGACCCTGTACCGCTAGCGGCATCTCAACCCAGCTGAACTGACCGGACCTGGACTTCGGAATTGCCTGCTCGACTTCGGTAGTCGCGATCCGCCTGGGCTGCCGGAGGCTACTCAATCACGAGTGCGATATCGCGCCCGAGGGCGGAGCTAAATTGAGTTTCCTCGTAGACTGAGTTCGAGTGGCGTTCTTCAAACCGGTAGGAATCGAGATCGCCGTTTGGCCCAGTGAATCCTCGGCATATCTGTCATTCCTTGCCTACTCGACCAATTAAGCAGCGGTCGAGCATCAATAACGTGCATTAAACCCAACAAAGCCCATTATTGCGGCTAGGGCGCTATATTGCACGGTTGCGGGTGTAGGCTCTGCTAAAAAGAGCAATCTGTGCATATTCTGCTGTAGCGTGTTCTTTGCCGCCACGCTATCTTTATTTCTCTTACAACCGTTTTAAACAGCTATATTAGGCAAAAAATTCTACAAACTGTAATGTATACACAATGTAACATCTTACCGAGTTCTGTGGATAACTCTGGGGAAAAAGCGCGGGTCGCCTGTGGATACACTGGGTGGCAATTCGAGCCGACGAGCTATCGCTGGTTTGCACAGACGTAAATTTTGAGAGGGGATGGGCAATGAGGGGCTGGAGGAGGATTGACGAAATGGAAGACGAATAATTTTGGTTCTCCGGAGGATTTACAATGAAACCGCCGCACATGTATGACGACTCCCTTCATCAACTGCGCGAAAATCTCGCGGCTTGGGCCTTCCCCGAGCAATTCACTGACGAGATTCTCGAGCACCATGTTCCTGTCGCGTTCGCAAAAGACGCGATGATCTTCACGGAAGGGTCAACTCATGACCTCTTTGCCTGCGTGTTGAGCGGCTATGTGAAGATTTACTGCCCCTTTGATGATGGCAGTCGCACCCTGATGCGGCTTGCAGGACCAGGCCAATTGGCCGGATACGCCGACTATATCGACGCTAAAGGCCGACACGCTCGGCTATTTGAAGGCCAAAGTCTCAGCAAGTCTACCGTCGCACTGATTAGCCGGGAAGAAGTAGCGCGCCTGTTGAGAGGCATGAGTCCGGACTCATTGGTTGTGATGCTGCAAGCGCTCAACACTTTCTGGTCGTTGAACCTCCGATGGTTCGCAACTCTGCTCGGCCTTCCTTTCTGGGAGCGTCTGGAGCTCGTTCTAAACGACCTTGCGCGGCATGCCGGCGTCAGAGATGCACGGGGGATCATATTGATTCCGGAACTCTCGCACCAGGATCTGGCCGAAATGATCGGTTGCTCGCGGCCGATGGTAAGCCGCTTGATAGGCAAGATGATCGCGGCTGACCTCATCGGACGCAGCGGGAAGCAATATATTCTGCATAAGAAATGGGACACGGGCAGTAAGGGAAATCTTTTCAGCACCGACTCCTCGTTGTGCGCCTCAAAAGCACAAACAGAGGAACGGCTGGCGCCGATTCGCTCCTGGAGCTCGATGTCGCTACTGAAGACTCCAAATGGGCAGAAGGGACTGGAGATTTCGCACCGAGCGCCGTAGTGTTTCGCGGCGCGCTTACGCTCGCAAGTTCGATCGTTTCTGTTCTTGCTCGCTGATTCCGTAGCCGGGGGTTCTGGAATAAGAGGTGCTCGCCTTCCGCCAATAACTGAACGTTCTCCGTCGCCAGCGGCCGGGTCGACCCCGGCTGTTCGCGATCGACCGCTTGTTCTGGGTTTGGCTCTACGAATATGGCCGCGCCGCCCAGACTCGATGCTGTTGGTCAAGCCCGGATTGACAGTATGGATGCTTCGACTCGTCGGCCCGTGCCTACTTCGGCATCAACGTACCCTGCCAGAGGTTCCAGCGTCTCCGGCCGCCGTAACGGGGTCCGTCTGCGGACGCTCCAAGTCCGTCTCGCCGCGGCGCTGGATTTCGTCGATCCAGCTCTGAACTTCCTCGGGCGTCGTGCGGACCCGGGCGGCGATTTCCTCCAGCGGCAAGTCTCTGCAGTCACTGGGAAACGCCCAACGACCATCCATCAAGCTTTGCAAAATGCTCTCAGCTGGCAAGAGACATCAGCGATCACCTCACCGAACGCCGGCAACCTGAGGCACTGGTTCGATGGAGATCACGATCGACTTTGACGCAGGAGTGTTGCTGATTTCCGCAACGCTGCCGAGCGCTACCAGGGGATTCGTCTCGGGATAGTAGGTCGCCGTGCAGCGCCGAGGGATGTCGTAGGGGATCACGCTAAAGTCGCGGGCCGTTCGACGCTCACCTTGGAAGTGGCTGGTCAGATTCACCAATTGACGATCTTTGAGCCCGGCTTCGGCAATGTCATCGCGATTCATGAAAATCACGCGACGGCCTCCGTGGATTCCACGATAGCGATCGTCCAGACCATAGATAGTCGTGTTGAATTGGTCGTGCGAGCGAATAGTCATCATCAGATATTGATCGGCCGCGAGTTGAAGCTGGCGAATCGGATTGACTGTGAAGTTCGCCTTGCCCGTGGCCGTCGCGAACTGCCGCTGTTTCGCAGCCACCGGAGCATAGAATCCACCCGGGACGCGCACCCGCTCATTGAAATTCTCGAAGCCCGCCACAACCCTGGAGGCGCGGTCGCGAATCTGGTCATAGTCGTGAAAATTCATCCAGTGGACTTCGCCCTTGCCGCTCACGGTTGCCGTGGCGATACCGGCGACAATGGCAACTTCGCTTTTGACATCTTCCGACACGGGGGCAAGCACACCGCGCGACGAACTCACTACCCCCAGCGTATCTTCCACAGTCGTGAACTGCGGCCCCGCTGCTTGCACATCAATCTCGGTGCGTCCCAGGCACGGTAGAATAACCGACGTCGCTCCCGTAACGAGGTGGTTGCGATTCAACTTGGTTGCGATGAAAGCAGTCAGGCTGCACTTGCCTAGCCCGCGCGCGACTACATCGGTGTCGGGAGTTGCTGAAAGAAAATTGCCGCCGAGACTTACAAACGCCTTGACCTTGCCAGCGTCCATCGCCCGGATTGTTTCGACGGTGTCATAGCCCTTCCGGCGTGGAGGTTCAAACTTGAATTCGGCTCCAAGGCGGTTGAGAAATCCTTCGTCCATTTGCTCCCAGATGCCCATGGTCCTATCTCCCTGGACATTACTATGTCCGCGAACGCATAGGACCCCCGAGTTTGTCTTTCCTATGTTGCCGCGAAGAAGGAGCAGGTTGACGACTTCACGGACGTTCTCAACTCCGTTTCGGTGCTGCGTCTATCCCATGGCCCAGCAAATGACTGTGCTGCGCGCCTTGGCCGCGATTTCGCCGACCTCAGCGATCCGCGCCCGAGCGATGCCGCTTTGTTCCTCGATCTGTCGCCAATCCGCGGTCCTTACGTGCTCGCGAAATTCCTCGAAACCATGGGTATGGTCGCGAATGAAATCCCAGTCCAACACTGTGCCCGGCGAACGATCCTCAGCCTCGAGCACCGTTTTGATTATTCCTTTCAGCAGCGCTACGTCGCCGTTGATGCGAACCTGCAGCAGGCGATCTGAGAGCTGGGTGCCGGCACGCAGCAGACGCATGGGTTCTTGCGGATGTTTGAATCTCAGTAACCCCACTTCGGGCAGCGGGTTGACGTCAATTATTTTCGCTCCGTTTCGCTTCGCGGCGAGCAAAGACGTGAGCATGCGGGGATGATTAGTTCCCGGATTCTGTCCGATCGAGAAGATAAGGTCGGCGTGCTCGAGATCGCTTAGTGTAACCGTGCTCTTGCCGACACCCAAAGTCTGGTACAACCCCCAACCGCTCGATTCGTGGCACATGTTCGAGCAATCGGGGAGATTGTTCGTGCCGTATAGCCGCGCGAATAGCTGGAAGATGAAGGCCGCCTCATTGGTCGCCTTACCGGAGGTATAAAAGACCGCTTCGTCAGGCGACGAAAGCTGGTTGAGCTCCTTACCTATTGTCTGAAAGGCGTCGTCCCATGAGATAGGGTTGTAGTGAGTGGCGCCTGGACGCAATATCATCGGACCGGTCAAACGTCCCTGCCTATTTAGCCAGTAGTCCGACTTTTCACTTAACTCCGCGATGCTGTACCTGGCAAAGAATTCCGAGTTGATGCGCGACGTAGTAGCCTCGTCGGCCATAGCCTTTGCGCCATTTTCGCAAAACTCAAACGGATGTCGGTTGCCATCCGGGTCCGCCCACGCACAGCTGGGACAATCGAACCCGGTCTTCTGGTTAACCGCCAGCCATGCCCGCGTCATCCGCGCCAGACCCATCTCGCTCAGCCCATAAGCGAGAGAATGAAGTATCGCAGGGATCCCCGTTGCTACTTTGGGGATGGCTGTTATCTTCACTTCAATCGCTTCGGGTATCTGATCCGATACGACTCCATGACTACGGCTTCGTGTTGTGGAAGCCTTGGACGTTTTACCTTCATCTCTCCCGTCGATTGCCATCGCGTCACCTCTTGGGTCGCGGAAGATCCCAGACCACCTAATGCTTCTAGCCGCCCGGAGCGTACGAATTCAAATGCC
>Ga0182024_10004412_pt1 | contig 32421 bp, 27 predicted proteins | sample P32metaG_FD_120480 | JGI IMG/M metagenome (GOLD analysis project Ga0182024, IMG submission 120480) | Permafrost microbial communities from Stordalen Mire, Sweden - P3-2 metaG (Illumina Assembly) | ecosystem: Environmental > Terrestrial > Soil > Wetlands > Permafrost | place: Sweden: Stordalen...
CGCGCGTCGCGCCGTCGCAGGTCGTGATCATCCCGGTCATCCCGAAGGAAGAGCACCGCGAACGCATCCTTGCCGCCTGTCGCGCGCTGGCGCAGCAGATCGAGGCCGAGTCGTTTCATCGCGACCCGGTGCGCGTGGAAGTGGACGCGCGCGATGTCACCGGCGGCAACAAGACATGGGAGTGGATCAAGAAGGGCGCGCCGCTGCGCGTGGAGATCGGTCCGCGCGATCTCGATGCGGGCACCGTTTTCGTCGGCCGCCGCGACAAGGGGCCGAAGGAAAAGCAATCGTATCCGCAAGGCACGTTCGCGGACGAGGTCCCGGCGCTGCTCCAGTCGATCCACGACGGCATCTACCAGCGCGCGCTGGAATTCCGAAACGCGAACACACGCGTCATCGATTCCAAGGACGAGTTCTACGCTTACTTCACGCCGCAAAACGAGGCCAAGCCGGAAATCCACGGCGGCTTCGCGCTGGCGCACTGGAACGGCTCGGCCGAGGTGGAGGCGAAGATCAAGGAAGACCTCAAGGTCACGATCCGCTGCATTCCGTTTGAGAACCAGTCGGAGCCGGGCACCTGCATCTTTACGGGCGAGCCCAGCGCGCAGCGCGTCGTTTTCGCCAAGTCGTATTGAGCCGATCGTCATCCTGAGCTTGTCGAAGGATCAGACACAGTCGGGATGAGCGCCCATGCGTGAATTTCCAAGACATTCACGCTGATGTGATCAAAGGACGCGTGTCTGATCCTTCAACAAGCTCAGGATGACGGACTTTGGAGTTCGACGGCCACCTTGCGCCGCGCGTGTGACTGAGGCACAATGGGGTGCATGCAATGGCCCCGGGTTCTCCTCTATGTGTACGGCTTCCTTCTCATTTTCGGCGGCCTGATGGGCTATATCAAGGCGCGCAGCGTTCCGTCGGCCGTTGCGGGATTCGTTTGCGGCCTCATCGCCATCTTCCTCGGCTATGATTACGTCTGGCGCTTCGCGCCGCACTGCGCATTCATCCTCGCGCTGATCCTCATCTTCCTGATGGGGCGCCGCTACCTTCGCACGCGCAAGCCGATGCCCGCGCTGTTCATCGTCGTGCTGAGCGTCATCGTCGCCATTGTGCAGGTCTATATTCTCGTCACGCTCGGGGCCGGAACCGCCCCGCTGTAGATATCTTTTTCGATGAATATCCTGCGCCCGGACAGCCTGATCTTTCCGGATCACCACGCCGCGAATCGCGACGGGTTGCTGGCGTTGGGTGGAGATCTCTCCGTCGCGCGGCTGTTGCTGGCGTACCGGTCCGGCATTTTCCCGTGGACTGACGATCCGCTCACCTGGTGGTCGCCTGATCCCCGCGCCATTTTTGAAATCGACAAGTTCCGGCCGCCCAAACGGCTGGAAAGCAAGCTGCGGCACAATCCCTACACCTACACCTTCGACCGCGATTTTGAGTCCGTGATCCAAGCCTGCGCGGAACCGGCCGAGGGCCGCGAATCGACTTGGATCAGCCCGCGCTTCATCGCCGCCTACGTGAATTTGCACCGGCAGGGCCATGCCCACAGCGTCGAAGTCTGGCACGACGACCTATTGGTGGGCGGCATGTACGGCATCGCCATCAATGGATTCTTTGCCGGTGAATCCATGTTCCATCGCGAGACTGATACCTCCAAGATCGCGCTCTGCTGCCTGATCGATCATTTGCGGGAATGGGGCTTCGAGCTTTTCGACACCCAGGTGCTCTCGCCGCTGACCGCCCGCTTGGGTGCCATCGAAATCCGCCGTATCGATTATCTCCAGCGTCTGGCCAAGGCGCTCGAAAGCCCGGTGCATTGGCAGGGGGCTAAGGGCGAACGACTTGCGGGAAATGCAGAGCCGAAAGTCGGCGCTTAGCGTAAATAGTCGATTCTTGCCCACATTCTAACTTCTTTTATGACACAGGGCGTCGTGAAGCTGACGCGTGGCCCCTCAGAATGTCGCGAAAGAAGCCGATAACTGGGAAGAGGAGTCATCAAACCGAACAGGATATCGTTATCTTTCAAATCGTGTGCCCCTTTCTTTTGTCGCAATTGAGCTTAACCTTTAACACATGAGCGCAAAACCCCTGATCGGGATCATCGACGACGAGCGCAATATTCAGGCGACGCTCATCGCCATCCTGGAGCGGCGCGGCTACGCGACCGCGTCGGCCTACACGGCCAAGCAAGGCATGCAGTTGATCGCGGAGGAAAAGCCCAACGTCGTGCTCATGGACCTCGGCCTGCCGGACAGCGAAGGTCTCGATCTGCTGCGCGAGGTGCGCGAAGCCCATCCGACCGTCCCGGTCATCGTCATCACGGCCAACGACTCGCTCAACAACGCCATCGCGTCGATCAAAGAGGGCGCGTTCCATTTCATCAGCAAGCCCTACGTGCCGGAGGAACTGCTCAGCCTCGTCGCCAAGGCGCTCGAGCAGCATGGGCTACGTCAGGAGACGATCCAGCTGCGCGAGGAAACCGAGCGCCTGAAGAAGCGCGTGCAGCGCGCCGAGGCGCAGCTCCAGCCGGTCTACAAGAACATCAAGATGCGCGAGATGTTCGAGCTCATCGACCAGATCGCGCCGAGCGACGCCAACGTGCTTATCGTCGGCGAGAGCGGCGTGGGCAAGGAGATCTTCGCCAACCGCATCCACGAGCAAAGCAACCGCGCGTCGGGCCCGCTCATTAAGCTGAACTGCGCGGCGTTTCCCGCCAACATGATCGAGGGCGAGCTCTTCGGTTACAAGAAGGGCGCATTCACCGGCGCCAGCCAGGATTTCCCCGGCATGCTCAGCGCGGCCAGCACCGGCACGCTTTTTCTTGACGAGATTTCCGAGATGCCGATCGACCTGCAGACTCGTTTCCTGCGCGTGCTGCAGGAGCGTGAGTTCCGCCCGCTCGGCAGCACGCAGAGCCTCAAGGCCGACTTCCGGCTCGTCGCCGCCAGCAATCGCCGCCCAGAGGACGCCATCCGCCACGGCCGCCTGCGCGAGGATCTTTTCTATCGCCTGAACACCTTCACGCTGGCCATCCCGCCGCTGCGCGATCGTACCGAGGACATTCCCGAGCTGGCGCAGCTTTTCCTGCAGCGCTTCTGCACGAAGATGAACAAGCCGATCATGACCATCCAGTCGGAGGCCTACGACGCGCTGCTGCGCTATCCATGGCCCGGCAACGTGCGGCAATTGCAGAATGTCATCGAGCGCGCCGTGGTGCTGACCCAGGGCAGCCTCATCACGCCGCGCAACCTGCCGCAGGAAGTGCTGCACAACGTGCCGCACGAGATCGCGCCCGCGCCGCTGCCCACCTTCGCGATGGGCGACGGAATTCTTCCGTCCCAGCCGACCATTCCCCGGACGCTGCTTACGGCCAGCCAGTCACTCAATCTCGCGGATCGCGAGAAAGCCGCGCTGCTCGCCGCGCTCGAACAAAGCCGCGGTAACAAGAAGAAGGCGGCCGAGCTGCTCGGCATTCATCGTCCGACGCTCTATACCAAGCTGAAGAAGTTTGGGTTGGAAGTGTGATGTAGCGGCGGTCTATGACCGTTGCACTTAATGATCCTTCCGGAATTCAAGCGACGGTCATAGACCGCCGCTACATTTTTGGCATCATCCGCCAATATGAAAGTCGGTTTCATTGGCGCAGGAAAAATGGCGCGGGCCTTGGCGCGCGGACTCGTCGGAGGCGGAATCGCTCGCGACGATGAAATCACCTGCTCGTCGCGCAGTGTGGAATCAGGCCGCGCGTTTCTCGATCTCCTGCCGGGCGCGCAGTGGACCGGCGATACCGCCGAACTCGTCGCGGGCAGCGAACTCGTGGTTCTCGCGATCAAGCCGCAGCAATTCGCCGCCGCTCTTCCCGCCTTGCGCGACGCCAGTGCCGGAAAACTTTTTCTCTCCCTGGCGGCGGGCGTCACGCTTTCGCAGATCGGCGGCTGGCTGCATCCCGAAGCAAGGTTGGTCCGCGCCATGCCTAACACGCCGATGCAGATTGGTCTCGGTGCCTCGGTTTACGCCGCCGGCGCCAACGCCACAGAAGCCGACCTCGCGCTGATCGAACGGGTGCTTGGCTCGGCGGGAAAAGCCTGGCGCGTGGATGAAAGCCAGATCGACGCCGTCACCGCGCTTTCGGGCAGCGGGCCGGCCTACGTCTTTCACTTCATCGACGCGCTCGTCCGTGCCGCGATTTTGCTCGGCCTCGATGAGAAACTTGCACGCGAACTGGCGCTGCAAACGGTGCTCGGTTCGGCCACGCTCGCCTCGCAGTCGGAACTCACTCCGCTCGAATTAGCCGCGCAGGTGAAGAGCCCGCGCGGCACGACGCTGGCCGGGTGCGCGGTGCTGGAGGAAAACGACGCGCTCAATATCCTAATGACGCGCTGTCTCGCGGCGGCCAAGGCGCGGGCGGAGGCGCTGGCGCGCGGCGAAGCCTAGTTGGAGGCCGATTGTCGTTCACGGTGCGCTCATCCGGACTCCGTCGCCCGGAGGTCGACGGCTACCGACTGCAGGTGATCCGCAAATTGGTGAGGGGTTGCGAGGGCCTGATCAAATCAACAGCTATCGCCATTTGAACAAAGCGCGTTGAACCAATCGGATGTCGGGGGCGAAGGAAAACTTGCATCAGCTTTCATGCCATTCGGCTCAAGGCTCGTGTTTATCTTCGGAAATCCGTTTGCAATTCGCGGCATCCTTCCCCACGATAGGTCGGAGAACATGGAATCCGACTCATCGACCGCGACTTTACCCGAAAATCTTGCTCCCGCCGTGGCGGAAAAGCTGAAGGCACTCACCCCCGGAACTTATTGTACCCACCGCAGTTGGGGCTTCGGCCGGATCAAGGACTGGGATGCCACGAACGACACGGTGACCATCGACTTCAAGTCGAAGAAGGGCCACCTGATGCAGTTCATCTACGCGGCCGAGTCACTTACGCCGCTTCCCAACGACCATCTGCTCGTGCAGAAAGCCGAGTCGCTGGACGCGCTCAAGCAGAAAGCGCAGAACGATCCCGTCGGTGTAGTGCAGGACGCGCTGCGCAGCCTCGGCGCGCAAGCCACGGCTGATAACATCCAGGTGCTGCTGAGCCCGGAGGTCATTTCCAATGCCGACTACAAGAAGTGGTGGGAAGGCGCCAAGCGCGCGCTGAAGAAGAACGGCCTCTTTTACGTCCCCGGCCGGAAGAACGAGGCGCTGCGCCAGCTTGATGCCGTGAGCGCGCTGGGTGATTCCGCGCTGGAGAACCTGCGTCTGGCCAACGGCCCCAAGGCGGTGCTGGCCGCGCTGATTCTCGTCGGCAAATACTGGAACGAGATCAAGAATGAATCGGTGCTCAACGAAGTCGCCGAGCTGCTCGATTCCACGCTGAGCAAGGTTCCCAAGTCGCAACTGCCCATCCAGGTCGAACTGGCGCTGGCGCGTGACGAATTTCTCCTCCAGGCCGGTCGCGACCGGGAAGCCGGTCCGCGTGCGGTCACGGTGCTCGCACCGAACAATGCCCCTGCGCTGAGCACGCTGCTCGATCAGTTGCCCGGTTCCCGCCAGCCCAAGCTGCTCGAGGCGCTGCGGGTCGGCCTGCCCGAGGCATGGCCGGCGCTGTTCATCAGTCTCCTGCCGCGCGCGAATGGCCGCGTCGCCGAAGTCATCACCGAGGCTTTTCAGGGCGCGGGCCGCGAGAGCGACGTGCAGGCGGCCATCAACCGCTTCATCCGCGAACGCAACATCACCTGCGATTTCCTTTTCTGGCTGTGCAAGAACCGGCCGACGGTTTACGCGCCGCTCATCGAGCCGCAGCTTTTCATGGCCATTCTCTCCGTGCTGGAAAAAGACCAGTTCTCCGAGATCAAGAAGGGCACGAAGCTTTACGAACTCGTCCTGGGCGACAAGGCGCTCATCGCTGCGATCCTCAAGGACGCTCCGGTGGCCGACGTGCGCGACATCACGCGCGCAATCCTGCTCAGCCCGGTGTTCGAGGAGCTCGACAAGCGCTCATTGCTCGCGGCGATCATCAAGCTCTATCCCGATGTGCAGGCGATGGTCGTCGGCACCGACAAGAGCGCCACGGCCGAGGCGAAGCTCATCGTTTCCTGGGTCAGCCTCAAGCGGCGCGAAGCGGAGCTCGAGGACCTCGACCGCAACCAGATTCCGCAGAACAGCAAGGACATTGCCATCGCCCGCGGTTACGGCGATCTGCGCGAGAACCACGAGTTCAAGTCGGCCAAGGAAATGCAGACTATCCTCGCCCGGCGCAAGGCCGAGCTGGACGCGATGCTTACCCGCGCGGAGGGCAATGATTTCGCCAACGCCGATACGTCGAAGGTGACACTCGGCACGAAGGTCTCGCTGAAGGATGCCTCCCTGGGCGAGGAATTGAGCTATACGATCCTCGGTGCCTGGGACAGCGACCTGAGCCAGGGCATTATTTCGTACCAGACGCCAGTGGCCCGAGCCTTGCTCAACCACGTCGTCGGCGACACGATCGACCTCATGACGGACGAGGGCAAGACCCGCCAGGTCGTCATCCAGAAGATCGAGCCGCACCAGATTGATCTCACCGTTCCCGCTTAATTAAGTTTTTCGTTTATGAGTTGCACCACGATTACCAAAGTCATCGCGCGCCAGGTCCTGGATTCGCGCGGCAATCCCACCCTCGAAGCCGAAGTTCACCTGAAGGATGGATCGCGCGGCCGGGCCATCGTCCCGTCCGGCGCCAGCACCGGCGAGCACGAGGCGCTTGAACTGCGCGACGGCGACAAGGGCAAGTACGGCGGCAAGGGCGTCCTCAAGGCAGTCGAGAACGTCAACAAGACCATCGCTCCCGAGTTGATCGGATTCGACGCGGTCAACCAGGCCGGCCTCGACGGCAAGATGATCAAGCTCGACGGCACGTCGACGAAGAAGACACTCGGGGCGAATGCCATTCTCGGCGTTTCCATCGCGACCGCGCACGCCGCGGCCGCCGCGGTCGGACTGCCGCTCTATCGTTATCTCGGCGGCACGAATGCGAAGACGCTGCCCGTTCCCCTGGCCAACGTGCTCAACGGCGGCGCCCACTCCGACGCGCCGATCGATTTTCAGGAATTCATGATCGTGCCCAAGGGCGCGCCCACGTTCCGCGAGGCGATCCGCTACGGTGCGGAAGTGTACCATTCGCTCAAGAAGGTGCTGCACGACCAGGGTCTCGGCACCGGCGGCGGCGACGAAGGTGGTTTCGCGCCCGGTCTCAAGTCGAACGAGCACGCACTGGAAGTCATCGCCTTGGCCGTCAAGCAGGCCGGCTACGTCTTCGGCAAGGACATCTTCGTTGCGCTCGATCCGGCGAGCAGCGAGTTCTTCGACAAGACGACGAAGAAATACGTCTTCAAGAAATCCGACGGCAGCTCCAAGACCGCCGACGAAATGATCGCGCTTTATCAGGAACTCGCCAAAAAATTCCCGATCATCTCGATTGAGGACGGCCTGGCCGAGAACGACTGGGATGGTTGGAAGAAGTTGACCCAGGCGATGGGGGCAACCACGCAGCTCGTGGGCGATGATCTTTTTGTGACCAACGTCGATTTCCTGCGCAAGGGCATCGAGCAGGGTGTGGGCAACTCGATTTTGGTGAAGGTCAACCAGATCGGTTCGCTGACGGAAACCTTCGACGCGGTGGAAATGGCGAAGCGCGCCGGCTACACCTCGGTCCTCAGCCATCGCTCCGGCGAGAGCGAGGACACGACCATCGCCGACATCGCGGTGGCGCTCAACGTCGGCCAGATCAAGACCGGCTCGTTCTCGCGCAGCGACCGTCTTGCGAAATACAACCAGCTTCTGCGCATCGAAGAGGAACTCGGCGACAGCGCCGTCTTCGGAGGCACGCTGAAGTAAAAAACCATGGCCGGCGCCCGCTTCCTCGATCCAGCCAGCGTGCCGCTGCGGCGGCATGGCGACGGCGGCAACATCTGGGCCACGCTGGCGACGGCGACCCAGGTGATCATCGGGGTGGTGGCGTTTTCCGGTCTGCTGCTTTTCTTCGTGCCGGTGATCGACAAGACGCAGCAGTACCAGGCGGACCAGGTGGAGTTGCGGGCGAACATCGACAAGGCGCTGGAAGACCAGCAGCAACTCAAGCTCGAGACCGAGCACATGAAGACCGATTCGGCCTACGTCGAGCACATCGCGCGCGACCAGCTGAATATGGGCAAGGCGGGCGAATATATCGTCAGTTTTCCTCCCTACCAGGCGTTGCCCCTGACGCGCAAAGTGGTTCATCCGACGCCGCAGAATGATGACGGCGACGGCGGCAGTTCCGACGCCGGGAATTGACTTTGCGACGATCCGCTTCGTTGCGGATCGGATATAGATCCGTTATTCGACGACGGTCATAGACCGCCGCTACATGGAAACTACTGCCCGGTACCGCGCAGCGTTTCGACCGGCTCCAAACGAGCGGCGCGGCGCGCCGGCACGTAGGACGCGATGAAGACTGCAATGGCCGCGAGCAGTGCGGCCATGAGGTAGTCATAAACCGACCAGTCCACGAGGAAATAGTCGGTGCGCAGGATGCCCCGGAAATTGACGGGGATCTTCGAAATGACAAAGGTCAGCAGCGCGCCCAGTCCCCAGCCGAGCACGACGCCGACCACGGCCAGGCAGGCGCCCTGCCAGAGAAAAATCGCGGCGATATCCGAGCGGTCGTAGCCCATCGAACGCAGGATCGCGATCTCCTTGGTCCGCTGCATGACCGAAAGCGAGAGCACATTAAAGATGCCAAAACCCGAGAGCAGGATGATCATCGAAACGACAATGCCGGCCGAGATGCGCAGCGCATCGAAGAGATGCAGGTTGCCGGACTGGCGCTGCTGCCAGGACGCGGCGACGTGCGAGAGCAGGTCCTCGAATTCGGAGGCCATTTCCGGCGCGCGGCTGGGGTCGGCCAGCTTCACCAGCATGAATGAGACGAAGTAGGGCTCATGCAGGATCGACTGCGCCACGCGCAGGTGGACGAAGACGTTCTTGATGTCGAAATCCCAGACCCCGGTCTCGTAGATGACGTCGATGCGGAACCGGCGCACCTCGTTCGCCGGCCCGCGGATGAACACGTACTGCCCGGCGTGCAGGTTCATTCGCTCGGCGAGGCTGGCCCCGACGCAGGCCCCGTAGGGATCGTCGCGAAAATCGTCCATGGAACCGGTCTTCACCTGCTTGCCGAAGTCCGTCGTGCGGAGATGCAGTTCGAGGTCAATGCCCTGCAGCGAGACGGCCTCCTCGTCGAACGAATTTCGGATGAACGTGCGGCCCTCGACGATGGGCGAGCAGGCGACCACCTGCGGGTAGGTCATGAGCACGTCGATGATGCGATAGGCGTCCTCGATGCCCGGATAGAATTTGCGCTGCTGCTGGCTGGCGATGAGGAGCGACTCACCCGGCTTGGCCGACATCAGGTGCGAGCTTTGGTCCTGGAAACGCTCCGTGATGACGAGGCTGCCTTCCGAGCCGAGCACGGTCTGGATGTAGAATTTTTCGAAGCCGGTGGTCTGGGCGCAGGCCGCGATAAATGCCCCGACGCCGAAGATCACGCCCAACGCGCTCAGGCCCAGCGAGCGCTTGTGCGCGAGCAGGAAACGGATCGCGATGTGGAAGGAGGGCGAACGCACGGCGGAGCCAGTTGAGCCGTCCTATTGCTGCTTCACCGTTACTTCGCGGACGCGGACGCCGGGCTTGTAGAGGTCCTGGTCGGAAAGGACGACCTCGGTGCCCTCGGAAAGTCCGTCCAGGATCTCGGTGCGTTCCAGGGTGCGAAAGCCGGTGCGAACGCGTATTTCCTTCACGCGCCCATCGATTACCGCCAGTACGCTATCGCCGTGGCGGATCGCGCGGGACGGAACCGTCAGCGTGTTCTTGCGCTCGCCGATGATGATGTTCATCTCGCCGGTCATGCCGGGCAGGAGCAGTGTCGGCGGATTATCCAGGTTGAAGATGACGCGATAGACCTGGTTCTCGGCCTGCGGCAGGATTTTTTTAAGTGTGCCGACGAGATCGCTGTCCTGATGAGCGTAGAGGCGGATATTGGCCTTCAGGCCCGGCGAGAGATAGCCCACGTCTTCTTCGTTCACCTGCGCGACAACCTGGTTCTCCGCGCTGGCGATGAGACAGATCTGGGTCTGGGGCGGAAGGTACTCGCCCAGGTTGCAGTAGCGCTCGAGGACCACGCCGTCCATCGGCGAGGTGATCGTGTCGTGACCGAGTTGGTCCGTGACGGCGTCGCGCGACCGTTCGGCGTTGTCCACGTCGGTGTTGAGCGCGAGCGTTTCCTTCTGCACCTCGTCCTTCAGGCTGGCGAGGGAATTCTGCGCCTTCTCGTATTCGACCGGTGAAATATCATTCGCATCGAGCAGCTTCTTGAGCTTGTCGACCTCGATCTCCTGGTTCTTTTCCGCCTCGGCCGAGGCCGGCCCCAGTGTTTGGCGCACCTTGGCCTGCGCGACAGCGGCATTGACGCCGTCGACCTCGCGCTGGGCCGATTCGTCGGAGGTCTCCACCAGCACCTGGTTGGTCTTCACCTCGTCGCCCGCCTTGAACTTGAGCGCGGAGATCATGCCGAAGTTGCGGGTGCGGACGATGATCTCGTTGACCGGCTCGACGTCGACCGTCCCGTAGACGCCCTGCAACGCCGACCCCCGCGTCACTGGCGCGACTTCCGCCGACTCGACCGTGTTATAGAAAAAGAAGTAATAGATCGCGCCGCCAATGAGCAGGAGCACCGGTACGAGCATCCATCCGTAACGCACCAAAAGGCCGCGCGATGGAGGTGGCAGGCGATGCGGTCGGCGGGAAGGTGTTGCGGTTCGGGCCATGATAATCTTAGGGGGGAGGGGCGTTTCGTGACATTTCCAGACCGCGTCCCAGCGCGTGATCCAGGGTCGCCAAGGCCAGGCTCAGACGAATCTGGCTGGCGAGACGAAGCTGCCGCTGGAGCACAATATCGGATTCCAAGTTCACTTTGTCGAGCAGGCGCACGCGCCCGGCCTCGTAATCCGTTTCAGCATCCTTCTCAACGGTGGCGGGCGGGGTTTGATTGTGGAGCAGACGTAATGTCGCGCGCTCGGTGTCGATCGCGGCCACGGCGTCGGTGACCTCGCCGGGAATGGCACGACGCAGCGCATCGATGGCATCCTGCTGCGTGGCGATCTGTGCGCGGTCGGACATCTTCACGCCGGCCCGCCTGCCGCCGTCGAGGATCTGCCAATCCATGTAGAGGCTCAGCGGCAATTGCGTGTCGCCGGCCACGCGTTGCGTCTCGGGCTCGTCGTAATTGCGATCGAGATCGTAATTATCGGGAAGGAAAGAAGGCGACGGCGGCTGGATGGCCGAGTCGGATTCAAAGCCCACTGTCGGGTAAGCATCCTTCAAGTCGATCTCGATTTGTTGAGTAGAGGAGAGGCGGGCGTTTTCGAGCAACTGTAGGTCCTGCCGATCGTGCAGCGCCTGCGTCGTGAGCATGCCCACGTCAAGCTGCTCCGGGCCGTCGTCGGCAATCGTGCCCTTGAGTTGCACGCCGGTGGGCAGGTCGATGCCCAGCACCTCGGAGAGGGAAATGGAGTTTTGCTGCTCGGTGAGGGCGGCGAGCGATACGTTCTGTTGCGCGAGGCTGGCCAATACCTGAAGCGGCAGGACATCGCTGCGCCGCAGGCGGCCGGCGGAAAAAAGTTGCTGGGCCGTCTTCAATGCCGCATTGCGGCTTTCCACCAGCTGGCGGTCAAGCGCCGTCTGCGCGCGCGCGCCCAGCTCGGCGGTAAAGGCCTGCCGCACTTTGAAAACAACATCGATCAGCGTCTGCCGGTAATTGAGGTACGCCTGCTGGTGAGTAAGCCGGCTCAGTCGCAACTGCGGTAGCGTGGCGCGGCTGTAAAAGGTCTCCTGGATCTGCACGTAAAAGGTCAGTGGGGTCGAGAGCCCTTGGGCGGCGATGTTGGGATACAGGATCGCGTGGAGCTGAATGGAGCGACCCTCGGCGGTCAGGAACTGTTCGGAGGCCTGGCGTAGTTGTGTGTTGTGCACGAGCGCGATGTCGAGGCACTGGCGCAGGGTCAGTTCATGCGGAACGGCGTCGGCGGCGCCGGCGCGCGGCCCGTTCGGAATTAAAAACAGCAACGCCAGCGCGAGACAGAGCGGCCTTTTCATCACGGATGCAGAGCGGGCGGAACGGGCTGAGGGGAGGGCGCCAGCGCCGGGGCCGATTCGGGCGTCGGCGTGCTCATGGCGGTGGCGTGCAAGGCATTCGCGCTGCCCGGCCAGTCGACGAACTTGAGTGAAACGGCGTGTTCGAGATCGGCTAGCGCATCGAGATAAAGCTGGCGCGAGCGGATCAGGTCGGTCCGCGCGGCGGTCAGGTCGAGGGTGGCCTGCAGGACGTCGAGCAGCGTCGCATAGCCGGACTCCGCCGAGATGCGCGCCAGCTTCACCGATTCCTCGGCGGTCTTCTGGTTCCCCGCCTGCGTCTGGATGGTCGCCTCGGCGGTGAGCAGGCGCGCGTAGGCCTCGCGCACCTCGTTTTCGATCTTGAGCTGCAATTCGTCGCGCGAGATGCGCTGGCTAGCGAGCGTGGCCGTGTCGGTCACCCTTTGTCCGCGGCTGGCGAAGCCGTCGAAGACGTTCCACGTTCCGAGCAGCCCGAATGCGTAACCGTTTTGCGCCTGGTTGAAGGAGCTCAGCGTCTGGTCGCGGAATTCCTGGTCGGCGATGTAGGCGTCGATGCGCGGGATGTTCGCCGCCTTGTCGATCTTGATCTGGCGCTGCGCGATGTCGATCTGGCGGTCCATCACCTGCAGTTCGGGCCGGCGTGTGAGCGCCAGCGCAATGAAATCCTCGACCTTCACCTTGTCCAGCGGCGGGCAATCGAGCGTGGCGGCGAGGTGAAACGGAGCATCGAAGGGCGATTGTTGGCGCGGCCAATCGATGTTGAGCAGGCGGCCGAGGGCGATTTGGCGCGCGATGAGGTCGGTCTGCACCACGCTTTGCTGTGCTTGCTGGTTGCCGAGGCTGACCTGGGTGCGCAGCACGTTGAACCGCGTGGTGCGCCCCGCATCGAACAGGTCTTTCTGACGGGAGCCTTCCTCTTTGAGCAGCTTGATGGTGAGGTTATGGGCGTCGAGTTCCGCCTCGTCGATGACGATGGCGTAGACGGCAATCTTCACCTCCTGCAGGACGTCGTCGATGGTGGCCTGAAGCTGGATGAGCGCCGCTTCGTGCTCCAGTTTGGCGATGGCAATCTGCTGCCGGTTGGTTCCGCCGGAATAAAGGCTCTGCACGACCTGGAGCTGAACGGTCCAGAAATCGCGGAAGCGCTGGGCGGTCGGATCGGTGCCCTGATCGAGCAGGTCGTCGTCACGTTCCTCAATGCGCCCGCTGACGTCGACGTGCGGATAAAGCGTCGACTTGGCGGTGATGACCAGGCCCTGCGTTCGCTCGATGTCATGCTGTGCCTTGAGGATTTCCGGATTGCGGTTGAGCGCGAATTGGAGGCAATCGTCGAGGGAATAAGTCGGCGCGGCCTGCCCGGCTTGCGGCAGCGGCGGCGTGGCGCGGGCAAGCGAACTCGCGAGTAAAATCGAAACCAAAAAGACCGTGAGTTGCGCCGCCCGCCGGAAGCGCGGAAGCATCAGCTTCGTAACGGCGGTTTTCCCGTCCGCAGCCATCACCATAAAAGTTGGCGCGATTGGAACGAGGTTATGATACAAAGGCCTAAATTCCTGATATCACGTGATTTTACCGTCGTTCCTTACCGGTTCCAAGCCTCTTTTAGACCGCTACTCATCCGATCTGGGAACCAAGCTGCGGTTGAAGTATCAACCCTATTATCATGCGGTCGAGTCGCGCGATGGCGCCCATGTCCAGGTGAAGGGACACCGCATGCTCATGATGAGCAGCAACGAATATCTGGGCCTCAGCATGCATCCGCGGGTGGTGCGCGCCTCCACCGCCGCCACGGAAAAATGGGGCACGAGTCCCTGCGGCTCCCGGCTGGCAAATGGCAATCGGAGCCTGCACGAGGAACTCGAAGAACAACTCGCCACCTTCCTCGGCGTCGAGGCCTGCCACGTCCTCTCCGCCGGCTATCTCGCCTGCATGGGCGGTTTGAGCACGCTGGTGCGGCGAGGGGACGCGCTCCTCGTCGATAAGAGCATCCACTCCGCGCTTTGGGACGGCGCGCTGCTGGGCGGGGCGACGATCGAGCGCTTCGAACACGAGGACATGGCCGATCTCGACCGGCTGCTGCAGGCGTTGCCAGGAGACCAGGCCAAGGCCATCGCGGTGGACGGCGTTTACTCAATGGAAGGCCACATTGCCTCGCTGCCGCGCATCGTGGAACTGGCCGCGAAACATCGCTCCATCGTGATTGTCGACGATGCCCACGGACTCGGCGCGCTCGGCCGCGAGGGTCGTGGAACGGTCGATCATCATGGCCTGACCGGGAAGGTCGAACTGATCGTGGGCAGTTTTTCCAAGTCACTGGCCAGTACGGGCGGCTTCATGGCCGGCAGCCGCGCGATCATCGATTACCTGCGCTCCAACTGCCGCCAGATCATTTTCAGCGCCGGGCTGCCCGCGTCCCAGGCGGCGGCGGCCTCCGAGGCGCTCCGCGTGCTGGTCGAGGAACCGGAACATCGCGCGCGCTTGCAGGCGAACGCGGATCATTATCGGGAGGGCCTCCGCGAGCTTGGCGTCGACTTTTGGAACAGCCCGACCTCCGGCCTGCCCATCGTGCTCGGCGACAAGGAAAAGTGCTACCGTGTCTGGCTTTCGCTTTGGGACCAGGGCTACTTCACCGTAATGGCGATCGCGCCCGGCGTGCCGGCGGGCAAGGACCTCATCCGCACTTCGGTCACCGCGCAGCACACCACCGAGCAGATCGACGGCTTCCTGTGCGCGTTGCGCATTGCGCTGGAAAAGGTCGGCCACTCCTTCAAGCGTGAGGCGTAACCTTATTTCGTCTCGAAACGTCCTCTCTTGAACGGCTGCGGAAATGCGATTTAGGAATCAGTTAGAGAAAAAAATTTGATTTGGCGTTTTCTCCGCTTGGGTAGTCGATTCGCTTTTGTCACGATATGCCGCCGATGGATTTTGCCCCTTTGAACTTGGACCAGGAAACCAGGCTGCGTGAATCCTTCAAGCGCTGCAGTCCCGAGACAATGGACGCCATCCTGCGCTTCCGCAATCAGCGCGAGATTTCCTCGGTCATCGTGGTGGTCAACGGCGTCATCGAGCGTTACATCAAGCTCGCACCCGGAGAAACACTGGCCTGCAAGCCCGGCACGACGCGGTTGGGTGAGGACCTGGGTATCGACTCGCTGACGATGCTGGAGATCGTCATGGCAATCGAGGAGGCGCTCGATTTTCGCATCGAGGACTCCGAGGCGCGCGCCATCCGCACCCTTGGCGATGTGCGGCAATACGTCGACGACCGCGTGCACAACCGCCCCGTTTCGCTCGCCACGGCGGAAACCTATGAACGCGACCGCATCTGCCTCATCCTGCCGCAACAGCCGCCGTTTCTCTTTCTCGACAAGGGCGAAATTCGCGGCGATCAGGTGAAGGGAACCTACCTCTTCCGTGGCGACGAATCGTTTTTTGCCGGGCATTTCCGCGACGAGCCGATTGTGCCCGCGTCGATCGTCTATGAGGCGCTCGGCCAGGCCGGCTGCCTGTGGGTGCTCGAGCAGGTGCCGAAGCGGCTGTCTCTTTCGCTTCCCGCCAACCACGTTCTTTTTGTCGGGATGGACGAGGCCCGCTTCTCCCGCCGCGCCAAGCCGGGGGACGAGATCACCCTCGAACTGGAAATGACCCGCCTGCGCGCGCCATTGGTCGTGTTCAACGGCCGCGTCACGGTCGGGGGCCAGCTTCTCGCGCGGGTGGAAGGACTGACGCTCGCGTTCGGCGACATCAATGCGCATGAGGAGTCAGGTGCTGCCGAGCCGGTCGGTGCGTCCACCTCCAACGGAAATGGAACTCACCCCGTGAATGTCGGGTCTCCGTCGGTTGGAAAAACCGCTCCGGTTCCCGTCGCCAGTTTCTGAATCAAGGCGCCCTCGCTTCTTTCCCTCACGCAAGCTAGCCTGCGCGAATCGTGAAAAAGCGGGTCGTTATCACCGGGCTGGGCTTCATCACCAGCATCGGCAACAGCAGGGATGAAGTGCTCGACAGCTTGCGCCACGCGCGCTCTGGCATTGAAATCTTTCCCGAGCTTCCCCAAACGCCCGGCTCGCCGTGCGTTGCCGGCACGATCAAGGGCTTCGATCTTTCCAGTCCTGCTTTCGACGACTGGACGCTCCCGCCCGGCTATACGATCGAGCGCACCGAATTGCGCTCCATGTGCCCGCACGTGGTCTACGCCTGGTGCGCGATGCAGCAGGCCATCGCCCATGCTCGGCTCGGGCCGGATCGCGTTTCCCATCCGCGCACTGGCGCCATGTGCGCCTCCGGCGGCTCGATGGGGATGATTTACGATAACCTGCACACCATGGTCACGCGGGGCGTGCACAAATGCTATCCCCTCGGGTTGCCCGCGGCGATTCCCGGCACGCTCAACTCCAATCTCGCGGCGAGTTTCAAGCTCAAGGGCGCGGTGCTCGGGTTTGCCAGCGCCTGCGCCTCCTCGGCTCACGCACTCGGTTACGGTTTCGACCAGATCAGTCTCGACCGCCAGGACATCGCCTTCGTCGTCGGCGCGGAGGACTGCAATCTCTACAGCATCCTGCCGTTCGCCAGCGTACGCGCGCTGAGCGTCGTGGCCGATCCGGACAAGACGCCGGCGCCGTTCGACGTGAAGCGTGACGGCTTCGTCGGCACCGGCGGCGCGGCAGTCGTCGTGCTTGAGTCGCTCGACTCGGCGCAGGCGCGTGGCGCGGACATCATCGCCGAGGTGCTTGGCTGGGGCGAGGCGGCCGACGGCTACAACATCATGGCGCCAGAACCCGAGGGTGAGGGTCTCGGTCGCGCGATGGCCTCGGCGCTGGCGGATGCCGGGGTAATCCCAGACGACATCGACTACGTAAACGCCCACGCCACGGGCACGGGCGTCGGCGATCTTTCCGAGATCAAGGCGATCCGGCGAGTCTTCAACGGCGCGCGCGTGCCGTACGTCAGCAGCACCAAGGCGCTGACCGGCCACGGCCTTTGTCTCGCCGGTGCCATGGAAGCGGCCTTCACTGCGCTGGCCCTGCAAAATCGGTTCATGCCCATCTCGGCGAAAATTGCGCAACTCGATCCCGCCTGCCACGGCGTGCCCGTGCTGACCAAGCCGGTGGGCGAGGAGCCCGTCGTGGCGATGAGCAACTCGAGCGGCTTCGGCGGCGCGAATGTGTCGCTCGTGCTGAAGCGATGGGACTAATTGAATGTAGCGGCGATCCAGGACCGACGCTCTAAGATCGCAGCAGCATCTCCAGCGCGGCTTGAGGAGATGCGCTGTCGCAGATGCGCTGCGCCCGCTCGCGCAACGCCGTCAGCTCGTGCGGACGTTCCAGCCAGCGCGTGACATGCTCGCGCACCGCGCCAGCCGTCAGCGCGGCCACGCCGATTTCGCGGGCGCTGAAGTACCTCCACGTGGGCAGCTCCTGCGGCATCATTCCGCCGAGCCCGTTGAAGATCACCGGGCAGCCGCAGAGCAGCGCCTCGCCGGCCGTCGTCGCCCCTGCGCGCGCGACCACGGCGGAGGCCGCGCGGAGCAAATCTGGCATCCGGTCGGTGAAGCCGAGGCAGCGTACGGTCAGCGACGTTTCGCGCGCACACCACGCCTCGAGTTCGCTTCGCACCCGCTCATCGCGACCGCACAGCGCAATGACCTGCATTCGGCTGTCGAGTGGCCGCAGGGCGCGAAGCAGCCTGCGATGATTTTGCGCGCCCGCCCCGCCGGTTGAAAGCAGCAGCGTAAATCGATCCGCATCCAGTCCCAACTCGCGGCGCGTCTGCCCCGCGTCCTTTCCCGCCGGGTCGTAAAAGCCGGGGGGCGCCCAATGACCCGCCGCCATCGCTTTCGTCGCTCCACGTCGTTGTGCCTCGCGCACCGTCTCGGCCGTGCGGCCGAAGAAGAAATCCCCGCGCGGATTGACCCAATTGCGACTGAAACCGTAGCCGCCCTCAAACTCCGGGCAGTAGGTCGCGCATCGCACATGTGCTCCGAGGGTCTCGGCGGCCAGTTCGAAATAACCGCGGTTCAGGCAATCGTGCACGCTTAGGATCGCGTCGGGTCGCGTCGCTTTGAGCAGGTTCACGTAATGGGCTCGGCCCAGGCCGACGGTTCCGGGATTCAACGCGTCGAGCAGCTCGATCACATTATAATAGACGTGATGAAACCACGGTGCGCGGCGTTGGATCAGGTTGTAAAAATCGACACCGAGCCGATAGAAGACATGTGACTCCTCAAGAGCGTGCGCGATGGTCACCTCGACGTAGGTGCCGTAGAGCCGCGAGCACCAGGCAGCCGTGGCCAGCGCGTGGGTGTCATGCCCGGCACCGGTGGCCGACGTTAGGATCAAAAGTCGCTTCACGAGATTTTCCCGGTCTGGCGATCTACGGCGTCGAGACGATAATAGCGTCGGATCGAGTTGAGCAAAAAGCGGTGAGGCAAAAATCGTGAACCGAGCGCGCCGAGCTTCGCCTGGAAAAAGGTTCCACACCGTATGATCGCCCGGGGGTTTTCCACGGCCGCGAGAATGGCGTGGGCGGCGAGTTCGGGGCTCGGCGCCCCGGCCATTAACGCGCGGGTTTCCTTCCAGGCCGCCGCAGTCCATGGCGCATAGGCGGAATCGGCCGGAGAAGCCGGCGCGATGTGGTCGTTGAAGGCGGTTCGGATATCACCCGGCCGCAGATCGACCACGCGCACGCCGAACGGCTGAAGTTCCATGGCCAATCCTCCCAGCAACGCGCTCAGGGCCGCCTTGCCTGCGCTGTAGTGGGCGGCGAAGGGCAGGGGCAGCTCCGCTGCCAGCGAACTGACTCCGACAATGGTGCCCGCGCTGCGTGACCTCATATGCCCGGCGGCGAGGCGGAAAAGCTGGAGCGGTCCGGCGACCAAGGTTTGCCACTGGCGCGCGGCTTCGTCCGGGGGCACGTCTTCGATCGCACCGAAAATGCCCGCGCCCGCGTTTTGGATGAGGATGTCGATGTGACCGGCTTCGCCCAGCGCGCGTGTCCAGGCCGCGTCAATCGATTCGGGCCGCTCGAGATCGAGTTCCAGTGCGTGAAGGCGCGGATGGTCCGGGACGCGCGAGGCGTCGCGCGCCGTGGCCCAGACCTCGAAGCCGCGTTCGGCGAGCAGTTTGGCGGCGGCGCGCCCGATTCCCGAACTGGCGCCGGTCAGGAAAACCGTTTGGCCCATGATGGAGCATTGCCGTGACGGCGAAGGGATGACAAGCGCGATGACGACCCCGGGCGTTCAGCCCACCGTCTTTTCGAGTTCCCGCCAATAATCGGCCCACCCGCGATAACGACGGAATTGCGCCTGCAAATAGAGCATCGCGTAGTGGGTCTCGTCGGTCAGCAATCGCTCGATCTCTGTTGCGATGCTGTCGACGCTTTCCATGTCGGCAATGGCGCAGCCGCCCGGCGCGGCGATCTCGCCGAGGGCGCCGTTGCCGCCGCACACCACCGGCCGCGCGTGCCAGAGGCTCTCGATGATCGGCAATCCAAAGCCCTCGCGCAGGGACGCGAAAACGGTGAACGAACTCTGGCGATAGGCAGACAGCAGCGCGGAGTCGCTGACATGGGGCTCCCACGCCACCCGACGCCGCCGGCTTTTCAGCCAGCGCAGGCGCGAGGTAAAACGCCATGCGGTATCGGGATAGGCCTTGCAGCCGATCAGGCGCAGGCTGAAGTCGAGCCCCTTGCGCCATAATTTTTCGCAGGCATCGAGCAGGCGCATGTGGTTTTTGTGATCTTCGATCCGCGCCACATAAAGCAATTCCCGCGCGTGGAAATTGGGGAAAAGCTGAGGCCTCTCACCATTGAACGGCACCGGCCACGGCACGACGAAGGTCGAGGTAGGCGGCAGGCGAAATTTGCTCCAGTAGTACAGCAGGTCGTCCTCGGCCTCCTCGGAGATGCAAACGACCGCGTCCATTTCAGCCAAGGCCCGGATGCCGCGCGCGCAGAAATAACTGTCGATGCGCGACTGCTTTTGGCGCAGGGCGATGGCGTCGTGAAAAATCGCGACGCGATGGACACCGGTCTCCCAGAGGCGCGCAATGACAGGCGAGCGGTTGTCCCATAGCAAATCGGGAAGCAGCAGCATGTCGACGGGCCGGCCCTCGCGGAAAAGGTTGAGCAGGCGGAATCCGTCGTCGACGAGATGAATCCAATCGGAAACGGCACCGGGCGCAAAGTTGTCGTAAAGTTGCAGGCCGCGCGCGGGCCGGCTTTGCTCGAGATTGCGAAAGTCGCCTCGCCGCAACGTCCGGTATGATTGCCAGGCCGATTGCCAGCAGACGGGCTGGTAATCTTCGCGCGACTTGAGCCACGCGTGGAGTCCGCGTTGCATGCGCTTGACGCCCGTGTTGAGCGGCGACTGGCAGGCGCTGGTGACATCGAGGTAAATCATGGTGTGAGACAGTGCTCCAGTTCCGTCGCGTAATCGTCCCATGTGCGCTGCGGCCGCGCATAGGCAGCCTGCGCCAGCGCCATGCAGGCTGCGTCGTCGGTCAGCAGTCCGCGCATCGCGGTGGCGATTTCTTCTGGACGAGTCACGTCGACGCGGATCGCGCCGGGACCTCGGGAGACTTCGCCCATCGCCTCGTCGCCGCTGCAAATGACGCCGCGGCCATGCCAGAAACTTTCGACGATTGGCAGGCCGAAACCCTCGCGCCGCGAGGGGAATACGGTAAATGACGCGCGTCGATAGGCGTTGTGCAATTCGTCCTCGGAAACCTGCGCACGCCATTCGACTGCGCGACCACACCGTTGCAATCGACGGATTTCGTGACGGATCGGCGCTGACTCGCGCGCCTCGTCCTCGCAGCCGATGAGCGTCAGGGAAAAGACGAGATCCTCGCGCCAGAGCATCTCGCAGGCGGCGAGCAGCGTAGCATGGTTTTTAACCTGCTTGAGCCGCGAAACGTAGAGAACGTCTTTCTCCGGCGGCGGTGCAACGAAGGCGGGACGCGGTGTCTCGAAGGGCACCGGCCAGGGAACGATCGTGATTTTCGGAATGGTCAGCGCGTGCTCGGCCATGAGCAGCAGCAAGTCACTGCGCGCAGCGCCGCTTACCGCGATGACGAGATACATCTTCGCCAGCAGCTTCAGGGCGCGGATATGGTGCTTGCGTTCCCAGGGCGGAACATTGGGATCGCGCAGCGGAATGGCGTCGTGAAAAATCGCCACCTTGCGCCCAGGCGCCGAGGCGAGTTTTTCGAGATAGCCGATCCGATTGTCGGGGAAAAGCGAGGTCAGAACAAGGGTATCGGCTGACCCCAGGGTACGATGAAGCGGTTCCGCCTTTTGCCACGGTGGTATCAAATCGCGCAGCGCGGCCATCAACAGCGGACCGGTCGTGTCGCGCGGCGGACGACGCGAAGGAACATTAATAGGATGATTATTCAACAACGCCGTCGCCCGCGGGCTTAGCCTCGTATAGGCGCCGCGAAAGGGCTGCCAGCGGATCGGCATGACGTCGCGCAGCCGGAACCGGGCCAGTCGCGCGATGGCGCGGGTCGTGCGCGGGATGCCACTTTGCAGGGGCAGCGTGCAACCGCCGGTGACATCGAGGTAAATCATCAAGCGCCTTCGGTATTCAAGACGCGGTCAAGATCGCGGCCGTAGTCGGCCCACGCGCGAAAGACGCGCTGGCGCGTCTCCTCATAAAGGCGTTGGTAGAGCGCTGGATCATGCAGCAATGCGCTGATCGACTGGGCCAGTTCGTTCGCATTATTCTGGTCGACGAGCAGGCAGCCGCCGCCCTCCGCGACCTCGCCGATCGCGCCGTTGCGTCCGCAGACGACGGGCCGGCCATGCCACAGGCTTTCGACAATCGGAAGGCCGAAGCCCTCCAGCCGCGACGGAAAAACCGTGAACGAGCAGGCGCGATACGCCTCCGTCAATTCGTCATCGCTGATATGCTGGCGCCAGCGCACAGGCCGGCCCTTCGCTGCGAGCGCCCGCAACTGGCGCAGGATTTTGCGCGTGTCGCTCCAGGAATCCTCGATACCGATGAGATCGAGGAAAAAAGTCTCGCCGCGCTGCCAGAGCTTTTCGCACGCATCGAAGAGCACGAGATGATTTTTGCGCAGCTTGAGCCGCGAAACGTAGATGATCCGGCGGGCGTCGAAGTTCGGCGCTGATGCGGGCCGCGCCTCGTCGAACGGCACGGGCCACGGCAGGATGCAGGTCGGCTTCGGTGCGAGGCCGAATTTTTTCCAGTAGCCCAGCAGATCGTCCTCGACCTCGCGCGAGATGCAGATGACTAGGTCGAGCTGCGCGAGTTGACGCACATACTCCGCGAAGAGTTTGTCGTGGCTGTCGGCCTGGCCGGGAATGCGCAGCGGCATGGCGTCGTGAAAAATCGCCACGGTGCGACCGGGCAGCGCCGTCCATTTCGACCAGGAACGGATGCGCCGGTCCCAGCAGAGATCGGGAATGATCAGCGTGTCGTCCTTGCCGAGGATCTCGGCTGTCGCAACGCGTCGTTCAGAGCGGGTATACGCGTCCTTCAGGGCATCGATCTGGTGCTGCCAATCCCAGCGGCCGGGCGTGGCCGAGGCCTCGCGATAGGCGGCGAAGGGACGCTTGAGGAAATTATCCTCGCGGGGGGAGAGCCGTGCGTAGCAGCAGCCCCGGAAATCCCAGCGCAGGGGCAGCACGGGACGCCGCGCATTCAGGTGCGCGTAAAGACCGCGCACGGTGCGTTGCACGCCCATGTTCACCGGCGTGGCCGATGCGCTGGTCACGTCCATGCAGATCATGAGGCGACGCCGCGCGATGGACGCGCGGAAACGATCATGGTGGACGAGTCCTGCATCCGTGGAGGGTAAAAAACGCGCGGCGCATGGCAAGTCCCGTGCGCAGGGATCGGTGGAAGCCTTGGCGATCGGTAGCCGCTCTATTCCACCAGGCGGCCATCTTGCATGGTGAAAATAAAATCCGAGGCGTTCGCCACCTGCGTGTTGTGGGTGACGATGAGGAGTGCCAGGCCGGTCTCGCGCGCGATGGTCTGCAGGACCTCGAAGACGCGCTCGGAATTGGCGGTATCGAGGTTGCCGGTCGGTTCGTCGGCGAGGAGCAGGCGCGGGCCGTTGGCCAGCGCGCGCGCGATGGCGACGCGCTGCTGCTCGCCGCCGGAAAGATGATGCGCCTGACGGTCGATCTTGTCGCCGAGCCCGACAAGATCGAGCAGGTACGCGGCGCGATCTTCCATCTCTGTGCGCGTGAAGAGCCCGACGCGGCGCATGGGAAGCTGCACGTTTTCCGACGCGGTGAATTCCTTGAGCAGGAAATGAAACTGAAAAACGAAACCGATCTCCTGGTTGCGAAAGAGGGAAAGGTTGTGGTCGTCGAAGCTGGAAACCTCGTGTCCGCCAATGCGGATCATGCCGTCGTCGGGCCGGTCGAGGAGCCCAAGCAGGTAGAGCAGCGTGCTCTTCCCGCATCCGGAGGGTCCCATGATCGAGTAGACATATTGGGCATGCAGCGCCAGCGACACGTCGTCGAGCACGTGCACGCGGTTCTCGTCCTGGCCGAGATAGCGGTGCAGGCCCTCGCACTCGAGCACGATTTCGGCTTCGCCGTTTTCCATGAAGGTGTGAGGTTAAAACCGATCGCGACGCTTGGCGAGAATCAGCGAAGCCCGGGAGCGAAGAATCTCAGCGTTTCCGCAGCGCGCCGCCGCGGATCGCCAGCGCGACGGTGATGTCGTCGCCGCTGCCGTCGCGCGATGAATCGTGCAGCCACGCCGAAAGATGCTCGTCGAGGAAGCCGCGTCCCCGGTCATGCGCATAGGTAAGCAGGTCGCTGCCGACCTTGAAAAAGCCCTCATCGTTGCCAAAGCAGTTCGCGTAGCCGTCGCTGGACAGCATGACCAGCGACGGCCCGTGGCCGCGTGTTGGCAGCACGGCGGTCTGGAATTCGCGCGGCGCGCCATGCGTGCAGAGCGAGGCGCTTTGCTCGTCGTAGAAATCGTGATATCGCGTCAGCGGACGCATGACAGAACCATTCGGCTTTACCGTGAGGATGTCGCCATCGCCGAGTTGCGCGTAGATCAGATAATGGCGCGTAAGCGCGACCGCCAGCAGCGTTGCGCCATAGGCGAGGTAGGCGCTGAACGGCCATTCGCCGTTCGGCGGCGTCGCGGGCATCGGCTCGGGAAAGGCGGCGAAATCGATCGGCGAAAAGGGATGCGCCAGGACATCGGCCCGCACGGCGTGACGCCAGTCGTCCACCATGCGGTGACACCAGATGGTTCGCATTTGTTGGCGCACGCGCGCGACCGGTGCGTCGGGCCCAAGCCGCAGCACCATCTGCCGGAGTAAACGCACGGCGATGTCGACGGCGAATTTCGATCCGCGATCGCTGCGAAAGCTATGTGAACCTCCGTGGCCGTCGGAAACGGCCAGGATCATGCCGCCGAAAGGCCCCGGCTGCACGCGTACGGCGTCCTGGTTTTTCTGCCCGATCGTCTCGTGCCAATTACCGCGGGCGGTTGCGCTCAACGCGGTCCAGATCGCTGCCATCGCCGGATGCTAGCACAGCAGCGTGCCGGTGGCATCACCGCTATTACCGTTCTGGAAAGTCGGCGCGCTTGCCGCCTCACATTTTCCACGCCAGCATCGCTGCACCGATGAAAACGCTTCTTTTCGCCTTGCTGGTCCTGGCCGGCCTGGTTCCCGCTTGGGCCGACGATACCGCACCCGCTGCGCCGCCGTCCGATACCGCGAGCGCTCCATCCGCCGCGATCGATCCAGCCAAGGAAGCGGAGATCCGCAAGATGATCCAGAAGTCTGGAGTGGAAAAAACGATGGGTCTCGTCATGAACCGCATGTTCGACTCGTTCAAGGCGCAAAATCCCTCACTGCCGCCGGAATTTTGGATGCGGATCGAATCCGAGATGGACATGAAGGACCTCGTTACCCAACTCATCCCGATTTTCGCGCAGTATTATTCCATCGACGACCTGAAGGCGATCAACGCGTTCTACGACAGCCCGGCCGGGCGGCACATGATCGAGGTCCAGCCCCAGATCACCACCCAAGCCATGCAGGTGGGCCAGCAATGGGGCCAGAAGCTCGGTGCAAAGATTGTGGCCGAAATCCAGGCGGAGCAGGCCAAGTCGACGACGCCGCCGGCTTCCACGACGCCCGCTCCCGCGCCGGCCCACTAGACGATATTGGGCGGGACGGTGCGGTGTTCCGACAAAAAATGGTGATGTCTTTTTCGATGGCGTTGCCTTGCCGGGCGTGCCGTGTATAGTCTCGCCGCATGTCCGCCACCGAAGCTCCCGCCCCCGCCGCCACCTCGAACGCGGCCCGACCGATCAACAAGGCCAACCCGCATATCGTGATCCTGGGCGGCGGATTTGGCGGCCTCAACGTCGCCAAGGACTTGGGCGATATCAAGGCGCAGATCACGCTCATCGACCGGCAGAACCATCACCTCTTCCAGCCGCTGCTTTATCAAGTGGCCACCGCGACGCTCTCGTCCGTGGAAATCGCCAAGCCCCTGCGCTCGATCCTCAGTAACCATAGCAACATCACCACGGAGATGGCCGAGGTCCAGTCGATCGACCTTGATTCGCGTACCGTCATCCTGGCCGACCGCACGATCACGTACGATTACCTCATCACCGCCCTGGGTGGCGTGACCAGCTACTTCGGCCACCCGGAATGGGCCGAATTCGCGCCCGGCCTCAAGTCGGTCAACGACGCCCTGCGCATCCGCCGCGAAATCATCTTCGCCTTCGAGAAGGCGGAAATGACGACCGACGCGGACCTGCTCGGCAAGCTGATGACCATCGTCATCGTCGGCGGCGGCCCGACCGGCGTGGAGCTGGCCGGCGCCTGCAAGGAACTCGGCCGCTACGTCATGAAGCACGATTTTCGGCGCATCGATCCGTCGAAGATCCGCGTCATTCTCATCGAGGCAGCCGACCGCATCCTCATGCACATGCCCCGGGATCTCTCGGCCAGCGCCCAGAGCCAGCTGGAGTCGATCGGCGTCGAGGTCCGCCTGAACACGATGGTCAAGGACATCAAGAAGCACACCGTCGTCGTTTCCTCCAAGGACAAGCCCGATGTGCTTGAGACCATCGGCGCGGCCTCCATCGTCTGGGCCGCCGGCGTCGCGGCCAACCCGGTCGCGCGCACCATGGGCGTGGATATCGACCGCGCGGGCCGCATCAAGGTCAACCCCGACCTCAGCATTCCCGGCCACCCGGAAGCGTTCGCCATCGGCGACCTTTGCCTGATCCTGAACAAGGACGGCACGCCGGTCCCGGGCGTCTCGCCCGCGGCCATGCAGATGGGCAAGTACGTCGCCAGCCTGATCCGCACCGAGCACGCTGACAACGGCCTCCGGCCTGACCAGCGCGAACCGTTCGCCTACTGGGACAAGGGTACCATGGCGACCATCGGCCACTCGCACGCCGTCGCCATGATCCCGATCCCGAACACCGGCGTGACGCTCAAGTTCGGCGGTTTCTTCGCGTGGCTGAGCTGGCTGCTGGTGCATCTGCTCTTCCTCGTCGGCTTCACCAACAAGGTCACGGTCGTCATTCGCTGGGTCTGGGCGTTCTTCACCCGCCGGCAAGGCGCAAGGGTCATTACCGCCAACGACGGTCGCGGCGTCACGCCCTCGACCACGATGCCCTCGACCACGATGGCCACGCCGCCGAACGCGGTATAGGTCTACTTCCAGCGGATATTAACGTTTTCTCCGCCACGTGCTGACGCACTCCACCTGCGCGGTGCGGGGGAAGCAGTCGATCGGCTGGACGGAAATCAGGTCGTAGCGCGCGGCCAATCCGCGGGCGTCGCGGGCGAGCGTAGCCGGGTCGCACGAGACGTAGGTGAGATGCGCCACCGGATCGAGACCGAGCGCCTCGGTCAATCGGATCGGCAGGCCCTCGCGCGGCGGATCGACCAGCACGGCCACGTTGTCCGCCCCGGCACAGGCGCGGATTTCCTCGGCCAGCGCAAAGGCAGCGTCGGCCTGACGCCATTCCACGTTCGGCAATGAGAGCCGATGCGCGTCGCGCAGCGTGCGCGGATCGTTGTCGATGGCGACGACCTGCTGGAAGCGGCTCGCGATCGTCTCCGTAAAGAATCCGCCGCCGCAATAACCTTCCAGCAGCGTCGTACCCTGTGACGGCAGGGACGCCGCCACCAAGTCGCGCAACGCGTCGCGCAGTGGATGGTTTGCCTGGAAAAATCCGCTCTCCGGCACGGTCGAGTCGCGCAACGAATAGTGGCCGTCGGCGGGATGACGCGCGCGGAGTTGAGTCAGTTCCGCGTTCACCGCCGGCCGTGCAATCAGGCATTCGCGGATATCGACCAGCTCTCGGCCGTCCACCGCACGGAAACCGATGCGGCCGTTTTCGGCATGCACGGTGATTCGGTTCCGATACGCGTAATCGGAGGGCGAGGGGATGATGGGCAGCACGGTCGGCTCGACCAGCTTGCCGACCCGCGTCAGTGCCTCGTAAACCTGCTGCTCCTTGATCCGGCATTCCTCGTGGTAGGCCAAATGCTGGTACTGGCAGCCGCCGCAGTGGCCGAAATAGGGACACGGCGGCGCAACCCGCTCCATGCTTGGCGTGAGGACCTCGACGATTTCCGCCCGGGCGTGATGCGCCTTGCGTTCGGTGATACGCACACGCAGCGTCTCGCCGGGCGCGGAAAAGGGAACAAAAACGATGAAGCCGTGCGGCGTGCGGGCCAGGCCGTCGCCGCCAAAGACGACCTTGTCGATGGTAACGTCGATCAGGTCGCCGCGCGCGGGCGCGGGAACGGACGAGGAAGGCGTCGTCAACCGGCGATCAAAAGCGCGGAAAATCCGGCGCTTAGTACCAGTTGTTCAGGTCGGCCGGGGGATAGTCGTTGACGACCATCGAATCGTAGGGCGGATCCTTGAGGCTGCGATAATCCGGCGTGGGGAACGGCGAGGTGATGATCTCGAAGATGCCGTGGCCCATGTCCATCACCATGCGCGAGGTGCCCTGCACCACGAAACCCTTGAAGAAGGCAACCGTGTCGCCCTCGGTATCGAGCATGCCGTACTGCGAGTCGAGCAGCTCGGAGGGCGAAGCCACGACGTCAGCGAGGCCGCGGCCCAGCTTGTCATAAAAGGAGTCCTTCACCGGCATGGAAATATCGGCGCGGGCCGAAAGGGTAAAAGCCACAGCGACAAGGGCGAAAGCGAGAAACCGTTTCATGAACACAAATTAACGTGAAGTGCGTAAAAAGAGCAAGCGGGAAAATGCGATAATCGGGCCCTAAGCCTCGTTTCGGCCGAACAAGTCGAGCTCGCGCAGGACATCGCGGGCCTTTTCCTTTTTCTGGCGGGCCTTGGCGAGCTTGGGCTGGCCGATGTCGTCGAGGTTGTCCTCCTCGAGTTGGCGCAGGATTTCGCGGGCACGCTTGAGCACCGGCGCGGGCAGACCCGCCAGCCGCGCGACCTGGATGCCGTAGCTCTTGTCCGTCCCGCCGGCCACGATCTTGCGCAGGAAGACGATCTGGTCGCCCCATTCGCGCACGGCCACGTTGTAATTCTTCGTCGCGGGGAGCAGCCGCGCCAGTTCGGTCAGCTCGTGGTAGTGGGTGGCAAAAAGGGTCCGCGCGCGCAGCGTGGTGCAGAGATACTCCGCCACCGACCAGGCGATGCTCAGGCCGTCAAAGGTGCTCGTGCCGCGCCCGATCTCGTCGAGGATGACGAGGCTGCGATTGGTCGCATGGTTGAGAATGTTCGCGGTCTCGTTCATCTCCACCATGAAGGTGCTCTGGCCGCGGCCGAGGTCGTCGCTGGCGCCCACGCGGGTGAAAATGCGGTCGAGCAGGCCAACCACCGCGCGCTTTGCCGGGACAAAACAGCCGCAATGCGCCAGCAGCGCCAGCACGGCGACCTGCCGGATATAGGTGCTCTTGCCCGCCATGTTCGGGCCGGTGAGGATGACGAGCCGTTCGTCGCCCGTCTCGAGCCGCACGTCGTTCGGCACGAATTTTTCCGCGCCCGTCTGTTCGAGAACGGGATGCCGCGATTCCTCCAGCAGCAGGAGCGCGCCGTCGTTCACCTCGGGCCGCGTGTAGTCGCGCTCCTGCGCGAGTCCGCCCCAGCCCAGCAGCACGTCGAGTTCATGCAGCGCGCGAGCCGTGTCCTGCACCGCGCGCAGATGCGGTGTGGCCGCCGCGCGCAAGTCGACGAAAAGCTCATACTCGAGCTGCCGGGAGCGTTCCTGCGCGCCGAGGATCTTCGACTCCATGTCCTTCAGCTCCGGGGTGACGAAGCGCTCGGCATTCGCGAGGGTCTGCTTGCGCGTGTAGTCGGCCGGCACGGAGGCGAGATTCGCGGTGCTGACCTCGATGTAGTAACCGAAGACCTGGTTGTAGCGCACCTTGAGCGAGCGGATGCCGGTGCGCTCCTGCTCGCGGCGCTGGAGTTCCGCCAGCCATTCCTGCCCTTGCACGGCGGCGGCGCGCAGTTCGTCGAGCGTGGCGTGAAAACCGGAGCGGATGAGGCCGCCTTCCTTCAGGCCGAGCGGCGGATCGTCCGCCAGCGCGCGGGTGTAAAGCTCGGCCAGTTCAGGCAAAGGCGTGATGCGTGCGCCGAGCTCGCGCAGGGCGGGAACGGCGTGATCGATTAGCGCCTCGCGCAACGCGGGCAGTTGCTCAAGCGAGACGCGCAGGGCGAGCAGGTCGCGTCCGTTGCCGCTGCCCTGCACCAGCCGCGCGACGAGCCGTTCCACGTCGCGGATCATGCGCAGGCTATCTTGGAGCAGGCCGCGCTCGGGTTGATGCTGGCGCGCCCACGCCACCACGCTCTGGCGGCGTTCGATCGCGGCCACGTCGCGCAGCGGCGCAGTCAGCCATTGGCGCAGGAGGCGCCCGCCGCCCGCCGTCGTGGTGCGGTCGACCGCGCCGAGCAGCGTGGTTGAGCTGGAACCGCCGCGCAACGGGTCGGTCAGCTCGAGATTGCGTCGCGTCGCCGCGTCCAGGATCACCACGTCCTCGCGTTGCCAAAGACGCACGCTGTGGACGTGACCGAGGTTGCGGCGCAGTTCCTGGCCGAGATAATGGACGAGGCCGCCCGCCGCGCAGGTCGCGCCGCACAGCCCGCCCTTCGGCGCGGTGGAAAGGCCAAGGCCATCGAGCGAAGCGACCTTGAAGTGGTCGCGCAGCGTGTGCTCGGACGCCTCGGGCGAGAAGCTCCAGGCATCGTGCTCGACCAGCAGGAAGGCGAGGGGAGCGCCGTCGGCCAGCGCGGACGTTTCCAGGTCGATGCGCTGGCCCTGCGCCACGACGACCTCGGCCGGCGTCACGCGCGCGAGGGCATCGCGCAGCGTCTCTGCGCTGGGGAATTCGCCCGCACAAAATTCGCCCGTGGTCAGGTCGAGCGCCGCCAGGCCGAATCCCTCCCCATGCGGCACGATGGCGGCGAGAAAGTTGTTCTGTTTCGGCTGAAGTTGCGTGGCGTCGAGGATGCTGCCGGGAGAAAGGATTTGGGTCACCTCGCGGCGCACGACCTGCCCCGGGCGCGGGGCCTCCATCTGGTCGCAAATGGCCACGCGACGCCCCGCCTGCAGCAGTTGCGCGATGTAACCCTCGGCGGCGTGGTGGGGCATGCCGCACATCGGCGTGCCCTGGCGCGCGGTCAGCGTCAGGCCCAGCAGGCGCGAGCCTTCCTCGGCGTCGGCGAAGAACATCTCGTAGAAGTCGCCAAGCCGGAAAAGCAGCAGCGCGTCGGGCGGAATTTCGCGCTTCATCCGATGATACTGCTGCATCATGGGCGTAAGGCCGTCGGACATGGGGAGGCAGTGTAACCGCCGGGACCCGCTTGGCACTTATAATATAATGTAGCGGCGGTCTATGACCGTCGCTGAGATTCCGGAGGGAAGGCAATAAGTGCGACGGTCATAGACCGCCGCTACATTTTAAGGGGCAGGCGACGTCATTCGATGCGTCGGCGGACGCTTGATGGGACGGAAATAGTGGAGATGCGCAAACTCGGTCTTCAGGCCGGGAAATTCCTTGATCAACTCGACCACCGCCTGGCGCAGCGCGGTGTGCAGGGCCTCGGGCGCTGTTTCTGCGCGCAGGTTGATCGTCAGTTCGCCCGTATCGACCGGCGGATTGATCCGCCGGCTTATCGTGGGCTCCGCATCGCGTTGCGTTACCTGGATGACGGCCACGTCCTCGGAGCCGTCGGGCCGCAATGCGATCTTGAAATGCGCGATCTCGACACCGGGCAGCGCCGCGAGGATGCGTCGGGCCAGCATCGTGAGCATTGCCTGGGGATCGGCGGCTTTCGCGCCGTAAAATTCAATCGTCGAGTTCAGCCAGCCGACCAGCGCCTCGCCCTCGGCGTGCAGGTCGTAATCGATTTCCATCGCGGGCCGATCGCCGGGCGCGCCGTTTTCAAGCAGAGCGAACCATTCCTTCAGGCCCACGCTGGTACGGGGGGAGATAGCCAAAATTCGTGCCTGGGGAAATTCGATCGCCAGTTTCGCGCGCAGCCGCGCGAGCCGCGTCTCGTCGATCAAATCGGCCTTGGTGATGACGATCAGGTCGGCCTCCTCGAGTTGCTTGCGATAGATATAAAGCACTTTCTCGGAAAACGAATGGCCCGGCGCAAGACCCAGTACCTGCTCGGCACGCAGCGGATCGACCAGAATCGAAACTGGGGCAAAGCCGAGGGAGTCACCGTGAAGACGCCGCAGCGGATAAACCACCGTGGCAACAAGGTCCGCGCAACTTCCCACCGGCTCGGCGAGCAGGAAATCTGGCGCGCTCGTTTTCTCGAGCTTCTTCATGGCATCGATGAACCGGTCGAAGCGGCCGACCAGGCTGCCGCCGGAAACCTCCTCGGTGGCGAATTCCTGCGCGCGGATGATCGCGGTATCGACCAATTCACTCCCGTGGTCGTTGGTGATGACTCCCACCCGTTTGCCGCCCGCGGCGAGATGATCCGCCAGCGCCGCCAGCGCCGTGGTCTTGCCGGCCCCGAGAAAACCGCCGACGAGAAGGAAACGGGCTTGGCTCATGGGAAGCCGATGTTGGTTTCATACGCCGTTGAAACAAGTTTTTTTCCGATATCGTTTCGCGCTGCCGATAAAAGGTCTACACGGCGAGCAAGACGCTTGCAGTGGCCAGTTACTTTCCCCAAGCTCGCGTGTCCCTTTTTGTATGAATTTCACGACTCAGGCAGCGCAGGATATCGCGGGCAAGATCGAGCGCGATCCCATCGAAATCCGGC
>Ga0182024_10004413_pt1 | contig 32411 bp, 21 predicted proteins | sample P32metaG_FD_120480 | JGI IMG/M metagenome (GOLD analysis project Ga0182024, IMG submission 120480) | Permafrost microbial communities from Stordalen Mire, Sweden - P3-2 metaG (Illumina Assembly) | ecosystem: Environmental > Terrestrial > Soil > Wetlands > Permafrost | place: Sweden: Stordalen...
GATTATGCTTTCGGCAATGTTCTGTACGCGCCAAACGTTCTGAATGCCGCGATTGAGGAACTGCCAAAGCCGCGCGGAGAGGCCTGGGTGGATTCGGGTTGCAAGCCTCTGGCGGATGCAGCCGACTTACTCGAACCTATTCTGGCGTCCGGCGCGAAACCTTCGAGGAGCGATGTTCAGGCCGCGGTGCAGAACAGCCAACGCCGTTTGTTGCAGGCTGCCCAGTCTTATCTTGCGAGCAGCCTGGCGCAGGACGGCGCAGCAGCGGCCGCATGGGTTCAGCAGACATTTCATGTATCGGGATCGACGGCTCAGCCCTACCTGGCGCGGATTATCGGCAAGCGATTAAGTGCCGCGCTGAAATCGCTGGACCAGAGCGGCGGGTTCGGCTCCCCGCCCTGCATGGGCGAAGAAGCCGCGGATCCCATCCGGAAATCGGGCGATATGCTGAACGCCGTTGTTCAATTGCAGCAGGCACTGGAACAGGCCGCCGGCGAGCCGGACAGCACGTATCTTTCGGCGGTTCAGGTGCAGCTTGGCACAGTGCAGGACAATCTGCGCCAGTCGTTCCAGGTTTGCGGCACACCGAAGAAGAAGCAGGTCATCTATCCGAATCCACCGTGGTCGCCACAGGCGCAGGACCTCAGCCTGAGTTACCGTGCCCATTGCGAATTCTCGCCCTCAGGTGTTGAGCAGACATGCGGAAGCTATTTCTACCTTCTGCCTTTTGGTGGTTATCAGGCCGTTAATTCAGTAACCAACGGCGTCCACTTGTTGCCGATACCCGATCCGGGCAGTCTCGAACTGGGTTTCACCAGCCTCACTGCCAAACAATCCCTCAGCATGCTGGCGCAGATGTCCGCGGGAAATGTCGAAACACCGCCCGGAGTTTCCTGGCAATATCTTTCGGTCAACGAATGGTTGCCATTCGACAAGGCGGAGGTGCCGGTCGACACCACGAATACGCTGCAGAACACCGGCATTCTCACTCTCAATGTGCCCCAGGCTTCGGTGGAGCCGACAACGGTTTCTCCGGACAATTGCCACTGGTTGCGCGCCGTCACTCCGACCCCGAACGATTTTCCCGGGATGATCGGCCTATATCTCAACCCGCTGACTGCCACCTGGGTGAGCGCAGCGGTCAACGGAAAAGTCGGGTCGGGCCAGCATCTCAGCCAACCGTTGCCTCCCTATACGATCGACAGCTCGGTGCAGAATCTTGCGGCTGTCAAAACTATCTGCCAGCCAATCGAAAGTTTTGGCGGGCTACCGGCTGAGAATAACCGAACCTTTCAGATGCGGGTTGCGGAGCGTCTGCGCCACAAAGATCGCGCGATCCTTATATGGGACTACGAGCAACTCGTACTGGAACGCTACCCGACTGTCTGGAAAGTGCAGACGCTTCCGGCCACCAGTCCCTCGGGATTGAAAACGCCCGGTTGCGTATTGGTGGTTGTAGTCGCCGGTCCTCAGAGCCTGCAGGTGGCTGACCCGACTGAGCCGCTTGTATCGGCTGCAATGGTGGACCAAATCCAGGCTTATCTTGTTTCTCTGGCCAGCCCGTTTGCCGCTATCTACGTGACGAATCCTGTCTATGTGCGGATCAGGGTTACGACCCAGGTGATGTTTGGGGCGTCCAAAGACGGAGGCGGCGGGATTGACCAGTTGAATGCCGAACTGGTGCAGTATCTATCCCCCTGGTTTTTCGATGCGCAGCGCGCGTCAACCCGGGGCGCCTATGCTTCGGAGGATGCGATCGTCCAGTTTATCGAAACACGACCCTACGTGGCAGCCGTGATCGAAATCGGGTTTGAATACGACCCTTTACCGGATACTTTGGCGTGGTATTTTCTTACCTCGGCGAAGAGGCATCAGATTATCGAGATCGACGATACGTCGGGCGACGCGAACAATTCGGGAGGTCAGCGAAGATGCAGTCAGATTTAATCGCTAAGAAGGCGCAGAAGCAGGGGGAGAAAACGGAAGGCCCGGAAAATCGCGGCGTAGTGCGCGAGTCATCGGACGGTCTTAGCCGGTTGCTGAACAGCCACCCGCAGGTGCGGGAATTATCGCGTATGGGGGCGGCCCTGAATCAGCCTTCGCCGATGGCGTTACGCGCGCCCGGCATCATTCAGGGAAAGTTCATCGGAGATCTTGACGGGAAAAGCATCGCCGAGGTACAGGGCTTCATGAAATCCACTCGCGGGGTGGATATTTCGGTCGTGAAGCTCAGTGGCTTTTCCTCCAGTGCCGAAGGGTATGACTCAGCAAAGCTCCACGACGCGACCCAGGCGAGTCCGGTATCGGCAGAGGGGAGTTCATTGTCGCGATCCATGCCGTCATCTTCTTTATCCCCGATGTCATCCTCATCCCCGGGGTTACGCCCCCGGATTGAGGCGCCCTCTGTAAAAGAATCTTCGGAAGGCAATTCCAACGAACGAAAATCCGGCGAACCTATCCATTCGTCGATAAGTTCAGCAGCGGCTATGGACCACGACGCGGCTGATGACCAACTCGATGCTGCGTTCGGCAAATTGAGTCAACTTGTCGCTGTTATTCGAGAGAAAGTACCACCGGGGGATGCGGCCTTCAAGACGGGGTTCCTCGATGTCTGCAGAACCTGGTTAGCGCATGAGTTTCCCGGGGTTCAACCCGAAACTATCCTCGGCAACCAACGATTTGCGTGGGGCTTGCTGAACGCCGTTCAGGCCAGTGGCGGCTTCAAGTCGCCCCTTCAGAACGTCGAAACGAAAATTTCGGCGGTTCAGCAAGGATTGATTACCCGGTCCACGGTCTTCAATGCGCGCTGGACGATCAGGCATTACACGCGAGTGTCATCTATTTCCCATGTCAGAAGTACTCTTAGCCTGGGATTGGAGAATCCGGATTTCATCGAGAACACAAACGTCAAGGACTTCAGCAAAATTGGCAATGTTGGCTTCACGTTTTATCTGCTGGCCATCGATGGCATTGTTGGCAAACGGGCTTTTCTGGGGACCTCCACAGCTTTCGCCGAGTTCACGTTTGAAGATACTTCCTTTGCGGGCAATCCGGAATTCTTTGCCTCCGCCGATGAACTTCCCGATGCGACACAGCCTCCCGGATTCAAGGGCACCGCGAATCGGGTGAAATTTGCGCTTTGCCATGCCCTCAGCGGTCACGTGAATAGTATTCGGGGATTTGTGGATGCACTGGACGCCGGGTATCCAAACTTCGAAATAAAGATGCCAGGTCAACCCTCGACTGCGAACGCGCTAACCCCACTTACCCAACCATCGGCAGCGGCAGCCGGTTCGAGCCCGCAATCCGGAACCGGGGAGAAATAGACAGGTATGACTGGCCCGTCGACTATTTCGGCCAATCCGCCCACCAACAAAGGCCTGGATTACTCCTACCTCCGCACGGAAGGAGTCCGGCTCGTCCAACAGCTTTCGGGAGACATCTGGACCGACTATAACGAGCACGATCCGGGCGTCACTACTCTTGAGCAGCTTTGTTATGCCCTGACCGAACTCTCCTACCGTGCCGAGTTGCCGGTGGCCGACATGCTCGCCGATCCGAAAACGGGTCGCATCCACCCGTACCGGCACGGGCTTTTTACCGCGCGTCATATTCTCCCCTGTAATCCCGTCACCTGCGACGATTACACCAGGCTAATCGCCGATCGTATACCGGAAATCGGCAACGCCTGGCTGACGCCTCATGTTCCGAAGGCAGGCTCGAAGGCGGTGAATGGGTTGTACGATATGCGCGTCTATGCGCCCGACGCCTATCGGCACCATCATCACTATGACTGTGGACCGGACCCGGATTCCGAATTGCGGGAGCGGTTGCTGCGGCGGGTTCGTCGCGTCTATAGGGCTCACCGCAATCTGTGCGAAGACCTGCATTCCGTCCACATTCTGTTGCCCCTGCCCGCCGCTATGTATGCAGATGTCAGCGTATGTGGCAAGACGCCGGTTGAAAAGATCCTGGCGGAGATCCTGTTTCGGCTGGGCAACCTCTTCGCTCCCGAACTACAGCGTCAGCCGCTGAATGCGCTGCTGGACGCGGGGCAATGTCCCGATCAGATTTTTAACGGCCCTCTGCTGCGGCGCGGATTCATCGAAGACAATCAGTTGCAGCCGCAGATGACCTCGCTTGCCGTGAACGACGCCATCAGGGTCATCGCGCAAACGGATGCCGTGGTGGCGGTGCGCAGCGTTGAGGTCCGAACGACGGACCGGCACTCTGGCGACACGACCCATGCTTACGGGCCAAACGACTCTGTCTCGATCCCCTCCGAGAGAGTGCTCCGTCTGCTTACCGACCCTGGACCGGACGGCAGGAGTTTCACGATTCGCATGCTGCGGAACGGCGTCGTGTGTTATCCGGATCCGGCTACTTTCCGACTGGAACTCAGCCTGCTGTGGGCGGGTTACCGGCGCAGTTATCCGCTGGAAGTGCAGTACGCGGAATATTTCGGAACGCCACGCGGGCGAAAGCTCGATCTGGAGCGTTACTACTCCATTCAGAACCAATACCCAACGATTTATGGCATTAGCGCCTATGGCTTGCCGCCGGAGCCCACTACCGTCCGTCGTGCGCAGGCGAAGCAGTTGAAAGGCTACTTACTGCCGTTCGAACAATTGATGGCTGACTACTGCGCGCAACTCGCCAATGCCCGGGAACTGTTTTCAATCAAGCCGGATTCATGGCGGACATACTACTGCCAATCGCTTGCGAAATCGGTTCCTGACGTTGCGCCATTGCTCTCGCAGCACTACTTCGAGGGACTAAATGCGATCGTCTCCAGCGAGGATACGATTGTCGCGCGGCGCTCTCACTTTTTGGGTTACCTTCTGTCGCTCTACGCTAACGAACTGAATTCCACCGCGCAGGATGACCAGTGCCATCCGCAAACTCGCCTGACAGAACGCCTGCTGCGCGCCCGCCTTGCATTTCTGCACGTCCTGGCGCCGAGTACCAGACGACGTGGGCGCGCCTTCAACTACCGGGCCAGACTTTCTCCGTTCAACGTCGCCGGCATGGAGATGAAATGCCGTATCCAGATGGGCCTGGATCTGGAGCGCCACACCACGCTCAGCGATGCGCTCGCGCAATCGGAGACAAAACTTGTTCGCGGTGCGGAGGAGCGGCCGGGCTCACGCGGCCGGCAACTCAGTCCCATCGAAGAAAACTTTCGGCCGCTTGCCGCGTATGCGGAACCCCCCGGAGTCCCGGAATCTTCCGCGCTGTTGCGCGGGAATTCAGTTACCGGCGAGTTTATCCGTGATGCGCAGGATCCCGCAAATCTGTTTGTCGGCAAGCTTCCGGGAGACGATTCGGTGGCTATCGCGCACAAGAAAACGGCTGACTGCAGCTGGGACATCCTTGATGTATTTCCCGACCTTGAGAGCGCACTGAGGGAGGCCCATGCTCTCTGGCGTCATTTGAAAAAAATAGAGCGCGCGCGAACCCAGCTATACATTGTGGAGCATCCGCTGCTGCGTTTTGGAAAGCGAAAAAGGCATCCCGACGACGGGACGTTCGGTTATAGTTTCACGCTAACGGCTGTCGTAGGGTTGCCGTCGAGCGAGCCTGCAAATCCGAATAACCGGTGCATGGTGGAGCAGATTGTGCGCGAAAACACGCCCGCCCACATCGTGTCTGAAGTGTGCTTCCTCGATTCGTGCCGTCTGCTGAAGTTCGAAGACATCTACCAAAGGTGGCGCGAGGCGCTGCGGAAAGGGAAGTTCTCCCGTGTTGCGGAGTCGTCAGCGCGGCTGCGGCGGTTTCTTGAGCGCCACGCCGGAACAAATTGCCACCCGGGGCCCGATTAATTTCCCATGGAATCTTTGACTCACAGCGTGCGCAGGGAAACACTGGCGGTGCAATGCGACTCCGTGGAATGCGCTTTTGCGCTACGGTCCCGACTGGCGGATTTTAACGTCTCACATCTCATGCCCGTTATTGAAAGAGTACTCTCCGAAGTCTCGATTCCCCATCGGCAGATCCACATCGAACGTCTTGAGGTGAATCTGGGCGACATGCAGCTTTCCGAATTTGAGAATGTTGCGGCCGATCGGCTTTACCGCGAATTGAAGGAAGCCGTGGAGCGGGCAATCAGCTCCCCGCTGAACCACGGCAATCGACCGGAACATCTTTCGCGACTGGAACTTTTCGAATGGTATCTTCTGCGAGGCAGTCTGCCATATTGGGCTGTATCGGCACCCTCGTTCTCCTTGGGCGCATGGTTTGCCGATTTGTCGCGGCAGGATCCCGACGCTTTGGTCCGGCTGTTCCGGAAGGCCGGGACGCAGGATCAGGCGCTGGAGCGCATCGTATATCAGATGTCAAACGGGGCATTGCGGAGTCTTGTGGCTCTGCTGGAACCGGAAAACGCCGGCTTGATTTTCGCCTACATGATCGACCTGACTGAGGTTCAAAGAGAAGAATCCATTGCCCCGGTCGATGAACGCGAGTTCGACCGCCTTCTATGGCTGCTCGTGCTCTCGTATCTGATTCGCGACGCAGGTAGTCAGTTCAACCGCAAGGTTTTCGTGGAATCTCTGATTCGGCGCTTCGGCGCGTATCAGGGTTTGGAGTACGAAGCAACTCTCGTCATGCTGCGGAAGAGCCTGGAGCGAACGGTTGCACGGCGCGGTCTTCCCTCGTCATTGCCAGCCGTAATCGCAGAGTTGCTCCAGGACACCGGCCGTTCCGATGCGCTTCCGCCTTCCGCGGCCGGGGAGTCTGAAACTATGTTCGATGAGGAAACGCTGGCGGAACTGGTGCGCCGCCATGGTTCCGACCGAGTCTGGCTGGAAAGCATGGTCGATAGTCTGGACGAAATTACACTCGTTACGCTGATCGCCACCCTGGCGCCGAACGACGCTGCTGTCATCGTCGACGTGTTATTCGACGTGCGTGAGATTCATCATGCAGAGCCGTCGATTGCGGGAGAACCTGCTCAGTTCAACCGGCTCCTGTGGGTGCTGGCGCTGTCATGGCTGGTTCACGAACGTGGCACCCAGTTTAACCGGAAGGAATTCCTGCTCTCCCTGATACGTGGACTGGCGCAAAATGAGGGACTTGATTTTGCCGCGGTGCTCGACACGTTTCGGCTCGGTTTGGCGAAGGCGGCACTGAAGGCTCCGCTGAGATCCTCGCTGCCCGCCATATTGGCCGCGCTTCTGGACGACCTTAGCAAGGGCTCTGCTCCGGGGCATTTTCCGTTGAAACCAGAAAGCGAAGCTGTTACGCCCGCGAACCTGACAGATCTGGCGCTTTCGCTGATTCAGTCGGCGGTCGCGTCGCAGGTATCCCCGGAAGACCTTCGCCTGGTTTTGGCAGCGGCAGGACAGATGCAGGCTTCCGATTTGCGCAGCCTGATATCCCGCATTCTGCCGGCGGTCGAAATTCACGGCAGCCTCATGGGAGACGCTTTTCGAGCCGCAGGCCGGAATTGCGGGGATGCAGGAAGGTTTTACGCGAACGTGATTGCCGCCGTGTTACGTGGCGAGGATCTCGATTTCGAACGGATGGCCGCCGATGGTCGCGACACTCCGGCCATTTCGTATGTGCCGGGGAAATTGGATTCGCGGATTCTTCAGGCCGTGATCGCCGCTCGGCTGGCCGCGGGTTCGGATTCTTCCGACGATGGCGTTCCGATTTCTTTGCTGGTTGCCGATCTGGTGCGGCGAGATTCCTCCGCGGCGCGGACGTTCCTGGTAAATGTGACACGGCGCGCCGGAGCAGGGAAGGCGCTCGAAGATTTGCTGACGCGGACATACAGCCCGGGCACCTTCGAGAGGATTCTCGATAATCTTGCTGGCCGGAATGCTCCGGCCGCGCGGCAGCTGCTGCGTGGAATCGGGGAATTGTCCGGGTCGGACAGGCCTTCTATAGAAAGGCTCCGGTCCATTCTGCTGACGGAGACTCTGCGATGGAATCCTGGGCGCGAATTCGATGAGACGTTCTTCGGACGTGTTCTTGTCGCGGCTTTTCCGGTTCCGTTGCCTGCACGCGTTCGCGCGTCGCTGGTGGCTTCGGCACCGGAAGATGCGACGGCGTTCCGCGCAGCTCTTTCCGCGCATGACGTTGACGATCGGCGAGCGATAAGGTTTACGACGAATCCACCCAGATCCGCCGTAGAACTGCTCGCGCTGATTGTCGCGTTGCCTGGACCTGACGAAGAAGGCGCCGACACGCTGAATGACGAATTGATGCTGGAGTTGGAGGCGAGCCTGGTGGGGCGATCCGATGCCGTATATCAAGCCGTCGTAATCCTCCTCCAGGATCGTGACGTGCGCATACGACTCGCCCTGATTCTGAATGCGTCTGCCTGGACGGCGCTCGTAAGGTTTCTCGATCCCGACAATTATCGGCAACTCCTGGAGGCTGCTGAACTGCTAGCATCGGCGGCGATGCCGGCAACTCCCGGACCCTCCGCAACCGCGGCACAGATTGTCAGGCAGGAAAGTCTCGAACTGCTGATGGAAGGTTCGGCATCGGTAGAGGTATTGAGCGCGAGAACCTCTTTGCAGTTACAAAGAGCCATCCCGAAGCGCATCGCGAAGGCTCGCAAGTCCGGGGGGGCGTCGCGCAAACCAGCGGCTGCAGCTGCCCCGCGGAAAACGCCGAAATCCGTGGCGGCGCAACCCCAGGTTGCCTCTCCGCGGATTCGCCCGAAGCCGCCTGCGCGTGACATCTCCACGCTGCCCGAAACCAACTATCCGATTCATCTCGCAAACGCCGGCTTAGTTCTGGCGTCGCCGTTTCTTCCGCATCTGTTTTCGTCACTTGGAATGCTGGAGAAAAACGAGATAGACCGAAACCGCTGGCGCGACAGGCAGGCAGCCTCCCGGGCCGTTCACCTGCTTCAATTTCTGGCAGATGGGAGAACGTCGGCGCCGGAGCCGTTATTGATGCTGAACAAGGTCTTGTGCGGCTTGCCTACGGCCGAACCCGTTGTGAAATCGATTGAACTCACTGAGAAGGAAACAGAAATGTGCGACAGGCTCGTGCAGGCCATGATCGCCAACTGGAGTATCTTGTCGGACAGCTCCCCCGCCGTTCTTCAGGAGACATTTTTTCAGCGGGAGGGGATACTAAATCACGATTCCGGTAAATGGAAGCTCCGGGTGCAGAGGAAAACCCTGGATGTTCTTGTCGATCAGGTGACCTGGAGTTTCAATCCGATATTGCACGACTGGATGCCGGAACCTCTGCACGTGACCTGGTAACATATGGACCGAATCGTCGCCAACGCCGCCTGCATTGACCGGGAAATCGCCTGGTTCCGGGAAGTTCTCGACGCCCGTTTCAGGGCGCACGGGGTCGAGATGGGGGAGAATCGCTTCCCCGAGGACTTCCCTCCGACCCGGCTTCCTTCCGGCCGCGTACCTTACGCTTCGGTGGTTCGGCATCACGGTATGGGCCCGGCAGAAAGGTTGGTCCTGATCCTGGCGTACCTGCCCTACATCCGGCCGGCCGCACTCGATCCGTTTATGGTACAGAATGAATCCTTGCAACGCCGGTTCACGGAGTTTGGCGGCGTGACCGGCTCCGCACATGCGGGGTTTCAGCCCACCGCTCAGACCGCGCTGTTCCTGCTGGCAGGTGGCAGCACATACGCCCGCCTGAAATACCTGGATCTGTTCCGCCCCGATCATTATTTCTTCCGCATGGGCATCCTCCGGAAAGATCCGGAGGAACGCGCCGAGCCACCGTTTTCCTCGCCTCTTCATTTGACGGCCGGATGCCTGGAGTTGCTCACTACGGGCGAGACCTGGCTGCCACCGTTCAGCGCGGAGTTCCCCGCGCAACGCATTACCACGGATTATCGATGGGAAGACCTGGTGGTCGACGCCACAACGCGCCGCGAGATAGAGGATATCGTCAATTGGGTACGCTTCCGGGATACGTTGCTCGATGGCTGGGAGCTCAGAACGCGCATCAAGGCTGGTTACAGAAGTCTCTTCTACGGCGCACCTGGTACGGGCAAAAGCCTGACTGCGGCACTGCTCGGCAAGAAGACCGACATGCCGGTTTTCAGGATCGATCTCTCCAGCGTCATCTCGAAATATATCGGGGAGACTGAAAAGAATCTTGCCAGTCTCTTCGACCGCGCCGAGAATCAGGGCTGGATTCTTTTCTTTGACGAAGCCGATTCGCTTTTTGGTAAACGCACCGAGGCACGAAATTCCAACGATAGGGCTGCGAACCAGCAGGTGTCGTATTTGCTGCAGAGAATCGAAGATTTTCCTGGCGTCATCATCCTGGCGTCGAATCTGCGTTCCCAGATTGACGAAGCTTTCGCGCGCCGGTTCCAGTCGATGATCCATTTCGCAATGCCTTCATTCGCGCACCGGCTTCGCCTTTGGGAAGACCATTTTCGGGAGAAGCCCTATAGGCTGGCGGCCGACGTCAATCTGGAGTCCCTGGCGCGGGACTACGAACTTTCCGGCGGCAGCATCGTCAACGTTCTGCGCTATGTTTGCCTGCAGGCCGTGGCGCGCGAATCGAATGAAATTCTGTCCACGGATCTGTTGCGCGCGGTGCGAAGTGAAAGGCATAAGGAAGGTAAGTTTCTGGGGGGATCGCAGAGTACGTAGTCTTCGATTCCCGTGGACCAACGGGGGGTATTGAGTATGTTGACATCCGAAATGCAAAAGCAGGTACGCAAGACACATCATGCCGAGACTGAGGTTGCGAAACGAAGCGACGTTACCGGGCTGATAAACAACAGCCCGGCCGTTCAGGAACAGAAGGCCCTGGCGCGCAGCATCAACAGTCGTGCCCCCGCGCTTCAGTTGAAGTCGCTTGCGAGTCTGGTCAATCCAAACCCGCCGCGCGTCACGGAACTGAAACCTGCGGCCAATCGCACGGGTCTGCCGGATCATCTCAAGGCCGGCATCGAGTCCCTTTCCGGCATGTCGCTGGATCGCGTTAAGGTGCACATGAACTCATCGCAACCCGAGCGGATCAACGCTCTGGCTTATGCGCAGGGGACTGACATCCATGTGGCCCCGGGGCAGGAAAAGCATTTGCCGCACGAAGCCTGGCATGTTGTACAGCAGGCGCAGGGAAGGGTTCAGCCGACGCTCCAACTGAGGGGCCGGGTTCCCGTCAACAATGATGCAGGACTCGAAGAAGAGGCCGACACTATGGGTGCCAGGGCGGAAAGCGCGGGCAAGACGGCGCGAAGACCTGACGCGACGCATTCGGGGCGCGCGACGGGGAGCCCACTCCCCGGTTTGGGGAGTGCTACGGTCCAGGGCGTGATCGTTTGGAATGGCACCACGCTGAACACCGATACACGGCCGATCGATCGAAGAGAATTGTTGACGGCGATCGGTGTAATCGCCCACCAGGATGGCTTCATGATGCCAGTTGCCGCTTTGACAGAAGTCCATCGGCTTATTGACAGTGGCGACACTTTCGCGCCGAATCCGGCGACGGCAAACGCTCTGATGGAGCACTTGCTGGTGGGTGGATTTCTGGCGAGGCCGTTGACTGGAAGGAATTTCGGTCCCGTTGGTCTGGGACTGCGGCCCGGGTTTACGGGAGCTGCGGCCGGCATGGCGGAAGCCGGCCTGGCAAGGCGACATGTCATTCCGTCCAGTCTTCTCGGCAAGGCGGTGGAAACCAGCGGCGCCGCCGCAGAAAAGGCAGTCAAGCTCAATGCCGTAGTAGCGTTTCTGGGCCGCAACGGCGTGGATCATCAGCCCGCCGCCAATCAGAGTCCGGATCGCCAGCTTCATCTTGCGTCAAGGCGAGCGTGGGAACTTCTTCAAAACCATACGGGAAATCTGTGGATGGGTCCGAACAATCCCAATTCCGCGAGGGGATTCATAAGAGGTCCCATCGACGCACAGATCAGGGGACTAAGAGCCTTGCCAGATGACGGGTTTGTCGCCCTCGCGCCCATGGTTGATGCTCTCCGACAGGCTCCAGGTGCGGGCGTGCGCGAAAACTGGAACGATATTGTAGAGGAACTCAGCGCGGCGCTAATCCATTTCCAGGAAGATCACGATGGAACGAACTCCGTCCCGGTCAGTATGGCTATTACGGTTCTGAATGAATATCTGCATAGCGCAAACTTCGATCCACCTCAGGACGAGCATGGTGCAATGGACCAGACGAAGCTCGCCTATACGGCAAGCGCAGCCGATATCTATACACGCCTGCAAAATGCCGGCGGTGAGGATATCTTCGCTGAGCACGGCCCGCTCGATCAGTTTCTCCATCTGGACCACAGCAACCCTGCGCGGCAGACGTACCCGCCGGTCCCGCAGGTGCTTGCCCTTGCCAGCAGCAGTGGGACGGCGCCAATGGACACCGGAGACAGAGACGCCGATTCCGGCGAAGATGAACACGTGAATAAGAGGGCCAAGGGCGGGCAATAGCGTTGAGAGACATGGGCGCTCGGCAATTTGTGCCAGGAAGTCATGCTTGCACCACCGTCGGGAGCAGGGCAGGAAAGGGAGTAGCTCATGAATAGGGAACGAGTACAGTCCGCCCCCGCCGATTCGGTCGGATTCGATACCGATACGGCGTTGTCAGCTACAACTGCCGCGGCATTTGTTACTGCTGGCTTTCATTTTGCGATTCGATATCTTTCACTTGGTGTATCGGAATCGTCCGGCGATCTGACTTCGGCCGAAGTACAGTACATTCTGAATTCCGGACTCGCGCTCATGGCCGTACAACATGTGCCTGAATCCGGCTGGTACCCGACGCAGCAACTGGGTCAGGAGTACGGTCAGAATGCCGCGAAGAATGCCGAATCAGTTGGTCTTCCTGCCGGCGTGAATATCTGGCTTGATCTGGAGGGCGTGAATTCAGCCGCGTCGGCGGACAACGTCACGGCTTACTGCAACGCCTGGTTCGCCGCGGTTTCAGCCGCGCAGTACGTTCCCGGACTCTATGTCGGTGCGAGTGCGATTCTGGACAGCGATCAACTCGATTCGCTGAATGTGGAGTATTACTGGAAGTCGGGAAGCAACGTCCCATATCCGACAAAAGGTTATTGTATGGTGCAAAGTATCAACAGCAACTATGTAGTGGATGGCGTCGCGTACGACCGTGATGTCGTTCAGAAAGATAACCTCGGCAACACGCCGGTCTGGCTGAAGGATCTCACTCTTCGATCGATTCTGATTCCAGACAAAGATAAGGAAAGTTCCGGCAATTCCAAATCAGGATGGTCGCGTGTCGTGTTGGCAGGTTTGTTGGCGATATTGGTTTACGCGGCGGGCATCGTCACGGGTCCCACGATTTTAGCGAAGATCGGGTACGGACCCGCACAACAGGCGGTGACTACACACGCGGCGAAATCTTCGGCCGCGACAGGCTCGGGTAAGCCATCGGCGTCGTCCGCGCAACCCGGTGCGGCGCGGCCTTCAGGTCCCGCGACTCCATCGACCGCTGTACCGCCTTCCGGTCAATCAGCACCGGTCGGGGATGGCCTGCCCGCCGGTCCGTCGGGAGCGTCAGGTGCCAAGGCTCCGATCAATCCGCCCAGTCAACTTGTTCCCAAACCCTGAATCCACGGATTAACGAGCGGTCGTCGCGCGCAAACACCCGAGCCGGGCGCTGGCACGCCGGATGCCACGCTATTCCCAATCATCCCGGGAAATTCGGTTCAGATGATCTCGCATTGATAGAAGTTGGCGATCCCTTCGGCGCTTAATTGCGATTCGCCCGACTGCGACTGAGAGGACCACCGCAGTCGCAACCACGACGATCCACATAACAACCAGTCTATATCTTTGTCCGGAAGAACTGAGCCGCGGCCGGAAAATGCAGAACCATCCAGCAACAAATTGGGGGGCAATGAATTGGCCGATGAGTTCAACCTGAAGGAACACGATGGGAACGAGCTGGCCGCTCTCCGCCAGCGACGCCAACAACCGCCGCTGCCTCCCCGACTTCAGTCACTGCGACGGATACGCGATTACGATTAAGTATGGATCAGATCGACGTGGATGAAATCGCGGAGGTGAATTACCTCAATGACACCGCTGCGACTGTCGAAGTGAAGTTCAAGGACGGCAGGACGGAGCGGTATAACGGTTCGGAACATCCGGAAGTATTCGACATCCTGAATCACTGGACCCCGCCGACAGCCTGATCGCGCCCCATGAGGAAGGCGCAGACGGTGAACCCAGTTTGCCCGCCGCGAATACCGCCCTAACCATCGCATTCAGACGTTCCATCGTCGTTTCGCGTGGCGGCTGTGGAATGGCGGTTTTGGATCTCACGCGGTCATGGTACGAACGGCGGTTCCGCTTGCATCGCATCCTCTGGCCGTCGATCCGTGCGTTGTTGCCACAGAAAGCCGGTTGAGATCGTGCCTGAACATTTCTTCCGCCGGAACTCTGTCGGGTACCTCGTCGTCTCCGCCTATGACGGGAATTTCCTGGAGTTGCTGACTGATCTCAAACGGCCGGGATCTTCGGTCTCACCGATTCCGAGTCGAAACGAAGCATCTCCATCCCGCATCCGTATGCCGGATCGTAATTGGCTGGCAGGAGCATGCCAGAAACCTCCAGCGCCGATAGTGCGCGATGCGAGTGTGACGTGCCTTTGGGATACGAGCGAGACCGCGCGTCACATCTTCTCAAGTATGAGTTTGTCGGGTTCCGACTGCGGGGAGATGTACGTGACGGCAGCGCTGATAGTTTTGGCATTATCGCCAAGGGTCATGGTGGTCGTGGCGGCGAGGTCATCACCGATGTCCATCTCCACGAGCGAGTTGCCGTTATACCAGAGTGAGACTTTGACACCTTTGGCATCGCAGTCTTTGCCATCGGTGGTGCAACTAACTTCTATGATCGATTCCTTACCGTTGGATGCCTTCATAGTCTTGACGAAATGGATGGAAGCACCTTTCTGCTCGATGGTAAGGTTGACGGCGGAGACATTCCCGGAATGGATCTGGCTCTTTTCAGCATTGACCTGCCATTTTCCGGAAAAATTTGGTTTGCTCTCTTGGCCAGTAGCCATCGCCGCGAGCAGACCGAAAATACAGGTGAAAGAGATCCCAGCGTAGCGCATGGATATCCTCCTTTTTAAGTGCACTTAAGATACTCCTGTCAATGACCGGGCGCAATGGGGCCCGTCTGGGCGTACACGGACGAAGTTCTCTCTTGGCTGCCCGCTGATATGGAAGGTTTCTGGGTGAATCGACGGCCTGTCGAGATCAGCGCCGATCGCGCCGCCTTTTCTGGCAGGATGCTGAAAAAGTAACTCCGGCGAGTTGCGACTTCCCTTTTATGGCGTTTTCAGGCGATTCAGCGAGCCGTTTGAGTCGCCCTGAATCCCTGGTATCGTATCCCTTGTCGCCAGCCACGGTTATCCGTTCGCCGCTGCCAATCCGATCCACCAGTAGAAGGGCCGCATCGCGCTCCGCTGTACCGCTGGCCTTCACCAGTTCGGTATCCACCACCAATCCGTTGCCATTCTCGATCAACACATTGCCGCAGTAAGCCAGTTTCGACTCCTGGCCGCCGCCCTTACGTGCCAGTCGCGCGTCGGGGTCCGTCTTCGACTCATGTGTGTCATTGCGGCGCGTTTCGCCGTGAAAGTTTACCGTCGGATTACCCGGATCGTCCGGTGGCAGCACGTCCGTCTGGTCTTTCCGCTGAAAGCTCTTCTGACTAGCCCACGCTTCTATCAGCGTGCCATCCACGCTGAAGTGCTCGTCGGAGATCAGTCCCGCCGCGCTCGCCTGCTTCAGAATCTGATCGAAGAACTTCTCCGCGATATTGCCTGCCATCAACCGGTCCCGGTTCTTGCCGAATACCGTAGCCACCCACACCGCCTCGTCCATATTCAATCCCACGAACCAGCGGAACAACAGGTTGTACTCCAACTGCTCCATCAGCATGCGCTCGCTGCGGACCGTGTATAACACCTGAAGCAACAGTGCCCGAAGAAGTTTCTCCGGCGCTATCGATGGACGCCCAAAGGCCGTGTACATCTCATCGAAAACCGTGCTCAGTTCCTTCAACGCCACATCCACCATCATCCGGACTGGTCGTAATGGGTGACTCGCCGGCACACGGTCTTCCGGCGAAAGGTAACTGAACATCGCACTCTGTTGGGTATCTGATCCTCGCATCGCTCTTCTACATAGAGACGCGATTCTGTTTTATCCGGTAACTCAAGCAGTTACTTTTTCAGCATCCTGCTAGATCTTTGACCGTCTGAAAAGATTCTAATAAAACAATTCCATTGGAGAATGTTTTGGGGCATACTGGGGTATGGCCCGAGCCGCACTTCGCATCGACGTCACAAAGAAGGATCAGAAGACACTAAAGACACTGCTGGCCGGCGGAGTTCAGCCGGTGAGGGTCGTTCTGCGGGCGTTGGCGCTCCAGCAGATGGCGAGAGGCGTGAGCGCGCCACAGATCGCGACCGTGGTTCCTTTGACTGCGCAGGCCATTAGAAAGATTGGTCATCGCTACCGGCAGGAAGGCCTTGAGCGGGCACTCTATGAGAAGGCGCGGCCCGGAGCAGCGGCGCTGCTGGAAACCAACCAGCGTCAGCGCATCATTGCCATGGCGTGCAGCGATCCACCCGAAGGTCGCGCTCGTTGGACCGTGCGCCTGCTGGTCGAGGAAGCGGTGAAACGGGGACTGGTGCCCCGAGTGGGAAGGGAAACCGTCCGGGTTCTGCTCCTGCACCACGACCTCAAGCCGTGGCGGGGAAAAAATGTGGTGCGTGGCGGAACTCAATGAGGAGTACATCGCCGGGATGGAGGACGTGCTGGAGACCTATGAACGGCCCTATGACCCGAAACAACCCGTGGTTTGTGTGGATGAGAAGCCCATCGTCACTTCACTTTCCCCACTCCGGATCGTTCCGGATTCGAGTTCGCGCAGGTGGCCTTCCACCTGGCCACTCAGTATCCGGAAGCCGACACCATCCACCTGGTGATGGATAACCTGAATATCCATCGCATCAGGTCTCTGACGGATCTCTACGGAAATGAAGTTGGCAAAGAGATTCGGGACCGCTTTACCGTCCACTACACGCCAACCCACGGAAGCTGGCTCAACCAGGCCGAAATCGAAATCGGCATCTTCGCCCGGCAATGTCTCGGCGTCCGAAGAATCCCGGATCTCAAAACCCTGAAACGCGAAACCCGCGCCTGGAATCGCCGGACGAACCGCGACCGCATCAAAATCAACTGGAAGTTCGACCGAAAAGCCGCCCGGCGTAAACTCCGCTATAAAAAGAACCCTTCTAAGCGGTCAAAGACCTAGTGGAGTAGCGACTGACGATACCGCACGCGATCTTTTTCAATTCCTGGTTGGCGAGCGCCGGCTGATAAGTCTCTTTGATTTTGAGAATCGTGAGGGGATCTTCCCTGCGGTTCACGGCCAGTATCGATTCTGTCTGGTGACACTTACTGGTTGAGCGAGAACACGCCTTCCTTCGCATTCCTGGCCCACAGCGTCGAGGACCTCATCGACCCGGCAAAGCGCTGGACAGTCAGCTCAGAAGAATTGCGTCTCCTCAATCCTCTCACCGGCCTTTGCCCAACATTCCGGACCAAACGCGACCGAGATCTGGTAGTTGGCATTCACCGAACTGTCGCCCCCTTCATCTCGCAGCAGAGACAGGGTGCTTCTTGGGTTGGCAGCGACTTTTTGATCATGTTTCGGTCGGACTCCTCCTCGCATCTCTACCGAACGGCTGCGGAACTGGAGGTCCGAGACGAGAACATTCTCGCAGCGGCCTATCCCTCGAGGATGACATCGAGTATTGCCCCGTTTGGGAGGCTAAGCTGTTGAGCCATTTCGATCATAGGCTGTCCACTTATCAAGGCGTTTCCGAGCGCGATCTAAACGCGGGTAAGCCTGTCGAGATTCAAGAAAGGGACAAGGCGGTCGTGCCTATTGCTGTACCACGCTTGTACGTGTCGAGGGTCGAAGTCGATAACATTCTTCGGGCCCGCCATTACGCAAAACAGTGGCTAATCGGCTACCGCGACGTTACGAACGCAACGAACGAGCGAACTGCCATCGCCTCCTTTCTCCCCTTCGGTGGTGCCTGCCAGCCATTGAATCTGTTCCTCGCTGCGAGCGCTGAAGACGGTGCCATGTGGCTGGCCTGCTTCAATTCGCTTATGATGGATTACATCTCCCGCCAGGCGATTTCTGGCCTACACTTGAGCCTCACAACTTGTCGGCAGCTACCTGTCCTGGACGCACGTTCCCGGGGAAACACCGCGTCGAGATTCGTGATCGACCGAGTGTGTGAGCTTGGCGTTACTTCGCCAGTTCTTTCTTGTCTCGCGGAAGACCTTGGTTAGGGATCGCGTTTCTACCGCTGGGACGGCGCTCGACGCTTCTTATTACGCTGTGAGCTCGACGCGTTCTACTTTCTTTCGTATAGAATCTCGCGTGAGGATGCTGCCTACATTCTCGACACCTTCCCCATCGTCCGACGCAGAGAGGAAGCTGCTTACGGCGAATACCGCACCAAACACGTGATCCTCGAAATCTACGAAGCCATGGCCCTATCCGAACTCACGGGAATGGGATATCAAACTCGTCTTGACCCTTCGCCATCAGGGGATCCGCGAGTTGCCCACACGCCGCCAGTCGCACCGGCTCAGCCAGCGCTAATCCCGAAACCGGAGAGTTCGTAAGCAAGAGCGCGTGGTGCGGCCTCAACGTTGGGGGGTCAAACGCGCAGTCCCGCGAAGTCTCCTTTCCAACGAGAGAGACGGTACAACCTGCAAGAACCTGCGGAATGTTGGGATACGGGCGAAGTGGATGCTGACGTCCTGTGAACAAAATCGGCGCTCGGGGTTGGAACAAAAACGCAGTCGGCTCCCCAGCATTGATTCGAAACGCGATTCACGGGTTCGGCGGGGAAGGAAATGATCACGCCGCCCGTCTGGAAACCACCCTGTGAACCCGCTCAAAAGTGCAGTTGAAACATGCAGGGGTGCCCGTGCGGTTATTACGGCGATGCGCAGCCGGACTGCCGCGTACGCGCCGGACATCGGTAATTCAGCCTGACTGACACTCATCCGCCGAGCTCCGGATAGAACCTTACGACTCGTGCTCTTGTGCCAGCCGAGGGGCCGGAGTGCCGGTGCGGATACTCCCGCTGACGTTCGAGGTGAGCCACCCTTCCGGGCTCCGCTGGCGTCCGGCAACATCAACGTCTGTCGGGCCAAATCGGGTCACGTGCGGCGGTAGCCACGGCGCTCACGGCAATACCGGCAACGTGAAATCTGTAAGTTGCAAATAGAATGGTGGGCTTGCTGGAAGGAGCCCTCTCCTCCAGCACCGGTACTCTATATCACAATTACCGGAAAGGCCATCGTGCGCCACAAGGCATGGAGGGTACGGCCTTGGCCTGTCGAGACTTTGCCCGGGCGCGGGGGGCGACCGTAAAGAAGCCCGCGAAGTCTGACCGAGCGCCGGGCCCGTGGGTGGATGCCAGCCTGCCGATTTTGGACATAGTGGCCGCACGTTGGGCTTACCGGCGGCTATTGGTGCTGTGACCGGGAGTTTCGTTTCACAAATTGTGCGAACGAATGTAACGATGGTCTGTCGCCTCACACTAAAAGTCCAGAGGGTGCTGCAACTCGTGTGGGCATCTTGCAGTCGATCGCAATGATTACTTCGTCTTGCCCGGTTCAAACACTCGTTTACAAAGAAAGTCAACCGGCGCTATACTACTACGAGCGCCGCCGGCGCGGAACCCATGGAAAAGTGGAACGTTACGCGTTTAATCAGCAATACATAGAACGTCTCGCCTCTGGCGACGCGGATGTGGGACGCCACTTTGCAGACTATTTTGGCGAGATGCTCCTCATCAAATTGCGGTGCCGGCTGAAGAATCAACAAGCCGTTGAAGACCTGCGCCAGGAGACGTATGTCCGCGTCTTCCGTGCCATTCGAAAGAAAGACGGTGTCGTTTATCCGGAGCGCTTTGGAGCTTTCGTCAACTCCGTCTGTGAGAACGTGCTTCTTGAGTTTTTCCGTTCCGGCAAGTCTACATTTCAGATCATGGAAGACGGCCCGGAGCCTGTCGATCAGTCCAGCGGTGCGGAATGGGAGTTGATAGCCAGAGAACGCAGGCGACTGGTGGAGGAGACACTGGCACAGCTATCGGAGACGGACAGGAAGGTGCTTCGCGGCGTCTATCTGGAGGAGAAAGATAAGGATCAACTGTGTGACGAACTGAGCATCAGCCGCAATAATCTCCGTATTCGCGTTCATCGTGCGCTGGAGCGATTCCGTTCGTCTTGCCGGAAAGATGACCGGCTCTCACGCGCGTCGGGAATGGCCGGCTGAGGTCAGGAGCGTATTATGGACCACGATACTGCCGAAAAAACAGAGGCCGCCGACCGGTATCTGCTCAACGAATTCACTCCCGAAGAGCGTATTGAATTCGAAGCGCACTATTTCGATTGTGCAATCTGTGCCGACAGGATTCGTACAGGATCGATGTTTATCGACACCGTGAAGGATGTCATGAGGGCCGAAACGGTCCAAGGCAGGCAATCATTCTGGCGGGCGTGGTTTAGTCCGACCGTACTGACACCTTCTCTGGTTGCGCTTGGTCTGATGATTGTAGTCGGATACCAGAATCTGGTCACTCTTCCCGATCTGGAAAAGCCTCAGCTTCTTTCGAGTGCTGTCATCGCGCCGTCCGCGAGAGCTGAAACGCAGACGATTAGCATAGATCCGGCTTTGCGTCGCTTCAACCTCAATTTTATGGTTGATTCGCCCAGGCTTTATTCGAACTACATCTGCGAATTCACGAACGAGAAAGGGGAGACGATACTGACAATCGAGTCGGGACCCCGCGACGTATCTTCGTTCACTCTGTCTCTACTCCTGGCGTCGAAACAGTTTCCTTCAGGGCGGTACGCGATGACGCTTCGTCCGCAGTCAGACAGAGGCATGATAGTTCAACGATATACTTTCGTGATAGGTCGCGGAGGACCGAATGAAAAAACACCCGGTTGAGAAAAGATTTTTCTTTCACGCAAATGCAGTTGGCCTGGCGGGGCAGTTATGTGGACCGGAGGAGGCTTTCATTCCTGCGGTGGCCAGCAGTTGTCTCCCCGTAACCGGTGGAGTGGGAAAGGCGACAACCGCGGGCGAACGTTTTGGCGAAGTCTTTTCGTACGGGAGTGCCTCGACGAGTGTGTCCGGGACTTTCACCGATCCGGAAAAAGATCTTGCGACTGCCACTCACGCGGAGAGCCAGGTGAACGTTTTGCGGATGGCCAATGGCGGCCATCTTGTGGAGATTGAGAGGCTCGAAGCAAAGATGTCCTCATTCTCCGATCACGAGGGACTAACCGAGTTCCGCACGATGTCGGCGGAATTCGAGCAAGTCCGAATCGATGGTGTTGGGCTTCAGGTCGTTACTCATTGCGACATGTTCACGGGGCTACCGACAAAACTGAAGCTGACGCAGGAATTTTCGAGGGATGAAGGGTTTCGCGATCGCTACGGCGCCTGTTTTTTCAGCAAGACGCGAGGGTCCCGCAAACGCCGGATGCCAGAAGCAGATGGCCTGATTTATGCTACAGTTGTCACGAGCCTGAACTGGGAAGGAAAGCCTCCGGAGGGTGCTGTCATCACGGGCAACAGTGTGAAGATTGCCGATTTCGGATCTGTTTATTTCGGTGAGCTTCTAATAGAAGAAAGTTTTCGCCGGCTTACTTTGTTTCGTTTCAACCTCGGATGTTCCTGCGGGGGTGGAGGCACCGGTTCAGTCTGCGAGATTCAGACTAATGGCTCAAGCTGGCCACCGCAATAATTCTCCGCTTCTCGGTTTTCTTTTCGTGGTGCTCGGCGCCTCCGGATGTTCACACAACATAGATAATCCCGCCGCCGCTTTGGCGCGTATTCGCAAAGAGAGCCAGCGCGGTAACTTCCTGCAGGCCCGAAACGAGGCGACGCAAGGTTATGAAGCCTGGCGGTCACGGCCAGACTCAGCCTGGTACTGGAAGTTCATGCTGCTGGATGCCGAGATGTTGCTGCTGAATGGCGATACGAGGCAAGCTGAATCGCTGCTCGCTTCACCGCCTCCACCAGCTTATTCCGATTTATTGCCCCGTTACCGGATGTTGCAGGGATACGTCGCTTTTCGTGAAAACAGAAACTCCGACGCACAGTCTCTGCTCTCGATGGCTGCTGCTGCGGCGCATGACTCTTCCGATTACGAACTGGAAGCCGACTGTCAGTTATTGATCGCGTCACACGGCTCGCCGGAGAATGCGGAACAAACCGAGCGGACTGTTGATGGCATACTCGCGCTTGGCAGGGCGCACGGTCTCCATTATCAAATGGCCGCGGCCCTTGTCGATCTCGGGCTATTGCGCATTCACCAATCGCGATTTGCAGCCGCCGTTCCTCTCTTCGAGCAGGCGGCGCAAATTGCGAAGCAAGCGGATGCGACGCTTCTTTATTCCGTGAGCCTGGGCAATCTCGCGACCTGCTACTACAGTCTTGGTGATTTTGACAAGGCGCTGGAACTGCGAAAGCAGGCCATCGTTATTCAGCAGCCTGCGGGTCTGACCACACTGCTTCGCGATAGTTATCTGGAACTGGGATCGAGCCAGTTACTCCAGGGCCAGACGCCGGAAGCAATCGAGAGTCTGCGCCGCGCGCTCGCCCTGGCGAGCGAAGAAGACACGCCGGCAATCTACTCAATGATTGCGGGCAATCTGGCCTCTGCGCTCGAGACAACGGGCGCACTCAATGAAGCGGAACAACTGACGCGCCGCGTAATCGCGACGAACAAGGGTCTGGATCAGGAGGCACGACTTGCTTTGTCGCTCAACCTGGCAGCCATCGCGGAGCATCACGGAGAACATGAAGCCGCAACGAAGGCCTATCTGGATGTGCTGGCCACTGGCAAAGGCACTCCCTCAATGGAGTGGTCCGCGAACGCCGCGGTTGCTTCCATTTACGCCGCCAACAACTCCGCGGCCCGTAAGCGTCTGGCCCGGCAACATTTCGAAGCTGCGCTGCGCATCATCGAACAGAGCCGTGCGGAACAACTGCAAAGCAAATATGAAATCACTTTTCTTGCGAGCCTGATTCATTTTTACCAGCAGTACGTGGCATTTCTGATGCGCAGCGGCGATGCGGCGGAAGCCTTGCGTGTGGCCGATTCCAGCCGGGCCAGTGTCCTGACGCAGGAGGTCACCGGCACCGAAGAACGTGACGATCGGGGTTTCATTAACCGCATTCAGGAAATGGCCCGGCGCGGAAATATAACATTTCTGTATTATCTTCTGGCTCCGGGACAATCCTGGATGTGGGTAGTCAACGATCACCAGGTACAACCTCTTCAGCTGCCCGATGAGCGGGAAATTGCCGATCAGGTCAGATCTTATCGCAATCTGGTGGAAGTGGAGAAAACAGATCCGCTTCGCGCTTCGAGTGCGCTTCCGTCCAGGCTATATCAGTTGCTGGTGGCAAAGGCTCAGCCGTTCATAACTCCAAACAGCGCGGTAGTGATTATTCCGGACGGTGCGCTTCACGGCCTGAATTTCGAGACTTTGGTGGTGAATGAGCCGGCACCGCACTACTGGATACAGGACGTCACGATTTCCGTGGCGCCGTCGCTCGGGATACTGACGCTCAGGGGCAAACAAAAGACGCAACACGATACTTCGCTGCTGGAGATCGGCGATCCTGTGTCTGCCAGTGTCAACTTCTCTCCGTTACCGAATGCCGGTGAGGAAATGCAACGGGTTCGGAGCCACTTCATCGCGGATCGGACCACGGTAGTGAGTCGCGCCGATGCTGTTCCTGAAGCGTATAAGTCATCTCTGCCGCAACGATTTTCGACTCTCCACATAGCCGCGCACGCGGAGACCAACGAAAGAAGTCCTCTGGATTCGGCCATTATTCTTTCGCCCGCAGCGGACGGTTTCAGGCTCTACGCCCGCGAGATTATGGAACTGCCCCTGACTGCCGATCTGGTCACGCTTTCGGCCTGCCGCAGCGCGGGTGCGCGAACGTTATCCGGCGAAGGGCCTGTTGGTTTCGCGTGGGCGTTCTTTCGCGCGGGCGCAGGAAACGTGGTTGCGAGCCTTTGGGAAGTGGATGACAGGTCCACCGCCGATCTTATGGATCTTTTCTACTCGGCTATCGATAACGGAAACTCATATTCGCAGGCGTTGCGGCAGGCGAAGTTAAAGATGCTGCAGGCGTCATTCCCAAGGCCATATTTCTGGGCGTCTTTTCAAATTTACAGCCGACGTATTTCACCCGCCAGCCTCGCACCGCAATTACTACAAGTAAACCCTGCGAAGATGCGGAACTGACCTCAGTGAAACCGCATCCCGGATATCTACGGCGACGATAGCGCCCGCCGAATCGAACCGGTAGCGCGTGCCGGTAGCCATTCCCACGACAGTGAGCCCGGTCAGCCCTACATATTGCATTGAGATATGAGTTTGCCGCACCACCTTTGTTCTCTCAGGTAGCGGAAGCGCTGCCGCGTCCGACCTGACTGTCATCCTTTGACTGCCGCAACACGACATGACTGTCCTCCTCTTGTGGCAGACTTTCTGAAAGATCCTCTGAAAACGTGGCCGCCGGGCTCACAGTAATCCGCTCCAGCAGAATCGCGGCGCCCGAAAGTGCTGGCCAAAGCAGCAGGCGCTCCCTCCAGCCTGTCCCCAGTGCCAGCGCGAATGGCGCTGCAATCCAAAGACTGAGGCAATAAAAGCAATCGAGCAGCTCACCCCAAAAAGTATTTCCGGCAAAACGCCGCAGACGGACGACGATCCTCCAGGGACCGTCCTCCGCCTGCAACAAATGGGTGACGCGCCAAACGCTCAACACCCCCAGCAGTAGCCAGTACATTTGCACTTCCTAACGGCAGTACAGAATCTCAGTAGTGTCTGCGAGCGCCGTTGGGTAATGCCGCGTTGACCAGGCAAGATCCACCCGGTATGCGCAACTCGGATCGGCCGAGATGTTTACCGGGAAGCCGCCTGTATTCGTGGCATTGTGCGGGCCGCTGTTGCCGCCGCGGAAGAAGAAACCAGATGGCGGAAAACTGGCGCTGGGCAACTGGAGATATCCGAAAGGAGTCACCGGCCCGGGTGCGGGCGACGACGGATGGACTACTCCGAGGTTGCTGCTGATTGACAGCGCGAAGCTGGAAAGATGCGGATGATCGACCGTGTAAAGCACGTGTGCGGTATTCGCTCCTCCAAGCGGGCTGCAGAGATTCGTGAACAATTCTTCCAGATCGAGCGCCAGAATCGGTGAACTGTTGTTCAGGATAATCGAACTGAGCGTGTCGGTGAAGGTAGTGACCAGAGTGGATGCATCACGAACTTCGAACTGGAGTTTATAGCGCCGGATCGGTTCTTTCTGGGCGTTGGTAAGCGCAACTCCGGCCTGGACCTGCGGCAATCCACTCGGCAATTTCGGAGCCTCTTCAGCGGTAATCACCGATGAATTGAGCACGATCAGTTCGCCGGTGCTCAGAAAGTTAGCCGAGGTCACCGTGACGTTGGCAAACGTGCCATTATGCATGTCGACCGATACCACTCTGCCCAGAACCGTGGGAAGCCACCCGCTGACAGGATCCACGTCCGCGGATGTAAAAATGACATCGGCGGAACTGGGATTCGCCAGCGCGTCGGTGTAAAAGACGTAGCCTACCGTGGTTGAGGCAATCTGCGTCACCGGCGTGAGGCTTGCGGGTGCGATAGAGGGCATTGTGGTCGGATCGTCCGGCGAAGTGGACCACGTATATTCTCCAATCGTAAAGCGGTACTGGAGCGCGTGTGTATTATCGGCAGGGTTGACCAGCGGGCAGTTGCCGGTAAGCAGAACGCCGCTCCTGTAGTTCATATCGCCGAACACATACGAAGCGGCCGCCCCGCCGGCATAGCCATCCGTCGAAAACGAGGAGCCGACCTGACCTGCGTCCGGGTGAATATCGAAGTCCCAGACCTTTTGCCAGTGCGGCGTGCATGTCACTCCGCAACCGCCCGTTACTTTGTCGCTGCACAGATCCACGCAGAAACAAGGTCCGATATTCTGGCGTCCGGGCTGGCGGCCGGTGGAACTGGGCTCATCGAGAATGACGTCGGTCCCGAGCGTAGCTTTGAAGTAGACATCGGGCCCGCCGACCAATTCAAAATTAATAAACGGGGAAAAAGGCGTGATCTTGAAATCTTCGCTCGTATAGTCGATGCGGAAATGACCGCTGGCATCCGTCAACGCCGAACCCAGGGGGTCGTCCTGAATCCAGTCGCAGTCCGTGGCGCTGACCGTGGCTCCTGGGATCGGAGAGCCATCGATGCAGCTGGTCAGGCGGCCGCAGATAACCCATGCATCGAAAAGCGAACGAAAGTGGCACCAGAAGCGGAGCGGGACGCAATAGTTCCATATAGCGGTAAAGTCGTTGTCTCCCGTCTGCTTCCACGCCGGCTGATAGGTTGTGATGGAAAATTGTCTTGGCGCGGGCTGCTTCCTGCCTGGTTTGCGGTTCGGTACCGTGCCGCAGTAAACGTCGACCTCAAACGCCCCGCCATCGTATTTTTGCTGGCTTCCGAGGGTGAATGAGAAGTTGCCTTCGCTATCGGTCTGCGTTTCCGCAATCAGTTGAGAGGCTTTGGCTTTGACCTGGTCGTCTGTCAGCAAAGCCAGCGTATCGTTCGGTGAGGCGACTGCGAGGGCCGTAATATTCTGATCCGGTCGGTTGCGGTAAAGCCGAACCGTCACGCCGGAAAGCTGTTCCAGGCACTGGGAACAAAGATTTCCGCATAAGCTTCCACGAAATGTATAACTCACGTTACTGCCTCCTGGGTCATACTTGCCTCGCCGGAATTCATTTCGCAGGGCTCAGTATGTTTTGTCTAACGGGGATTAGTGGTGGCCGGATCATTTGCGTTACACAGTGAGTTTCGGGAATAGCGGCACTGCTCGTCGCGTCAGAAACTGACGTTATTCTGTTTCAGCCATTGAATGATCTGAGGGACGCGCGGCAAGCTGCGCGACATAGCCAGCAGGCTACCCGGAGGCGTTTGCCCGGGATTGGTTGTTGGCGGGGTTGGAGGCGAACCTGTCAGCGCGCACTCTGCTCCTCCCAGTGCGCCTCCGACCACGAAACCGAACTATCCAGTAGTGATCACCCGGAAGGATTCGTTGCCGATTTCAGAGAAAAGTTCCGGGCTCTTCGTGCTTTTCAGCGCTCGAGCGGTGACGAACAGAACATTTGCAGCCTGGTTGGTCACGGTAACGATGGTGGGATTCGTGCCGGTCCGAAGACGATTCAGAGTTGGGATTTATTGAGCATCTTCCCTCAACAGACGATGGAACAGCCACGCGGCCAACGCTGCTGTGACCGCGGCAATTATCAGCAACGGACGATAGCCGAACCGGACGATGGACTGGCCAGCCAGGGCCGAAGCGGCAGCCTGTGACGCCGCGGTGACGAAGAAACTCAGCGACGAAGCGCCTGCGCGCTGGTCGGTATCCACGCGCGACATGAGCAGCGTGAAGGTGGCCGGTTCGCTCATACACTGGAACGATCCGAACAGCGCGTAGGCGATTCCGGCCGCGAGCGCAGGAGGTCCGGTAGCAAGAAACGCCAGAGAAACTGCCACGCCCGCCTGCGTCAGGGATATGCCCCGCACTATGCCGAATCGGCGCAGCGCGATTGGTGCGGCCAGCAGAGCGCCCAGTTCAAGCAGCTGAGTAGCCGAAAAAATGAACCCGATTCGGGGCGTCGACATATGCAGCTGGCGCGAGAAATAGGCCGTGAAAAAGGGATTGAAGGCCCCGACTCCGAGATTCCATACGGCCCACGCGGCGAGGAATCGTTTGATGAATGAACTGCGAGGGAAAACCTTCGCGTCGGGACTTCCGATGCGGTCGACAGGTAAACGCATCAGCAGCAGAGGCGACAGCAGGGCAATGCCGCTACCGGTCAGCAGCGCAATCTGGCGCGCGGGGATTTCGCCGGCGACCAGGCCGGATTTATGAATCCAATCCGTCATGTTACCGGCCACAACGCCGACGACGACTCCAAGCCCGATGCCCCAGCCGCTCCAGATGCTATATCCCAGAGCACGGTTCTTTTCATTCGTCCGGGCCGCAACCATCGGCACCACTGAGACGGCCCAGATGGTGGAAAGAGCGCCCGCCAGGAAAGCTGTTCCGATCAGCCAGGGGCGCCCGAGCGTGGCCGTGCGGCACATGCAGAGCAGCGCCACGCCCGCGGACGCGCGAATCACGGTACGCTTCAGACCGAGCTTTCGCACGATGGCGGCGCCCGGCAATGCGCCAACAATGCTGCCTGCGCTCATGGCGCTTGATATCCAGCCGAGGAAATCTTCGCGGTAGCCAAGATCGAGAAGATAAAGGTTATAGAGCAGGACGAAAATGTAGAGACCGATATCGTAGAGATTCTCGGCAAACAGAAACGTCCAGTAGTGCCTGGTAAAGCCGGCGATGCGCGACTGGCCGGATTCCGTTTCCGGAGTCTCGCAGATCATCAGAACTCAAGCCGCAGGGCGAACTGGATGCGGCGCGGGTCTCCAACTCCTTCGATTCTGCCGAAAAGGCCCGTGAAATCGGGGTAAGGCAGCGGAATGCCGAAATTCGGATGATTGAATGAGTTGTAGAATTCGCCCCGAAAATTCAAAGCCATTCGGTCGGCGACAGGGAATCGCCTTTGGATGGACAGATCGACCACTTCATTGCCCGGTCCCTGAATGATATCCCTCCCGGCGTCGCCCAGGGTGTACGGAGCCGGATCGGAAAATGCGTTGATGTTGAAGTATTCCGCGACCGAGCGTTGAGACGCAGGGAGAGAAACCAACTGGCCTGGCACGACGTTCGGCCGATTCGGCGTTCCGGTATTCGCGAAGTCAGTGAAATAGTAAACAGGATTCAGCGGCGTTCCATCCTGGAAGGTGAGCACCGTACCAAGTTGCCAGTTGGAGAACACAGGCTTCAGAAGAGTTGTCCCTGGCAAATTATATATCGCGTTCACCGCCAGCCGACGCGGAACATTCGCGAATGACAGGCCGCGCTCGTTGCGCAGGTTGCGCTCGTCCTCCGCGCCGAAAGAATCGTACGAGCCGACAATCGGCGAATCCGAATCGTCGATCGATTTCGACCACACGAAGCTGCCAAGAACAGCGAGCCGGCTTGTCAGACGCTTTTCGACTTTGACCTGCAGCGAATGGTAGATCGAATTCGCGATATTCTTCCTTTCGACGAGCGGGCCGAGCGACGGAAATTCGAGGAGCGATTGCAGATCACCGGAGCGCGGCGCCAGATTCTCGCCATCGAGTGTGTGGAAAGCGGTGTTGTCCTGGTCGAAGCGGCCCAGCCGGTTTCCTTTGGTTCCCGCGTATGCTGTTTCGATCAAAATCCGGCCGGGGAGTTCGCTCTGGAAGCCGCCCTGCCATTGCTGTACGTAAGGCGTCTTCGCATTAGGATCGATGCCATAGTAAGCCGGAAAGCCGGTGGTAGAGGTCTGGGGAAACCCGTTCGTGGTGGTAAGCACCGGGATGATGCCGTCGGCCTGATTCTGCTGGCTCACAATTCCATTGAGCACCAGATCGTATATTTCAACGGCGATTTCGGGGCTGAAATAAATTCCGTACCCCGCTCTGAAGGTGGTGGCAAAGCGATCGAAGACGCTTCCGGGCAGATGCCACGCCAGGCCGACGCGCGGGCCAAAATTCTTGTAATCCGGATTGGTCGCCGTGTTTTCGCGAAGAAGTGTCGGCGCCGCAGGGAGATTGGCGAAGTCGAGGTTCAGCAGATTATCGTTGGTAGCTTTCCAGGGCGATGTGTATTCATAGCGCAGTCCGAAATTCAGAGTCAGGCGTGGAGCGGCGCGCCAGTCGTCCTGAATGTATGCGCCAATCACGTTCTGCCGCAGGTATGCCTGCGTATTGCCGATGTTGCGTAGGGTGTTCTGCGGATAGCCGAGGAGAAAATCGGCGAAGGCATCGCCGGTGGTATTGGGATTATTCAGGTCTTCCGTGTAGGCGCCTGTGTACGTGAACTGGCCTCGCTGGTCCTGATCGCGCAGATAGTTCAGCTGGAAACGCATCCCCTGAAACCCCATCTTGACAGTGTGGGCTCCGTGGATGATGGTGAAGCCGTCCGAGTAATTCCACGAATTATCGCGCTGAACTTTCGGGAGTGTAGGATCGTCCGTCAGGGTCGAGTAATCGCCAACCAGAAAATAAGGAAGACCGAAGGTAAACGGATCCGTTGAAACACCGGTGACGCCCAGATCCGCGGCCACGTTGGCGCCGAACGCGCTCTCCGGAACGTCGAACACGCGTAGCCTGGTAAAGGAGAATCGCGCTTCATTGAGGAAGTTGTTCCACGCACGCGTGTAGCCGAGGACGAACTGCTGGCTGAGAGTGTCCTCGTCCGTGGGACGCAGCGGGAAAGCGCTGTTCACGCGGTCGCGCTGATCGTTAAAAGTGTAGCGGCCGAACAACTGGCTGGTGTCGCGAAACTGATGGTCGATGCGCGCGGAACCGTAATCGTGCACCGTCACGTTCGGAGTGGTATCGAGATAGTTGCCGCTTGCTTCGTTGGCATTCGGCAGCGGCTCGAATTCCTGCAGGTACTTCGTCGCGATGGGATCGAGCCGCGAGAGCGGAATCGTATTGTTGGAAAACGGCGCGCGCTCATTGCCGTTCGCGTTATACGACAGCGGATCGAATATCTGGCTTCCGGATCCGAAATCGCCGCCGCGCACCGGAGCGGTTGGAACCTGCGCGACTGTGGCCGTCGCGGTGGCGCCACGCACTCCCTCATAAGTTCCGAAGACAAACGTATTCTTCAGCCACAACGGGCCACCGGCTGAAGCGCCGAACTGATTTTGCCGCAGAACGGCGCGCGGAAGTGTGGGATCTTCGAAATAGCCCCGCGCGTCGGTGGCGTCGTTCTGCAGATAATCGAACGCGGTGCCGTGTACTTTCTTCTGGCCCGATTTGGTGACTACATCGACCACAGCGCCTCCTGCCTGGGCGAACTCGGCGGATGCCTGCGAGGTGAGAATGCGAAATTCCTGTACGCTTTCGAGTGGCGGCTCGATGGTCATCGCAAATACCAGGCGATCCGTATTGACCGCGCCGTCAAGCGTATAGATGTTCTGGGTGGAGCGGCCGCCATTGACCGGCGCGTTCTGCTGCACAGACCCGCGCGCTCCCTGATAGTCGCTGACCACATCGGTAGCGAAGCCGCCGAGTTGCCGTGGAATGGCGCTCGCGCCCAGTGTCACCAGAGAAGCAACGTCGCGTGTCGAAAGAGGCAGACTCAGAACAGTGGCAGAATCGATCCGGTAACCCATCGAAGCGTCATCGGCAGCCACCAGCGAAGCATCCGCCTGTACCGTGAGCGAATCGCTGGCTGCGCCGATCTGGAGTTGCAGGTCGACGCGAACTTTCTGATTGACTTCGAGAGTGACTGAGCTTGTGGTCTCAGTCCGAAAGCCGGTCTTTTCGGCGCTAACGGTGTATGCCCCCGGGATCAGATCGTCGATGCGGTACTGGCCCGCGTCGCCGGTTTGTGTGGTGCGCGTGAAACCCGTAGCGGCGTTGACGGCGGTTACTTTGACCTCCGAAACCGTTCCGCCAGACGGATCGGTGACCACTCCGAGGAGACTGCTGGATGAGACCTGCGCGGATACAATGCCTGCGCTGCAGAGGAGCGCGGAGCACAGAAGAAAGTGATATTTCGTCATTCAGCACCGCGCTAGTGATGCATGGACATCGCCGACGCGGGCTCCGTCTTCGCTTTGGGATCCTTGATCACAACCGTCTCCATCATGCCCCGGTCCTCATGATCGAGGATATGGCAATGCAGCACAAATGTGCCCGGGAAATCGCAGTAACGACTGCGGATTTTCACCCAGCCATTCGTAGTGGGTCCCGCGCCGTTATTGTCGTTCGCCTGCGGAATTGCAATCGTGTCGCGCCAGATATAGGGCTGCGTAAAAACCGTGTGCTGCGTCGCGGGAGGATTATTCGGATCGAAGATCTCCATCACCTGAAACGGATTCACATGGATATGGAACGGGTGGATCGAACTGGCCCACTCGTTTTGGAGTGTCCATTGCTCGGCGGTGTTGAGCACGAGGTATTGAGTTGTATCCGGCAGGTTGTCGAAGGCCTTGGCGTCGATCGCTGGCCGACCCGTCGGATCGTTGTTGAACTTCAGGATGCGTTCCTCCACAATCTTGTTGCGGGGATCGCTCTCGTTCCACTGCAGCCACAACGGCATCGGAGGAAACTGCGCGACTGTCGGGAAGCTCATCGGCGGAGTTACGGCCGAGCCGGTAACGTTCACGTTCAACAGAAAGGGATCGAGAAGGGCCGGCACTTGACAACCGGCCGGTGGAACGTGGAGCATGCGAAACGC
>Ga0182024_10004414_pt1 | contig 32411 bp, 26 predicted proteins | sample P32metaG_FD_120480 | JGI IMG/M metagenome (GOLD analysis project Ga0182024, IMG submission 120480) | Permafrost microbial communities from Stordalen Mire, Sweden - P3-2 metaG (Illumina Assembly) | ecosystem: Environmental > Terrestrial > Soil > Wetlands > Permafrost | place: Sweden: Stordalen...
GCGGTGGATGACGTGGCGCACAAGCTGAATGAGCAGCTTGGCAAAACCGTTTTGATGACGGGCGCGCAATTCGCGCTTCGGCACATTGACGAATCGCAAAAGCAGCCGAAGGCGAAATGTCCCTTCACGCCGCAACGGGAAATGATTACAAAGCTGTGGGGCGCGGACGGCCCGGCGAAACCCATGCAGCAAACTTTGTTTGATTAAAAATTCATGTGCGGACGATACACGGCGGCGAAAGATTTTAACGAACTGATCAAACTCGTTGGCGTCATCATGGCGCGTGCGCCGTTTCTTACGCCGCGCTACAACATCGCGCCGACGCAACTTGCGCCGGTGATTTACATGGAACGGCATCAACCGGCGATGAAACTCATGCGCTGGGGGTTGATTCCGTCCTGGGCGAAAGATGAAAGCGTCGGCAACGCGCATATCAATGCGCGGTCGGAAACGCTGCAAAGCCGCAATTCGTTTCGAGAGGCGTTCAAGCACCGGCGCTGTCTGATTCCTGCCGACAGTTTTTATGAATGGCAGGAACGCGAGGGAAAGCGGCAACCGTTCCGGGTCATGTTGAAAAGCTGCGAGCCGTTTTGCTTCGCCGGTTTGTGGGAACGCTGGATTAAACCGCCGTCGGTGGACAATGCTGAAACCGATTTGGATGAAGCACCGGCGAGCGAAACGATTGATTCATTCACCATCATAACGCGAGCGGCGAACGCTGCTATTGTGCCGCTGCACGAACGGATGCCGGTAATCATCGCGCCAAGTCATTTTGGCTGGTGGTTGAAAGACGACGACTCGCGCAGCGAGTCGCACAAAATGGCGCTGGAGCGAGCGCCCGATGACCCGTTAAAAATTTATCCGGTCAGTGATTTGGTGAATAGCCCAAAAACCGATGATCCCCGCTGCATCGAGCCGGTGAGAATTGACCGTGGTATGTTTGAGCGGCAATGGTGGGGGGACGCATAAAAAACCGCAGGTATTTATTTGAATTCACGGGCGGCAGCGCCGGGGCGAAATGTTTCATCCTTGGAAGCGAGAACGTCACAATCGCAAAGCAGTCCAGCGAGTGTGTCCATACGGTCTGGCATCCAGGGCAAAGCGCGCTCCCCCAGATCGCTGCGCGCACTTATCGTTGGTTCGATGCCACCGTCGCCGATAAGAAAACGGAGGCGCTGGGCCGTGCCATCAAAACGTGCGAGGGCAATCCGCATGTGCTGGGCAAAAATTAGGCTAGAAAAGATTTCCTTCAGAAAACCACGAAGTTTGAGTTTTTTGCGTTCGGTCAACCACTGTAAGAACCAGGCCATGCTCATCCGGTCAGCCCCGCCGAGACTCATCAAACTTTTGGTCTTGGCAACCTCCTGACGCACCACCATGCGCCAATACCAGCCCGCAATCATTCGCAGGGCATGGACGACGGCAAGATCATCACGCGGCTCGTCAACATATTCAAGCCGCCTGTCCCCGCCGTGGACATTTTCATTCCAGGCGCGTGAGGTTTCCATTTCATCATTTTTCAGCAGCGCGCCGGCAATATCACGAGTGAACGCTTCAAACGTCTGGTCATACTTCACACCTGCGGACTTGGATCGGCGCTCCCAATATTCAATCACCGCCTCAATCGAGCGATTTCCATTTTTGACCGCATCCTCGAAGCACCACAGCAACAGTTCAATCGCATAGCGTTGGTATTGACGAGCCATGAAGCAGGACCAACGCTGGGTATGTTCGGCAAGTTCGGCATCTTTAATTTGTAGGGGCTTACCATCCTCAAACATGCCGGTAAACCAAGCGTCGCGGATTTCATCCGTCGTCAAACGGTCGCGCTGGTTCAACGTCGCCAAGATGAGCCTGGTGGTGAGAGTGCGGGCATATCCGGGGTCTTCCTGTGACGTGGGCAAAAGTTTTTTTCGGAAGCTTGCTTTGAGCGACGCGTAGGTTGAATCACGATAGCGAGCCGGGTCGAGTCCGGCTGCTGCGAGCTGGCAAATATCCTTGGGTTTGAAAATTGGAGCGTCCAATGAAGCGAGTGCCTCATAATAACCGCCGCTTTTTTTGAGGCTCGCATCTACGCCCCGCATTATCGTCAACGCATCCGGGTCATCACCGGGGATGGGAATCTCCAATGATTTTGCCCCGCTCTTGGCCTCCGAATGGTAGGTTTTAATCAATCCGAGCGCGTGCAACGATGGTCCGTAGATAGCGGCAGCATAGAGACTGTTTTGTTCCGAGCGTTTGGCATCCTTGAAGTTCAATTTTCCCGGAAGGGGATTATTTTGCGTGATTCCAACGCGGTTGCGAACCGGGCCGCAGTTCCGGTTTATTCCCAACTCATCGCGGAGCGTAAGCGACAGCGCCACTTCCACCTTTTCCCGGAACGCCTGGTAATTTTTTTCGGTGTAGTCATGCGGCCCAGCGCAAAGCTGGTGAAACTTCCACGGAATCCAGCCGCCGAGAAAGAATGTTCCCATGTCCTCGGTGACGTTGTTCAGTTCTGGAATCAAGTCGCGGCCAACGATTGTCAAGTTAACCCAGCGCAAGCCGAGAAAATCAATACCACCGCCTCGTAATGAGAAATCCTCCGTGGTGAATGGTTTGGCTGGCAACTCTTTCATAATGTGGCCCCTCCGGTGCCGAGATTAAATAGCCTGTCAAAATCCTTAACGAAAGAATCATCAATAGTTTTTCGTTTGGGATCGCAAAGATACCTTTTCCAGACTCGGCGGCAGGCTTCGCAGATTTCGGGCGTGGCAACAAACTCAGGGGCGCAAATCAAATCCAACTGCTGGTTACCGCCCCCCGTTCCGCCATAGAGCACTGGATCACGCAACTGCCGGTCAATGACCAAAGCCACGAGCACTGTGGCAAGGTCAGGATGCGGATAAGCCTTAAAATTCGCATATAGATCATTGGCCAGCGGAGGAAATTTCTCGTCGCTATGATAACGATGCCCTTTGGGACGACAATAGTCTGCGGGTTGCCGACGTTGATTGAACATGGCCCGGACAAAATCATCGCAAAGTAGCTCGGCAGTAATGCCCAGGGATAGATCGGGAGACATGCGCCTAGCTGCCTGAAACACCGCCATGGTGGAAAGAAACGCAAAAATTGAAGCGGGCCAAAGGTTGGGAGCTTTTTCAGGTGTTGGACACAATACCTTCAGTTTATCAGTGATCCGCGTATAATCTTTGTATGCGCGTTCCCAAAGGCGCTTGGCGGTTTTGGCCGCGCTATTGGTATTGTCCTTTTCCTCGGCGCGATTGTTCTCCTGGCGTTGACCATTGCCACCGGCATCCTGCTCGTCATCAAGGACAACATTGTGGCCGTGCTCTTCATGAGCATGATGATGGTTGGCGGTGTCATTTTGCAGCAGCGATTTAAGAATGTTCTGGAACCACTGCAACTGCCCGTGAGCAGCCGAGCCAATTTTTTTCCGTAACTCTTGCGAATCCAGTTGCGGCGGCCAGATCGCAACGCTGACTGGTTCCTCCCCGGTTCCTGATTTAGTTTTGGCGGTGACGGCGGAAATCTTCTCGTCTGTGGGGTGAACCAAATTCCCGTCAAACATATCGCCGGCGAGCGAGAAGATTGCGGCAATATCGCCCAATTCCGGCGCCCCCTGGGCATCCAGCAAGGCCAGTGCTCCACGCCAAGCACTGCGATGAACGGGGTCGGCACTCAGCAATAGACGGTTTTCAACGAGACAAACCGAGTGAACTGCATGGCCGCGCGAGTCCTGAGCACTCAATTCCAAGGAAATGGCGACCTTCCGCCGACGGCTCCAACCTTCAAAGGCAGTCCACGGGATGTGCGCCCGGCAATTCGTTGAAAAAAGAGCCGTCTTTTCACAGGCGGCGATGCCGCTGCCAGCGCGGGCAACCAATTTGACTTCGCTCAACGGCAAATGGTCGCGATGCCGGCTAGACATCAAGAGGTCAACTCCCGCGCCCGTATCTACCGCCCAACAATGGAGTGCGTCTGACTGATTCCCCTGACCTTGCATTTCCAGCCGGTCGGTCGGCAGTTTATTTTTGCCGGGAACAAAGTAGGCCGCCAAGTCGGCGCGGGTCACGGCGCGAAGAAGGCCGGCCTCGACATTCGGCCCTTGCCAAGCTGCTTGAGTGCAATTTGCACTGGTGCAATACAGCCAGGCGGTGCCATCGGCCAACTCCAATCCATAGAGTTTGAGATGCGCAAACGCATCCTTTTTGGCGGGAAACCAGAGTTGCGAAACCCGAGCCTCCGGTTGCGTTTTCTTTATCTGGGCCAGCGGAATATTGGTGGATTGTCCGGGGTGAACCGCTGGAAATAAATTCAATCTGGCAGTGGGGTAGCGTTTGGCAAGCAATTCCACGCCTTGCAAGCTATCGCCGAAAAACGGAGCCGCGACATACAATTCACTCACGTTATCCAGCTCAGGCATTTTTTCCAAGAGCGGGCGCTGGAACGAATGGAGAAACAGGGATGTGTCGGGTTCTTGCTTCGCTGTAAACGGCATTCCTGCGAGCGCCTGATCAATTTCGTTGAGAGTTTCAACGCATAGCAATTCCTGCTGGTCCTCTGACCGCCACATACCAGCTAACCCGGTGACGAAGAAGCGGAGATCCGCGAGCATTTGGGCTGACATCGGAGCGTCCGGCTTAAAATGCAGTGCAGCGAACAACTCGGCATTGTTCATGAACCCGGCTTGGGTCAGATTTCCGCTGCCGGTCAACAAGACTACCTCGTTATCCCCGACAACCAGCCAGACCTTGGGATGAAAGCTGCCCGATATGGGAGCGCGAACCACCATGTAATCTTGGGCGGCACCTTGGAGCGCGGCCGCCTCTGTCAAGGCATTGTGATAGCCCAGCGTGTCGCAAATAATCAGGCAGGATTTGAGGCGTTCACGATCAAAATCCGGGTAAACTGCGGATTCAAAAAACGCCAGACTGAGCGTGTAGGTCGTGCCGAGGATATAGCGCGGTTTGGCAATTAGTCCCAGCACTTCCGGCAGCTCAATGGCTTGAATGGCCTCCATGGTGGGTGGCATGTCAAACCATGTCAGTTATACGAGATTTGAACTCGGCAATCACATTTTCAAAATTGATGCCGTCCTGCCACACAGTTTTATCAACACGGAACTTGGCCTGCTGATCTGTCAATTCAATCGCCAGCCCAGAATCTTCAGTTTTTGTTCTCCTTACCGCTAGGTTCATTGAGGTGTATTCTGCCCACAGGTTTTGAAAAAGGTCGCCGATGTTGGTTACGAATCTCGCCTGAGATTTGAAATCTTCCATTCCCAGAACCCTGTTTGTAACGGCTACGACACACAAAAAATACCGGTCTTTGTTGGCAACAGCTTCTTTAACTTGTAGCTCGCTCATGCGGGCAACGCCGGTGGTGGTGGCTTTGATTTCGACAAACACCTTACCATGCGGACCCGTAACTTCTATTCCACCGACATCTTGCTCTTCGTCATCGGCGGTCTTGATCAGGTAATCATGACCAGGGCCAGTCCGTTTGGGAATCAAGTCAGTTCCCGCGAATGCCTGCTCGAACAGAGATTCCACCAGTGCGCCAAGCTCCTGATTACGTTTAACCGTTTCACGCCGTTGTTGACGTTCAATTGCAAACCGGAAAACCTCTGAATCTTGCTCCATGGCATCGGCCAAGACTTTCACTTTATGAATATCATTCCCGACGGCGGTTTTTATCTGGTTTAACGATTGAATCAGTGACATACGCTCACCATCGTCATCGCCAACCGTGCGAAGCATCAAATCTGCGGGGCTTGCTCCCATTATGTTAAACAGCTTGGCAATTCGTTGATCGCTCAACCGCTTTAGAAGTTCAGGCTCTTCAGCCAGCAAGTTGGCCATACTTTGAGCAGAGGGTTCCGCCTGGCCTTCACCCATTGGCACCCAGCGATTGCGCAAAGATGTTAACCAGCCAGCGCGATAGAATTTGTGGTCTTTTCCATTGTCACAATGGGCGATGACTTCTTCAAATGCCCAGGCATCAGCCGGCAAGATGTAATCAAACAGGAACTTCAATACTTTGATGGCCCGTTTATTACTACCGCGCGCTCGATTCAACACGAAGTGGTCATCACCGGAAAAAAATGGAATTTGAGATCGGAGGTGGGGAGTTTCTGAATTCGGTTTGGATTTTTCTGGAAGAAGCAATTCGTCTGGTAAGAAATCAGAAACTTTGGATTCAGCTTCGCAAAGTGGGCTGAGGCGGAGATAGCCATTGGCTTCCAATTTCTTCCATGACTCTATATCCGCGCACGCTTCCGCATAATCGGGATGCAAAATGACTTTATCTGAAAATAGGTCTGAGAATTCTTTGGCAGAATCTGGCCATAGTTCAATTGGGGCCAGCCACCTTTGCTTTTCATCAGCATTAGCGTGTAGCTTTAATATGGACATCACATTTTCTGCGGAGTCCACTTGACTGAGGACGGGATAATTATCCAGATGGACGGTCTGACCTCGTGTCAGGAGCCAGCCAAATAATCTAACGCTCGCCTCGCGCACCGCCACTGGCAATGGACGTTCAAGGAAACGCGTGCGGATCAACTCTAGCGTTTTGGTCACGAGCGAGGCTTCGGTGTAGGTGCTTAAGGCTTTTTGAATGTCCTGGGAGATTATATCGGAGTGGATCAAGTTGGCGCGAATCGGATAATCAAGCTGTTCGGCTATGTCTTTGAGAGTCTCATCTATCTTGTCATGCAAATGCACCGAGCTGAGCGAGACAAAGTTTTCCTTTTCATTGGGAATCAAGGCACGTTGGCGGAACAACTCGAAGCAGCCGGCTTTTACAATCAAGCCATGCACGGCATTGATCCATGCAATTGCATCTTGTCCTGATTCCAAGGCAGCGGTAACACCAGATACCGATTTTAGATCCTCCAAGTGCCTGGCGAGTTTTTCCACCGACCAGATTTCTTTTGGATTGTGCAACGTTGGTTGCAAAAAGGGCTGCCAACTTTGAAGGCTTTGGCCCCACGCTTCCTGGTCTTGGGCGCATGGCAACAGGTCAGCCGCAACCTTCAATTGGCCGGTGACCTGCCATAACTCTTTTGAAGAAGCTGAATTATGTGAAATTGGTATCCAAGCGGATTGGGGGGCAATGATGTTTCCAGAAACCGTTCGTAATAATTTTTCATTGCGGAAGCCCTGAATCAGCACCTCACGGATTTGAACGCGAAGCCAATCGGCATTGGCCCAAGACGGATTCGCAAACGGTTGGATACTCATGGCGCTGGCCGTATTCGACCACGATTTGTGGGCGGCGTGCGAAATTAGGCGAACAATGGTCTGGCAACCCACGATGAACAGTTCCTTGTTCTTGGCGTTTATTTCGTTTTCGCTGGTGCCCAAATAAATTCCATCCCGATCCTCCGGCGGCGCGAATAATTCGCTATTGAGAACCAGAGGCAGGCCGAAATTTTCCGTATTGTTCAGCGGGAACGCGACAAACAAGCGCGGCACGCCGACCGGTAATTTCACGGCAAAGTTTTCCCCGCTGGCTTCAAGTGCCATGGCCGCCTCGACATTATTTTCAGAAAGGGTGACCAACCATTGTTCGGGTTCCTGCGCATTCAAGCACAGACCCTGATAACGCGAGCCGGGGAAAAGCGGGTCAAGCTCCCGTCTAGTCAAATCCATCGGACCATCCGGCGTAGAAATCTTGAGTCTCTGGAGCATGGAATTAAACGCAAAGATATAGACGGCGGAGCGACGCAATGATTCGATGCCCTTGAGAACCACTTCCCGAATAGATCCATTCAGGGGATAGGTATATTCCGTGGTAAATGGGGACGGGACCGCCTCGGGTTTTTGATCGAGGGAAGCAATGAAGTCCTCTTTGGAATTTTCCATGGCGGCGCGCAACCCGGTGGCGTCTTCGCCATCACGATTCAAGATAAAATCAAAAGGGCGTCCATCCGCCAGCGTGCCGCGAACACGGACTTGGCGGGAGAGCAGATGCGTTGTGATAAAGCCAGAGCCAAACTTACCGATGTCCTTGGGGTCATGTTTGGAAGAGCCGTGATAAATCAAATGAGCAATTTCGCGGTCCTTGAAATGCGCGCCATTATGGCGAAAGACCAATTGCTCACGATCAAAGACGACCTCGATTTGCAGGGTGTTTTGAGATCCGGTGGTGCCGCGCGCGTTTTGAATCAGTTCCCAAACCCAACGCGCGACGAGCACATCGCGCTTGTTATCGAGGTCGTTCAGTTTTTTGAAAACTTCCTGCGCGTTGTTGTCGTAAACAACTTCGTTGAAGACATCGGTAAGGCTATTGTCCGTTGGCATAAATTTATTGGTTACTTACCTATCCAGACTGTGGCCGTGGTTGCGGAGTCGCGCACACGGGCCTGACGGATGGATATGGCCTTTAACATTTTCATTCTCGGCGTCCAGCGGACGAATTTGTTGCGCTTTTTCATCATGGATCAGAGACGATACGCTGGACGTTCGGTTGAAATTATCTTGCCACCACTGGCCGGTTCACAAATGATTCCTGAAATTCTTTCGCCGTGATTACCGTATCATAGCCGCCAATGTCCTTCGGGTCGTGTTTGATGATGCCCGTGTAGATCAGGCTGGAATCTTCATACCGCTTAAATTTGAAAACGGCATCGTTCATCATGGCGCTGTTGAAAACGTCGAGGCTGACCAGCAATTCAAAATCCTTGATAGCAAGCCCTGTCACTTTTTTGAACAACCCAGGCTCCAATTGAGTGATGATGTCTTTCAAACACCGCTCCCGATAATCCGTCAGATACATGAAGATCGGCACTCGCGTGGCAAATTTGATGAGCTTTTCCTGAATCTGTTTCCGCAAATTCTTGTATTCCTTTTCCTGCTCGGTCAGTTCCTTTTTCTCCTTCGCGGAAAGTTCCTGGTCGTTGGCCTCCTTGCGGGCCTTTTTCACGGCGTCGGATTTGTTGATGATGGTTTCAATTTCCTGATTCAAATTGCGGAAACCTTCGATGCTCATCAACGCAGCCATCGCGGTCTTGTTGTCCATGAGCCGTTGCAATGTGCCGTTGTCCACGTTCACCAACAAAGCACTTTCCCAGCGCTTGGCTAGCAACGTCGCCGTCGTGCCGCTCGTGGCCATGTCCAAAACGCCGGCGGCGTCTATCTGCTTCATGGAACTGCCGTCATAGGCCAGCACCGGTAGGAAATGAATGAACTCCGCCACCTTTTTTTCGACGTTGGATTCGTCCACATTCAGGCGGCAACTATATTCGGCAATCTGCCGCAAGGCGCGGTCGGGCGCGAAATCGAAGACGTAACATTCTTCCTTGATGATTTGTTCCTGGTTGGGCGACGTGCTGTCGGGATTCTTGATAGACCACGGCGATTGCACGCGGAAAGCCGCCTGAAAATAAGTTTCTGGGCTGGACGAATTGCGCAGCATGAAAATGCCCGTCCACGGTTTGACCGTGACGCCGGTGGTCAATTTCCCGCAGGACAGCGTGATGGTCTTGGTCTTCATGGGGTCGTCCATGATTTCCAACACCGGCGGCAACGCCTCCGCGCCGATGCCGGCGGCACTGCCGGCGGCCACGATCACCCGATAGTTCTGATAAAACGTGTTTTGTTTTTTCGCGAGCAGGTTCCGCATGGCGTGGCAGGCGGCGACGCTGGGCAGAAACCAGAAGGTGTGCGACAGCAGATTCAACAGCCGCGAATCCGAGAACGGCATCGGCGGTTTGTGCGCGCCGAGTTTCAGGTTATCCACACTCGTGGCCTGAAACGCGCCGCGAATCAGATCCAGCCATTTCTGGACTTCATCCGCGTAGGCGAATTTCGCGTTCTCGCCGATGCCGGTGGCGGAAAAAAAGACGTTCAAATCGAACTCATTGAACTCACCCTGCGACGCAATCTCGCGGATAGCCTCCGGCATTTGATAGGTTAGCAACACCATGCGTGGCAGCGCGGCGTAGGGATTGTTTTCGCCTTTCCAATCCTGCTTGGCGCGCTGCTCGTCGGAATACGTCCAGTTAAAAATCTGCTCCTCAATGAACTCGCCCGAGGCGATGGCGCGAAACGGCGTGCCCGACAAATAGAGGAAGTGGGCAGTTTTGATCGGTAATATGTCTTCAATTTCTTCATCCGCGTCTTTAAGGAACTCCGCAGCCTGCCCCGCCGCAAACTTCACTTCGTTTTCATCTTCCGCCTCAAACAATTCCTTGGCGTTCGCGCGCCATGCGCCGTAATGGTATTCGTCCAAGATGACACAATCCCATTTCGTGGCATGAACCCAGGCGTTTTTGGTCTTGATGCCGCCGGTGCTGGAGTTGCGACCGAGAAAATCCTGGAATGAGCCAAAGCAAACAAACGGCGTTTTTATTTTGGCAGATTTTCCCGCCGGCAAATCCTTGGAGGAAATGAACTCCCAACCTTTGAAATCCAGATGCGTTTGCAAATCCTCCTGCCACGCATTTTGCACCGCCGGCTTGAACGTCAACACCAGCACTTTATTCCAGCCCAGCTTCAAGGCGAGCTGATACGCGGCAAAGGTTTTGCCGAAACGCATCTTGGCGTTCCAGAGAACATGCGGCGGTTTGCCGGAGTTTTCCTTTTTGTAGCTTTTGAAATAGGCGACCGTCTGCCGCACCGCCGCCGCCTGCTCCGGCCGTATTTTGAAGTCCAGCGAGCGGTTTTCCTCATTCAACTGCCCGCTGCGCACGGCAATGACGGCGGCTTTCACCTGCGCCACGGAGCCACGAAACCATTCGCCCTCGGGATTTTTCACGCCATTGATCCGCAGCATCCGGTGAACGTCGCGATCCGTGAACACCGAGCCGTCATTCCGCATGGCTGGCTCTTCCAGCAGGATGCGATAGGGCAGCTTGCCGGGGCGCAAAGTCGGGTATTGCTGCGCGACCCGGCTCCGGGCTTCCACCGTCGTGTAGCCGACTTTCAAAAGCCCGGCATACTGCGGATTGGTGTCTTCGTAGGCGTAGATGGTGGGCCTTGGTTCCGGCCTGGGCGGAAAGAAATCTTTATTCATCGGTCGTCTCCATTGGGCGGACCATGGACTCGATGAAAGCGATGTCATCCTTTGTCAGGTCGTATTTCTTATACAGCGCTTTGTCAGTCCAGGTGCGATCCCATTTCTGCTGTGGCACCCAAACGTAAGTGGAGTGCGTCGCGTGTTGAGTAATCTTTCGCACAGAGACGAGGAATCGGAAAAATCGCGTCGTGTAATATGACTGGAGACTCTCAGCCGCCTTCAGGGAGCTAATGTTGAAGAACAGGAATGACTGGGTGCATACTGACGGCGACGGAGCAATCAACGGCTTGCCCAATATCTGATGAGGCACAGCATCTCCGCCATTGAACGCCTGTGGGACAAGGACCTTCCAAGTGTCAATCAGATGTGCGCTCTTGGTAACTGCCTTCCGCCCGATGTAGCCCATACCGCGCTTCATCTTACGGATATAGTAGAGCGGCACATCGCCTGAACGCTTCGTTTCGTGGAATCCGTCGAAGTTCGATGTCCAGCCGAACTCCTTGTCGCGGGCGAGAATCGTGTTGATGGCCGCTTCTTGCTTCAGTAGAACTTTGCGAAGAATTTCCACCGCTCGGCTGTCGCGAACAAACACGTCAAATTCCCCTAAGTTTCGTTTCACCGGTCCGGCTACATCGCGGCCCCGCACAGTTGTGACCTCACAGTCCCCTTCGTTGTCGCGTTCCCACAGGAAGTAGCAGACGCCACCCTTCACCTCCACACCGGGAAATATTTCACCCGCAAGTGGAAAGTCGACCAGTTTGCGAGTTCGGCGATCTTTTAGCATTGTGTCACGGAACTCGGACAAACCCAGTCCGCTGGCCATCCAGCGCGAGGGGATAATCATGGACAGATAGCGAGGATTCAGCTTCTTGGCCTGCTCCACGAACTTGTTGTAGATGGGAATATCACGAGTGCCGCCATCCGATCCTAGTTGATACGGAGGATTGCCGACTACGACGTCAAATTTCATATTAAAGATTTTCTCCGGTTTTTCGGTGTGGATGAATTGGTAGGCGTGGGTTTCCAATTCATCGCCCCGGTCATACTCCTGCTGACTGACATTACAAAAAACGCAACGCTCGTTTTCCCAGGTATGTTCGATGCGCTTGAACCGGATGTTGCCTTGCCGGTCCGCGAACGCATTGCAGACGGAATATTTTCCGTTGGCGGTTTTGGAACAATACGTTGACCGGCGCGCGATGTGCGCCGTCAGTTCGGTGATGGCAATGGCGAAAATCTGTTTGGTGAAAATGTGATTTGCCCGTTTCTGCGGGTTGGGGATTTTCTTGGCCAAACCCTTCATCAAACGCTTGGCAATCTCGCGCGGGAACACGCCGGATTTGCAAAAGGGATCGAGGAAACGCGCGTTCTTGTCCCGCCAAATTGCTGGCGGCAACTGGTCCAGAATTTCATTGGCAACTTTCGGCGGCGTGAAAACCTCGTCGCTACTTAGATTGGCGAGGCACGTCAAGATGTCCGGGTTGTAGCCGCCCTCGTTAAGCATGGGCCACCTCCAGAAAATGCGTCGGCGGGAATTCCTTTTCCGGCTTGGGAATAAACACGTCATCGCCGAGGTCGGAAAACAGCGGAAGTTCTTTCATGTGTTCGTGCGACAACAAACCGTGGAAGGTGAAATCGCGGCGCTTGAGCTGGTTGCCGTTGACCGGCGACCATTCTGAAAACACGATGTAGCCTGGCTGTTCGCCCACGGTCTTGAGCGTCAGCGCATCGCCCCAGATGATATTCCGCTCCAGGATAAACCGGACAGCGTCCCGGCAGCCGTCCTTGGTTTTGTCCTTGAACAGCCGGCGGTAATTTTCATCAAAGATCCCCAAAAGCCGTTGCCGACACCCATGGACGTTGTCTTGCAAAATATCAATCCCGTAACTGGAGGAGACGGCCAGCACGGCATAGCGCTCATATTCCAGTTGCGATTTGGCATAGCGTTTTTCGACGATGCCGAGTTTGCGGCGCAAAATCTCGGCCAGAAAATTACCATTGCCGCAGGCGGGTTCAAGGAATCGGGAATCAATGCGTTCCGTCTCTGATTTCACCAAGTCGAGCATGGCATTCACCTCGCGCGGCGCGGTATAAACCTCGCCGTGGTCGGCCACCCGTTCTTTTGAGACGACTTGCTTGTGCATCGTTTTCAGTTTTTCACCGGAGTGGAAAATTTTTTACGGACATGAAAAATTATGGACGTTTGCCGCCGTGGATTTCAAAAAGACCAAGTTGGTTGAGGTCCGGCGGCACGTCAACCGCATCCGCTGGCAGCGGGAAAAGTGATTCGCCCTGCGGGTCATGCTGCTGGAAACGTGACTTGGCTACGTCGTGGTTCTGCACGGCATAGCAATAGACGCAGCCATGCGGGCAAGTGTCATACTCGCCGATGTCGCGTGATTCGTAGCAACCGCATTCCTTGCGATTGCCTTTCAGACAGGATTGCAGAGCGTTACCGGTGATTTTGTTGAACCGGATGGCATCCACGCAACGCGCCTCACCGCAACCGGGCACTACGAATTGCGGCTGGCTGCAAACAGTGAGTCGAATACCGTTGGCGGTGGCAATGGAGGACAACTCGGCGGTGAGTGCGCGTTTCCAATCATCCAGCGGGTCGGACCAAGTGAAACCCTGTTCTTCGGCGGCGCGCTCCATATTGCGCAGCGTTTTCCGGTAAAGATGGGCGAACGAAATCACCACTTCATCCGTGGCACCCGCCAACGATTTTGCGAGGCGCGTAAACGTCTCAACGTGGAACTCGCGGGGCGTGAGTGATGAATTGATAATTGTGTCGTAACGCCAAACGCAAATCTGCGGGCCGAATTGCTCCGCCACGCGGCGGACATTTTCCACGGCGCGGCTGGAGTTGACGACCGCCTGCTCCAACTGGCGGGGGTAGCCAGTGATGGTGTGCTGCACGACAAACGGATAACCGCGTTCCTTGACCTCGGCCAGATGAGGCAGAAATGGGCCGACGTTTTTCGTCCAGAACACGATGCCGTCCACCGCCTCGCGATTCAACGGCACGCGGATTACGCGGCGGTTGTAGGGGTTGACCATCTTGCAACAGCCGGCGCGCAGCCGATTCATAAACCACTCACCGTAGAAAGTGGGGATGTCGGTTTTGTAGCTGGCGGAGATGATCATGGTTTCACTCCGATAAGGCAGAAGGCACCATTCCAAGTTACGCGCGGGTTCCAACCAACGAGTGCAATATATTCCCCCAGGTGCGCAGACTGTTCATCACCATCCATGTTGGTTGAAGACTCTGAAAAATGTTGCTCGACCAAACCGGCGTTCTCAAGAAGCGTTCTGCACCATTGCACAATTTGCTCCTGATTGCGGTCAATGAACAAGAAACGCGAACCAGACGGCGCGTGCGCCGCCATTGTGTTCAGAAGATTGCCCAGCGCGGCATGTTCAGTAAAAATTTCTGAAACCACATAATTCAAAATGTAAAGGTCCTGAATAAATAATTGATTCAGATTGGCATACTGCTCAACCCTTGTCATGTCGAACGGCTGAAAGAATTTGCTGACAGTAAAGGGCCAATTTCTTCGTGTGCCAAAATCGGCGGTGAACCGGACTTTGATTGCGGCTTCCAACGCATTCCAGCTTTCCGCCCATTCTGGGACATTATCAAGCAAGGTGAAATTGACGTCACCATGTGAATGCAATGCACCTTGATCGTGCTGTCTTCGTAAAAATTTTGTCAGCGCCAACAGTTCGGTTCCTGGTCCTCCCCCAAACGCACAGACTTTTAGCTCCTCATTTTCGTTGAGTTTTTCGACAATAAAATTTGCAGTCTCAAGATGCTCACGAATAAACAACTCACAAATCGCGGCGTTTGCGGCCGTATGACAATACAAATAGGCAAACCGACATAATGGGTCATTATATGCAATGGTTGGATTTTGACCTGTTCGCCATTGCTGGCTCATGTTCCGCAAGTGTGCACCTGCCATTTGAAGTGCAACATTTGGAGTGACAGCACGATGCTGGGAGATTCCAGCAATCAACGCGTCGAGTGCGGCTTTAATCGTGCGAAAATAGGTCATTAAATATTTGGCGGCGGCGCTATCGCATGATGCAAAACCATTCATCAAACTGCACGGAAATTTTCATGCAGCAAATTCGAGAGCACGATTTCGTGGACGCTCGCTATTGAAAACAACGTCGTGCGAGAATAACGAACACCATTCCTTGGTGACAGTGTCATTATCCGCCGCGCCCCCTATGAGTTCGTGACAGCCGTTTGATTTTCTGACGAGGTGGGCACTTCGGCTGCGAAATGCAAAACTATGAACGGCAAAGACGCAGTAATCGGCGGGAGCGTTTGAAATAAAAAACGGCCTTCGTTACCGAAGACCGTTCTGCATTTTATTAAATTTAATTTTACGGAGGTGGTGTCGCAGGCGTGGATTCAGCGACAGGCTCGACTCTCGCCTGAATTTTTACTGCTTGCTTCGGCGGCGTTTCGGATTTGCCTTCGGGTTTGGCTTCGTCGGTGGGCTTTGGTTTAACCGTGGCTGCGGCTTTCGACTCTGGTTTCGCTGGGTTGGCGGGCGCGGCGGGTTTAGGTTTTCCTTTCGCCTCGCCAATCGCACCAATCATGTAGAGGCTGCTCTCCGGGTAGTCCTTGAATTCGTCGTGCAGGATGCGTTCGCAGCCGTCCAATGCGTCTTTGAGGCTGACGAGTTTTCCGGTCAGGCCGGTGAATTGTTCGGTCGTGAAAAAGGGCTGCGTGAGAAATCGCTCCAGCAGGCGGGCACGCACGACCACTTTGCGATCCTCCGGCGAAAGCTGTTCCAGACCGAGCATGGCGATGATGTCCTTGAGTTCGCCGTATTGCGCGAGCGTGCGGCGGATTTCCTGCGCGAGGGCGTAATGCCGTTCGCCGACGATGCCCGGCGTGGCCATCTTGGAACTGGATTGCAGCGGGTCAATCGCCGGAAAAAGTCCTTCGCTCGCCCGCTTGCGCGAGAGCACGATGGACGCCGACAAATGCGAAAACGTATGCACCGCCGCCGGATCGGTGAAATCATCCGCCGGCACATACACCGCCTGAATCGAGGTGATCGCGCCGGTGTCGGTGTTGGCGATGCGCTCTTCCAAACCCGACAGCTCCGTGCCCATCGTGGGCTGATAGCCGAGGCGCGACGGCATCTGTCCCATCAAGCCGGACACTTCCATGCCCGCTTGGATGAAACGGAAAATATTATCAATGAGCAGCAGCACGTCGCGATGCTCGTCGTCGCGGAAATACTCGGCCATCGTCAGCGCCGTGTGACCGACGCGAAACCGGCTGCCCGGCGGCTCGTTCATCTGGCCAAAGATCATCACCATGTTCGGGAGCACGCCCGCCGCTTTCATCTCGCGGTAAAGTTCCTCGCCTTCGCGGCAACGTTCGCCGATGCCACAAAAAATGCTGACGCCCTGCTGATGGCCAATCATGTTGTGGATCATTTCCGTGAGCAAAACCGTCTTGCCCACGCCCGCGCCGCCGAAAAGTCCCGCCTTGCCGCCGCGTTCCAAAGGCACGAGCACGTCAATGACCTTGATGCCCGTCTCGAAAATTTCCGACTTGGTGGAACGTCGCGCCAGCGGCGGCGGCGCGCGATGCACCGAACGCCATTGCACGTCCGTCGGCGACGGCTGCCGGTCAATGGCGTTGCCGAACACGTCGAACATCCGCGAGAGAATGGCCTTGCCCACCGGCGCTTTCAATGGCCCGCCCGTGTCCGTGACCGCCATGCCGCGCGCCAAACCTTGCGTCGGCGTCAACGCAATCCCGAGCACATGACGCGCATCGCTCTGCGCCAGCACTTCGATGACGATTTTATTTTCCGTCCCCGCGCGCAGCACCGAATAGATCGGCGACAACGGCCCGTCGAACCGCACCTCCACAACGCTGCCGCGCACCGAGGCGACCGCGCCGAGATTGGTTGGAGTTATTGCGCTCATGTCCTTTCCATCGCGGCGGTGTATTCACCACGGCGCGCGGCGCGATTGCACTTGGCGCGATGAAGCAGGGCTTGCTGCGCCGCTTTCACGTTGGTTTCTTTGCCTTGCCAGATTTCCAATGCCGGTTGCTGGATGGCACGGGAAAATGAGAAGGTCAACGCCCACGGCATTTGTGATTTGAACCGGACATTCATCGCATTCAAACGCGCCGAGGAGAGTTCACTTGGTTGGCCGCCTGATAAAAAGGCAATTCCCGGCACGGCGGCGGGAACGGTTCGCAAAAGAGTTTTCACCGTGGCGTCGGCGACTTCGTCCACGGATTCCTGCGTGGGGCAATCCAAGCCCGGCAACACCATGTTGGGTTTGAGAATCATGCCTTCGAGCAGCACGCGCTGGCAATTGAGCTGGATGAAAACATTTCGCAGAGTTTCCTCGGTGACGTGGCGGCATTGCTCCAAAGTATGCGCGCCGTCCATCAGCACTTCCGGCTCGACGATGGGAACGAGTCCGGCTTCCTGACACAACGCGGCGTAGCGCGCGAGCGTTTGCGCGTTGGCTTCGAGACAACTGCGGCTGGGAATGTTTTCGCCGATGGCGATCACCGCGCGCCACTTGGCGAAACGCGCGCCTATTTGAAAATATTCCGCCAGGCATTCGCGCAATCCGTCGAGGCCTTCGGTGATTTTTTCGCCGGGATGAGCGGCCATGTCTTTCGCGCCGGCGTCCACCTTGATGCCGGGAATGATGCCCGCAGCGGCAAGGGCTTTGGCGAAGGGCGTGCCGTCTTTCAATTGTTGGCGAATGGTTTCGTCGAAAAGAATCGCGCCGCTGATGCTCTCGCCGAGACTTGGCGCGGTCACAATCAATTCCCGATACGCGCGCCGCGCGTCGGCGGTCTGCGGAATGTTGAGTTTAGCGAAGCGTTTGTTGCAGGTCGGATTGCTTTCATCCATCGCGAGCAATCCTTTGTGGTCGGCAACGAGCTGGCTGGCGGTATCAATTAAAATTTGCGTGTTCATGGTGATAATTTTCCGGCGTGCAAGTCAGCGGTCAACCTTTAGTTGCCCGCCGGGGCGGAAATCGGTTGCGCTGATTGCGGTTGCCCTTGAAGCCGCCAGCGCAAATCACCCGTCGCCAAATAGATGAACATGGCAAATAACATTACAATGACGAAAAGCCAGATGCGCCAGTCGCGATGCGCGCGTTTCCAGTAAGGACGATGGCTGCGGTGAACATTGTCGGGCAAATGACCGCTGGGTTTTATTTCATTCATGGGTTGCCGGTTTTTTTTCTGTCCATTTCCAATTACGAATCTCCGGCAAGTCTTGACCGTGCTTGGCAATGTAATGCTTATGCTCGATTAGTTTATCCTGCATCTGTTGCTTCAAATAAGCACCTTTGGTTCCTAACTGTGGCAGGCGATCAATCACGTCTTGCACGAGATGAAAGCGATCCAGATCATTCTGCACCCGGATGTCAAAAGCGGTCGTAATCGTGCCTTCTTCCTTGTAGCCGCGAACGTGGAGATTGCGGTTGGTGCGGCGATAAGTCAGCCGGTGGACGAGCCACGGGTAGCCGTGAAAACCGAAGATGATGTGTTTGTCCTTGGTGAAGAGCGAATCGTAATCGGCCTCGTTCAATCCGTGCGGATGTTCGCTCGCGGATTGCAATTTCATCAGGTCAACGACATTGACCACGCGGATTTTCAAGTCGGGCAGATGCGCGCGCAAAATGGAAACGGCGGCGAGAATTTCCAGCGTCGGCGTGTCACCGCAACAGGCCATCACCACATCTGGCTCGCTGCCTTGATCGTTGCTGGCCCATTGCCAGATGCCAATGCCTTCGGTGCAATGCACGACGGCGGCGTCCATCGTGAGCCATTGCGGCAACGCGTGTTTGCCAGCGACGACGACGTTGACGTAATGCCGGCTGCGCAAACAATGATCGAAAACGGAGAGCAGACAGTTCGCATCTGGCGGCAAATAAACGCGCACGATGTCGGCCTTCTTGTTGATGACGTGGTCGAGGAAGCCGGGGTCTTGATGCGTGAAGCCGTTGTGATCCTGCTGCCAGACGTGTGACGCGAGCAGATAATTCAGCGACGCGATTTTCCGCCGCCACGGAAGTTCCAACGTGACCTTGAGCCACTTCGCGTGCTGGCTGAACATCGAATCCACAATGCGGATGAACGCCTCGTAGCTGTTGAACAATCCGTGCCGTCCGGTGAGCAAATAACCTTCGAGCCAGCCTTCGCACTGATGTTCGCTCAACATCGAATCCAGCACGCGTCCGGCGGGCGCGAGGAATTCGTCGTTGTTCTGCTCGCGCGCTTCCCACTGGCGATTGGTGACTTCAAAAACTGCGCCCAATTGATTGGAGAGCGTTTCATCCGGGCCGAAGATGCGGAAATTATTTTGATTCAGCTTCGCCACATCGCGCAGAAATTTCCCCAGCACAAAAGTATCTCCCGCGCTGACGCCGCCGGGCGAAGGGACAATCACCGCGTGCTCGTGAAAATCCGGCATCCGCAAATCGCGCAATAGAAGTCCGCCGTTGGCGTGCGGATTGGAACCCATCCGCCGATTACCTTTCGGCGCAAGCTCCGCCAAGTCAGAATTTAGTTTTCCATTCTTATCGAATAATTCTTCAGGCTTGTAACTTTTCATCCAATTTTCCAATTGCTGGACGTGTTCGGGATGTTCAGCATCCACCAGCAGCGGCACTTGATGCGAACGAAATGTGCCTTCGTTTTTCAAACCATCCACTTCTTTCGGACCTGTCCAGCCTTTCGGCGACTTGAGAACAATCATCGGCCAGCGCGGACGCGTGGTGTCTTTTTTGCTTCGCGCGTTGGTTTGGATTCGCCGTATGTCTTCAATGGCCTTTTCCAAAACCGTGGCCATGAGTTCGTGCATTTTTTCCGGCTCGTCACCTTCGACAAAATACGGTGTCCAGCCGCAGCCGCGAAAAAATTGTTCCAACTCATCGGGCTCAATGCGGGCGAGCAAAGTCGGATTGGAGATTTTGTAGCCGTTGAGATGCAAAATCGGCAGCACCGCGCCATCGGTGATCGGATCAAGAAATTTGTTCGACTGCCATGCGGTCGCGAGCGGACCAGTCTCGGCTTCGCCGTCGCCGACGACGCACGCGACGATCAAATCGGGATTGTCGAATGCCGCGCCGAAAGCGTGCGACAGCGAATAACCCAATTCGCCGCCTTCGTGAATTGAACCCGGCGTTGTCGGTGCGACATGGCTGGAAATCCCGCCGGGAAATGAGAATTGTGTGAACAGTTTTTTCAGCCCGGCTTCGTCTTGTGTGATGTTCGGATAAACTTCGCTCCAAGTGCCTTCGAGATAGACATTGCCGACAATCGCCGGTCCGCCGTGACCGGGACCGGCGACGTAAAACATATTCAGATCATATTTTTTTATGACGCGATTCAGATGCACATAAATAAAATTCTGTCCCGGCGTCGTGCCCCAATGCCCGACCACCAGCGGCTTTATGTCCGAAAGTTCCAACGGGCGTTTCAGCAGCGGATTGTCGTAGAGATAAATTTGGCCGACCGAAAGATAATTTGCTGCGCGCCAGTAGGCGTTCATTTTCTGGAGCAAATCCGGCGTGAGAGTATTTGTGTTCATGGTTCAATCATCCACAAAAAGGCTGGCTTGTTTGGAAGCCGCGAACAATGGGGTGAACACCCCATTGAGTTTCAAACTGGAGAAATAATTTCCGGGCACGAACGCAAAACGGAACGCGCAATCATCAACTCTTCGTCGGTGCGGATAACGCGCACTTTGACTACGCTTGCGTTCGCAGAAATCACGGTCCCATTCTTTTTATTTCGTGTCTTGTCCAATTTGATGCCGAGAAAATCGAGTCCTTCGCAGATGCGAGCGCGGACAACGGGCGCGTTTTCACCGATGCCGCCCGCGAAAACGAGCGTGTCCAAGCCACCAAGCGCGGCGGCATAGGAGCCGATCCATTTTTTCGCCTGATAACAAAATAAAGCCACGGCTTCCGCTGCGCGCACATCCGTTTTTTCATGGTTGAGCAAATCTCTCATGTCGGAACTGGTTTCCGAAATTCCGAGCAGTCCCGACTCGTGATTCACCATTTTGTAAAACTGTTGCGTGGTCATCTTTTCCGTGCGCGCGAGATACGGCGCGAGTCCGGGGTCTAAATCGCCGGAGCGCGTGCTCATCACCAATCCCGCCGTTGGAGTGAAGCCCATGCTTGTATCAATGCTCTTGCCATCGCGCACGGCAGCCAGACTCGCGCCGTTGCCGAGATGCGCGAGAATCACACGGCCTTTTTTTGCCGCCGGGTCGCCGAGGCGCGCGAGTTCTTCCATCAGATAGGCGTAAGACAAACCGTGGAATCCGTAGCGTTGAATTCCTTTGGCATCGTAGCGTCGCGGAATCGGCAGCAGCTTCGCCACGCGCGGCATGGACTGGTGGAACGCCGTGTCGAAGCAGGCTACCTGCGGCAGTTTTGAATGACGTTTTCGGAATGCCTCAATCAATTCAATTTCACCCGGCAAATGATCCGGGTCGTAGGGACAGATGCGATGCAATTCATCCAACAATTCTTGAGTGACAATTTCCGGCGCAGTGTGTTTCATGCCGTGAACAACGCGATGTCCAATGGCTTTTATCGAAGTAAAGCCGTCCTTTTTTTCGAGCCAACAAATCAGGAAATTCGCTGCCAATTTATGATCGGAAGTCGCGATGCGACGACTCTCCTGCTGATTACTGGTCGGGTCATTAAACGTCAAATTAGTGCCAGTCAGACCAATGCGGTCAATTTTTCCATAAAGTCCGCGTTTCAGCGGTTCACCAACCTGATAGAGCGCGAACTTGATACTCGATGAGCCGCCGTTGATCGTCAGGAGGTTTTGGTTGGCGGGCTTCATAGATGATTCATTTGTCATTCCGCAATCCGAATGAAGCCAGTTTCGCGTGTGTGGACTCGTAATCTGTGTGAAGAATACTTTTTATCTTTAAGCCCTCTGCAATCTGGACGAACAGCGAAGTGTTCTCAATATAGACTATTTGCCGCGTTGGCGTCTGTGCAATGTCCAGTGCCAGCCGAAAGATGTCCGCATCAGGTTTGCGGAGGCCAACGAAGCACGATGAAATAAAAGTATCCACAAAACCGTCCAGCTTGAATTTGCGAATCCGATACGCATTCAGTTCACGCGCTTCATTGCTGACGACGACGATCTTCAATCCGTATCTGGCTTTCAGGGCGCGAACCAGACCGATCATTTCATTGCAAGGTTTTGATTGAACGAACATGAAGCGCTGAAATTCAGTCCGGGTGAATGGTTGTTTTTGATAAAAGACCACCCGGTCTAAATACTCCTTCAAGGTAATTTTCCCTTCCTCTTGGATTTCAAAATTCAGGCTATGCCGTTCCTGCATCTCATCCCAATCCAGTTTGAAATGAGCCGCCGCCCGTTTGCGGGCATGATGATCCCAACCGTTTGATAGCAGGACGCCGCCTATATCCACAAAAAGGCAGGTAATTGAAGTCGGTTTCTTCATTGTCTATTCATGCGGCAAGTGATTCATCGTTGCCAAAGAATTCGTGAATCTTCCAATGGAATTGCAACGCCGTCACAATGCGGAATCACTCGCGCAGTATAGTCGGTTGAAGAGCGAACCGCAGACACGGTTGCGCTGTAAATATAGCTGCCTGACTCGTCGGCCAATGGGTGAAGCAGTGTCATTTCCTGCCGCACAAGAGGACTTTTTTTAATTCCATCAGCATACAGTTCCATCCGCACTGACTTGGGGTCGAGGCCATTGAGACAAATTTGAATTTCAAATATATGTTGCCCGCCGCGAGTCTCGACCTTCACTTCGCCAAAACGCAACGCCGCCCATTTCTGTTCCAGATTGTGCCGCCAATCAACCATCTGCTTACCCACGACACCCTTGTCGGCAGCGCGGTGAAGGTAGTTCGTTGCGGCAGGCAGATAATGTTGCTCAACGTATTCGCGCACCGTGCGGTCGGCGGAGAAGCGAGGAGTCAATCGCGCCATGCTTTCACGCATCCGTTTGACCCAAGCTGTGGGAATGCCTTTCTCGTTGCGGGTGTAAAATTCTGGAATCACCTCGCGTTCGAGTGAGTCGTATAGCGCCTCGGCCTCGGCTGCGTCCCAAGCCGGATCACTGCCATGCTCCTGACCGTCGCCCAACGCCCAGCCGAGGTCAGGAACGAAGGCTTCGGCCCACCAGCCATCAAGTTCCGAAAGATTGATGCCGCCGTTGACGAGCACTTTCATGCCGCTTGTGCCGCACGCCTCCCACGGACGCCGGGGCGTGTTGAGCCAGACATCCACGCCCTGCACCAGGCGTTCGGTCAATTGCATGTCGTAGTCACTCAAGAAAATGGCGTGAGGTCGAACATCTGGTCGGCGAATGAATTGTATCCATTCCTGAATCAAGGCTTGTCCCGCCGCGTCTGCCGGATGAGCCTTGCCCGCAATGATAAGTTGCACGGGTCGCTGCGGATTAGTTAATAGTCGAAGCAGTCGCGCCGGATCGTGCAGCAGAAGATTGGGTCTTTTGTAAGTGGCGAAGCGGCGGGCAAAGCCGAGCGTCAATACATTGGGATCAAAGAGATGTTTTGTCTGTTCAACCGTCTCCGGCGACGCACCGGCGGCGGCGTAGTGCCGGGCCAGACGCTCGCGGGCATATTCAACCAGACACTTGGTGGTCGCAGTGCGAAATTGCCAAAGGGTGTAATCGGTGACGCGGCGAATGTCCTGCTCCAAAGTTTCCGCCGTTCCCAACCAGCGGTTCTTGCCACAGGCTTTTGTCCAAAGTTCGTCGGCGTCCGCCGAGTCCCACGTCGGCACATGAATTCCATTGGTGACATGGCCGACGGGCACTTCGTCTGCCGGCCAGTGCGGGAAAAGCGGTTCAAAAAGATGGCGGCTGACTTGCCCATGCAAGCGGCTCACACCGTTCACCGACCCGCTGCCGCGAATAGCCAGATAGGCCATGTTAAAACTCTCCGTCGCGTCGTTCGGATTCTGGCGACCCAAGGCCAGTAAATCATGTAGTGTTATGCCAAGTTTCTCCGTGGCATAACAACCGAGATATTGCTCAATGAGAGCCGGAGTGAAACGATCAAAGCCCGCCGCCACTGCTGTGTGCGTGGTAAAAAGATTTCCCGCGCGCGTGGCGGCCAGCGCGACTTCAAATGGCTGCGCGTTTTCCTGCATGAAATTCCGCGCACGCTCCAACACGGCAAAAGCCGCATGGCCTTCATTCAAGTGGCAGACTTCCGGGTGGATGCCGAGTGCCGCGAGCAACCGCCAGCCGCCAATGCCCAAAAGCATTTCCTGCTTGAGACGCAATTCCGGTCCGCCGCCATACAACTCGCTGGTGATTCCGCGATGCGCCGGAAAGTTCGCCGCATCATTGCTGTCGAGCAGATAAAGTTTCACCCGGCCAACTTGCACCTGCCACGCGCGCAGCCAGACCGAGTAGCCGGGCAAGGCGATTTCCAAACGCAACCACTCGCCGTTCGACTGGCGCAACGGCGTGATCGGCAATTGTCCAGGGTCGTTATACGGGTAAAGAGCCTGTTGCGCGCCATCCTTATCAATCACCTGACGGAAATAACCTTGTTGATAGAGCAAACCGACACCAACTACCGGCACGCCCAAATCGCTGGCGGCTTTGAGTTGATCACCCGCCACATTGCCCAGACCGCCAGAGTAAATCGGCAGTGCTTCGCTCAACATATATTCCATGCTGAAATAAGCGACACACTTCAAAGGAGACTGCGGATGATTTTTTTGAAACCACGCGGGCGTCTCCACTGCTTGTCGCGTCGCTAGTAACAAGTCATCCACATTCCTGCGAAAGGCGGGATCAGTCAGAACTTGCTGGAGTTTGTCTTTTGAGACTGTTTGCAGGACTACCCAAGGATTTTGAGTGAACTCCCAAAGCGCGGGGTCAAGCTGCCGCCAGACTTCATCCGTGGCGTGATTCCACGACCAGCGCAAATCAAGGGCAAGTTTCGCGAGAGAATTGAAGCCTTCGACATCTGCGGGTAAATTACAATAATCCGCCTTGGCGACAGTTGTTTGGTTGCTCATATTTTTCTCCACATCGGTTCTGGGTCAATCTTCAAATACTCAATTAGGGTTTCCTTCGTTACGCCACTGTTGCTTTGCTTCGCATACGGTCGGATGGCTTTCTGGCCAACGTCGGTTTTCCAGTTCCGCGACTTTAGCCAGACGGCGACAATGACGTTCTGCGCCGCTGAAGCGCGCGGTGAGAAAAATTTGCACCAAGTCCCAGGCGAAGGCGTGACCGACAACCAGACCACCAAGACAAATGAGGTTAAGATTATCGTCTTCGACGCCTTGGTGGGCCGAAAAACATTCGTGAATCAAGCTCGCGCGCACGCCCGCCACTTTGTTGGCGGCGACCGAAGCTCCTACGCCGCTGCCGCAAATGGCGATGCCGCGCTCGACCTCTCCGGCGGCAACGGCGCGGGCCATTGGCACGACAAAATCTGGATAATCATCGTCCACCTTCGGCTGTTGATCGCCAAAATCAACCACTTCCTGACCGGCTTCGCGCAATTTCCTGACGAGATGCTCCTTCAATTCATAACCTCCGTGATCGGCAGCGATGCCAATGCGTTTCCGCGTTCTAGTCAGAATGGTGAGGCAATCAGACATAGCCTTAACACAACTTCACAATCATCTTGCCGACATTATTCCCTGTGAAAAGACCGATAAATGCGCCTTCAGCTTGGTCGAGTCCTTCTACCACGGTCTCTTTGTTCTTCAATTTACCGGATTGCAAATAGCCGCCCACTTCCTTTTCAAATTCGCCCTGACGATCCAGCCAATCGCGAACAATCAGCCCCTTCATCGTCAGCCGTTTGGTGGTTATGTTAAATAGATTGGCAGGGCCAGGAGGCGGTTTTTCCGAGTTGTAACCGGAAATACCGCCGCAAGCGATGATTCGACCATGCACGCGCAAAGCCGAGAGCGCGGCTTCAAGTGTCTCACCTCCCACATTATCAAAATAAACGTCAATGCCGTCCGGTGCTTCCAGATTTAATTGTTCAAGAATCGAGCCAACCTTGTAATCAAAGGCAATATCAAACCCGCATTCTTCCCGTAGAAATAAAACTTTTTCCATTGAACCGGCTGACCCGATGACACGGCAGCCGCGCAATTTCGCCAATTGCCCCGCAACATTCCCGACCGCACCAGCGGCTCCTGAAATAAAAATGACATCACTGGCTTTCACTTCCACCAAATTCAACCCGGCCCACGCGGTCATGCCCGTCATGCCAAGCGCGCCAAGATAAACCGAAAGCGGCTGAATCTCTCGGCTGACCGGATGCAGGTCTTTTGCCGAGGCAATAAAAAATTCTCGCCAGCCAAAGTTGGAAGTCACGGCGTCGCCGGCCTTGAATTCTTTGGCGCGCGACTCAATGACTTCGCCAACCGCCCCGCCGTCGAGCGGCTTGCCTAGCTCGAAAGCCGGAACATAAGATTTCCCTGCATTCATGCGACCGCGCATATAGGGATCAACCGACATAAAAAGATTGCGAACCAGCACTTGCTGATCTTGCAACGGTTCCAGCGTGGATTGCGCCAATGTAAAGTTAGCGGCGGTGGGAATTCCCTTCGGACGCGAAACCAGCCGGATTTCGCGGCTTACAATTTTTGACATAAAAATAATTGGTTTGGCAGGTTAAGATTGCTGGCGTTTTCATAAATCCTTTTTAGCGGCGGCTTGGGCAGCTTGGCGACTTTGATCAAGCTCCGCCCCAGCGATGCCTTCCTCAACCAGTCTTTCATTGTCGCTGCGACCTTCCTTATCCTCATCTTCGCTCGCAGCCACTGGCACTTTATGCCCGGTCGAACCGGGCAGCGGATCCCAGCGTTCAGATTCCGGCGCAGATTCAAGAATCGCATCTTTCGGGTCTATGTCCGGTTCACCCGTCAATTCCCGTTTGGCCTGTGCCAAGTCTGACATCGTTGGGTGATTTGGTGAACGCCCGTCAAGAGCCGCCAGTTCCGCCGCGCGCGTATGCACCATGTCCTGCGTCACCGTGCCGATACCGGCAGAATTTTCGGTCAAAGCGCCTTCCTTTAATGGATTTGTTTTCATGGAAAATTATTGTGCGTGTGGAAAGGTCTGGGCGTTATGCGATGTTTTCATTTCGCGCGTGCCACGATCCTCGCGCGTATCGCGGGATTTGGAAAATGTGTTGTCCCGTTTTTCAGACTTTGAATTCGGAGCAACTACGCTTTGATTGAGCCGCAGGCGGTGAAGCGTCTTTGGGAAAACTGGAGTTTGCGATGGCACGAGTTTCGGTTTGGCTGCTTTCATAAATATTTATTCAAGAGACCAATTAGGATTTTTTGGTTTGGCGGACGCAAAAAGTATTATACAGATTTGCCGTTGAAGCTCGCGCGGTCATCCGCTTCGAGCCAGTCGAATGTTGTGCTCTTCTCGGGATTCAGGCCAAGCTTGGTGCAGTTTTCGATGAAGAAGGCGCGCTTTTCTGGATTTTTCATCGGACTACCGGCTTCCACTTCATCCGACCAGGTTTTGATTTCCGCCGATGTTTTGGCCGTGCCGTTCGTCTGCAACCACGCGCCCACGTCTTCGTAATTTTTTGCGGCTTGGACGGCAGTTTTGAATTGCGTGCCATTGATGCCTTTGAAACTGAAAAGCATGTTGTCCAGCGGGCAATCATAATGATATTCGCCAAGCTTGCCCGCTAGGCTGGCGCGGCATTTGTCCACGGTGCGACTGGCGATGGCAAACCCGGCAATGCGTTCACGCGGACTATGCGGCGCTTGTTTGGTCAGGTCTCGGTCAATGATGGGTGTGTTCATGTTTTTTAACTTTCTGGGTTTTATGTTTAACGATGGTGTGTTTCTTAATTACTGCCTGTTTCTGCCAGACCTGTTTTTTTTGCCGCCGCCGGTAAGTTTGTTCACGGTGGCCCAAGCGCGGGCTTCTGCGTTTTTCACGCTCAAACCTTTTTTCTCGTAGCCAGCTTCGATGTGAGCCGCCTGACGTTTCTGTTTGTCAGTATAACTGGATTTATCGCCTTGAGGCATGGCTGCTCATTCCTTGGTTGCTGCGATTTCTCTGTCCTCAATCTTTCACCGCAAAGCCGACTTTGATGGACACCTGCCAGTGATGCACTTTTCCTTTTTCAATGTTGCCACGCGTTTCAACCACTTGGAACCAGCATAGGTTCTTGACGGTTTTGTGCGCCCGCTTGACAGCCTTGTCCACGGCGTCTTCGATGGAAGTGGTGGAAGTGCCAGTGAGTTCGATGAGTTTATAGACTGGGTCTTTCATGCGATTTGACTAAAATTGTTTCTCTAATTTTGACGGGTGAAAACGCTGTTTATTTCGCGGCCTGTGAATGGGCTTCGACGAACCACAGCCACTTGTCTATGCCGCGCGAAACTTCCGTGAACAAATCCGCCGTATCCGCGTCATCCAAGGCATTCGCCTCGTCAATTGTCGTGCGCGCTTCGGCTCCAAAAGTGGAAAGCGCGCGGGCAACCGCTTCGACGTGCGCCATGCCTTCCGCAAGCTGGAGCGGATATTCCGCGAGCCGCGTGCGCGTCGCGGCCACGCGCACCGTGCCTTCGGCGACACCGCCAAGCTGCACAATGCGTTCAGCGATCATGTCCACATAGGACTCAACAGCTTCATCCACTTTATCAAACAATTCATGCAGGCCGATGAAACTCGGCCCTTTAACATTCCAATGCGCCTGTTTCATCTGCATCTGCAAATCAACGGCTGACGCCAGCCGCAGATTCATCAGCACGTTCAACTCCGACCGGCGCTTGACCGAAATGTCGTTTTCGGTTTCATACATGGTTGGTGCTTCCGCGAGGTTGGCTTTAGACTTTTTCATAAATGTATTTTTTTGGTGGTGAGTTGTGAGAATTGTTTTACGTCTGGTTGTGAAAACCGTGAACGCGGGTGCGGGTGCGTTCTGCGATCAATTCCGCCTCTGCTGCCAGCCAATGTTGCACCTCATGTCCTGGGGATGAACCTTGATTCACATAACTGAAGTAAGCTCTTCTGGCCACTTCGTCCGGCGATGGCACAAAATTATTTTCGCCCTTTTTTAATTCTGCCGCCGTAGGCTCTGAAGCGTTGGCAGTTTTATGATCTTGAGGGTATTTATTGTGTTTCATAAAAACAGACAGGGTCAGGCGACCGCACCGAAGGCAGACAAATCGTGAGCCGGACTTTGCTCCACGGCTTCCTTGGTTAGATTTACATGCACAGTGGATTCCTCGTAACTGATCCGGCTTATTTTGCTCGTTGGAATCAGCACTTCTTTACCAGTAAAACGATGGCCGGTTTTAACGACGATTTGACTAATCGCCCAGCTCTCGTTATCAATCATAAAATCACAGACATGGCCGACAATGCCATCGCTGGCCTGAAGATGATAACCCTTCACCGCTTGCGTGCTGCGCAGATGCACATCGGCGCGTTTGTGCGGCGGATTCGTCGCCGCCGCTTGTCCATTCGGCAGAAAGTTTGGTGGTTCTTCTAAAATTGGAAAGGCTCGCATACCGCCCCACAATCCGTCGCCCTGCCAATAGTAAGGCCAGCCATAATAGCCATAATACTCCTCTTCATATTGCCGCGACACCGGCTTGTGCCATTCGATTGGAGGACTGTCCTCAATTTGCTTTCGGGTCAGTTTCACGGACATGACTTTTCCGTCCTCATAAAGACTGCCAATGGCATGAGGCGAGAGCAGCACTTGACGGCTTGTCAACCAGGTTCCCGTATCGGCGACCAGATACCGCACCGCCCAGTTCTGGTCATCGAAATAGAAATCCTTTACCTTGCCAATTTCGCCATCGGACGCGCCGAGTTTTTCTCCGTATAATTGTTTAATGCTTTGTAACATAAATCTGTCTTTTGTTTGGATTGTGAGAACCGCGCTGTTCAAATTCTGCCCAGCAAAATCAAGACAAGCAGAATCACCGCAACCAAGCCAAGGCCGCCGCTAGGGTAATAGCCCCAATTCTTGCTGTGCGGCCAAGTCGGGAGTGCGCCAAGCAACATCAAAATGAGCAGCACCAATAAAATAGTTCCTAACATAAAATTTGTTTCAATCTGCGAACAAGGTTCGCGTGGTTAAGCCCGCTGTGTTTTCTGGGGTTTTTGTTTGTTTGTATTTTTTAATGGCAGATTTTCCGCGTCCGCGAGATGGGCGGCTGCTGGCGAACTGGCTACTTTCAAAATTGAATTTCTGCCGCCGAACGGATTTGGCACGCTTTCTCTGGCAAGCGGATCAAGCATCCATTTGCCGTCCACCACGAGGCAGTATTCGTAGGTGCCGGGAGCCAACGATGTTTCCTTCCACCAATTGCCAACCCCAGACGAATGCAGCGTCTTGGCTTCGGGCTGCCAATGATTGAAAGTTCCCGCCACGCAAACACTGAGGGCGGTCGGATGCGTGAATTCAAAACGAACCGGCACGAGTTGCGTGCTCGGTGCGTTGTCATGGTTATGATTATGTTTCATGGCTTGATGTTTCGGGTTGGTGATTCATTGAAACGGCTGACTCTGACTTTGGAAGAGTCTTCCGATGCACATGGCCACAATGCACGAAAAGACTTGGCTGTTACTATGGGGTGTTACCCTAACAGATGTATTGCGAAACCAGTTTCCGACGCGGCCAGATCAATCCACAAACATCGAGCGCCAAACTTTTTTCCAATGTGTTCGTTCAAGTTCGTCACGTCGGAAGCCAATCGTTTGGGTTATGGCCTTATGCCAAAGCGGCGTGGGGCAGCCGTGGTTCAGAAAGAATCTTAATGTTCTTTGGACGACTTCGATGCTGTCGTGGTGGGCGTTGCCTATTTGAGCCTTTTGTAAAGGTGCTTCAATTAGGGCGTTCATAACGATTAAATCATCACAGCCGCAAACCGTTGGGTAACGGTTGGCCTTGCCAGTTGGGAGGCGGAGCGATTTCCCCACGCGCATCGGCGTTGGCGTGCAAAACATTTTTCACGGTTTCAAGCAATTCCTCAAATGTATAGGGCTTGAGCAGCATGGCAGCGGGCTGTATCCACGAGTGAAGGGCAAATTCCCAAGTGGGCATCGTTCCCGTGGCCATTATGACTGGCAGGGTCAATTTGGCGGCATGGAGCTTTTTGATCAACTCCACCCCGGTCATCTTCGGCATTTTGTAATCAGTCACCATGAGATCGTAGTTTTTAAGTTGCACCGCCTCCCAAGCGTCCGCTCCATTTTCAACAGCGTCCACTTGATAGCCGGAACGAAGCAATGCCTCGGAATTGAGACGGCGGATGGCTGGATCATCATCAGCCACGAGAATGCGCTGGCGGAGATTTGTCTGGTGCTGGTTCGTCGCCTCATTCTGCAAATTCACATTTACATCCATGACGCGACAATAAACTCGATAGCTTTGCCAGTGCTATGGGGTGTTTACCTAACGAGAATTCACAGGCGACGACCCGAGGGAGCCTCAAATCAAAAAACGCAATAGAATCAAAAACCGCTAAACAATGGTCAACTGCACGCTGCTCTCGATGATGCCGGCGCTGATGGCGTAGCGCGTGAGGCCAGCGGTGTCATGGATGTCCAGTTTCTCCATGAGGTGTTCGCGGTGCTTTTCCACGGTCTTGATGCCGATGCCGAGTTCGGACGCGGTCTCCTTGTTGGCTTTGCCTTCGGCGACGAGTTGTAGCACCTCCATCTCGCGCGAAGTCAGTTCGGCGGTTTTCTTTTTTACCGCGCCCATGCGATTGACTGATTGCGGATTGATACGGTCTTGACGCCGGGAAATGGCGGGGGTGAAAAATGTTTTTCCGCTTTGCACTTCGCGGATCGCCCGGCACACGTCGTGGGCGGAAATTTGCTTGAGCAGAAATCCCCGCGCGCCGGAATCGGTGGCGTTTTTCACATACGCGTCATCGCTGTGCGCGGAGAGCATGATGACCTTGGTGCTGGGCACGGCTTTCATCACCTGGCGCGTGGCTTCAAGACCATTGAGCAACGGCATCGCGATGTCCATCAAGACCACGTCGGGATGAAATTTTTTTGCGAGTGCGACCGCCGCACGTCCGTCTTGCGCCTCGCCGACGATTTCAAAATCGTCTTCGAGTTCGAGCATGTTGCGGAAACCTTCGCGCACGATCATGTGGTCTTCGGCGAGCAGGACAGTGATTCGTTTCATGATTTTTCTAGCTTGGTTTCTTCACCGAATTTTTTTGCGGGGGGGGGGGGGGGCCTTTTTGGGAATGGAATTTCCCCTTTTTTTGGGTTTGCTTTTCGGGGGCGCGGTTTCGAAAAAAAAAGTCCCCCAACATTTTCCGACGGTTCCCCTCTCCCCGACAAACC
>Ga0182024_10004415_pt1 | contig 32407 bp, 28 predicted proteins | sample P32metaG_FD_120480 | JGI IMG/M metagenome (GOLD analysis project Ga0182024, IMG submission 120480) | Permafrost microbial communities from Stordalen Mire, Sweden - P3-2 metaG (Illumina Assembly) | ecosystem: Environmental > Terrestrial > Soil > Wetlands > Permafrost | place: Sweden: Stordalen...
AGATGTTTGGGAAACTGTAGATCGCCTGGAGCAGGCCGATATTTTCGTCTGTGAAGCCCAGTTGTTGCTTTAAGACGTCGGCGAGGGGGCTGAGCGCGTCATAGGCATAATAGCTGCCGAACATGGCCAGGCTCAGAAAGATCAGCACCATCCAGCGATAGAGGCGGGTGGGCTCAGGACGGAGGGTTTCGTGCATCAGTGCTCTTTTCCGAGCAGATTGAACTCCGGGAAATTCACGAGCAGAGAGAGATTAGCAGAGTGTGCCGACGGCTTCTAGCCGCTCAAACGCGTTTGATTGTCGAATTCTTGACCGCCGAATTTTGCCGGACAGGTTGGCCACGCCTGGCCGAGAACCACCACCTCTGGTGGAACTGGGCCAGCAGAGCGGCGAGTGACGAGTCGTCGAATCGGCTCTCTCTTTCTTAAACCGCTAAAAACAATGCAATTAAGAAATGCCGGCGCTCGCTCGGCATTGGCATTCGGGCTGCACGCTGCCGGAACAACGAGTTCGGCCCCGGACCAGGCTGTTTGTGCTCAAACAGCTGGACGGGGGACACCATCCTAAAGGAGTATCTTCCATGCGTTTCCGAACGTACGGTCTGTCCTTTGCCTGCCTGCTGGCTCTCGCTCTCTCGACCCTTGGCTGCAACAACACCCTAAACCCTTTGTGCGGTAGTGCCAGGCCGGCGCCGCTTATCGGCTCATTGTCGCCAAGCATACTGACTTTTGCGCAAGTGCAAGACGGCCCGATCCTCGTCGTGAATGGCAGCCACTTTGTTTCGGCTTCGGAAGTAGTGATTAACGGAACGCCGTTGGCGACGACCGTGCTCAGCGATCAGCAGTTGCAAGTGAAACTCTCAAGCGATGTGATATCGGGCTCCGGAACGGTGAAGGTGATGGTGCAGACACCGAGCGGGAATTCCGGAAACGTGGGCTGCACTAGCGGAGGCAACAGCAGCATTCTCGATTTAGTCGTCAACTAAGCTCGGTCTAGAAAAAGATCGATGATCGGGAAACATCTCGTAATAAATGGAGACTCAGGGGCTTGAAGCCCAGCATCTCTTGAGACTGCGAGGGGCACGGCCGGGGTGGTTGCGGAAGAACGCTTCCGCGAGGTTGATGTTATCCTCAGCGGCTAAAGCCGTCATTCATTTTGCACGACTTGCGGCGCGGCTAGAAGCCGCGCCCTTTCAAAACTGAGTCGCAGGCCGAGCTTTTCAGCAGTCTGTGAAGCCGTACCGTTGCCAAGACCATTTATGAGATTACTTCCAGCGACCGCCTAGCTTCCGATGTAGCGCGCATACAAAGTGCGCGCGACGGCCGTGTCGGTGGTGCCTTTGATGATGGCGCGGCCGTCAGGGAAGAGCGTCAACTCGTAAGGGTCGTGCCAGAACTTCAGGACGAAATCGTTGTGGCGGACTGTGCCGTGGGGCTGGAGGCGGCGGTCCATCTCGGCGAAATCGATGGGGCGCTGGCGCTCATGGATTTGCACGGAATTTCTGCCGCACAGCGTAATGTGCGGGCGGCCTTCGCCCGCGAGATGCACAAGATCGCGCTCGCCGCAGGCGCGGCAACCGCGGCGTGGCGTGGCGGCGGAGATTTCGGCATGCTGGTTGGTCCAGACGTCGAACGAAAACAGTGTGCGCCGCAGGTGGGGAGCGCTCGGGCCAGCGATCAGGAATTTGAGCGCCTCGGTGGCGGCGATCGAGGCTACGAGATTTACTGCCGAGTTGAGGATGCCGGAGGTCTCGCAAGTCTCGACCATGCCTCGTGGCGAGTCCGGGAAAAGGCAGGCTAGACAGGCGGTTTGACCGGGCAGGATGTTCAAGGTGACGGCATAGCTTCCAACCGCGGCGGAATAGATCCAGGGAAGGGAGCGATCCACGGCGTAGTCATTGATCAAGTAACGGGTTTCGAAGTTGTCGGTGCCGTCGAGGATCAGCGACATTCCTGCGAGCAAGAGTTCAATATTTGCGGGGACTAGATCTTCAACCTTTGGCTCAATGCCGATCTCAGAGTTGAAGGCGGCGATCTTACGGGCGGCGGCAATGGCTTTGGGAAGAGACTGCTCCGCGTCCCTTTCATCGAAGAGCGATTGGCGCTGCAGATTGCTGGGCTCGACGTAATCACGATCGATGATGCGCAGAGTTCCTACGCCAGCCCGGGCCAGCAGTCCGGCGAGGGCGGAGCCGGTGGCGCCGCATCCGACGATCGCGACTCGGGCGGCTGCCAGCTTTTGCTGGCCTTCTGCGCCGATGCCAGGGAACAGGATTTGCCGAGAGTAGCGTTCGTCCACGGCGGAATTACGCTGCGAAATTTGCGATTGCTGTGCCAAAGAGGTCACCAGTATCAGGCTCTAAAACCTTTATTATAAGGGGCTGGCTTGCGGTGGATGATTGCCAATGCCGGGCTCTTCTTGGAAGCCCGGGCCAGAACCGTTCGAACAACGGCCGCCGGGCGCATTCCATCGAATTGAAATAGCGCCTGGGCCTGAGGACACTGTTTGCTGAAACGGTACTCGACACTTCGGACTGCGATGGTCCTGCTGTGCTCTGCGGTCGTCGCGTCGGAGAATGCGTCGGGGACTGCGGCGCAGGCGGGAGGTTCCTCGGTGTCTCAAGGGAACAAGTCGGAAAGTTCTTCTCAGCCGAGTGAAACCCGATCGAGTGTGACCCAATCGAACGCTACGCAATCCAGTGCATCTCCCTCGAGTCCGTCCGAGCCGAAGTCTGAGCCCACAGGGCAGCAAGAGACACAACTGCCTTCCCAAAGTGAGGTTGCCGGGTATGAAGGGAAGCTTGTCCAATCCATCGAGATTCCCGGCACGACGGAAAGCGATCGTGAGCACATGCTGCAGTTGGTGCCGCAGAAAGTAGGAGAACCGTTGGATCGCGGGCGGGTCCGCGACAGCATTCGCGCGCTGTATGCGACCGGGCGCTTTGCCGACATCCAAGCGGAAGTCGCGCCCTCGGGCGATGGAGTTGCGCTCGTTTTCACGACCTTAGCTAACTTTTTTGTGGGCGCGGTCGAAGTGGAGGGCGCTCCGACCCATCCCAATTCGAATCAGATCGTCAACGCGTCGAAGCTGCAGTTGGGAGAACTGTATACGCAGGAGAAGTTGCAGCGCGCGCTGGAGAACGTTCGGCAACTCATGCAGGAGAACGGTTACTACCGGGCGCGGGTGACCGCCGAGAGCGTGTCGAACCCGGCCAACCAGCAGGTAAACATTCTCTTCCACATCAGCCGAGGGGAGCAGGCGCGCGTAGGAGAAGTGAAAGTCACAGGCACATCGGTCATGTCTTCTTTAGAAGTGCAGGATATCGCGCACCTGAATCGCGGTGACCGGGTTACCGCCGAGCGGGTGAGGAGTTCACTGCAACGGCTGCGCAAGAAATTTCAGAAGCAAAATCGCGCATTGGCGCAGGCCTCCATTGCGGAGCAGCTATCCCACCCAGAAACGAATCGGGTCGATTTCACGTTCCAGCTCGATCCGGGTCCGGTGGTGGTGATTTACGCCCGCGGTTACCATATCAGCCGCGGCGTCTTGAAGAGGGAGATTCCGGTCTACGAAGAGAACGCGGTGGACGACGATCTGCTGAATGAGGGAAAGCGGAACCTGACCGACTATCTGCAGACGCGCGGCCACTTCGATGCCAAGGTCGACATCCTGAAAGAAAGTGACGCCAAGACCATGCGGGTGATCTACCAGATCGATCCCGGGGCCGTGCACAAGCTGGTCCTGGTGGAGATCACCGGCAACAAGGATTTTCTGGACACGGCGAAGCTGCGATCCTACCTGCAGATTCAGCAGGCTAGCCGCTTTGTGAGCCACGGACGCTATAGCCAAGCCCTGCTAAAGAGTGATGTCGCGACTTTGGAAGGGTTGTACCGGTCCAGCGGATTCCGCCAGGTTCAGATTCAAACCAAAGTTGACGACGACTACCGCGGGGCGGAAAACCAGCTGGCGGTCCACATTCATATTGAAGAAGGAGTCCGGACGCGGGTAGGGGAGTTGCACGTTCTGGGTACCCAAAAGGTCGCGGCCAGCAAATTCCCGGAACTGACCACGCAACCGGGCCAGGCTTATTCCGAACAGGATCTGGCGAACGATCGGGAGAGAATCCTTAATTTTTATTTCGACCACGGGTTTCCCAATGCGACGCTTGAGATCACCACGAAGGCTACGGAACATGAGCCCAATCGCGAAGACGTGACGTTCACGATTCAGGAGGGAGAGCGCTTCACGGTGAATCGCGTGATGGTTGCGGGAACCGAACATACGCGCGATTACGTGGTGCAACGAGAGTTGCAGGTTCACGAGGGAGAAGCGCTGAGCCAGCAGGATCTCCTTAATACTCAGACCCGGCTGTATGACCTGAGCATCTTCAGCCAGGTGGACACGGCGGTGCAGAACCCGGAGGGAACCGATCCGCAGAAAAATGTCCTGGTACAGGTGCAGGAGGCGAAGCGCTACACCTTCACTTATGGAATTGGATTGGAGTTCGAGACGGGTCTGCCAGCGGGGACGACCGCACCGCAAGGGACCACAGGAGTGAGCCCCAGAGTTGAGTTCGATGTGACGAGGCTGAACGTTGGCGGGCGCAACCAGACCCTGACGTTCCAGTCCCATGTGGGACGATTGCAGCAGCGCGGGCTGGTAAGTTACGTCATCCCGAAGCTGTTCGACAACGACAAGTTCAAGCTGATCTACACCGCTTTTTACGACAACAGTCTGGATGTGGCTACGTTCACTTCGCAGCGGCTGGAGGGGAAAATTGACCTGCGGCAACAGTTTGGAAACTCCGGGAATGAGCCGGGAATTCGGGCGGGCCCGAATGCGATAACTTACCGGTACGATTTTCGCCTGGTGAAAGCTGGCCATTTCGCGAATAATTTTAGTGAAATTGCGCTGTTGTCTCTTCCCGCGCGAGTGGGCGGCCCAGGCTTCACTTTTATTCACGACAAGCGGGACAACCCATTGGAAAGCACCAAGGGAGACTACTCTACTCTGGATGGCTTTGCCTCTTCCACGCACTTCGGGTCGGAAAGCGATTTCGGTCGCGCTCTGGGACAGAATTCAACCTATTATGCGTTTGGAGGAAAGGGTCGGGCCGGACGGCAATTCGTGTTTGCCCGTTCCACGAGCCTTGGCCTGCAACAGCCCTTTGGAGGCACCAAGGTTGTTCCTCCGGGAGCCTGCCCCACTGATCCCAATACTCACGAGTCGACCTGCCAGGGGATTTCACTGATACCGCTGCCTGAACAATTCTTCGCCGGTGGCGGCAACTCTCATCGCGGATTCGGGTTAAATCAGGCAGGTCCTCGAGATCCGGGCTCAGGTTTTCCTGTCGGCGGTACGGCGCTGTTCGTTAACAACCTGGAACTACGCTTTCCCCAGACCACCCTGCCCTATCTGGGGGAAGGATTCGGCTTTGCCATTTTTCACGATATGGGGAACGTGTTCACGGCGGGGCATGACATGTTGAAGGGGCTGATGCGCTGGCACCAGCCTAATCCCAGTCAATGCCTGTCCGGTGGTACAACGAACTCACAGTGCTATACCCAATTCAATAACTCCGGTTATGATTACACTTCGCATGCGGTCGGAGTGGGGGTACGGTACAAGACTCCAATTGGACCCTTGCGTTTTGACTTTGGCTACAATCTGAATCCGACCAGCTACTTCCAGACGGTTACGGTTACAGATCCAATCACCAAGCAAACGACAAGTGTACTGGAGACCCAGCGGTTGCGGCATTTCAACGTATTTTTCAGCATAGGCCAGCCATTTTGATGGATAGAGTTTGTACAAAGAAAATGGTCGCAGCGGTGGCGCTCGCCTTATTGGTGAGCGCTCTGTTGCTGCCTGCGGCCTGGGCCGGCCAGGTGATCGACCGCATCGTAGCCACGGTGAACGGGCACATTATTCTGCAGAGCGACTGGGACGAAGCGCTACGCTACGAGGCCCTGCTCAACGGCCGCGCGCTCAACCAATTCAGTGACGAGGATCGCCGGGCTGTCCTCGACCGGCTGATCGATCAAGAACTGCTGGGGGAGCAGATGAAGTCTGCGTCTTTCGAGCATGCCTCGGAGGCTGAGGCGGCCGCTCGTGTGGCGGAGGCGCGGAAGCAGTATCGGGAGGCGGCGACTGATGAGGGCTGGCATTTGGTGCTGAGCAGGTTCGGGTTGTCGGAAAAAGATCTGGTGGCGCACGTGCAGCAGCAAATCGATCTCATGCGTCTGGTGGATGCTCACCTTCGTCCAGCGGTGCAGATTGATTCCAAAACCATCGAAGCCTATTACCGGGAGAAATTTGTCCCACAGTTGAAACAATCCATCGTCGCCGAGGTGCCCTCGGCCGACGTCGCCGCCAAGATACGCGAGTTGCTTACTCAAGAGAAGGTCAATGAGATGATGATTTCCTGGCTGCAGTCCCTACGCTCGGAGAGCAAAGTGAGCGTGCCCGGCATGGCCGGCGCCGGGGACGGGGTACAGACGCGGTGACGGATCCCGCCGCCAGTCCGCGACGCTGGTGGAAATATCTGCTCCTTACCACTGGTGTCATCGTCGTTGCCGTGCTGGCCGCACTCTGGTACACCACCACCAATTCTTTTCAAGCCTATGTGCGCAGGCGCGTGGTCGCCGAGATGGAGAGGATTACGGGAGGCCGCGCGGAAATTGGCAGCTTCCACGTTGTCCCTTTCCACCTGCAGGTAGAAGTGCGAAACATTACCGTGCATGGGAGGGAATCTCCAAGCGACGTTCCGCTCGCGCACGCCGACAGCCTGGTCGCGCATTTGAAAGTTATCTCGTTTTTGCGCACCGAGTTCGGCTTCCACTCGGTGACTCTCGAACATCCGGTTATTCACATTGCCATTGGGCCTGATGGCGGCACGAATGTTCCGACTCCCAAGGGGATGGGAACGCCTTCTTCGCAGAACACTCCGATTGAGCAGCTGTTTGCGCTGTCCATTGATCACCTATTGATGCGGAACGGCGAACTGCTGTGGGCGGACCGGAAAATTCCGCTGAACTTTGCCGTTCATGGCACCGACTTGAAGATGGATTACTCGTTTCTGCGCGGCCGTTATGAAGGCCATCTCACGGTGGGCAAAGTGGATAGTGCGGTCGAGGAGTTCCGTCCATTCGCCTGGATGACTACAGTCGAGTTCAGCCTGGGGACGACCTTCGCTGAAGTGAAATCGTTGCGGTGGAACTCCGGCCGGTCGTCTCTGCAGGCGAACGGTCGCATCAGCGATTTCCGCGATCTCCACCTGGACGGAAGCTATGACGCTCACCTCGATCTTGCAGAGGCTGCGGCGATTGCTCGGCGGCACGACCTGCGCGAAGGTAGCGCCGAGTTCAAAGGCAGCGGCCAATGGTCGCTCAAGGAGTTCAGTAGTTCGGGAAGTTTGGCGTTGCGCGAGATAGGCTGGCAGAACGATCGGATTACGCTCAAGAGGGCGAGTGCGACTTCGGAATACTCGGTGACGGATGAGCAGATCAAGCTGTGGAAGCTGCAGGGAAAGTTGTTTAGCGGGAGTTTCACGGGCGATGCCCAGGTGGACAACTGGCTGCACAGCATTCCGCTGCCGCCGGGAAGAGCGAAGAAGGGCAGGGAAGATCTTGCGGTAATTAGCGCAGTTCGGCCTCTCGCCAAGAAGGGCGAGCGAGCGAAGGTGCCGGGAGTGCAAAGTGGGGCGGTACATCTTCGTCTGCGAGATATTTCCACCGGCGAGATGGCGGCGGCCTTGGATGTGCCCGCGCATCCTCTGCGCCGGTTTCGCCCGGCAGGATTGGCCACTGGCGCCGTAGACGCGTTTTGGAGAGGATCGGCCAAGGACGCTGATGTGGGATTTGCTGTGGACGTGAATCCGCCGCCGCAGCCCGCCGCGGGCGAATTGCCGCTGACGGCCCATATTCAAGGTAAGTATCGCGGCAGCAGCGACTCGCTGGAACTAGGTCGGTTCAACTTGTCGACGCCCGCGTCGCGAGTGCAGGCTTCAGGGATTTTGGCGGCGACATCGACGCTGCACATTTCCGTTTCGACTTCCAACGTGGGAGAGTGGCGGCCGCTGGTGACGGCGCTGGGCGGGCCCGCCAACTTGCCGTTTCGGGTGGCGGGCAATGCGGCGTTTAACGGCGTGGCCGAAGGCACGTTTTCGGAACCGACGGTGGCGGGAACGCTGGTTGCGGAAGACTTCGAATTCACGATGCCGGCGACGGCGCGCAGATCGGTGCAACCGGTGCATTGGGATTCCCTTGCCGCCAGTATTCAATTTTCCTCGCATGAGCTTGCGCTTCGGGGGGGCAGCCTGCGGCGGGGCGACACGAGCGCCGACTTCGAGGTCAGCGCCGTCCTGGAAAATGGGCAATTCAGCGAAAACAGTCCCTACACGGCACGCGTGAACCTGCACAATGTGGACGTGGCGTCGACAGCGGCGTTGGCCGGGTTCAACTATCCGGTCTCCGGGACGGCGGACGTGTCGGTGCAGATTGCGGGCACGCGGGCGCATCCCCGGGCGCAGGGTCACATTCACGCGGCGAATGCCTCGGCGTATGGGGAAGCGATCGAGAAGTTCGATGCGGACCTTCGCATTGCGAGGAGTGAAACTGCGCTCAACAATATTCACCTCACCCATGAGGATGCCTCGGTTTCCGGCAGTGCCGCCTATACACCGGCGACGCGCGGCTTCCGGCTCGATCTGATCGGAAAAAATTTCGACGTATCGCGCATTCGCCAGATTCACCTGGACCGCTTGCCGATGGAGGGCCGCGCCGACTTTACGCTGCAGGGGTCGGGCACGCTGGGTGCACCGGTGATCGACGCATCCGTTCACATAAATAATCTCACGCTCGATCACGAACTTACCGGTGGACTCGATCTTGAGGCCATGACGAAGAATGGCCAACTGAGTGTGAGCGGGCACTCCGAATTTCCCCAGGGCACGCTTTCGATTGGGGGCAGCGTGGGGATGCGCAGCGGGTATCCTGCGAACATCACTGCGCAATTGGATCATGTCGATCTTGACGCCTTGTGGCGCGCCTATTTGGGCAAACAACTTACGGGACACTCCGCGTTTGCCGGTACGGTGACGATGAAGGGGCCTCTGCTCCATCCGCGGCAATGGACCCTGGACGGAAGCGCGAGCGACGTTGCGGTCGACGTGGAATATGCCAAGCTGCACAATCAGGGTCCGATGAGGTTTACGTATGCGGACCAGACAATTCATATTGAACCGGGGCATCTGGTGGGCGAGGGGACGGACGTCGTCGGACATGGTTCTATCCACTTCGTGGGGGCGCAGGAACTCGATCTGTCCGCCGACGGGCAAGCTGACCTCAAGCTGCTGGGCAGCATGGCTCCAGATCTCACCGCTTCGGGGCTGACGATGATCCATATGACGTTGGGAGGTACGCTGAGGGAGCCGCTTCCACAAGGCAGCATCGAGGTTAAGAACGGCACCGTCAACTATGCCGGGTTGCCGAGCGGGCTGAGCGAGATGAACGGCTCACTGTCTTTCACGCGGGATCGCATCCACATTGATCAGCTCACGGCGCGCACGGGCAGCGGAACGCTGGACTTGAAAGGCGACGTTACCAACTACAGCCGGCAACTCAATTTCAACCTCACGGCCGTGGGCAAAGATGTGCGGCTGCGCTATCCGCCAGGCGTCAGTTCGACGGCGACCGCTGAATTGCATTGGGTGGGAAGCCGTTCCGCCTCGATGGTTTCCGGGGATGTGCTGGTCACGAAGCTGGCGGTGACGCCGGGTTTTGATTTTGGGTCGTACCTGGAGCGCAGTCGGCAGTCGGCGGCGATCACGCCGGCGAATTCGCCGCTGTACAACGTGAAGCTGGATGTGGCCGTGCGGACTGCGCCCGAACTTCAGATGAAGACTGCGGTAGCGCGGTTGTCAGGCGACGCCGATCTGCGTCTGCGGGGGTCGGCGGCGCGTCCCAGCGTTCTCGGCCGGGCTGACATTCTAGAGGGGGACGCAACGTTCAACGGCATCAAGTTTCGGCTGGAGCGCGGCGATATTACGTTTGCGAATCCGGTGGCGATTGAACCCCAGGTTAACTTGCAGGCTACAACTCACGTACGCAATTACGATCTTGACGTTACCGTGACGGGGACGCCCGAGAGGTTGGCGGTCAACTATCGTTCGGAGCCGCCTTTGCCGAAGTCGGACATTATTGCGCTGCTGGCGCTGGGCCGCACCAGCGAGGAGTCGGAGCAGTTGCAGCAGCAATCGGGCCAGGGGGTGTTCACTGACGAGGCCACCAACCTGATCATCAGTCAGGCGATCAACTCGACGGTCAGCAGCCGCATGCAAAAGCTGTTCGGAGTCAGCCGAATCAAGATCGATCCGCAGGGCCTTACTACGGAAACCAACCCGACGGCGCGGGGACCACAGGTCACCATTGAGCAGCAATTCGCCAATAACGTTTCTCTTACGTACAGCACTAACGTGTCGCAGAGTTCGCAGCAGATCATTCAGGGCGAATACTACGTCAATCGTAATATTTCGGTGGTGGGCACGCGCGATCAGAACGGTGTGGTCAGCTTCGATGTTCGCGTTCGGCAGCGCAAGAAATAGAATTGTTATGACGGGATGCAGATCCCCGAAGCTGCGCATGAATTCCTCTGGCGAAAGCGCCGCATTCTTGAATTTGCGGCTGCGCATGGTCGATTCCCAACTGCGGGCGCGCGGGGTTTGTGACCCACGTGTGCTCGACGCCATGTTGCGAGTGCCGCGTCACGCGTTCGCGCCTGGACGTTTGCGAGATCAAGCCTACGAAGATCATCCGTTGCCCATTGGCGAAGGACAAACGATCTCTCAACCTTACATTGTTGCGCGCATGTTGGAAGCTTTGGAGCTTTCGCCCACCGACCGAGTACTCGAGGTTGGTACTGGATCGGGCTATTTGACGGCATTGCTCGCCGAACTGGCGGCGCAGGTTTTTTCGGTGGAGCGCCATGCCGCGCTGGCGGATGCGGCCAGAGAGTTGCTCGCTCGCATGGGCTACGCCAACGTGAGAGTGATTGTGGGCGATGGAAGTCGGGGTTTTGCGGAGGGTGCGCCCTACGACGCGATCATTGTTTCTGCGGCGGCTGCCGAGGTGCCGCGCGCGCTGGTCGAACAACTGGCCGAAGGCGGACGGATGATGATTCCGGTCGGTCCGGTTGATTCTCAGCAGTTACAGTTGATCCGCGTGGAAAAGGGGCAGCCGCGGGTTAGCTTGCGTGAACTGTGCCGGTTTGTGCCATTGGTTTGCGGGCCGGGGTCTTAGGTTTTGGGTCTTATTATAGGTGTTAGGCATCGGACTTTAGAGTGTGCGTGAGAAACCTGTTCCGTCCCTGCGGGACTCGTTCAATACTTCCGCTTCGACCCCGGCACTTCCGTTCCGGGCTTTCGCATGCCGCCGCTTCGCGGCTGGAGGTTGGCAGTTTTCGTTGCATCGCTCTCACAGGGATTCAGTTTTCCCGCACGCACGTAGGACTCAGTGGAACTCTGGAGGTCTTGCTCGCTAACCTGATACCTCAGACCCAACGCCCAAGACCCAAGACCCAACGCCTACCGGACTGCCGCCGAGACGGCGGCGCTACTCTTGACCCTGCATTACAATTTACTTGTGCCCGTGTTGCACAACTTGCGCGTTACGTTGGAGATGATCAAGTGGGAGCACTCCATCTTCGCGCTGCCGTTTGCGCTCTGCGGAGCTATGCTTGCGGCCGGAGGATTTCCTTCGGTGCATCAGTTGGTATGGATTGTGGTTGCCATGGTCGCGGCACGGTCCGCTGCTATGGCGTTCAACCGATGGGCCGATGCTGCCATCGACGCGGCCAACCCGCGCACTAGCGCCCGCGCATTGCCCGCGGGACACCTCACGCCCGCGTTTGTGGCTACGTTTGTTGTTGTTTCCAGCGGCATTTTCATTCTCGCCGCGAGCCAACTCAATCGGCTTGCTTTGGAGCTTTCTCCAGTCGCACTTGCCGTGCTGCTGCTTTACTCTTACACGAAGCGGGTGACGCGCTGGTCGCATCTGGCGCTGGGATTCGCGCTGGGTATTGCGCCTTCGGCGGCATGGATCGCGGTGCGGGGCTCGCTGGATCCACGGATCCTGCTGCTCACAGCTGCCGTGACTTTCTGGGTGGGCGGCTTCGACGTTCTTTACGCCTGCCAGGATTTCGATTTCGACCGTCAAAGCGGGCTGCATTCCATTCCGCGATACGTTGGGATTCGCGCGGCGTTGTGGATCGCGCGCGGTTTCCACCTGGTGATGGTGGGCCTGCTGGTAGCTCTGCTAGTCGTATTCGGGATGGGGAAGTTGGCGGCTTGCGGTGTTCTGGCGGTGATCTTGCTGCTGCTCTATGAACATTCTCTGGTGCGGGCTGACGATCTGTCGAAATTGAACGCTGCGTTCTTTACTATGAATGGCGTCATTTCGGTGCTGTTCTTTGTATTCGTCGCGGGGGATTTACTGCTGCGGAAATAACTGGGCGGGGCGCCGCTCTACGATCTCGGCGGCTCGAGAACTAACATACTTCACCACAGAGGCACAGAGCCACAGAGCCACAGAGAAAATCAATTTCTTGATTGTTCTTCTCTGTGGCTCTGTGACTCTGTGGTGAAAAAACAACGGTTATTGGTTGACCCGTAGCAGCATGAACGTGCCGCTTTCGACCTTGACGTTGTTTTTCTCCGAACTCAACACCGAGCCTTGTGCCGTACTCTGTGCGGGTTCAAGCTTCAGATTCGGGATTCCCACAACGCCCTGCGTGCTGCCGTTGATACTAGGACGCGCGCTGCCTTCTGGCGAAGCGTTCGTACCTTCAGTCCCGGCAACGTTCGGGGAAGGATTCGATGGCGGAGTTTGCCCCGCATTGCCGGTGCCGCTGCGTCCAGCGCCCATCGACGATGCGGCAGTACTGCCACCGGTAGCGGACGCGCCCTGATCAGAGGCGCCGGCCTTGTTCGAATTGTTGGTTGGAGGAGCAATGACGGCTTGGATTGACATCGGCAGAGACATTTCTCCGTCCTTCAATTCCGCGCGGTCAAAAGCGATTCCGAGCTGAGACTCTTTCTGTTCTTTATTACGGGCCTGCGCCTCGGTCACGTGTCCCATGACCTTCGTGTCCTTGGGCACAATCACTTCTCCGCTATTTGTTTTCAGATCCACGGTGACCCTGGCCACCACTTCGTCCCCTGGCTTGGCCTTCTTGGCGTCAATGGTTCTTGTCAACTCGACCGGGATGACGCTTCCTGGGGCAACTCTAGGAGTACCTGCGGCTTGTGCCTGATTCGCGCTCGTTGGAGCGGACTTCGGCGTCTGAGTCGCCTGCGGTTGCTGCGCTTGAGGCGGGGCCGGTTGCGCCTCAGGCTGGGTCGGAGGAGTGCTCGGGTTCTGAGCGGACGGCGACGCGCTTTGGGCGAACGAAGCGGCGCAGAGCAATGCTCCAGCTAGTAAGGCAGTGGAAAGAATGTTCTTCATCGGGAATCTCCTTCGTTTGCAGTTCCGAGAAGGCGCGCAAGAAAATTGATGTCATTGTGTAGATGCAGTTTCCGGAGAAGGGGTAGACGGGAATCTTCGCGGTGCGACGATTACGGGCGACTTTCCTGCTCGAACGGATGTTCGTATCTGCGGAATCAGCTCTTGTTGTGGCGAATCGTGGTCTTTGGCATCGTCCTGCGATATCATCAAAAGGATGTCTGCCACACATTTATCCCATGCCTTCCAGACTGACGATCTTCGTCTAGCGCCGATTTATAAGAAAGTCCTTGCCTGCGAGAGGCTGGACGCCGACGATGCCCTCGCTCTGTACCGCACCGGCGACATTCTTGCCGTGGGCTGGATGGCCAACTCCGTGCGCGAGCGCATGCACGGCGACAAGACGTACTTCAACGTCAACCGGCATATCAATCCGACGAATGTGTGCGTGGCGGCGTGCCGGCTGTGCGCGTTCGGTCGAAAGAAGGACGCGCCCGGCGCTTACACCATGGCGCTTGAAGAGGCTTTCGAAACTGCGGCCTCCGGATATTCCGAGGCGGTCACGGAATTCCACATCGTGGGCGGATTGCATCCCGAACTGCCGTTTCAATATTTCCTGGATTTGTGTTCTGGTCTGAAGCAACGCTTTCCGCAAGTACATCTCAAGGCCTTCACCATGGTCGAGGTCGCTTATCTGTCGAAGCGGGCCAAGCTCTCGATCCGCGAGACGCTGGAACAATTGAAGGCTTCCGGCGTGGACTCGCTGCCCGGGGGCGGAGCTGAGATTTTTGCCGACCGCGTGCGACATATTATTTGCGATCACAAGATTGATGGCAGCCAGTGGCTGGAAACCGCTAAGCTGGCGCATCAGATCGGACTCAAGTCGAATGCGACCATGCTTTATGGACACGTCGAAAACGATGAAGACCGCGTCGACCATCTGTGGAAGCTGCGCGCGCTGCAGGACGAGACTGGCGGCTTCCAGACGTTTATTCCACTGGCCTTCCATCCCGACAACACGCCGCTGCAGCACCTGCCGAAAACCACCGGAATGCTGGACATCAAGCAGATCGCCGTGAGCCGGCTCGTGCTCGACAACTTCCCGCACATCAAATCGTACTGGCAGATGATGACCGCGAAGATCGCGCAAATTTCGCTGCGCTTCGGCGCCGACGATATGGACGGAACCGTGATCGAAGAGAAGATTTACCACGACGCCGGTGCTACCACTCCACAGGGAATGCGCCGCGAAGAGTTGGAGCGGCTAATCCGCGCCGCCGGGCGCGAGCCGATTGAGCGCGACACGCTTTACAGGCCGGTCACAAGGACCGAGACGTCGGTGACGGTCGCAGTGTGAACCGTTAGGCCTCAACCAGAGGCGTGAACTCGGCGGGCTTTTTTCCCTCGTGCTCCTGGCCGATTCCCCGATGCATTTCTTTCTTCGGAACTGGTCATGGCGTGTCGCAACAGCCAGTTGGACCTGGTCTGGTATCCCTTGCCATATCCCTTTAGCCATTCAAGAACGTCGGCATCCAAGCGCATCGTTACGGCCTGCTTTGGCGGGCGATAGAACTTGCCCACCTCGGCCCGGCTCCAATCCAGAACAAGGGCAATATCCGAAAAATCAATATCTTCGTCTTTGTCTTTCATGGCCGCGATGGCGGCGATATCTTTTTTTGCTCTTTGGTGAGCTTCCTCATAAGCTCTCCTTTCGTGCGACTCCGCGGTCCGGGCAGAGATGTCCGGGTCACGTCCTCACCTTCCACTGCCATCCATGTATGAACGACCACAAGGATCGCTCCTGGATCAATCGCTCCTAGAGTGATGCAGCGTTCTTCCTCCTCTGATGATTCATCACGTTGCGTTACGGCGTAGGGATCATCGAAGGCCAAGGCAGCGGTCTCGAAGCGAATTCCATGCTTGCGTAGATTCTGGTGGTTCTTTTGGTCGTTCCATTCGCAATGCATGGGCGTTTCCGGCGCCGCACTATTTCCAGCATGGTGATTCTGCCTGACGTCAATCCATCTGTACGTACATCAGTGCTTTTTTCGGGGTGGCTCCGAAGAAGGTTTTACCGAGGCGATTGTTCGGTCGTCAACTTGTGCAGTTCGTCCGGCGACGCGCTCAGCAGATTGCGGAGCACGGCAACTTCGGCGATGATTCCGGCGTGCAGCGCGGGGTCAACATCGGGGGCGAACAGAGGGGAATGATTCGAAGGAAGCATGGTTCCCGCGGCCTTGGCTTGCGCGAACTTTTCAGGGTCGGCTCCGCCGAGGCTGAAATAGAAACCGGGAACACCCTGCTCGATGAAGTAGGAGAAGTCTTCTGAGGGCGTGATCGGCTCGCCGGTCACAACTTTGTCTTTTCCCAGCGCAGCTTCCAGAGGCGCTCTGAGGCGCTCCGCCAGCGCTGGATTGTTGTAGACCAAGTCCGTACCTTCGTAGCGTTCCACCAGCGGTTCCTTCTGGGCCCCGGCTGCGGCGGCTTCGGCCCGGGCGATGCGGTTGATGGCGGCAAGAATCTGCTTTCGCACCTCCGGCTTGAAGGTCCGCACCGTCAGCCCCATTTCCGCATGGTCCGGGATAATGTTGTTCTTCGTTCCGGCTTGGACGTAGCCGATCGTTACCACGGCCATTTCGCCGGGTTTGACTTCGCGGGAGACGATGGTCTGCAGCGCGAGAATTGTACGCGCCGCGATCACGATGGGATCGATCGCTGTGTGCGGAGCTGAGCCATGTCCGCCTTTGCCGTAAATCGTGATGCGTATGGAATCGGAATTGGTGTTGTAGACGCCGGGAGTGATCGACGCCATCCCTGCGGGCAGTTCGTTGCCGACATGCAAAGCCACGGCCACGTCCGGCTTGGGGAAGCGCAGGAACAGGCCGTCGCGGATCATTCCATCGGCGCCACCGATGGTTTCTTCGGCGGGCTGGCCAATGAGGATGAGCGTTCCGTGCCAGGTATTCTTGCTGTGCGCCATGATCTCGGCGGTGCCGAGAATCGCAGCTATGTGCAGGTCGTGTCCGCAGGCATGCATCACCGGAACGTCGCGTCCGGCGTCGTCCTTTGCGCGAACCTTGCTGGCATAGGGAAGACCGGTTTTTTCTTCCACGGGAAGCGCATCCAGTTCCGTGCGCAGCATGATAGTGGGGCCGGGTCCGTTCTTGAGGATGGCGACTACTCCGGTACCGCCTACGTGCTCGGTTAGGTCATACCCTGCGCTGCGCAGGCGCGCTGCAAGCTTCGCCGCGGTTTGGGTTTCATGCGCCGAAAGTTCGGGGTTCTGGTGCAGATCAAGGTAGAGCGCGTGCGCGTCGGGATAGACGCTTTCAACTTCTTTCGACGAGGGAGCCTGCGCGCAGGCTAGGGCAGTGAGCAGTCCCAACAGCGGGAGTTTGTGCCAGGTCATGGTCCCCGGATCATACCTGCCCGTTCTGAAGTCTGCAAACCATCCGCGACAAAATTATTTTGCTGCAACGATTTCCAGAATGAGACCATCTTAATTCGTCAGCAGGTTTATTCTCGATTATCCTTCTTTCCACCGGGTGTACAATCGGCTTAAGAAAGCACTTGGTTGCGCACTTCGTCAGCAAAGCCGAGCCGCTATGAACGTTCACATCAGTTACCGTCTTCACAAAATTCCTGCCGTAGAAAAAGACATTCAACATCAGATCGAAAAACTGCAAAAACGTTTGCAGGTTTTCCGTCCCGAACTCATTCACTTGAAGGGCGTGGTGGAGGAGATCTCGCCGCGCGAGGGGACCAGTGTTTCGCTGAACTTGCGATTGCCGTCGGGTCAAATGGCGGTGCAGGCCTCGGCTCCTACGGCTGCGGCTGCGGTGAAGAGTGCGTTTGAGGATCTGCTGCAGCAGGTCAACAAGCATAAAGAAATCCTGCGCGCGTCGCATAAGTGGCAGCGCGGAAGGCGGGGAGACAGCGCCCGGCCTGGTGCCGCGGTGCGGGAGGTTCCATTCGAAGAGACGTTGGCGGCCGTTTTTGCGCCGACGATTTCCGGGGACGACATTCGTTCTTATGTGAACGTCAATCTGGGGCGGCTCGAGCGGTTTGTGGAGCGCGAAATCTACTTCCGCGAGGCGCAAGATTCGATTGCTGCGGACAGCATTTCGAAGGAAGAAGTAATCGATGAAACCATTGCGGCCGCCCTGGGTGACGGCCAGGAGAAGCCGGAACGCCTGGCGCTTGAACCCTGGCTGTATCGGCTGGCCCTGCAAGCTTTGAACGACCTCTCGCGCACCGACGAGAGCCATAGAAACGCCAGACCTTTGGAAGATTCCGCGCGTCGGCCCAATGTGAAGGCCAGCGACGAACCACAGCTGCAATTTCATCAGCCCGATGAATCCATGACGGGGGCGACGGTGATTCCCGATGCGCGCGTCGCCACGCCGGAGCAGATCCTGGCCTCAGACGAACTATTGCGGCTGATTGCGTCGGCGCTGCGCGATCTGGGGTCGGGGCCGCGCGAAGCCTTTATTCTGCACGCGATCGAAGGCTTTAGCGTGGATGAGATTGTGGCGATTACCGGCCTTCCAGCTGAGAGGATACTCGCCTTCGTTTCTGCCGCACGCGACCACTTACGCAAAGCGCCAGGACTGGCCAAGCAGTTTTCAGGCCGGTTCGCTCCGCCCGGAGCGGCTTAGTCCAATCTCAATTTCTGGGAGATCATTCATGAGTATTACCCGCGAACAACTCCGAGAGTTAGCTGAATTTCAGGATCAAAAATCGTGCGCTCTCAGTTTTTATTTCCAGCCATCCACACCGCGCAACAAGGCGCACAAGGAGGACATAATTCTCATCAAGGACCTGGCGCGCGAAGCATTGCGCAGCCTGGAAAGCCAAGGCAGGAAGGAGTGCGCCCGCGCTGATATGGATCGTATCTTGCGCCTGTCGGGCGAATTGCTTCGCAACGGAACGCACGGCAAGGCCGTGTTCGCCTGCGCCGCGCAAAACATCTGGCGCGAGTATGACTTGCCTGCCAGCCTTCCGGGTTCGCAGCTTTTTGTGGACCGCCATTTCCATCTCAAGCCGCTGGCACACCTGCTGGGAGCTCTCCCGCTGCTGGGCGTGGTTCTGATCGACCGTCATCGGACTCGCATCTTCGATCTTCGGCTCGGCGAGCTGACTGAGCGCGAAGACTTGTTCCATCCAGTGCCTCGCAGAGGCCGCAGCGACGGGTTTGCCGGCTATGACGGAGGCCACGCACAGCGCCGGGTGGAAGACGAGACTCGCCAACACTTCAAGAATGTGGCTGAGTCGCTAAAGGCGCTGCTGGAAAAAGGTGTGTTCGAGAAATGGATTCTCGCCTGCCAGGACGTTCACCTCTCGCTGCTGGAGCCGCAACTACACTCCTATGTGAGTCAGGCACTCATTGGCCGCTTTCATGCGGATGTGGGCCACACTACTCGCGATGAGATCCGCAGCCACGCGCAACAGATTGTGGAACGGTGGCAAAGCGATCGCCGTCACGAATTAGTGGACCAGGTGCTGGCACAGGCGCGCGGCAACGGACGCGGCGTTACGGGACTACGCCGAGTGTTGCGATCTCTGGAACTGGGAGAAGTGCAGACTCTTTTGCTGGGCGAAGGCCTTCAGGGGCATGCCGTGGAATGTTTCGGATGCGGGCACATTGACGCCCACCTCGTCAGCTCATGCCCGGCTTGTGGCAAGGCAACGCAGGAAATCGTCGATGTCGCCGAAGCCATTTTGCCGTGGATAATTCGCCGTGACATTGAAACGATCTACGTTAAGGATGATCCGGAATTCGACGAGGTGGGCAATATTGCCGCCCTGCTGCGGTTCCGGTCGGAAAATGTGCAGCCGATCTCGACGGCTGTGGCGGACGAACTAGGAAGGGCGGGTGCCGCGTATCCGGGCCGATTACGGAGGTTTGCGAGCCGGTGAAGATGCTGGATGATGTGAGCTAGTATCAGCGCTGTATTTGTAGGGTCGAAGGGCGTGGAGTTATCCAGGCCCTTATTTTTTTGCCTGCTATGGATTGAATCAACCAGAATGTAAATCCCTGGCGCGACATGGTATGCTTCCCGCTTCGCCTGGAAGGTTCACCGGGCCGTCAGTGGAACCGTTGCAAGTAGCGATCGGGAGGATTCGTGACCGTCTCGCGCCGTGATTTCGTGAAGACGTCAGTGCTCGGAGCGGTCGCCGCCGGAGTAGGGCAGCGGGCTGCAGGTACCCAAGCGCTCGCGGAAAAAAGCCAGCAGGGGCGTGCGTCGCAATCGGATTCCGCAAAGCGCCCGATCATCATTTGTGCGAACAACGGCTACGCTTATGTGGAGGCGGCGTACGTCTTTCTCAAAGGTGGTGGCGATACGCTCGAGGCTGGCATTCGCGTGGTGAAGGGGCCGGAGGATGATCCCAATGACGATTCGGTCGGCTTGGGCGGCTTGCCCAACGAGGAAGGCGTGGTCGAACTGGACTCGTGTTGCATGCACGGACCCACGCGGCGCGCGGGATCGGTGGGCGCGGTGCGAAATATCAAGAATGTGTCGATGGCAGGGAAGGCGGTAATGGAGCACACCGGACACGTCATGCTGGTGGGCGAAGGCGCGGAACGATTTGCGGTGGCGATGGGGTTGCCGCGCGAGAACTTGTTGACCGACCGCTCGCGCAAGATCTGGCTGCTGTGGAAGCAATTTAATTCCGACCGCGACTGGTGGGGGCCGGGAATTGCCGATCCGCACTGGCATCCGCCGGCACCGGAGTCTAAACCGCAGGCCGAGCTTTGGCAGGAACGCATTCAGCAATTGCAGCAGCGCGCTGCCGATCTCGGCATTGAGCCCGAGTTTCAGTTGGCGGCGGTGCGGCGAGTCTTATTTCCGCCCACTGGTACCATTCACTGCTCGGTTTTGAACGAGAAAGGCGAGATGTCGGGCATCACCACCACCAGCGGGTTGGCTTTCAAACTGCCCGGGCGTTGCGGCGATTCGCCCATCATCGGAGCGGGCTGTTACACCGACCAGGACGTGGGGTCGGCTGGGGCTACCGGCGCCGGGGAAGAAAATATCAAGGTCGCGGGTGCTCACACAATCGTCGAGAATATGCGTCATGGCATGTCTCCGCAGGAAGCGGGCATGGATGCGCTCAAACGCATTGTGCGCAATTACAACGGCGACATGAATAAGCTGCGCTTCGTGGACATGACGTACTACATCTTGCGCAAAGATGGCGCGTACGGGAGCGTGTGCCTGTGGGAAGGATATTCTGCCGGCCATCAGCATAAGTTCGCTGTGCATGACGGGACGCTGCGCTCCGAGGTTGCGACACCGCTGCTCAAGGGATATTCGCAGGAATGGCCGCCGTTCCCGCCCATCCCGGAGGAGTTGAAGAAGGATTCGGAGTATTTGAAGTAGGGGCGGAATTTTCCGGTTCGTTAAACTCCGGGACCGAGTGTCAAGATGAACCGCAGTCACCGCGACCTTCTTCTATCAGATCCTTGATTGTGAAGCCCTTCAGAGGCTGGACGCGCTAGCGGATTTCTTCGATGTCGTCAGAAATCTGGGAGAGGCCGATTTCGGAATGGGCGGGCACAAGAATGGCCGCCAACTTTCCGCGCCGCGTGATCCCAATCTGCTCCCCTGCACTGGCGCGCTCGACAAGTTCGGAGAGTTTTTGCTTGGTTTCGGACAATCCTACCGTGCGCAGATAGAAAACCCCAACCTGGTCGTCAAATTGAGCTCGTTGTTCTTCAGCTCAGCTCTGGAGGTTAACAGTTTTCGAGCTTTCTAACTGAGAGCGCGAATGATCTACCTCAGGGGGCTAAAGCCCGCTTTCTTAGCGGTTCTTAGCGGCACGGCTGAAAGCCGTGCCCTTCCCCAGATCCGTTTATAAGACCCGGGGCATCCTTCCCTGCCGCGCCGAGGGCGAGACGCCCCTTCGGCAAGCTTCGGGCTGGCTCTCGGGACAGCCGGCAGGATGCCGGCGCTACGAGAACCTGACCTTTACATCCGGCCCTTTCTCCAGGTGGATGCTCTCCACGAAGCGCACTTTGCCGGTGCGGAGGGTCAGAATGACCGAGGATGTGCGCGTGCCTTCGCCAAAGAAGCGGACGCCCTTCATCAGAGCGCCGTCGGTGACGCCGGTGGCGGCGAAGATTAATTGTTTGCCGGGAGCGAGGTCTTCGGCTTCGTAGATGCGCCTCTTGTCTTTGATGCCCATGCGCGCCAGGCGCTCTTCCTGGTCCGGCTTCACGACCAGGCGGCCGAGCATGTATCCGTTGAGGCAGCGAATGGCGGCGGCCGTGATCACGCCTTCTGGGGCGCCGCCCGAGCCCATGACCGCGTGCACGCCGGTGCCAATGACGGCTGCGGCGATTCCTGCGGAAAGGTCGCCGTCGCCGATCAGGCGAATGCGGGCGCCGGCCGCACGAATATCGGCGATCAGCTTTTCGTGGCGTTCGCGCTCGAGTACCATCACGACCAGGTCTTCCACGTCGCGATCCAATCGCTTCGCGATATTCTTCAGGTTATCGGCGACCGGCGCGTCCAGTTCGACTGCATCTTTGCATGATGGGCCGACAACGATTTTCTCCATATAGCAGTCGGGGGCGTTGAGCAGACCTCCGCGCTCGGAGGCGGCGAGGACAGTAATCGAGCCGGGCGCGCCCGTGGCACAGAGGTTCGTGCCTTCCAGCGGATCGACAGCGATGTCGACTTCGGGAACTTCCGTGCCGTCGGGAAACTCGGCGCCGACTTTCTCGCCGATGTAGAGCATGGGCGCCTCGTCGCGCTCGCCCTCGCCGATGACGATGGTACCGCGCATGGGGATGGTGTCCATGGTTCTGCGCATGGCCTCGGTGGCCACCTGGTCGCTGAGCTTGCGCTCGCCTTGTCCCATGGTGCGGGCCGAAGCGATGGCGGCCACCTCCACCACCCGCAGGAATCGCGACGCGAGGTCGCTCTCGATGTTCTCGCCGTAGGTGCGGGCTTTGCCTTCTGGACGCGACTGCCTAGGCATTCTGATGTCCCCCGGCGCCTTAGGATGCGGCGGCTAAGCGCCGGGTTGAGACTATAACGCAAGCGCGGCGCGAATGGGAAGATGCGATGAACCGTATCGATTTTGTTCACGGATGCCCGGATACACACAGGCCGGTTGACATGGTATTCTCCTATCCCTGATTCGGAACTGAGCCCATGCCTGACGCGCGCCCGCTGACTTTCCTCTGCATCACGACCTACGAGAAGGGGCAGGAGTTCCTGCGGGAGTGCAAACGCCAGGGCTGCCGCGTGATTCTGGTGACGGCGGAAAAATTGCGCGATGCCGACTGGCCGCGAGAAAGCCTAGACGAGACCTTCTATCTTCCAGCTGAGATTCCCCTCAAGGACATCGTGCAGGCGGTGACGCACTTGGCGCGCACGCACAAACTGGACCGCATCGTTGCGCTCGACGAATACGACATGGAAACCGCTGCCACGCTACGGGAACACCTGCGCATCCCGGGGATGGGGCTGACGACCATGCGCTATTTCCGCGACAAGCTGGCGATGCGCATGCGGGCGCTGGACCGCGAGTTGCGCGTGCCCGATTTTGTGCCGGTCGTGAATCATGAAGACATCCGCTATTACCTCGAGCACGTGCCGGGGCCGTGGGTGCTCAAGCCGCGGCAAGAGGCGTCGGCGATCGGGATCAAGAAAATCCACGCGGCGGAAGAACTGTGGCCGGTGCTCGAAAAACTGGGCGACAAACAATCTTCGTTTCTGCTGGAAAAATTCCTTCCCGGCGACGTTTATCACGTGGATTCGGTGGTGTCGGAGAACGACATCGTGTTTGCCAACGTCAGCGAATACGGCAAGCCTCCGATGAGCGTGGCTCAGGGCGGCGGAATCTTTACGACGTTTACCGTGCCCCGGAGCAGCGAGGACGATTCCGCGCTACGGGCGATCAACCTTGACCTGATTGCCGCGCTGGGCCTCTTGCGCGGAGTCGCCCATGCGGAATTCATCAAAGCGCAGGCTGACGGGCACTTCTATTTTCTCGAATGTGCGGCGCGCGTGGGCGGAGCTTACATCAACGAGATGGTGGAGGCCGCGACCGGAATCAATTTGTGGCAGGAGTGGGCTCGCATCGAAATCGCCGGCGAGGACGGCAGCTACAAGTTGCCACCGGTGCGCGAAGAATATGGGGGCGTGATTCTTTCGCTGGCGCGGCAGGAAGATCCGGACACGGCGGCCTACAACGATCCGGAAGTATACCTGCGGATTAAGAGGCATCATCATGCCGGGCTGGTGCTGCGATCGACGGATGCGCAGCGAATTCCGAAGTTGCTGGACGATTACGCACGACGCTTCGCGGAAGAATTCCTCGCGGTGGAACCGCAACGAGAGAGACCGACTGCCTAGTTGGGTTAGCGGACAGCCTTTGACCCAAAGTTCGCGGAGAAACAACGCGAAGGGCGACAAGAAAGGCGGCAATCAATCTTCCTTAATCTCGCCCCTGCATTACTGATGTCAGCACGGCGATCGCGATTAGCGCGAGGCCGCCGCCAAGTTCGAGTCGCTGCGGGTTTCGCAGCGTCGCCCAGACCGCATCCGGAGGCCAGAAGATTCTGGCGTCGCGCAGGGCATCCAGGCAGGCGAGAACTCCCGAGAGGAAGCCCACCGCGGTCGCGACCCGCTGCTTTTTTTCTGGAGTCATTCGGGAGTTCCCACTTTGGAAAAATCTGAAACCACGAGGCCGTTCGGCGACGGGGGTTGCCTCCAGGTAAGCCTCATAACTTAAATTCTTAGAAAAATACTTCCGGCGACACTCTAAAGCGGCGGCTCAGCTTGCGGATGTGTTCAGTGTTCAGCCGGCGTTTTCCGCTGAGCACTTCGGAGGCGATGCTGGGTGTGCCGAAGACATCCAGCAGATCCTTCTGCCTCAGATTGTTAGCCAACATCAGTTCGTGCAGTATCTCGATAGGGCTGGCGGCCTTGAGTGCATAGTGCTTCTCCTCGAAATCTTCGATGAGCAGCGTCAGCAGTTCGGCCATGCGCCGCTCGGCCGCGCTCATGCGACTCCCCTTGCGATCCAGTTCTTCGAGCATGGCGATGTGGCGCTCGTTCTCCGCCTCGCTGCGAATGACAGCGGGCAGGGTGCTGGTGAGCAGGGAAGCGTATTCGGATCTCGCTGCAGTTGCGCTCATTGTTTCCAACCTCCCCGGTCATATTCGGCATGCGTCAAAAAGTGGCGAACGTAGATGCGACCAAACCTGTAGTTGATTTCGGTGATCAGCCGGTATTGATTGCCTTTGATATTGAAAACTGTCCACTTGCCGACGGTATCCGCGCTCGCAAGAGTGAGTCGGACGTCCCCTAGACTCTTCCATGTCGCCTTCTTACAAATGCGAAACCAGGAGTCGAGCGGCCCTTCGAGCTCGGCGTGTCGCGCAGCGGCCTCTTTGAGCCTCTGGCGGCTGATGACGTGCATGCCGCTCCTCACGAGTTCGCAATATGCGAAGATTATACTTCGCACAACGCGAAGTTGCGAGGCGGACAAATTGGCGGAAAACGCAGGGCCTAAGACTCGCTCGGTTTCCAGTTGTCGTCGAATCCCCAACTCAACCATGCGAGATACTGCCGGAATAGAACCTCGGCTGCTTTGATCACGTCCTCCGCCTCCTCCCGCGATACAAACCGCCCATGCATGGCTTGATTGCACACATTAAAGATTTTTTGGGCGAGCCGCATCTGGTCAGGCGTGATTGCTCCAGCATCTCTGAGTCGCTCCAGAAGGCGGGGAATCGGGCCTGAAGCGGCAAATTGCAACCTAAACCCGATGGTTACATTCCGCATCATCGTCTCCAAATCGATTCTCAGGCCAGCGAGAGCAAGTACGGGATCGGATTCCGCCTTGGAACGATAATAGGCAATATCAAGCCCGCTCAACATGGGTGCGAGTCCAAGCTTGATCATCCGCGCGCCTCAGTGAGCGGAATGCTGGCTGTCGTATTGTGGCTGCCGGAAGGCGGAGTATACGGAACCGTTTCTGACGGCTGCTTTGCCTCCTGTACATGACGTTCTGCGGGGAATCGCTCGGGTGCAGACTGAACGATTTCTGACAATTGCTTTACCTCCTGCACCGGCTCCTGCAAATCGAGGGAAAGCCCCATGAGCGCTAACTTAAGGAAGAGGGGTTTTAGTGTTCGTGGACCTATTCTTGGTGAATTCCTATGGCCGAAGAAAACTGGAAGGTGCTCGCGATTTTCCGAGGCAACTGGCACTATTGCCAGTATGCGCTGATGCGCCCCCCTGTCCTAACATTGAGTGTGACTCAACCCCAACCCGCTACCGGGCAAACTATTGCGCGCTACGCTGTCCTGGAGGAACTGGGGAGCGGAGGCATGGGTGTAGTCTACAAAGCTCAGGACAATGAGCTCGGCCGGTTTGTCGCATTAAAGTTCCTGCCTGAGAACTCAGCCCTGGATCCGAATTCCCTAGAACGTTTTCGCCGCGAAGCACGAGGTGCGTCTGCGCTCAACCACCCCAATATCTGCACCGTGTACGAAATTGGGAGCCACGAAGGCCGGGCGTTTATCGCCATGGAGTACCTGGACGGCGTAACGCTGAAATACCTGATAACCGCAGGCACCCTGGATACCGAGCGTATTGTCGCTATTGCCATCGAGGTTGCCGATGCGCTTGATGCTGCTCACAGCGAAGGGATCATTCATCGAGACATCAAACCCGCCAATATTTTCGTTACGAAACGGGGACACGCCAAGATTCTGGACTTCGGCTTGGCCAAGAGCATGCTTCCGGAAATTCTGGCAAGCCAGATCGCGGCGCAGCCGACGCAATCTCTCTCCTATGTCGCCGAAGTAGATCTCACCAGCCCGGGAACGGCTCTAGGAACCGTGGCCTACATGTCTCCGGAACAAGTACGGGCCAAGGATTTGGACGGTCGCACGGATCTGTTCTCTTTCGGCGTCGTTCTCTACGAGATGGCAACGGGGAGATTGCCCTTTCAAGGAGGCAGTTCGGGCGTCATCACGGAAGCCATCCTCAACCGCAATCCACTGCCTCCAATACGAGTGAATCCCGATATTCCCCCGGCGCTCCAAGAAGTGATCCACAGAGCCTTGGAGAAGGACGTTAACCTGCGTTATCAGCACGCGTCCGACATACGATCTGAGTTGCAACGGCTAAAGCGAGACGCGGAGTCGGACCACAGAGCTGCGGAAGAAGAAACAGAGTCGGTTCTGATACCAACCACTAGTCGTTTATCCTCCACTGGCAAGCGGAAGTTACCGACTTCCTCCGTACAAACGGCCGACCTCCGCCCGCAGCGAGTCTCCAAGACCATTGACTCGCTTGCAGTTTTGCCCTTTGAAAATCCTAGCGGCGATCCTGAGCGCGAATATCTCAGTGATGGGATCACGGGGAGCCTCATCAATATCCTGGCAACAATACCGAAGCTGCGAGTGATGGCGCAGAGCACAGTATGTCGGTATAAGGGCCGGGAAATTGATCCTCAGGCCATTGGTCGCGAGCTCCATGTGCGCGCCGTACTGACAGGAAAAATGATGCAAAGCGGCGGCTCTTTGCGCATTGTGGCCGAGTTAGTCGATGTCGCCACAGGCTCTCAACTATGGGGCGCGCAATATGATCGCAAGCCTGGCGAGATATTTGCGGTTCAAGACGACATTTCCAACGAGATATCGGGAAAATTACGTTTACAGTTGACCCGGGCCGAAAAGAAGCGACTCACGAAACACCACACGGAGAATGCCGAGGCGTACCGGCTTTATCTAAAAGGTCGTCATCACTGGAGCCGGTGGACGGAAGAAGGGTTCTACAAGGCGATCGAGTACTTTCAGCAGGCAGTCGAGAAAGATCCCAGCTACGCGCTGGCCTACACTGGTTTGGCCGATTGCTACGTGCTCCTGGGATGGAACAGCTATCTGCCGCCGAAGGAAGCGTTCCCTAAGGGCAAAGAAGCCGCGATGACCGCCCTGCGGGTCGACCCGGATCTCGCCGAAGCCCACGCATCTCTTGCGGCCCTGTTGTGGCTTCACGATTGGCAGTGGGAAGAGGCTGAGAAAGAATTCAAGCGCAGCCTCGAACTGAGTCCCACCTACCCAACTGCCAATCACTGGTATGCCGAATTTGTGATGACCATGGGGCGGCACGAAGAAGCTATCGCCAGGATGAAGAACGGCCAGGAACTCGATCCGTTGTCACTTATTATCAACGTCGCGGTCGGATGGGCCCTCTATCTTGGTCGCGGGTACGATGAAGCCGTCGAACAACTCCGGCGAACTGTCGAACTGGACCCAAACTATCCCGTCACGTACTGGATTCTCGGCCTGTTGCTCAGGAAAATGGGTCGCTGCGACCTGGCTATCACCGAGGGTGAGAAGGGGGTGAGCCTGTCATGCGGCGCTCCTCTGATGCGCGCGGCACTTGCACATACTTTCGGCACGGCTGGTAGAACAAAGGAAGCACTTCAGATCCTCGACGATCTCACAAAACTCGCGAAGCAAAAGTATGTCGCACCCTACTTCTTGGCCGGAATTCATATCGCCCTGGGAGAAAACGAGCGCGCGATTGAATACTTGGAGAAAGCGTACGAAGAGCACTCCCACTGGCTTATCTATCTTCATATAGATCCGAGCATGGACGGCTTGCGGGACGATCTAGGTTTCCAAGACTTGTTGCGGCGTGTCGGCCTTCCCGCGCCGACGCTCGCTGCGCCGACCCTCGCGATCCCCGCCTGAAAAAAAGCGAACGCGAAGTATGCCAAGCTGGGCGACAGTCGGCGGCAGGAAACACTCTTCCAGCCCAGCCACGATCCACCATTGATTGACGCAGACGACGGTTCCATGAATGCTTGTCAAAGATTCTGGGCGGATGACGCGCAAGGGGAAATGTTGCGGATACGCATTGCGAAATCCTGCGATTTTAGGGCCAACTGAAGGGAAAATCGAACTTCGAAGTACAACGTTTCGTTGCCGGAAGCTCTATCTAACATCGACGCTGCAAGTCGTCCACAATCCTTAAGTTAGCGCTTATGAAAAGGGAAAGCCCCCGGGTAGCCCGAGCCTTTTTAGTCTGGCTAGTACTCTCTTAATTTCGCTGCGAAAGAAGAGTAACAGGGAGAGGACGGTGAGTGGCCAGACGAGAGCTCTAACGTATTCGAGGATGAGCTTCGCGATCTCCATGTTGCATCCTTCCTCATGCCTCCTAGAACGCGTCGATCCCCGTGATGCTCTGGCCGATGATGAGTGAGTGTATGTCGTGCGTGCCTTCGTAGGTTTTTACCGACTCCAGGTTCATCATGTGGCGCATGATGGGATAGTCGTCGGCCACGCCGTTGGCGCCGAGGATGTCGCGGGATAGGCGGGCGCACTCGAGAGCCATCCATACATTGTTGCGCTTTGCCATCGAGATGTGCTGTGGCTCAATCTTGCCGGCATCCTTCAAGCGGCCGACTTGCAACACCAGCAACTGTGCTTTGGTGATTTCGCTGATCATCCAGGTGAGCTTGTCTTGCACGAGTTGGTGCGAGGCGATGGGCTGATCGCGCCATTGCTTGCGGAGCAGCGCGTACTGCAGTGCGCAGTCGTAGCATGCCATCGCAGCGCCCAGCGCGCCCCACGCGATGCCGTAGCGGGCCTGGTTCAGGCACATCAGCGGAGACTTCAGGCCGCCGCTTTTCGGCAGCAGATTTGACTCGGGCACGTGCACATCCTGCAGCGAAAGACCGGAAGTGACCGAAGCGCGCAGCGACCACTTGCCGTGAATGTCGTCGGCCTTGAAGCCGGGGCGGTCGGTTTCGACCAGGAAGCCGCGGATGCGGTCTTTCTCGTCTTCGACTTTGGCCCAGATGATGGCGACGTCGGCAATGGTGCCGGAGGTGATCCACATTTTCTCGCCGTTGATTACATATTCGTTGCCGACTTTTTTGGCGCGGGTGCGCATTCCGCCCGGGTTCGAGCCGAAGTCGGGCTCCGTCAAGCCGAAGCAGCCGAGCTTTTCTCCCTTTTGCATTGGAGGCAGCCAGGTTTGCTTCTGCTCTTCGCTGCCGAACTCGTAGATTGGATACATGCACAGGCCAGACTGCACACTGACAAAGCTGCGGACGCCCGAGTCGCCGCGTTCGAGTTCCTGCGTCATGAGGCCGTATTCCACGTTGCCCATGCCGGCGCAGCCGTAGCCTTTCAGCGACGCGCCGAAAAAGCCCAAGTCGGCCATGGGCTTGACCAGTTCGCGCGGGAAGCGGCCGGCGCGATTACATTCCTCGATGATAGGGATGAGATTGTCTTCGATGAACTGGCGCGTGGTGTCGCGGACCAGGCGTTCTTCGTCGGTCAGCAGGGCATCGTACTGGATGAAATCGACGCCGCGAAATTTGATGGCAGGCATGAGCGGTCTCCTGATGCAGTGTTCCCAGTCCCGCAATGAAGTGAGGAAAGCAGTTTGCCGCCCACGGACTGGGCGCACATCGGAGGGCAAACATATGACGGTAGCAGGGGCGAGGGAGCGTGGTCAACGACGGTTCGAAATGCATGACGGTTCGAAATGCATGCCGCCGCGCGCCCTTGGCGGCGAAGAAATAATCGCTCCTCGGTATCTGTAGCCTGAGTTTCACTTCGTGATACGATTCGCGCTGTTAAAGGGGGATCCATGGCGTCAACTGATATCAGCTCCCAATTTCTGTTCCGGCAATGGACCCAAGGCAACTTTTCCTACAAAGAGGCTTCCGGCGAACTGGGTGTGCCGGGCACCGTAGTGAAACATCGCATTGTGGCCGCGCAGACCACCATGTCGGGCGGTACGGGCGACCACGCGGGGCACCTGATCGGCATTCAATTTGGAGCGCCCGGCGATGTGCGTAATCTGGGCCTACAGAATGCCAACATGAACACCTTCGCGCCCAAGGTGTTGCAACCGGCGTTTCAGGGCCATGGAGGGAGTTATCACGATCTCGAGTCGCTCTGGACTGAGCAGCTCAAGCAAGGCTCCAAAATCAGAGTCACGGTGAGAGACAGATATCGCAAGGGCGAGAATCGGCCGTTCTCCCGATGGGTGCAATGGATCTTAACCAAACCTGGCGCGTCTTCGGGGCGGGCGCAGGAGCTGGAATTCGGCAATTTCAGCTCGCCTCAGCAGCGGGCAGCGAATCAATAAAGTGGTGTGCCAGTCGGATGCATGGCGCTCGTTTAGAGCCGCGGAATCCAGCGAGGTACGGAGCGGCGGTAGTCTTCATACGAGTCGCCGAACTGGCGGCTGAGCGTGGGTTCTTCGTAGAAGATCACGAAAAGATAGGCGACCGCGAAGCAGAACGCGGCATACTTCAGGAGCACAACCGCTCGGAACGTTGCTGCCTCACCCAGAAGCACACCGAATACACCGATGTACATGGGGTTGCGAACGTAGCGGTGCAGAGCGGTGGTAACGAGAAATTTCGTGGGAACGATGGGAGCGGGAGTGCCCAGCCCACGAACGGCGAACTCCCAGGCGCAGCGGAAGTAGATCGCTGCTCCGAGCAGGATAGTGAGGATGCCGATCCACATCAGCGAGCCGCGCTCTGGCCTGGGGAAGCCGCCCTGTATCCAGGATGGGACAAGAACGAGCACCGACCCAGGCACGAGGATCGTGAACAGGAGCGTCTTCAGGATGGGGCCGAGGGCGCGCGTCATACTGGGGTCAAAAAAATAGGCCGCAAGACAGGCGGCATAACCTTACTGTAAAATCAAGAGCGACGGAAGAGAATCGAGACGCAGCTTCAGGGTCTTCCAGAGTGGATCCCCGCAGTTCCGGATCATGTATTCGACGACATTCCATTCACATGGTTCCGCGCTAACCAGCGGATTGCTGCGCAAAGATTGAACGATCAGGAGAAATCAACCCATGGCAGTAGGCGCCAAGATCGCAAAAACAGCAGACCGCAAGAAGGTCATGGACACCACCAAGAGCACGGATTGCCCCAAGTGCGGCAAGGCCACCCGCATCGTCAAGCGGGTGAAAGACCGCGAACGCGGCATCCCGGGCGGGGTTTACATCTCATGCTCAGCGTGTGAGTTTTTTGAGAAGCTGTAAGAGGCAATTTCGAATCCCGGAATTATGAAATGCCGGAGCGGTAGCGTCGTGCTCGTCTCCGTTTTTTCTTCCTTACAGGGTGATGATCTCCCTGGTCGTCGGCATCCCAAGGGGCTTGATAGCACAGTGCATCTTCAGCCTGGGCGTTTCGTAGATCTCGGTTCCGGTTGATAATCTCGATATCGCGCGCATCGCGTTGCGCCCGCGCCCGGTCGATCTCGTGGCTCGTCGAAAGGTGATGTCTCGGAGGTTTTTCAGCGTCTTCTTCATTGACCCTATCCGGCCCTGTCGAAGAGTTCCTCTCCGAGCATCGGCACTACTTCGCGATAGTATTACTCCGACAGGTGTTTGTGGGTTTCTTCGAACTCATCTGCCCCAGAATCGCTCTGGCTTCCGCCGCCGGATCGGTGGCTTCGGTGATGGGGCGGCCTACGACGATGTGGCTGGCGCCGGAGGCGATGGCTTCGGCGGGAGTGACGACGCGGACTTGATCGGCGACGCTGGTGCCGGCGGGGCGTACGCCCGGGGTCACGAGGGCGAAAGCGTCGCCAAGTTCCGCGCGCAATTTGGAGGCTTCGCGGGCGGACGCAACCACGCCCTGACAACCGTTGGCCAGTGCGAGGGTGGCGAGGCGCAGGACGCTGTGCTCGACTGTGCCTTGAATGCCGATTTTTTCCAGGTCGGTTCCGTCCATACTGGTGAGCACGGTGACCGCGAGCACGATTAGTTCCGGGCGCATCTTGGCTGCTTCGACAGCCGCGCGGAGCATCTTGGCGCTGCCGGAGGAATGCACGGTCAGCATGCTGACTCCAAGCTTCGCCGCTTCGGCGACGGCCGCCCCGACTGTGTTGGGAATGTCG